>JGI24891J29808_1000098_pt1 | contig 115321 bp, 96 predicted proteins | sample FreactcultuFSWF8_FD_29808 | JGI IMG/M metagenome (IMG submission 29808) | reverse complement strand
CGCCGCCTCTTCTACCTACGCTGCTCCTGCCTCGTCTTCTGCTGAGGCCACTTCGTACGCCGCTTCGTCTGCTGAGCCTACTACTTACGCTGCTTCTTCTGCTCAGCCTACCTCTTACGCTGCCTCGTCCACTGTCGAGGCTTCGAGCTCTTTCACCACCCAGGCCGCCGTCGTTTCTAGCGCTGCCACTGGTGGTGATGAGGTCGTTGTTACTGCCTACCAGACCGACATTGTCACCGCTTCCACTGCTGTGACCATCACTGCTGGAGCCTCAGCCACCGCTGCTGTTTCTGACATCAAGTCTGCTATTCCTGCCTCGCTTTTGAGCTCCACCATCTCGGCCGGTATCCCCACCGCCACTGCCTCCAGCGGTGTTGCCAAGCCCACCAAGGCTCTCCCCGAGGGCACCACCCTCGAGGACCTCCTCTCTTGGGTCGAGTACCTCTTCGCTGAGAACGCCTCCAAGACCTCCAGCAAGGCTCGCCGCCACGCCCGCGCTTTCCGCCACTAGAGCAACTCACATACTGTAACTAGTACGTGATGATGATCGGAGTATCGGACTGCAGTTGGTTTTATTTTTGGTTCGGTCTCTTTTGCCAGTTTCATTTCGCTTCTGATTGCTATACCTTTTTGTGTTTTTACCCTTTTCTGGAAGATGCAAGTGTTTGGATGATACCCGCACTGCAAAGACCTTTTTTGAATCCACCTTTCTATACATACAAAATCATGATGAATTCGAACTTTCTGGTTGATCCTGGCTTGCCGGGATTGCCATAAGCAAATACGCCTTCCACTTTTCGCATGTGATGATAAAGTTGATCATCGTCTATTAAGCTTGATATAAGCATATTGAACTGGCTGGAACTTTGAGCGATATATGCTTCGGGTTGTGCTGCTCTTGATGAGGTTGATGCTGGTCGCCGAGCAGCGTTCTATTGGTAGGTAATGTCGCCGGCGATATCAGGGGCTCGGCGACCGAGGAGTCCACGCGCAGGCACGGACCGAGACCAATGAACTAGCGGGGGGAAGGGCCAGGAAGAAAGCTCCAGGAACATCTTCATCTCACGATACGTAGGCTCATAGACCCAAAATACACAAGGCACGTTGATTGAGCATTTTCCTTGCCGCACAGATATCCATCCGGGAAGGCTTGCAGCTCACTGCATATTCACTCATGCAAGCATTCGTAATCCTTTCGTCTCCACCCTACTTTATACAAATTACACACAATGCAGCAAACGCGCGCGGTTATAGGAAAGGGACAGCCTGGAATGCAAGAAAAGCAGGATTGTTCTCGCATCGGACGGACTTGGCGGCAGCATACGCCAAGGCACTGGATCCAATCAAGTATCAATATAGGTAAATAAATGCACCTATCAAAGGAGTAATTGAATGATGATGTGCCCTAGAAGTGGGCTAGAAAGATTGAACAACACATACAGGCATGCCTTGGCGAGGAGGTGTTTTTGGAGAAGCAAACAGCTGGCAATTGTGCTCGGGTTTCTGGATGATTCGCGGGTCAACAAGGGAGGGGCTCGTGGTGGGTGTCAATCGGGGGGTGTTAGATATATAAGGCTGGTGGGGTGAGTGTTTACTTTGTCCCTCACTCACGTTTCCGTGTTTTCTTGTGAATCTCCGAGCTTTATCAATTTGGAAGTCTGACTTCTCTTCTTTGCACCTTCCGATCTTGTTTCCCGTCTACACGCAAAGGACAGCACATCATGTCTTTTTTCAAGAAACTCAAGAGCGAGTTTGAGGAGATGTTTGGTGATGATGACAAGAAGAAGGAGACTGCACCTACTCAGCCTACTCAAGACACAAAGCCCGCTGAGAGCAGTAAGTGTCCAGCATTGCATTTTGCGCAATCTCACCAGTAATTGACATGTTTTTCAACAGAGCCCGAGCAGACACGCGATGTCACACAGCCTCAGTACTCTTCACCCGCTCCCCCGGACTCGTATGCTCAAGCCCACCAGCAGCAGTCATACCCACCTCAGCAATACCCTCCCCAGAACCAGCCTCCCCAGCACCAGCAGCCATATGGCCAGCCCAGTCCTAATCCCTACGGTGGACCAAGCCCTGCACCCTATGGCCAAGCTGCTCCTCCACCTTCTGGTCCTCCCCCACCTCAGCAAGGTGGCCAGCTTCCTCCTGGATGGGTCCAGCAGTTCGACCAGCAGAGCCAGCGCTTCTTCTACGTGAACCAGGCCACTGGTCAGACTCAGTGGGACATGCCTCAGCACCCTGTCTCCCAGAGCCAGTACTCCTCGCCTCCTCCTCCCACTGGTGGTGCCTACGGTGGTTACCAAGCTCCTCCTCCCCAGGGACAGTACGGTCAGCCCAGCCCTAGCCCTTACGGTCAGGCTCCTCCACCTCAGGGTCAGTATGGCGCTGCACCTCCTCATGGCGACCAGTCTCGCGGACAGGCAAACTCCTTCTACGACAGCTATGGCGGTGCCATGCCGTCTGTTCCTCCTCAAGGCCAGCACGACACACGCTCCAACCAGTACTATGGCGATGTCGACAACAAAGAGAAGGATAAGAAGAAGGACGAGAAGAAGAGCGGTGGCTATGGCGGTGCCCTGGGTGGAGCTGCCGCCGGTCTGGTCGTTGGTGGCATTGGCGGTGCACTGATCGCCGACGCCCTCGGTAAGTGCTCGAAGCTGGATGGTTACTTGACCTTGTCTTTGCTAATCCTTTGAAATCTTCAGACGACTCGGACGACGAGAAGAAGCACGCTGCCGCTCCTGCAGCCGCCGCACCCAGCTACGCTCCCGCTCCTACCAACTACGCACCTGCTCCCGATCCGTCGTACGGCGGTTACGGCGCTCCTTCGCAAGACCCCTACGGATACAGCGCCCCTGCTCCAGTCGCACAGCCCTCAGGTTACGGCGGATCTGCCTACGAGCCAGGTCTGTACGATGACGCTCCCCTGCCTGACGAGACACGTTCCGGATCATCCGTGTCCAGCAGCGACCGCGAGAGTCTCGAGGAGAAGCGTGAGGAGTTGCGCGAGGCTCAGGAAGAGTACGAGGAGGAGTATGCCGAGACGTACGATGATTAGATGTTCAAATGGAGCCGCTTCGGTCGATAGACAGGCGGTCTGATCATACTCGGCCGAGTCTAACTCATCGCGTTGATGGCATTTGACAGAATGTCGTCGCGGAGGTGCTGATAATTTTCCGGTAGATAAGGATAAATGAACATGGAACAGGTTGTTCAAGTACTTATCTATCCATGTTTCTTTTGCACATGCATGCAGGTTGTTGGAGGTGAAATCGATTCACCGGCGTTTTTGTAGGATGCCGACCGAGAAGGTGGGAAAAAACGCAGCCAAACCGTCATCGGCCGGCGGCAAAGCGAACGGGAAGTCGGCACGCGACGATTCGACGATATCATTCATCTTTTCCTCACAACCAACTTCCCTTTCAATTGTTATTGACTTTCGAGATATCACTCTGCAGTATGCTTTTTGTTACGCGTCTTCCTTGGCGAACTGTTTAAACACCTCTTCGTCGAAACGTTATCATGACCTACTACGCATCTTTATGCTTTTAACAAACTCACATTACAACGAATACACGTCTTGCGACCAACCACATAATCATTAGAGGATCATTGAGTACTGCCGTCTAATCGTCGCGAGCTCTATCTAGCCCGCTTAGTACTTGGTCACTGGTTGCTGTTGGACTTTTCTCCAACCCTCTTGCATCGACATCCTCAACCAGAGAGGAAACAAACGGGACTATGGCTAAAGAAACCAAAGATCTGGAGGCTGCCATTCATGACCAGACAAACTTGGTACCACTCAAGCAACGATTGGTCATATTTTTTACCCTGGCCTCCTGCATGTTCTTGTGCTATGTCGACCAGAACGGAATCACTGTATTGTTACCTAGCATTGCAAAGGACTTGAATGCTGCCGACACGATCGCCTGGGCTGGTACATCCGCCCTCATCGCGAATACTGTCTTCCAGGTTCTCTATGGTCGCCTGTCAGACCTCTTCGGTCGCAAGAAAATCTTTGTCGCATGCATGGTATTACTGGCTATCTCGGATCTCATCTGCGGTCTCACACCTAACAAGGAGGTTCTCTATGTGTTCCGTGGTATCTCTGGTGTTGCTAATGGCGGTATCGTCGCTTTGGTCAACATGATCATGTCAGACGTTGTGACCCTGCAGCAAAGAGGTAAATACCAGGGCATCATTGGATCTTTTATCGGATTGGGCAATGCTGCCGGTCCGTTGATTGCTGCTGCTTTTACACAACACTCCACCTGGAGAGGCCTGTTCTATCTGAATGCGCCGCTGTGTCTTATCGCTGCAGGAGTAGCTGCATGGACATTACCGCAAAGCATGCCCAAGGTCAATTTCCGAGAAACCATCCGTAAAGTGGATTGGATCGGCCTCTTCTTCAGCACAGCAGCCATCATACTTATTCTTATCGCCATTTCCGACGGTGGTCATGGCACACCCTGGAACTCGGCCGAGACCATTTCGATGTTGGTGGTTGGCAGTATATGTGCCATCGCCTTTGTCATTGTCGAATGGAAATTTGCCAAACTGCCAATGATGCCGCTGGAAATGTGGAAGAACAAGTCTGTCGCATTGATGCTGGTCCAGTCGTTCCTGCTCGGCATGAATTACTATGCTCTGATTTACTACCTGCCTTTGTACTACCAAAACGTCGGTGGATACGATGTCATGAAATCGGCAGTCCTAATCTTGCCCCTGGTCTTGGTACAAGCCGCCTTCTCTGCACTTGGCGGACAATACATGTCCTTCATCGGCCACTACATCGAGGTCATTCTTATTGGTTTTGCCGTCTGGACCCTAGGATCTGGTCTGCTCGTCTCCCTTGGTGCCGATTCTCCTATTGGTCACATCTGCGGCTTCATCATCATGGTCGGATTCGGTGCCGGATGCACGTTCCAAACGACCAACACCGCAATGCAAGCGCATTCTCCAAAGTCGCAACGCGCAATCGTCATCTCGAACAGAATGTTGTTGCGTCAACTTGGTGGTGCAGTCGGTCTGGCCATCTCTTCAGCCATCTCAGGCAATGTTCTTGCATCGAGTCTTCCAGCACATCTTCAGTATATCGCTGAATCCACCTTTGCCGTACCTGACTTGAACACTGTCAGTGCCGCCGACCGAAGAAGTATTAGCACGGCATATGCAAGTGCCAGTCGTGCGGTGTTCATCTTCTGCGTGGCAGTCATTGGTGTAGCACTCGTGCTTACCTTCTTCGTCAAGGATAAAGGAATGAAAAGAGAAGAAGACAAGGTCGAGGAAAGGGCTCGCGAAGAGGAAAAGGAGCAGTCGGATCATGATTCGGAAGACAAGGCTGAAGCTGCAAAGAAGCCTAATATCCTTGCACGTTACATAAGCTGGAGAGACTCGCTGATGAAGGCGGATGACTGAGGGTATTTGGCAGCAGATATGCCAATTTCAAGACTATTATGTACAGAGGGTCAGACACACCAAAAGTTTGTTGTTACCACGAAAGATGACCATATCTCAACCAGAATAATGTTATATCATGACCAATACTTCCCAAGTGTTTCTTCGAATTGCTCTCTCAGCCAGCCCCTCAAACATCGTAAGCTTTGTAGGGACCACTTTCCAAAGCCCATCCGTCCGCCTTGTCAATATAAAGCTCATCCAATCTCAACCCATCAATAGTCCTCACATTGATCGGCCTAACCGGTGCCTTGAACGTCGGATGCAAGTCTACTCTATTCACCACATCCACCCCACAAACACTACAGAAACCATGGTATGCGCGCTTAGGATGGAACAGATAATTTGTCAAGTTCTTCTCTGTGTCCAGCATGTCTACAGAAGCAATCGGTGGGTATATCCACATATCGGCATTCTGAATACATAACATTAGCAGGGAAACTCAAGAATGAGGAAAAGAGAAGAAAAAACATACACGAGAGCAAAAGCTGCAGTTGCATGTGCGAACCTCTTTGATCTCTGGATATGTGAGTGTGTACTTTATAGCTTGACAATGACAGCTTCCTGTATAGAGTTTCTGTCCTTCGGGGATTTCTGGAGTGTCGGATGGGGACAGGGTGAAGGGTTCGTAGATTGGGTCCACGTTCACTCGATCGGTTGTGCTGATTTCGAGATTGTCAATGTCGAAAGAACCGTGTTTGAGCGTGTTTATCTGAGGGTCTGTTAGTAGATTGATTTGGTGGGGGTTGTTGATAGTGGGTTACATTAATGACGAGGATGTTGTATTTTGCTGCCTCGACGAGGATGCCTGAGCCGCATGTTGGACAAAACTATATTATACTGTGTCAGAGTAATTATTCGAGACAACATCAGGAGGTTATTCTGACCTTATGTTCTGCAATAGCATTGCCGAAAGAGTAGGTCTTGAGAACACCTTCGCCAGCTTCGACTTTGAAGTCGGATGGCTTCTCCGGCACTGCAAAGAGGTATCCTTTCTGATAAGACGTTAGACTTTCAGGTGAAAGTAAAGAGCAGTTAGCTGTTGTGCTCTTGCCTTGGTGCAGATACTGCAGTTGCATCGCGAAGCCTTCTTCATCGGCGCAAGTTTGACCGAGTATTTGAAAGCACCGCAATGGCAGTTGCCATAGTATGTTTGCTTTTCTACTTCGAGCTCTGACATTTTGTATGGTTCTACTTTGGAAGGGAAATGTTGAGTTGTAGCTTCCCTTGCTATGCGGTTTTATATATAATAGCGGGGTTCGGTGTTGACCGGTAATGCTGACAGGCAGGAGCGAAGGCTGAATGATAAGCCCGACTTCCTGCTTGGTATCACCTTTCTAACTAGGCAAGTGGCGTTGTGGCGCATGTTGACTACTACTGCCATACAATGTACAGAACTTGAATATCTCTACAGAACACTGCTTGAAAATATATACAATTTACTCCATCGAATTTACTCCTCGAACTTCAGCAACGCGATGTGTGCTCCGGCATTGACGGTCTCGCCCGGCGCAACTAACAATCTCTCAACCTTTGCGGACTTCTGATCTGTCGGAGCATTCACTGCAATTTCCAACTTCATCGCCTCAAGAATAGCCATTGTCTGATTAGGCTTCACAGTCTGTCCCTCTTCGACTGATATTTTCCACACGTTGGCGGCGACAGGTGAGTCAATGGTTGTGTACTTGGGATCTGGCCTTCTGTTAGTATCATCGTAAGTAAGAAGACATAGATACACTTACCAGCCAGCATGGACTCAATTGTACTGTCGTCAACCTTGTTCTTCGCCTTCTCTTCTCTCCATTTGGTCAAGCTCTCGTTTTCGGCTTTGGTCATCTCAGCTTGCGCAACCGCCTGTTCCGCGCGAATCTTCTTGACCTCCTCTGCGGTATCCGTCAACAATTTGTTGTGTTCGGCCATATCGAACTCGATCTCTTCCCATTCGAACTTGTACCTTCCAGTACGGAAATCTGCAAGCATCACGTCGAGCTCTTCCTCGCTGACCCGATAGTATGTCAAGAGGTCGAAATCTTGGAACAGATATGGTCGCGAGGGAGAGAAGTCATTCTTCCAGCCAAGTGCATCAAATATCGGAATTGTCCGACCTGTCATCTGGTAGCCTCCTGGGCTGTCGACAGGATAAATCGACATGCAAGATCCGCCCCAACTCACAGTACCTTCGGGGGTGAAGACGCGACTAGGATTGGCTTTGGGACATTGCATGCGCTGTCGAGGGTCGACTGGCAACGACACTGTGTTACCAGCATAGAAGCCTACAACAACAGCCATGAATTGGCCAGTTAGGAAGATATCTCGCAGTTGATCAGATGTAAAAGCATTGTTCTTGGCGACAAAGTCGAAGTTGCTGGGCAGGTACGGCGCATGTGGTCTTTGCGTTTCCATGTACCTCTTGGTCGCTTCCTCTTGTGCTTTCGACTCGAATGAGAGCGGAAGGCGGAACTTTCGGCAAGGTACCTTGACGGAGCTCAGGTCTCCCAATTCATCTTCCAAACTCTGAAGATGTGCTACTAATTTCTCCCTCTCAATCTTGAGGCCGTTATAGAACAGTGTGACGCTAGTACAGCAGGATACGGTGTTGTTCAGCCATCCCGGATTGGATGAGCGCAGAGCTTTCTCAAATGCGGTCGTCCTACAGCGATGATTGAGATTGAATTCCTCGTTGCCATACTCAACGATTAAATGGTCGTCACCACCTTGTCGATATCTGACTAGAGGCTGACGACCCTGTTGCTGTCTCTCCCAGACAATGGCTTTGCCGAAGTTACCTGATGGCTCGAAGGTCGTACTAAGGGGCTTGATACCTCCGAACTCGCTGGCGTTCTTGACAGCTTTCGCGACCGACTCAAGGAAGCGGTCATTCTGCTTTCGCAGTGACAGTGCTTCCTCAAGAGACACTCTTTTGTACTTCAAAGTATCTCCTGACTTGAGTTGGCCAAGTTTCCACCACTCTGCTCGGATGACAGTCGTGCTAGAAACAAAGCCACCGAAGTTTGGACAATCGACAGGGAAGAGACAAGGGTCGTCGCCAGTCCAATTCAGAGCACCGATGGGGTAGCCGTACTCGACTAGGTTCGAAGGGTGAGCGCCGCCTTCGCCACCATCTTCGCGAGCCCATTTGGGCACAGGACCAATCAACCTGATGGCACTGCGACTCGCGTTGTGCGAGACCTTCCAAGTCGTGTCATATATCATCTCGATGTCTTCGGGCTGGAGATAGCCTATATCGTGTGGCCCCACCATAGCCATGACCTCCCATTCGCTGGTGTACACAGGTACGAGATTGTTTGGCAAGCTGACACTTGAGCTAGATATGAGCTCAGGGACTTCGTCAACGATGGCTAGAAGGTCTCCTGGTGCAAGCTGACGACCTTGGTAACCACCAATTGCAACAATCGGAGATGTAGACTTCGATCCGAAGTACTCAGCTACTGTTGGGAAGCCGCCGTATACAGCAAGATATGATCGACAACCAGAGCCCGTGGTCTTGCCGATCTTGAGTTTTTGACCGGCCTTGATGTGATGTCGCTGCCACATGGAGAATGGCTGACCATCAAGCTGAGCCTCCATAGGAGCGCCTGTAAGTGCCACTACTGCTGGACGTACGAAGCGTAGCTCAGGCCCGCTTAACGTTAATTCCAAAGCTTCTTTGGTCGGTTCGTTTCCAGCAAGAATGTTGGCAAGTGAGAAGGCAATCGAGTCCATTGCACCAGAGTGAGGGATACCTCTGCCCACTGTTGGTCTGGCTGGCAGGTCTTGAACGAGTGTGTAGGCACCTGCTGATATTACGTCAATAGCAGCTGGTTGGAAGTTAAACGAGTCCAAGAAATTGGTCAAGGTATTGCCAGCCTCAAATTTGTCATCGCGTATGATCTGTTCCAGGAAATCAAGATTGGTTGGCGGCCCCGAAATCTTTGAGGACGAGAGGAGATTCTGCATTCCCTCAAGTGCCTCTTTCCTCGAGGGACCATGAAACATGACCTTCGCTATCAGTGGATCGTAGTTTGGTGTGATCGTAGCTCCCGTAAACACCCAAGTGTCGATGCGGATATGGTCGTGCTGTTGCTCAGGCCAGCTCACTGATTGTAGGAGACCAGGAGAAGGAGCGAAGTCGCGAAGAGGGTTCTCAGCATAGACTCGAGCTTCAATGGCAGAACCCTTCGGCGACGAAGGCTGCAATGACTTCAGGAAATCTGCCTCAAGTCCACCAAGCCCTCTCAATTGTGCGTCAGCCTGCTGAAGCATGAGCTTGACTAAATCGACATCATAGCAGAGCTCAGTAATTCCATGCTCTACCTGAAGGCGAGTGTTCATCTCGAGGAAGAAGAAGTCGCCGGACTGATCATCAACTAGATACTCAACTGTGCCAGCAGAGCCATATTTGATGGACTCTGAAAGACTGACAGCTGCATCACCAAGTTTCTGCCTCATGTCAGGGTGTTTTTCGACAAACGGGCTGGGGCATTCCTCGATGACCTTCTGATGTCGTCGTTGTATGGAGCATTCTCTCTCGCCGAAATGGATTGCTGAGCCTTGACCATTACCGAAAACTTGCACCTCAATGTGTCGACTCGCCGGATAGTATCTTTCGATGAATAGTCCAGAGTTTTTGAAAAGCGTCTTGCCTCGCGACTGTACTTTCTCGAAGCCCGAGCGAACCTCTTCAACACTGTGGCAGGTCACCAATCCCATACCTCCACCACCCCCGGTAGCCTTCAGCATGACGGGGAATCCAAGCCTCTCAGATTCTTTGACAGCATCTTCAGCGCTTTCTACGAGGCCCTTGGTACCGGGCACAATTGGCACGCCAGCCTTTTCGGCCAGCTCTCGTGCTACATGTTTCACACCAAATGCTTCAATTGCTTCCGGACTCGGGCCTACCCAGGCAATGCCTGCGTCTGAGACTTGTCTTGCGAAGTCGGCATTCTCGGACAAGAAGCCATATCCCGGTATGATCGCATCGGCACCTTTTTGCTTTGCAATAGAGATGATGTTCTCGCCATCGGTGTACACAGCGGAGTCGCTGCCTGTGAGCAAGACAGCCTCGTCTGAAGCTGTTACGTGACTGGAGGCTGCATCTGCAGTGGAATAAATCGAAATGGTTTTGATTCCAAGAGCTTTCGCTGTCCTGATGATGCGTACCTAGAAAGATGATCTTGTTAGGTAATCGCTCCATATCCCCTCTGCCAAGCCGTGTGGGGGTTGGTGGCTGGTATATATGGACAGGGTGGGGAAAAGACTTACTGCGATCTCTCCTCTGTTCGCTATGAGTAAAGTCTTGAGTTTCTCCATGCTGTGTGTTTACAAGGAGAGGAGCTGTCAACATGTGAGACAGCCTTCGATATATACTTCCAAGGACGATTGGCTCGTCGCCGGCTGACCGAACATGGTTGGCCGGCGATGAGGGGTCTTGACAGTACCTTGTTTCGGGGCAAGCTGTCGATCAATGATAAGACCCCGACTCAAGTAGCTACAAAGATGACCCCAATGACACGCAAATGACTACCCCAACTTCAAAGAGAGAAGGTCCTGCCTTGTGAGCCTTCCTTCCATCCGACTCACTTCATAGTCGATAACTCCCCAAGCTTGCTCATTCCTTTCTCTCATACTCATATCAAACACCACCATGCCTCCAGTCAGTAAGAAAGTACACATCAACGTAGATTTGGGAGAAGGCTACGGCAACTTCAAGTGCGGTCCAGATGAGGAACTCATCCCCTTGATTGATCATGCCAACATCGCATGTGGTATGTCGGCTCTACATTCACACGCTTATCTACGACTAACGTTCATCAAGGCTTCCACGCCGGAGATCCCTTGATCATGGCCAACACAGTCAAGCTATGCAAACAACACAACATCAAGATTGGTGCACATCCTGGCCTTCCAGACATCCAAGGCTTTGGCAGACGAGAAATCAAGATGTCACCTGAAGAACTGACCGCAATGGTCACTTATCAAGTCGGTGCCCTCAAGGGATTCCTAGATGCTCAAGATGTGCCCCTGCATCATGTGAAGCCGCATGGCATCTTGTATGGTATGATGTACAGAGACCGCGAAGTATGCAGAGCCGTCTATGCCGGCGTCCCAAAGGGTACGCCTGTATTTGGACTCGCAGGGACTCTACACGAAGAGGTGGCCAAGGAGCTTGGTCTGCCATTTGTCGCCGAGTTATATGGCGACGTCAAGTACTCAAAAGATGGTACATTGGTGATTGATCGCAAGAAGAAGTAAGTGACAAGATAGATAAAAGGGGGAGATGGGATAAATGGCTGACATTGTATCAGAGCATGGACGCAAGAAGAGACTGCTCAGCACATCAAATCACAACTGGAGAATTCTTCGGTGACTGCTGTCACAGGAGAGGATGTTGAATTGCCTCTGGGCGATCATGAAGTGTCCCTCTGTTGTCATTCAGACAGCCCAGGAGCAGTCGATATCGTGTCTGCTGCAAGGAAGATGGTAGACGAGTTCAACCAAAAGTATCACAGCTCCGGGTAATTCAGGCATGGCTATCACGCGACTTTACTCAAATTCGAGTTCCAGCTGTCAGAAGTGACAGTGGTGACATATGCTATGATACATTTACATTTCGTTCGTGACCTATGTGCAAGGCGTTCATATTTTTCATGAGTCAAGGCCCTCAGGCCATGTCAAGGAGTCATCGATATCGACCGCCTTCGAGAAGCTCATCGATCTGTCTCACGGCTGTTTTTACCCTTTCACGGGTATCAGCATCGATGTCTTCGGCTAATGCGCGAACCTTCTCATCTATACCGAAAGATCTGAGCTCTTGTGCTCTGGCTTTTGCTTCCTCGCGATCAGCAGCACTATCCACCCAGGTGAGGTTGATGATAGCCCAGACAGACGCTACACGAATACGCCGGTCAGTGTGGGAGAAATGCGGCAGCCATGCAGTCAGCAGGGGCTTCTGCGCTATTAACTGTTGACGGTGTTTGGATGATCCACCAGCCACGTGTATAATAACTCCCAGAGCAGCATTGATGAGCTCTGGAGGTTGCCATACGGCATTTGATTGATGTGATTGAGGCGAATATGCTGTTTCCTTGTGAGAATCCAGCGGCGAACTGGAACGGAAAGAGACTGGTCGGAGTTTGTTATGAAGCATCTCGAAGAGTCGATTCGCTCCCAGGACGTTGTTCAGATGTTCAATCATGGCGACATTGTCGTCGCCGTTTATCAAGTTCCGAATAAAGTCCAGAGCCTGTTCTTGAACCAACATATCATCGTGTTTTGCTTGGACAGCCGGATCCTGTTCGTTTCTGCGGAGCAGGCGCAGATGCGCTTTGTAGTTGGTAGTATCCAGCGTGGACCTGAGTCCGCTATCCTGGTAGCGTGTACCATTGTGGTCCAACAGAATCTCCCCGTCCTCATCATCGCTTTCCTCTTGCTCGGTCCAGTCCATGTCCATTCCAGTGTCAGGGGTGTTCAGCAGATCGACTTGTTCACCTGCAGCGTTGATACTTCCCAAAGGTACGGTTGAACCAGGCTGAGATGCTCCGTTCACTGCCTGGATAAGCCAACCAGTTCCTAGTTGCTCTAGACATTCAATTTTCATATCCTTGGGAGAGTTGAGAACCAGATGCTTCAAGGCCCAGAGTGATGCTTGGCGCAACTTTGAATTGGAGCGTTTTGCTTGCTCACACAAAGTTGTAACAACCCCAGCAGCAACGAGATCCTGGATAATCAGCACGTTTCGATCAAAATGATGAGCGGGGATTCTTACCTGGCGCATTGGACTAAATTCTAGAACAAGATTGCAGATGACGTTGGTCGCAGCAATCTGCACGTCAACGTCGGGATATGCCAGAAGGGCGAATATAGGTTTCGTGATACCGGCATCGATAAGCGCAGTGCGCAAAAGACTGACCGATCTCGACAGAGCCGTAGCTGCGCGACAAGCGGCGAGCAGAACTGGTACTGTATTCCCCATTTTCGAAGGAATTACAGATGGGTCAAACACACTGATAGGTGCAAGCGAGTCGATCAGATTGGAGACAATGCCACTGTCAATGACTGCTTTGCGGTTGACATCTTCTTTCTCGGCAATCGCGGCAAGAGCATCTAATGCACCTGCTCTACACTTCATAGCATGCATAACTTCAGGGGCGAGACCGCTATCTCCGAGCGTAGTAGAAAGAGTAAGAGGATTCTGCGAATCTAGAGCTTGAGGATTTGCAGACCACATAGGCCTGGCGAGGGTGATGGGATCAAAGGACTTTCTGAAGAGCTGTGAGACATACTTGACCGCGCCCGCATCCAAAGCAGCTTGCTGAAGCTCGGTGCTATTTTCGATGAGATGGGCCAGAACAGAGCAAGCATCCTCCTTTGTCACGGACAAATCCTCACCGTACGATGTATCCAAGGCGTCTTGGACAAGCTTGACAGCGATAGGTACTGCAAACAAGGCCATTTGTCTTTCTCTTTCTCTTGATCTCGCGGTCATGTCGGAACGAGGGGCCGCGACATCTGCATCGAGAGCATCATTAAGGATTGCCAGAAGACGGAGGGCAGCTAAACGACAGCAAGGGTCTTGTTGAGAGCGTGCGAGATACATCAGCCAGACGCAGAGGGGCGAGTCCACCGAGACAGTGGTAGCGGAGTGTTCTGAGAAGAGTCTAGAGTTGATGAGAGCATGGTGGCCGAAAGCGAGGGATTTTTGGAGAGGAACCATGACTTTGGGAAGAAGAGAATCGACAGGAACAATGTTAGTATTTCTGCGATAGTGTTGGTGATTATAGTCGAGAGTCTGGATGGGGTCTGAAGGATATGAGTCGGACGAGTGGGAGAAGATGCGCCTCAGGTCGTTGGAGAAGATGAGACGGTGGGCTCGGTAGGTAGAGTGGCGCACGATGCTGGATATGGCATTGAGGAGAGTTGTGATGTCCAGTTGTGCATGATTCGACTGGGGGTTACGGTTGTAGACAGTCGCAAAGCTGGCGAGGTTTGTAGCCAGAGCATCCAGAAGGCCTTGGTGGACCAAAGCTGAGCGCAACTGGTCACTATAAGCACAGCATGTTGCCAGCAAGGAGGAGGTCAAGGCGATATGGAGTTGTTGTTTAGTGGTAGGAAGAGGCTGGCGGAGGATTTCGAGGAACGAGGCAATGGTGTACTTGGTAAAGACATGGTGGACGAAGGACGGGTCAGGAGTGGGTGAGAGGGTCCACGAGATGGCAAGAGCATTGACGGCGCGGAGAGAAGCAGTGACGAGCTTGGGGAGGGATTGTCGCGGAGGGAGCGATAGCAAGAGGGGTTGGATACAGTTGCTGTGGAGAATGGGCGCAACAAAGGCAGAGCCCTCTTCGGCGAGGCTGGCGACAATCAGAGTGGCCTGGAGCTGGACTTCGGCATCCGGGGAAGACGACAGGAGATGGACCAGGCAATCAAGCAGGCCATGACGGACGACGAGCTTCTTGCGCTGGCCGTGGCCGACGATGTCGTTCTTGATGGTGCGCAGTAAGCGCAATTGATGCTCGAGCGGCGGCTGCGTCGACGTCTTGAGCTCGTAGAGAGCTGCTAGCGACGGAGGCTGCACCATGATGCCGGCTCTGGGTGAGAAGCAACACTCTGAATGGAAAGTCAAGGACCGAATGAGGCTGCGCTGTTCCTGGACCGCTCTGGCTGTGGCTGCCCTTGACTGCAATGCACGCAATGGGCGATGACGTGCGGCTTTGCCAAGATGAAGGCTCCTTCCTGCACGTGGAGCGGAGCAGATGAGAGGTTGGTCGAAACACAGGCAGACTAAACAAGACGTTTGACTTAACCCTTCTTCCACCAAAAAAAGACTCTGCGCCTGCCTGACAAGACCGCCCTTCTGTCGCTTTCTCGCCCTCGTTCCTGCTCTCCCGCCTCCGCCCTCCTTCCTAACTATGCGCCACGCCCGCGCATCGTCGCAGTGCCTGCAATCCACATCGCAAATCCAACTCCAAGAACGTCCATAATCTGTCTTCCGTAAATGTCGGCCCTGGCTTCCCACTCGCCCAGTGCCGCCTTCCACGCACGCTACGCTCGCCCTTCGCCCAAGAGTCCTGCTCCGAGACTTCCGCCCACCTCATCGCCTGCTCTGCAGCCATCTTTACATGCCCGCACCCCCATCTCCAAGCCCCAGACGGCCGATGCCGGCACCCAATACACCCCCGAAGGCTACCCTCCCACCGCCAACACCCTTGCAGGCAGTAAACGCAGAGGCAGCTCTCCTCCTCCGCCCTCAATGACGCCTCGCCCAGAGACAAACCTCCCCGAGCGTCCTGTTCACTCAGCCACTCCAGACATGTCGGCTCAGGGTGTTGTCGCTGCTTCCCAGAATGCTTCTCCCTCGCTCTCGAAAAAGCCTCGCACTCAGCCGGATCCCAATGTCAAGATAATGCCTCTCAAATATGAGACATGCGACCCGAAGGACCTAGGCTACCTGATTAGCAATATGCTCATGGAATTGATCCGACTTAATGACAAACTTCCACTGAACGGCCGCCTGACGAGATTCCATTCCAGGTAAATGCCTCGTCACACGTTACTTCAAGACACCCCAATACTAACTCATCCACAAGGGCTCCTCCTGGAATTTCATGCCACGATTACCTCCAGCGTCTCATCCAGCACGCAACCCTCTCACCACCCATCCTCCTATCCATCGTCTACTACATCGATCGCCTGTGCTCGCTTTATCCAAGTTTTACTATTAGCAGTTTGACTGTCCATCGTTTTCTCATCACAGCTGCGACGGTCGCTGCGAAGGGTCTCAGCGATAGTTTCTGGACCAATCCCACCTATGCAAGAATTGGTGGTATTAGCGTCAGTGAACTTGCTACTCTGGAGATGGAGTTCTTGGAGAAGGTCCAATGGCGCATCGTACCCAAGCCAGAAGTCCTGGTCGACTACTATGTCAGCCTTGTACAGAGAAACGAGGGTTATCAACTTGAGGCTGCTACCGAGTCGGACCCGACCTGAGGCTGGGCCCGAGCCAGTGTCCTCTTCCTCTACCTCAATGCCAGAGTCTACACCTCCCATATCACTCTGGCGTCACGCACTCTCGACCGAAATCGGGTCCACTCCGCACAGCCCAGAGCCGATTGCAGGCTATACACCCCGTCCTGCTCAACGTTGGGATCGCATTCCGTGCCACATCGCATGGAGGCACGTATCTCCACTATCGCGGGCTGAGGGAATAATTCCAGTCACCACTAATATTAGCAGCGCCGATTGGCCACTGCACCAATTATTTGCGAAGGCCGAATGGTATCATGCAAGCCCACATCTATTTCCTCCCCACGCTCTGCAGCTGGAGCCGCATAGATCTTCAAGCCACGCACCAAAAGCCGCTCGTATAGATTGAGCCGCACGGTCCCTTGAGCCGCTTCAAAGCGAAGCGACGGCTCGCTTGTAGATAGGCACCATTATACCGCAGCCGCCCAAAGATGTAGAAAAGCACTCGTCTATAGAAGGAACCAGCCTAGCACTCTATACAACTAAAACTTTTACACCGACTTCTCTCTCGGCCATCTTGTCTGTGCTCAGTCACCTGAAACTCTTTCTGTGGTAACAATGATCTCTTTGTTTGTTCCAATGCTTCCAAGTTTGTATTCAAGAGGTCGTCTTGTGTTCTAGATAGGTTCTTCTATTCGACCTTTTCACATTGCTGTTCCTGAGGTTCAAGACCTCGGATGGCATCCTCTGCCGACTCGAACTCGACATGCTCATCTATGGTTGCTACTGTACCAATGCATGTATCTACATTCCTTTCTTTAGCAGCCGTTCTTGGAGTCTGGCAGCAAGAGCCACCTCATGCGATGCTTGGTCACGAGAGAACGTCACAGTGGAGGCTTCATCTCCATATGCCGGGTTGTGAATTTGGCTTGTCGTCCTCTTCACTTTCTCTGGTTGAGTCCTGCCTTGGAGCCTTCTTCTGCGTGCTCGTGGCTGTGGCTGTGTCCTTCGTCATGACTGTGGTCGTGCTCGTGCTCGTGATCGTGCTTCTGATCCTTTGACGCAACGAATTCGTTAGCGAAAGCATCTGCGGTGTTGGCGGAGCTGGTGAAGCGGATAGAGACACGCTTGATTCCTTGTGCTGCTGACGAAACCTGTTCGCGGACCTTGTTCTCGGCTTCGGTCATTTGCTCCAATGTCCAGGATGATGGAACGGTGACGGCGATCTCGATCAGATAGTTTTGGCCACTCTTGATACCTTGGACTTGAGGTGCTGATTCGGTGGGCAGCTTCAAGTCGCCAAGAGCTTGTGATGTGGCGGACTCGATCTTGTGCTTCATGTCGTCCTCAATGGAAACGTCTGCCAGCTCCAGGAGTGCGGCCTTGGTGTTTCCGTAGCCAGCTTGTACAATCATACCTGAGATAATCAAACCACCGACAGGGTCGAGCCATGCAGCGTTGGTCAAGAAGTGACTGGCTGTGATGGTGGCCAAAGCGACAACAGCAGTCAAACTGTCAACACGGTGGTGGTATGCATTGCTCGCCAACACACTGCTGCGTTTCTCCGTCGCAATCTTCATCGTCGCCCGGTATAACCACTCTTTGATCACAATACTGCCGGCTGCGAGCCATGCTGCATTGATGTTGACGCCCATACCCTCAACTCCGTGACTATGACTGTGACTGTGTCCGTGGCCAAAGATACCAATGTGGGAAAGTATGTGGGCGATCTCGGGGAAGAACTGTTGTGCCAGGGCCATGACTGCTTGAAGGCCGATCATGATACCTCCCGAAAGGAGAATACCTGACACACCAAGTGCTCCTAGAGACTCAATCTTGCCATAACCGGTCGGAAATCGTTGGGTAGGGGTTCTTAATGAATACGAGACGGTCGCGAGGGTGGTGAAATCGGAAATGAGATCTGTGAGGGAGTGGATGGCATCGGCCGATAGTCTGTTCGGATATCGAGTTAGTGGCGTCCTCTGAGAGCAGTTGTTGGCGTTACACACGCTTTGGAGTTGAAGACGTAGCCGCCGACTCCTTTCGCAATGGCCATGCCGAGGTTGACAAAAAGTCCGACTCGCGTGATGCGGACTCCGGCATCGTTCTTGTCGGTGCTTGTCAAGAATGTGGTGTCGTGATGATGGTGGTGTCCATGGTGCGAATGGCCAAAGTGGCCTCGTGTCTGCTCCATGCTGACGCTACTCGTACTCGTCTCGGCGAGAGATGATGTTGATGGCCGGGTAGGTATGCGGTGATTGAGCAGAGTCCAGTTGTGTCGAGGGCGAGAAGTCACAAGAATACGAGACTGTTGGTTCTTAAGGGGTATCCTCGTGGTGGTAGAAGCAAAAGTTGAGCGAGACGCGTGTAGCAAGGGGCTAGTCGTCTGTAGACTCAGCCCCGGAAGTTGACACACTCTCATCTAGTTACGGAATGCCCTTAGATGCGCCGTCGCATGCATACGTAGCTTCTTTTTCCACGTAAGCTGACCAACGTCTGCCGGTTGAGTCGTCAATTGAGAGTTTGGAGCGAGTGTTTATAATATACAATCATGCCTGAACACGCAATTGAGAAGGAAGCCGCGTCTGGTCGCCGAAAGCGGCCTATTACCGAGATACGTCAATCGCCTTGGCGTTGTGATATACATCAGCCTGATGTGCGATTGAAGAGGCTGATTGCCCAAATTTTGGAACAGCTTGCTGATGACTACCTTCCATACGAACTGTTGTTATGGTGATTTCATTCAATCATTAACTATCGTACAAGGACCAAGGAACAACATGTTCGAGACACTACACAGATGGACCCTCGCTGATTCCAGATCGCCAACCATAAGCTTGTCAAGAACCAAGCCCCTTCCCAAATACCCATAACTCCCTAAAACAGTCATGGTTCATCATTCATCATTCGTTGTTATGGTTCAATAACCTAGGTAGTGGGCACGGGTGTGTGGGAAAGCATAGACTGGATACTGACACTCCGCTGCGTTGAATTGTCCGGTGTACGCTCTCGCTCAGGAGGGCTGCTGACAGATGGACCAGCAGGAATGTATCTGCATGAACCTGAGGTGCTACGGACATGGGCTGTTGGCGGAGGTTGGTACAGAGGTAGCGGAGGGGGTCTAGGCAGGATGTGATACATTGCAGTCTGTTGGTTTGGCGTGAGCCCTAGTGCAGGTTGCACTACATGTATCGATGCTGAGCTTGTGAGAGGCGGGATAGCAGGTCTAGAGGTATCGGCTGGCTCCAATTCAGCGTCCGAACAGCCTATGCCGGAATCGCCTTCGTGCTCTTCCTTGTTTGGGGCAGGAATATCCTCACTGGGAGCAGATGTCTTGCGAGCAGTACGTGCGATTGATTGCAGGTTCTTCACCCCCTTCTCCATACACTGGCGGAACTGTTAGTGATGATACGCAGAACGCTTGACTGAATGGCTTACCTTTGCTTCGACCACACTCCAACGCTCGCCAATCTTGGCTGCAAGCGGCCCCCAAATTTCTTTTCTGAGCTCCATGTATTCCACTGCAAGGACGTCCAGTCTTTTGGTGTTCCAATCCTCGTGAGTCCGTCTCTCAACCAGTCGTTCGTGTCGTTTTCGACAAGCGTTCGCAGTTTTGTTGGGGAAATGCTTCGACGCAGTGGACTGCCAGTTCAGACCGGCCGCTCTAGCAGCGACCAAGACCTCGTCATCAGCAGCACTCCAATTGGCCGTGTTTCTGTGACCTGGTTGAGGCTCTGCAGACCTGGATTGTCTGATTTGTGCGGCTGGGAATGGTGAATGTCGGTGAGTTGACAGGACTCGTTGCTCCTTGGGCATATCGAGAACGATGGACCTTTGATTGATGCTGAAACCTTTGATTGCCAATGCAGTGAAAGGAAAGAGCACCCGTATTCCGTGGCAATGACCGACCTGCGGTGAAGGAAAGAAGATTAAGATTAGACAATGAATTGGAAGGAATGGTATGAAAAAGGGAAATGCGAAATATGGAACAAATAACGGACAGAGGCTGGAATGGCACGAACACAATTTGACGGTCCTAACGTCTTCATAAGATGAACTTATACTTTCGTTCAGGGCATGATGCTTGACTGAACGGCCAATCGAACTGAGGCCATGCTGATACTGAAACACAAGGACACATTGAGAATGAGGATCTCAGGCAGTGTCCTATTTTGGTAGACGGCCTTCCAAGAACAGCCAGCATACTACGAGCGCTTCTGTGGCGGAGGTTGAAAGGCCGATCGACCAAGCGTGGACCTTAGGCGTGGTGGAAGAATAGCCTACCAGGACGAGCGCGTCTAAGAAGAGGGTCAAGCGGCTGCAGAAACCCATAGAAAAAAGCGTCGCGCCAGTTTCAAGCTATTTGTAGCATTTTGATGTCAGGCATCTTGATGTCAGTGGTATGCGCGCAGATAGCATGACCGGCGCGTATCTTGAGGGCGGTTATCCAAGCTGTTTCGATGCGGCCACGGTCCGAGCAGAGCACGATCGGTTTCGAAACATTTCGATGACCGGATCACTAGAGCCAGAGAGCAGGGAAATCAGAGGCTGTGCCAATATACAAGAAGGATAAAGCAGAATTCGAATGTAAGTGCAAGCAGAGGAACCAGGTCAAGTTGGAAGGCGCATTATTGCTTCGATTCGTTGTTACTCCATTAAGATGTCTCTGGCTGCTCAAATCATGGTCTGTGACTAAGACACAAGTAGCTGATCATGGGCAATGATGTTTTGTAGACTGGTGGAAGTGATTGCGGACAAGTCAAGCATGTTCGGGGGTGAAATTAGAATGCGAAGTGATACCGAACGTTCGTGTTCTATCCGGCGTGCCAGCACCACATAATTTATCTAGGGAATGCCATCCTGAAGAAGTGCCAGATCTCGAAAACTCCTCAGGTCCCACCAGCACTAAGTGTATTCTCTATGTAGCCTTGTGTCTCTCTTGATCTGCCATCGACTGGAGAGAAGCGGCTTCCGATACACCATGGTGAAGTGCTTAGGAGCTTGCGCTAAACAGTGCACGCGGGCCGTTCTGTAACGAAAGGCTCGGAAGAGAAGTGATCGGGCCGGGTAGGAAATCGTCGGTCGGCCCCATAGCAGGCTTGATTATTGTTGAGAGCAGTGCAGCGAACAACCTGTCGTCGTTGTTGTCGCCCTTGTGTCTCGATTCTCGCAGTGACAATGGCCGCCTTTGCCAGTTCTTGCAGGTTCGCTGCTGCTGTCGTCAGCAGACATGGTCGCCGTCGTAAGTCCTCGTCGCCGGCCTCAGCAGGCCCAAGTCTTTCTCCCGAGTCCCAGCCTAATGCATAGCAATTGCAGCTTTCAGTGTCGCTGCGGCCAACCGTGCTGCCCAGAACTTCGCCATGCCCGCCTTGTCGCCGACCATGACTGAGGGAAACATCACAAGCTGGAAGCTCAAGGAAGGTGAGCAGCTCACCGACAGCCCCACCAACAAAGCGCTTTGAAGCTGAGCTCTACAGGCGACTCCTTCTCGGCTGGAGATGTAATTCTTGAGATCGAGACCGACAAGGCTCAGATGGATGTCGAGGCTCAGGAGGACGGCATTCTCGCAAAGATCACCGTCCAGGAGGGCGCAAAGGCCATCCAGGTCGGTTCGCGCATTGCTGTCCTGGCTGAGGAGGGTGACGATTTGGCCAACTTGAAGATCCCTGACGAGGACGCTTCGTCTACTGGACAACAACCCGCCCGCAAGGACCGCCCTAGCCCGCAGGAAGAGCTCAAGTCTGGTATCGACACAACCGAGTCCTCGCCGAGCGCCTCAGAGGCCCCGCCGTCATCCAAGCCCAACGCCGATGCTGAAGCAGGCGGCGCCGCAGACACCACCAGAGCTACCCAGTTGCACGGCTCTTCCGACGCAAAAGCAAAGAAGCAAACATATCCTCTCTACCCCTCGGTCCAGCACCTACTGCTCCAGAATGGTCTGACCAAGGAGGACGCCAACAAGATCCCTGCAAGCGGTCCCGCTGGTCGTTTGCTCAAGGGTGATGTTTTGGCATACCTGGGCAAGATTGAGAAGAACTACCCCGGCCAGCAGGCCAAGCGCATGGACAAGCTGGCACACCTCGACCTCTCCAACATTCAGCTTGCTGCTCCCCCGAAGAAGGCCGAATCCAAGCCTGTCGAGGCCGAGAAGCCCGCTCCTATTCCTGATATCGAGATCGCCCTCCCCATCTCCCTCTCCGCCGTGCTCGAGACCCAGAAGCGTGTCCACGACACTCTTGGAATCAACCTTCCCCTCTCTACATTCATCGCTCGTGCTTCGGAGCTCGCAAACGAGAACCTTCCCTTGTCCAAGAACAGAAAGCCCACAGCTGATGAGCTTTTCAACTCCGTCCTTGGTCTCGACAAGGTTTCTACCAAGACTGCCCGCGGCAACTACATTCCTCAGGTCACTGGTCTTCCCTCGACTCCTCTCGTCCCTAGCCAACGTGCTTCCAAGAAGGCCGATATCTTCGACATTCTCGCTGGAAAGCCCTCGGGCCCCAAGAAGGCACCTAAGATCTTCGGTGCTCAGGGCGTCGTAGCAGCTCAAAACGTCTTCAGCGTTTCAGCGCCCAAGGGAGACGAGAAGAGAGCACAGGAGTACCTCGAGCGTATGAAGCAGGTCCTCGAGGCCGAGCCCGGCCGTCTTGTTCTCTAAGCTTTTACTTTACTCCCCTCATGTTTTCTTCACAGCGTCAAAGATATCTCTGTAGTTTTATATTAACTGGAAAGGACCGGCATAGAATTTCAACCTTCAAATCTTGAACATCTGAAAAGTAAGGTTGCATATGATGCAGGCTTCTTTTCCCATGTGATATCTTAAACAACCATGTTCTGACGATTTTATAACAACGTTTTGCAAACAGTCTGCGAGAGGGCATTTGAAAACGTCGAAGAAGCGGATAATGTATCAGAGCTCAGATCGAAGGTATTGTAGACCTCGAAATATGGTTGTCTATCCGATGACCCTGTCCTTAACTTTATGACTCCCTCGAGCCTTGGTACGCGATCAAAAAATGCAGTATTTGCGCTCTAAACGCTAGAGTCTATCGAAGAGAATGGTCTAAGATCAGATAGGCTATATTTTGCCTGTGGTGCTCGTTCTTCTCGCTCTTGTATCAGATCAAGCGATAATCGGACGCACAGGTCCACGATTCGTGCACAGCTCGATCAGTCAACTTGCCCTTCTCAGTCTTCACAAATACACCAACTCGATGTCAACAAGTCTGCGGAGATTGCACGTTCCCATCCGGAAACTGTGGCACCTCGAGCAGGTGCTCGTCTGTTTCCCGCCTACCACACGTTTGGCTCGTCTCGAGCAGAGTGGGGCAAGGATGGCCAAATCCTTAGAATGCATTCTGATCCGGAATACCGCAAGAAAAGGTACGAATCTAGTTCCGCTGGGGACAAGAAACGATACTACGAAAATCATGAGTACCACGAACTGAAGAAGAAGGTCTCTCGGGATTGGTGTCGATCTCATGCGCATAATCCTATATACAAGATCCGCAATCACATTAGCAAATGGACTAGATTTGCTTGGGTCAGAGAAGAGCTGGATTGGAAATCACATGTCCCGATATACAGTGACACGAGAGTTGTCAGACACTGCAAGAGCTGTGAGCATGCGGGTATAAGAGGCACCAAATTATGGTGGTGAGTAAAATTACGCATGTTGAACACGCTGCAATGTTAACCTTCGACAAGGAGCAGGAAATATGATCCAACCATCTACGATTGCAACCGGTGCTTCCTAGGTGCGGATCCTCGAAAGGCGTTACCCAAGCATTGCGAAGATGTCACAACAATGAAGGAACTGCGCCAGCGAAGAGACGAGCTCAGAGCGATGAAGTTTAGCACCAAAGATAACTCAGACAAGGCCGCAAATACGACAGAACCGAAGAGTGGCGGCCTTTGAGCTGTGACAGCGCAACGATATATCAACCCCTCGATGAATGAGGGGCTGCATATTTTATGCATCATACTACTTCTACTCCATGTAGGTCTGCGCTCTGTTCTTGGCCCGAATACTCTGACTCGTCGGGCAGAATGTGTCGATGGTTGTGATATCAAAAGCCTCGAGCCAGGATCTGCGTGGCACGATGGTTGCACTGCAAATGCATGTGACTATCTAGAGACTTTCGGATTCATCCAACGAGCCACGGCATACCCTCTATGGGTATGACTCTGATCGTCGATTGCAATGTGGAATTGCAGCAACGCCAATTATTGGAATGACTGATCATTAATGGCTTTGCTTTGTATCAATTGAAAGGATAACATGTACATGGAAGACAAGAGTTTCACGATAAGTCGCAGGACAAACTCGGTATGCGATCTCATGCACTCTTCTTGCCAAAGTAACTCGTTAGCTTGTTGCTTTGTCCTGCATCGATAGGCTTCTTCCCCTTCTGAGGGCTTGCTCCCTGCTTCTTTTCCTTCTTCTCACCAACACGCATCAAGCGCATTAGTTCTTCGAATTGATCGACATCAACGATGCCACCACTCGCCTGCACATGTCCTCGAGCAAAGTCGTCTCCTAAACGTTCCAGAAGTGGTATCTCGTGTTGGTCTGGAAGACCGCCGTCGGTATCATCGTCCTCGTCTTTCACCGGCTTCAAGCTGGCATATGCTTTGAGACTCTGAATGATGTCGACCGACGGATCTCGGGCTTTCGCACACCGAGGGACACGACAGCTGAAGTTGACTTTGCCTGGAAGATAACCCTCATTGGCCACCATGACGATCTCTAAAGCTTTGCTTTGCAGGTGACCAGCCCATCTGGTCGCAATGACTGGATGCACTTGTGCTTCTGATTTGATTTTGAACACAGCAACTTTGCCATCCTGGCTGAACCGGGGCGCGGTGTGAGTACACCTTTCCACCTCGGCATTGACCTCCTGACGTGCAGCAAGCAATCTCGAATGTTTTAACACGTCCTTGGGATGTTCAGCTGAAAGGAGTGCATCGAAGGCAGAGCTGACATCGTACGTTGCTGTTCGTCTAGGCGCATTCACATATGATACTACATCGTTAAGGGCCTTCTTGGTGTACTTCTTCAGAGTGGCAGACATGTCTGGGAATGGATCTTCCCATTTCAGAGTGGTGCCCAAATCGCCATGGGTTCCAACCACACACAACCAGTCGGTTCTGTCGCTGACACCAGCGTGAAGCGGTTCACATAGCAGATAGGTAAGGAGAGCAGAAGTCACCACAGGCGGAGATTGGTTGGCTGTGCAGAATGCTGAACCTTCAGGGAAATCCTCAGGCGTTGCATGATGATGGTCAATGACAAGACCAGTGTGGGGTGCAGCTATCAGAGGTCCAGACTTGCGAGACCCTTGATCAAGGACGAAGATGTAATCGGGGGATAGGGCAGCCATGGCCTCCCTTTCATGCTCATGGTGGACCGTTTGGCCTTTACTTAGTAGATGAACGTGAATCAATTCGGGATTCAAACCAAGCAGAACCAGGGTACGATGGAGGATCACGCCAGACGACAAGCCGTCTGCATCCTTGTCTGGCACTATTATTGTTCGCTTCTGCGACCGGGCACTGGGAGCACATCAGTAATGTCATGGTGTGTTTACTAAACATTGATCTAATTTACCATTCAAGGATAATGTCGCGAGCTTGCTTCATTTGAGCTTCTGGAGCTGGCCATATCGCATCACCCGTCTTCTCGTCTCGAACAGATGGGGTCAGATGATAGTCAGGAACTTCGAGCCGTGCTCGAGAGCGTTTTGCAGCGCTGGCCTGGGCCACTGACGACGGTTCTTTGCGCTTCATCAGTTGCGGTGGTGAGGAGGCGTGGATAGTGCGGCGAACGCTGATTGAGGCTCCACTACTGCTGACGCGACAGTTTAACCTGCATTTACTGGAAGTGTGCAAGCCCTTGCAAAAGCGGGTTGTGAGGCTGCTAAATGTTGTGGAGGTAATCTGCATGGATGTCTTTACGATGGTGTCTTGGGTGTTCTTTACAACGTGCCATCGCGCATGGGTCGTTCAAGACAGACCCTGAGTTGAAGCTAGACCCTTTCGGCTTCGATGGCAAGTCCTCCGCGGCCGTTTCTGGCGGGTGCCGACTGTGAGTTCTTTGAAGGTTTTGCAGTGAAACGTCTATAATCTTGATCGTACTCTTAACAGAGAGTCTCACCAGTGTACCCTCTTGGGCGGCAAGGATACATTTATGCATGGATAAGCCGTCTGCGTTATTCACACCACCACTTGGAGGTACGTTATTGTGATACACCCAGGCCACCCACCATCGGCGGCCGTCGCTATCTGACCATGTGTCATGGCTGGTCAGGCAGGATTAATAACAAACGACAGATCGAGCAAAAGATCAGTATCATCGAAAAAGGCATCAGCGAAAACAGGCGGATACGACTCGGATTGGCATTCTGGGCCGTCCATCAGAAGCATCAGATCGGGCAGATTTTCAGTTTCGTTGTGCACGCGCTTGCCTCCAGAAAAGTCTAGATTTGCGCCCTGCAGAGGCTTGGCACTATGAATCGCGCGTCGCGCGTTGTTCCATCAAATGACAGGTCGCGAGGAGCAGACTCCGTAATAGAGGGCAGAGGGCCTTGCGAGCCGCAAGAGGACCGACCTGTCGGGGAATGGGAGGATCTGAAAGCTGACAAGCGCATACAGATTCGAAACTAGACAAGCAGATTTGCATTTTACGTTTGAGCCTCGAGCCTCGCGGCAAAATTGCGGTCGAGAGGGCAAAAGAGGGTGAGGCTCTTGTCGCCCGTCTTCGCTGAGAGAGAGTTGGTTCACTTCCATCTGAGGCGATGTGACCGACTCCGCCGGACTGTTAGTTTCTTGTCTGCTACCAACCCGTCCCCCCAAATGACGGATACTACCGCGCCCTTACCGTCCTTCTTTCCTCTCCCTCTTTCGCTGTTCCTAACACCTCTGGTCTACATTCTTATCATTTCTTATTTTCCAATTCATCATCCACTGTTTAATACAGCTGATAACACATTGCCATCCATCTTAAATAATTAGTTGGATACGCGTGCCTGGATCCGAGTCGCCGAGAGATTTTCGATTCAGCTTTTCTGCCGCCGAATCCCAACTCGCCGACTGATTCGCACACCCAGCTGGTGTTTTGCGACTCACCAGCTTCAGCACATCGGTGTATCTCATCGTGAGGTCGTTCATCAGACGATTACATTGAACCTGGACACTGTTAGAAACCGTACTTACAACGCCGACCCAAAGGGTAGGTTGTATTGTGTTTCCGACAACGCTCATTGTGACGCGGCGTCTCGCATGCTCTGGTACGTACGAACTCCCATCACGTTGTTTCAAAAAGCTTCTCTTTATGAAATTGCTCCACTACCTGATGGTCAAACCAAATCTATCAAGAGGCTGGACCAAGCCACACGCTTGGCCTCTGCCCTGGTTGTCTTCGCGATTGTTTGCGTGACATGTGATGACAAGCTGTCCGCTCAAGCCAGCGTGGAAGCGGTCACCATCTGCCATGTGTCAGCTCAATACCCTCCCTACATCCCTACATTCACTTTATCACTCTCATCATCGCAATTAGTGCGCTACAAATCACACGGAAACACAATGCTGACTTGCCTGCTGCTTTGCAGAATCCCTTTCAGACACTGCATGCTACGGCTTTCTTAGCTTATGCATTAGAACTTCTATTTCAGCACATAGACGCCCTGCCGTCCTCACTTGTATATCTTTTATTCCAACCAACCAACCGACCAGCTCTGCGATCTTCTTTGAAGAGGATCATCTCTATTGCCTGTCCACGCATCTGCCCCGAGCTTAATTGGACCCCCACCAAACCCTAGTCGATCTTGTCCGGCCCTCTCCAAGATGGGCCATGTTGGTGATCACATGCATTCATTGAACGGACTCGAAGAGGGCTATGTCCACAACAGGGCCAACCCACTACCTGGACCGGATCACGAATACATTGATCGAAATATACCCCCACCCGATCAACGTCCACCAGCACTGGGATACATGCCTTTACCTGAGCCCCGCGCAGAGCTCTCCCAAAGTTTCTCCCCAGACTCATACCATTTTACGGATAGAAGAACAGAGAGAAAAACAGACAGGTCTTTCACTGGAAGGCCGCTCAGCCTGCGCACCATGACCAACACTACATCAATGCCCGAATATACATACCTCGACCGCGCCAACACGAATTCACCATCTCAACGAGCGCATTCGATCCACGCAATAGGGCCATCTATTTATCCTCTCTTGCGCCCTGATGGAACGCCAGAGGAACCATCATCATCTTCTTCCCGGACGGATCGGCTTCCCGGATTCCATCAACTAAGCCAGATCGCCGACAGCGCAGCGGAAGCAAGTGATCCAAGGCCAACTGGATTACCAAACCTATCTACGTATGCTGGTCAAATAATCGCCCAGACCGCGTCGACCTCACATCCACACTTCCCGCCATCGCAGAAATCCAGTCCGTCGACTAACTTCATGTTACTTGGGCACGCATCGCCTACAAACACCCGGACCGACGATACATATGTGAACTCGCACTCGCCAGCTTCCTTCTCTGCTCCAAACAACTTTGATTCAAGGCGTAAGTCGGCTCAAAATGGTCGACCCCAACCATTCATTCCATCGATGTCTTCTATTGGGACCACGTCATCCACAGATACTATGGTTAGTCTCCAGAGCCACCAAAGCTCTGAAGCTGGAGGATATAGCACGAATCACACGACACCACTAGAGTCTACACCGTCATCTCTGGACGGAACGCCGAAAACATCGGGAGTTCCACGTTTGCAATCGTCGACATCCGCATCTGCAGGATTTCCTTGCGAGTATCCTGGCTGCACCGCACCTCCTTTCCAAACGCAATACCTTCTCAAGTAAGACCTTTGCTGTTCTTGTGTATTTGTTGCACAGTCTAATGTTCACTACAGCTCGCACGCAAACGTGCACAGTTCAAGTCGCCCGCACTACTGTCCTGTTAAAGGCTGCCCAAGAGGCGAGGGCGGCAAGGGGTTCAAACGTAAGAACGAGATGATCCGTCATGGACTAGTTCACGACAGCCCAGGCTATGTGTGCCCATTCTGTCCCCTGCGAGAGCACAAATACCCCCGCCCGGATAACCTCCAGAGGTAAAGTGCATCAATCAGGAGATTTCTTGCGTTGACTAATTTGGGTTTCTACAGACACGTCCGTGTCCACCATGTGGATAAGGACAAGGATGATCCTTTACTTCGAGAAGTTCTGGCCCAGCGACCCGAAGGTGGTGGCCGAGGGCGCCGCCGGCGTGCAGGCCCCGCTTGAGGAAGAACAGCTTCGAATCATACTGACTGGGCATGTCAAAAAATCTGCTTCAATTTGGGCGGCGTTCTGGTTGTTACAATTCACCTTCACTCCTATCGTCCCAACAGGACACTCATATTCATAGTTCATCAGTGGGATTTATCGGTTCACGATACAATTGTCAGGGCCGCTGGCGTGCTCGACAAACAACGGGATGTGGCATTTCAACGATTTCTATGATTGGCGCTTTGGGTTTCTACTTTCTATTATTCTCTCACTTTGATGGGTAGCTTCCTATCCAGATGTCATCATTAGCATGCAGGGCAGGAACTATGTACGATATTCAAGACTTAAGGTAGATCCATTCAGGACGAATCGAGGAAGGAATTAGCAGTATCAATTTTGTTCATGCATTCGAACAACGCTAACAGGTGTCCAGCGACGGAGAGCGCTCCTACCCAAACGCTATTCGTTGTTGGTTTCGCCGATCCAGCCGCAGGACGATCACATGTCGAAATTGGCCAACCGTTCGGCTGATTTTACCTCGCTAGTCACCTTACCACTAGCCACACCGTTTGCTCGAGACACGCGCTTTCTTCTGCAGCGGTCAGTCCCTCGCTTGGTTTGGGTTTGGGATCTTTGGGATTTCACCGCGGCAACGACTCGTCGAGTGCATTCCTGTTCTCTGGGAACAACAAACCTGAGTTACACCGTGTGCAAGAGGCGTCTATGGCCTGGAAGCGAAAGAAATTGATAATGTAATATCACATTTGAACGATACGGTGTGAACACTGCAGGATGCAGGAGGTCGCGCCAGACTGCACCCACTCGCGTGGGGATTTGTGAGTTGTGATCGTCGCTCGCGATACAAGCGGACTTTGATTATCGCATCTTCGAATTCTGGTGATCGGGAAGCCAAGAACCTTCGAATACTCTTGAGTCTTGTGCTCTGGTTGGAGGTCTCCATCGCAGCAGGTCTCCGCTGCTGCGATATCGTTGAAATCACAACATTGAACGGAGAGCTCCTACTCCGAGCTTCTCCCCGAAGCAGAAAGAACCAATCATCGCAATCTGCGCAGGCGAGTGAAGAAGTATGACCCATCGATTTAGATTACGGTATGAACAGGCGAGATGATCGTCAATACTCGAGCTTCGAGTTGCCACGAGCTGCATGTCAAAGTGAACCAGGGGCGCGTCTAAAGCAAGGGACTTTCCTCAGCCACGCGATTTTATATTTGCGCGGAGCCAGCTCCTTCTATAACATAATCATGGTTTGTGTAGCATGGAGCAGAGGCTCTGAAATCCCAAGTATGCTGCCTAACACGAACTTCTAGTCTTATGCATGAACAAATCTTCCGAGTGCAGTTTTTAGATGAGTATTCTTTCTGACTGTAGGGAGACCATTGGAGTTTACTCCGGTTGCGTGGGGGCTCTGACACCTCATCAGCGCCGAGCGGTAAGTGGCAGGAACAAGCCACCCGGATCCCGGGCACACCGAAGTTTCCAGCTTCGAGCGAGCAACGACAATCGTTTACTGTTTTGGCGTGCACTTGCTTACGCCGCTGTCTATCCCCGTTACTAATCACAATTGTGTGTCTCGCAGCAAGAGGACACATCTCTGAGCGACACGTACCCATACTGTAGGAACGGTTCCGCCGCTGAAACGTAATCCTTGAAATATCTCGTGGGATTCGCACAGAGTTCGCATCTATCGTTTCGATGTAGCAAACCTTCCGAGTACAAGATTTGAGGCTCGCGGCTTCGAAAATTCGGCATTTTTCCCCAGTACCGGCTTACTGCTTGGTACCACATGCAGACTTGATACCTGCTCGATGTCGGCGAAAATCATGCCTGCGATCATAAGTCATTTGATGACATATTTCTCTAGAAAGAATGCTCCTTTCTGCGTGCAATTCGGACTGCATGACGACGCATATCCTTCGCGCCAAGGGCACCTGATTTACGGAGACTGTTTACAGACATCGAGACGAAAGGTTGTTCCACCTCAGCTCGTCAGTTTCGGCTCTTGCTCTCGTATCTGTAAAATCTCCCAGAAGGTTGTAAACTCTGTTCCCACCACGTGCATTTGTCTTCGGATCATCGCCCTTTCTCATCCGCGGTAAATCAATCCTTTTCCAACTTGCAGACGCAGCAAGTTTTCCTTCCGACGGGGCAAATCTAAACGCAAAAGCAATGTGGTGAGTGTCCCGACTGTGGGAATAAGCACATGACGGACAGACTCTGCCCTGGTTCCAGCAGGATTGGTGATCCACATGAACTTTGACCATCGTGAATCCCTTGGTCGGGCGCGCCCGTTGATGGTTGATCGATTTCTCGGACAGAGACTTTGCGACATCTGGCATCATCGATCGCTGCTGTGTGTTCCGATGGCATCTGCACCCCTGGATCTTCGAAAGACAAACCAGCGCACTGGTTCACATTCACGGACGATTGGGAGCCTCAATGGTCGACTGCGAAACATCGACAAGTTTGTAAAAGAGCTTCATGCCTGTGGACATGTAGTAGGTGTCAGCTCTGCGGTCAGAATACTCACACCCAAGGCTACCTTGAGAAATTGCCTATAGTCTCGGAATGTGAGTCTCTAACAAAGGGTTCTGATGCCAGCTATCTCAAATCCTGGAACCGATAGCAATGGACCTTTCTTCTTCAATTCGGGACGAATCAAATACCTGCTGCACCAAAACATTTGTCCCTGCAAAAGACAATGTAAAATACAGTCACACCTGCGAGCAGAGCCAATGTCATTGGCAAAAGCACAACCTTTGGGATGGCTGTAAGGACCATGTTCGTGTCGTGTCTCTCGCTCACCTAGGCCTGCGTTGCACCTTCCTGTATACGACGCTCTCCTGCGTATGGCACGGTTCTCTATGAAACACAACCCTCGATACTGTACTTTACTTAAAAATCGTGCCTTCTTCTACATCTCTCCTTCCTCTGTATATGCATTTTGTCCTTGATCGTATTCCCTACTCTGTGTTCTCGCTATATCTTAACCGACACCGTGCCCTGTTGTACTCTAGCTAAGTATACATTGCACCTGCTTGTATTTGCCATCAGCTGAACTGTTCACATAGTTGTTTCTTGCTTACATGGTGCGACAGTGTCTTATTCCTCCAAGTCTTACGAAAAGTCGAGCCGTGACAGCATGCATGGACGTTCTTCTATCTATCTGGTAGCCATAACCTCGATATCAGACATCAACATCTCAAAAAAATCGCATTTCTTTCCACATGATCATGAATACCAACACAGGAGCGTTACCTGAACACTGGCAACTCGCCATTGCTTATACAAGCCGATCGATCCAGTTGATACTCCATCGTCGTCCAAGACCCACGCCAAAAATCAGGTGTTTGGAATGGTATGACCCTGTCCTTCACCCATCAGTCAATGCTCCCGCAACTTTAATCACCACGAATCCTTTTTTTCTGCCTGGGCAGTTGTACTATTATTTCCATTATGATGGAGATGGGAAATCAAGATGCAGTATTAAGCAGTATAAAACGGACGATTAAAACAGTGTAAAGTGAAGATGCAGCTGCGACCTTCGACTATCGCGATTGAAGAACAAGTTAATCGCAACGGTGAGATTACTGCAAGATGATAGCAGAGCAGACGACAATGTCGTAGCACGATGCCAAGGAGCTTGGACTAACACGTATGTCACAAGGCAGGGTCAAATCAAGTTAGGAAGAGTATCGGTTGTTATTCAGTATGAACGGAAGGCCAAGTTATATACAAGAGGTAAAGGCTTCGGAGGTACAACAATGCGAAACGAAAGGATCATGTAGGATCTGGGTATCTGGCAATGCAGGGTGATGATGAGACAACGATATAAGATTCGATAGCCAACAATCGCACGACTTGCTGGCACTCGAAGGAGATGGAATGTAGGAGAGATGAAGAGGTGAAGAGGGAAAGAACGAGCGCGTTTTGCGGAGAAAAATGTCGTAGAATTTCCAAAAGTCGACAGTAGCGTTTAATCGTCAGTTTGTTCGTAGGAGCGTTCATTCGTTTATGTGTTTTGTTCAGAAAGTGACCACGACAATCCCCTCTTCCATCAAGGTGCGCTCAGGGATTTTGGTACGAGTAATGGTTGTGTCTTGACGCGTCCTCTTGAAGTCTCCTCCAGCAGGGATTTGGTATGTGAGGCCAACAGCCTTTCCATCTGCAGTTTCGATGCTCGATGTGGTGAGGGTTGTTGCAAGAGAAGAAGTCATTGTGACAGAGCGGTCCAGAGCCTCTGGGAACTCGTGAATGTCGTAAGAGGGTGGCGCAAGTTCCCATTCCTCAAGCATATCCATCTTGGTGTTGACCCTCAAGCGGCGACCGTGGCACATGATGATATCGGTTGCACGAGGAGCATCAAAAAGCAATGTGGGCATGCATCGCTTGATGTATCGCCACTGTGAAGCATTTGTGCGAGCATGCGGAGGGTTCCACTTTCCACCAAGACCCAAGTTGTCAGGGCTGGTCTCGTATTGGAACGAGGATGCGAAGGTGGAGACTGTAGAAGCGGTCGTTTGACGAGGGTTTCCAGGTCTGGTAGATGGTTGTGCTTCTGGGCCAAGATCTTCAGCAAGGAAGGACAGATCAATGTCTTCAGCTTCTTGATCGACTGTGGAAGTAAGAGTAAGAGCATTTGTGTCATCTGCTGTTTCCATACGAGAAAGGTCTACACCCTCGGAAGCTCCTTCAATCGATCGTGCCAACGAAGGATACATCTCACGCATGATCTGCTCTTGCTCCTCGATCACATTGCGATCCTCAATGTTTTCCAACTCCTGAGTTCGCTGCCTACGACGACGTCTGGGAATAGTGCAAGGCTTGGGTGCGGATCGCTCGTCAAGTGGCAAAGCGATGTCGATGCCAGCAGAGAGATCATGGATCCATCGGAAGATTCGCTCTTCAGAATGGTCGGCCAGTAGGAATTGATCGGTCTCGAGACGCAAGCGAAGTACGACCTGCGAGATGGGAGTAAAAAGATTGGGATCCTTCTCGAAAGCCTTGCGGCGAGCCGCAGAAGGGATGAAGTGAGCAAGACGAGTGGCTGGCAGCAACTGGCTGTATTGAACATCCGTGGCCAGACCGATCTCTGCGTGCTGAAGGGAATACCGTTTGATCAATTTGCCAGCTGCTGGAAGAGAGTGACCGGCGAGCTGAACGGATTTGAGCTTGTGCACACTCAATTGAGTACCGTTGAGCACAACATAGACAGTGCGGAAGTCTTGCTTAGGCAGGTACTGGAAGGGAGAGATCTTCTCAATTCGCATCTGCATTGGGCCCTCTCTCGACACTGAGCAAGTATATTTTGGCAAGACCTCTTTCCCATTGTCCAGGAATCGTGGAGCAGGTGGAAATTTCGAGGCACGAGCAGTGACGGCATATGATGGAGCAGGGTCGTCGCATGGCGAGCACCGAGTTTGGAAAGGATGGTGGTAGCTTGTCACACGACGACTGCGTGGGCGTTCTGCTTGTGCATCGTCATTCTGAGCGGGTGTGGTAGTCGAGCTTTGTGTCGCCGGTCTGAAAAGCTGATTTGTGTCAAGAGGCAAGACGGTCGAGGTCGGTCGCGTGGATTGGACAGTCTGTGTGGTGGACATGATGGTTCTGTGACAAGCACGCCCAGCTTCGTGGAGAGTGAAATTGGCTTCGGATCGCTACTGCAGGCTTGTGTTTGGAATCGGAAGAAGCAGGAACGCTGCCGGATCGACAAGAAGCGAATATCAATGCAAAGGCGACGAGGAAACGGAGTGAGACTCGCAATGAAGCGTGTGTAGTCAACGGAGAGGGAGGAGTAGAGAGAAGAACGGCAGCGGAGGACAGGATGTGTTAAGGCGGCCTCTCACCCTTGCTGTCGTCGACGATGATACTGATTGGCGAAACGGTGACCGAAGAATTGTGGAGAAGTCTAGGCCAAAGCCAGGAAACTCAGCTAAAGCGAGCTAGCGGCGTAATTAGCCGAGGTTGGGGTTGTGGAGGACCCAGGATTTTAACAGATCTGTCGAATGGAGAAAACTTGGAGTGAGCTGGAGAAATACCGCCGAACAGGCCGAATAGCATGCAGTAAAGCTCAAGAAGAGAGAATTGAGAAGTAGCACAATGGCTGCGTTCAAGATGAGAGATAAATGCAAAGGATTATGGGTTCCCCGCTCGCCGCAGATCGTTAATTCATGGCAGGGCAAAGGAGTGTGTGGGCACATGCCACCACCGGTTGTGTCCAGACGAAGCCACAGAAGCACTAAAGTGACAAGCGATGGTTCATGGCGCATGGCTCAGACCAGTGACAGATAAGCCAGATACAGTTGAGACATGTAGATTCAGAGGCACACAGAGTGAGCGTGAACAACAGACGGCCAATTTGCAAGCAGAGGATGCAAAGGATCAATTGATGATGCAGCATGAAGGCATGAATCAGAAGACACACACGAGGTGACCAAATCTGGTTTTTGTCGTGGAGCCTGAGCACGCTAGCAGCATGGGGCTGAAAAAGGCATTTGAGGCACGCAACGTGAGGGCCCGCTGTTGGCAACAAAACACGCGATGCAACGATGCAACGATGCTCCGCGCGGACCTTCTTGCTTGTCCTGTTTTGGTTCCGCCCAGACGGGGGTAAAAGGCGGGGTGGATCCTTTTTGTAATACCGAGACGCTGCAATCAGCCGGCAGTTCTCAGGTCCATGTCCAGAGCGACAGCTTCCTCTGTCAGAGCATCCATGTCATGTAGAGCTCCGTTAGCAGCATCTATATCAGCAATCGTTGTCTCCAGCTGCGAAACGAGACGCTCAATATCGCGGCGTTGTTGCAGGACCGTATCGACCAAGTCGGCATTCTCGGATTGGGCAGTCTGCAGTCTTGACGATAGTGAATCGTGCTTCTCGGAAAGAAGTGGGCCAAGATGCGACAAGTACAAAGACGAAGCCGGCAGAGTGTGAGGACTGTGCAAAGAGTAAGTGTTATTCCCGGCGACAAAGCAGTCAAAGACGTACGGGAGTGGAGGTTGTGCAGCTTGACCGTCCTGAGCCTGCTCTGCGGCTGTCTTTCTTTTTCTCGCGTCTTCTACTAAGCGATCCAGGTCGTTCAGCGACGCGACAACTTGACGATCGCGTAGGATTTGATCAAAGTTGAGTCTACATGTACGGTCCAGTTTCTCGGCAAAGTCGGTATGCAGGCGCTTCATGGCATCGGGAGCATGACTGGCCGGTGTCGGGAAGGACGAGGCGAAGTTCGAGTAGCTACAAGTGCGAAGGGTGTGCGAGACGGCATCGGAATACAGCTTCTGGAGGGCTGCGGCGCGTGGACCGGGAGTTTGCTGTACGGGTGGTGCCTGGGCTGGCGAGGGTGAGCGAGATGGACGAGAAGCGGACATGGCGATGAGGGCGAGAAGATGATGAATGCTTTGCGGTCGACGAATGGCTGTGCTGTGCTAGAGACGCGCGAGTGCTGATCGCTCTGGCTATCCAGTCGTAGATAACTATGCACAGCTTTGTGCGCCTTGTTTGCAGACCAAAACAACTTCGAATGCCTGCCAAGCAACCATGAAAGCTTGTATACTTTATGCAACTTCTGCACACCTCGGCATGCTTTATCGATACGGATAGGCGCCTTCGCATCCGCCCTGTCTCGAGATATTTCCAGGCCATTGAAGATCCCGTTCCCACAGCCAACCATGGCTTCTCTCTGGCGACCATTCCGGCTCCTGCCTCCGTTGCAGTCGACCTTCTCACAATCCTTCGGTCTTCGCGCCTGCACACCACTCCAGTCACGGCTTCTACATTCGTCGCCCATTCTCGCTGTGCGCAAACCTTCCAAGGCCGTAGTCAAGCCACTCAATGCCTCTGCAACTACTCGCAAGAAGCAACGCAAAGACGCCCTGGCCGAAGAGCAGCAAGATTACATCCACATACCTTTCGAGACCCACTCGCCGAAGACGGCCCCTTCCACTCCTGCAACACACACGCCGCGTACATCCAGGCCCTCAGCTCCTGCTACAACGATACAGCAACCTTCGTTAAATCGACATGTACAACAACAACAGCCCGTTGTCGAAGAGCCATTGGAAGTCTATGTGCCTCCTCCGTCTCCTCTGAAGCCTACTTTCGAATACGTACCCGGCGGCCGCACTGGTGTCCACGCTTCCCTCCGAGAACTTGACAGTGCCGAGTCCCCTACCTTGATCTACGAAGCCACAAAAGCCCGCTCATACATTGCTTGGTGTATCTTTGCTAGTTTCTTCCTTGGCTGTATAGCTGCCATGCAAATCGGCTTCTTCACCACCGATCCCTCAAAGAGCGATATCCGCATCGCCAGTGTATTCCTCCTCACTGCTTTGATGTGGGCTATCCTTTCCTCATGGGCCGCCTGGGGTGCTACCGATGTCATCAAGCGTATCTATACTATTCCCACTGGCACCGGAAGGCCGCTATTGCGCATCGAGCCCGTCCGTCTCTGGGCCGGCAAGCGTCCATTGCCCTTCGAAGTCCGCATTGGTGACGCCTTTTCTAACAAGGGCTTCGAACAGAACATCGACATGTTCAATGCCACACGAGATGTGAGACGTCAACCTGGCGTTCTCGATGCCCTCTTCGAGCCCATCGGCACACTCTTCTCGTCCAACATGAAGATGATTCAGAGAAAGTCTTCATTTGCGCAACTGCACATCAAAACCGGAGGTACATGGAAGGTCGACCTTCGCGACTGCAAAGCCCTTGATCATGGCAAGAGTAAGTTCATGCGACCCAATAGTATTGAGAATCCCTTACTGACAACATCTTTAGCAATGGATCTTGTGATTCTCCCCATGCAGACTAAGCGTGGCTGGTTCGCCTCGCTCTTCCTTCAGGACTAAACGCCTTCTTCAAACTAGTGTAATTCACTTCGCAACTAGTTTCATCGATCGGAAGAGACAGCAAGCTTTTACAGGCCCTGAAGACGATTGCTTCACGGACAGTTCTGCAAGCCTTCACACTACCACGAGTAGTGCCAACTCCAAAGCCGTATCTTGGATCTGTAACCGACCTCCAACGGTTGTCGAAGTGTCCAACTCGGACATACATTGAACTTCGAACTCCGAACTCGTTGTATATAGATGTTGATTGTGTAAAATCGGGCACATGGCACATGCGGAGTTAAGATACTGGAGCAAAAACTTGTATGTACGAATATAAAGGATGAATTGTACTTTGGCTCAAGCCGAGCCGACACCAGGTCGGACTCGCACTATCTGAGTCCCTCTGCATAACTTTCGAACACGCTTTAAATCATCTATCTTCTGTCGTTTTCGGCAAACTTGTGGTTCCAGAATCCTCTAAAGTGCTTCTGCGAACCAGCCTCGTTGAGATCATTGACCTCTCTGGGTGTGAGCTTGAAGGTCATTGCTCTCAAGTAATCGCTCAATCTCTGCTCCTTGCTGCTGGTAGTGATGGGCACGATATCCTGATCAATACAATATCTCAAGCAAATCTCGCCAGGGCTAACGGCGTACTTCTTGGACAGGCCGGCCAGAACATTGTCAAGAGGTCCAGGAGCCGCCTTTGTCGCGGGAGTCAAGGGGCCGTAAGCTTCAGTGGCGATACCCTTGTCCTTGTGGTAAGCGAGTAGTTCGCGGTGTTGCAGGTAAGCGTTGAATTCGATCTGGTTGAGGGCAGGAGGGATCCTGGCGGTCTTGATTATAGCATCGAGATGGTGAGGCAAGAAGTTTGAAACGCCGATACTGCGAGTGAGGCCGGCTTCCTTGACATCCTCCATCGCCTTCCAAGCCTGCTGCAAAGCCTCTGGCGATTCTTCAGGCGAACCGAAGAAAGGAGCGTGGATCAGATACATATCCACATACTCCAATTGCAGTTTCTTCAATGACGTCTTGATGGCATTGGGGATATCGGCAATGTTGGGGAGGACCTTTGTGGTGACGAAGAGCTTGGATCTCTCGACTCCGGATTCTTTGATGGCCTTGCCGAGTTCGGGTTCGGTCTTGTAGACTTCGGCGCCGTCGAGGTGGTAGTAGCCTAGGCCGATGGCGAGCTTGGTTGCGTCCACGCAGGCTTGGTCCAATTGGCTTTCATCACCAGTCTTGTACCAGGCAGTTCCAGTGCCGTAGCCCAGCATTGGGATTGAGTTGCCATCATTGAGCTTGAGGTTGGGGATGGGGGTGTGGATGTTGGCCATTGTTGCTGCAGTCCTTGATGTGGTTTTGGATAGGTGATTGTTGAGGGAGAATGTTCTTGTGATAGGAAACTTGAAGGACGATTGGCAGAGTCTTTTCAAGAACAAAACACTCATAAGAATTACGTGGCCTGGATGTTGATGCAATCAGGGAAGCTGCTGTCGTAAAATAGCGGCATAGCTCTGGCGGGGCACTTGTGACGTGTGTGGGGTCGTCGGCCGAGCACCTGCCGAGCTGCCGCTTGATATACCCCCACTCTTGTCTGATATTGATCAGTTTCCAGGAGACTATTGTGAATGCATCAGTTCCATCTGAAATGATGGTTGTTGGCATGATTTGTGGTCAAGAAGACAGTTCTGAATATGATGAGGTGATTCAGGAACTAACCGCTCAATGCTCGTATTAAACTCTCTAATCGTACAATATACTGTGAGCAATAGCAGTAGGGAAGCAAGTATGAAGAGTCAGGCATAGGGTTGTTCAGGCCTCATCGCGGAACATATACCTGCCACCACCTCTCATGGCATCTCTCCACCTTTCTTCTACCCTTTGTCTATCCATCTTGTCTGCCTCTGCTCGATCTTCTTCCATCTCTTGAGTCGAGGGCATCTCTGCACGCCAGAACCCAGGAGGTGATGGGTTTCTCTGAAACTTTTCTCTATGCTTGCCATGGCGGTCTGCAAACGCCTTGGCCCTTGCTTCGATCAACATGTTCTGCCTTTCCTCTGCTGTCGCTTTGTGGATTGAAGTCGCATATGCCGAACCCAAGTATCCTTGCAGCGTCAACTCATCATCGGTGAGTGAGGTATCCTGTGGCAAGCCGCCTGCGGCAATAAACCTTCGGATTGCACCACAGCATTCCTCCTTCGTACAACCAGGCAGACACTTCTTCTCTTCGCGCTTGCGGACACTCTCACGGTAGGCGAATCCTAGGCTTCCGCTGTACTTGGGATTTACCTTAAAATCATCCAGATTAAGTCGTTGGAGAGGTCGGGCGCGCAAAGGCTCGTGTTCGGGAAGAATGGGACCTGGCTCTTCTGCGGTTGCCAGCTTTGGATTGTATCTCACAACAGCAGGACGAGGGATTGGCCTATCTCGGACTGTCCTCGTGATACGGCTGACGGGTCTCTCAACTGATCTTGAGACTTCATGCTTCTCCAGCTCCTTCGTAACGGCATTGTCCAGCCATTCGCGCTGTCGTCGAATAGCTGGGGCGGAACGTGGACTCAGAATTGTTCTATCAACCTGAGGTGATGTCCCTTCAAGAAGTCCACTCAATCTTCCAGTACCGACGGCCTTGGGCGTTTCATCATCAACACGTGGTTTCTTAAACCCACGGGCGGTGTTGTCTCCATCTTCTGACAGAACATGCACAGCATGAGCTCCTCTGCTATGGTCAAGCTTTTTGCCGGATGTCATAGGAACAGCACTCGTGCGAGGCAAGTTTGGCGTGTTGGGGCTCAGGGTTTGCAATGGACCACCATGCGGCCGTGATTCCTGAGGTCCAACACTCTTGCTAATTGTTCTGACCAACATGTTTTCCCTCGATTTAGAGAGTCCAGGTTCTGTCTTTACAGTCTTCACAGTACTATCGGAAAGCTGAGATTCGAAACTATTGCCACTCTCGTCAGGGTTCGGGGCTGGATCGTCGACTGGCGAGCAAGCTTTCGATCTACGATTTGCTGTAGGGGTTTCGAATTGTTCAGCCGTACGTCCAACCGTCTCCATGTCTCGATCTGCTGACTGTCTCAAGGGGGCTTGACTGAGCGGATGCCCTATGAAGTTGGGCTTCCGTAGTTGAGGAAGAGGAAGAGGCTGTTCCCGGTAGACGTCCAAGTCGGAGGTTTCTGTCCGAAATAGGGTGGGTAGAGGGGTACGCGAGTTATGCGGACTGCTACTCAAGAGCTCGTTCTTGATCTTGTAAGCTTGCGAATCCTTCTTCGGCGAGTCGCGTTTTCTCTTGAGAGCCTTTGCGGACACGACGATGGGCGCGTCATCAGAACGGGCAAGAGAGCTGGAACGAGCTTCACCTTCGGTGGTCTGGCTGGAGGTGATCCTACTGTGAGTTGGAGAATGTGATGGCGCGGCAGATGTGTTCCTAACAACTTCTAGGGCCGGATGGGGTAGAGCAAGAGCATCCTCGATGTTTTCCAGATTGGATTGAACAGCACGGGGAGTGGCGAAGTCCTGGTTTTCGAAGTCACGATTGGCGTCTCGCAAAGCCTGTTTTGCGAGCTTCTTGTCGATGTAGTCTTTCCATTTGCGAACAGTATCCTTTGATTCTCGTATCTTTTGGGCGGCTTTCGAGGAGCGATCTTCAGCCTCCTTCCTGTATTCGTAGAAAGCTTTCCTTAGAGCTTCATGCTTGAGTAATAGCTCATTGTATCGAGCAATGGTCACGTAGCCTTCGGGTGCACCAGACTGTCCCGAGTTCATGCTGAGTCCGAAGTATGTTCTGTGACAATTCTGGCAAACATGTCACGGTGTGAGAAAATGAGCAAACACGAAGGCAAAGGCAGACGCGTGCCTAGCTCAGGCCGAGGCACGCGGTGCGGGAGATCGTCCGGGAGCTAACGCAAGGAGATCGCGGAGATATGGACTGGCTTGGCACCCATCTCCGACACCCAAGTTCGCCGCCATGGCTGGAACATGTCACAATCTCTAGGAACGACAAGATGGCGAAGCGCAAGGCGTCGGAGACGTTCGAGGACGGGCGTGAAAACAAGAGACTGCACTCAAGCAACCCGGACCGGCTGTCTCGACTCAGTCACGAATTAACACTGCGAGTGCTGTCATTCCTGCCCGTGCCCGATCTTATCATCTGCCAAAGAGTCTCACGACATTTCCATGTCCTCGCCGGCGATTCTCAACTATGGAAAGCCTTATACTACAACAGATTCGTCCGACCGAGAGCATCGCGCATACCTGGAATCCACGAGTCTGGAGTACCCGCCGAGAGCTTGTATTATTCGTCAAAATTATCGAGATGGCTGGACGAAGACAACCTGGTCAGAAAAGGGAAAGAGACGAATTGGAAGAGACAGTACAAGACACGTCACAACTGGACAAAGGGAACATGCGGTGTCAGCGAGGTGCCTGTTGCGCCTGAGCCATCAGTCCCGCCAACACTGCTGCATATGCACGAAGGTATCATCTTCATGGCCGACCACATTCACGGCCTGCGCGCATGGTCTTCGCAGAGTGGACAGGATATGTTGGCGACGATAGCCTTTCCCGACAATTCTGGTCCTCCTTCAGCACTGACGGTCGATTCTGCATCTACACGCTCCTCGACTGTCACGCTTGCTGTTGGTTTCCAGGACGGCTCTTTCACCGTCTACGACCTTCGTGATAACCGCTTTACATCTCGTTACTCTCACGAACCTTCTTCTAATGGCATGATATCGGCTGTCGCTCTATCGTTTCCCTACTTGGCGACCATGACAGCGAGCCAACTTCTGTCCTTTTACAAGTTCATGCCGGCCGAGGACAAGCCATCAGGAGCCATCGCAGATCCTCCACGATTATTACAATCCTTACATTCACGGACCGTCTGGCCACCTCTCACCCTGTCCATTCGACCTCAACCTGACACGGTGCTTGTGTCCATTGCTTACTCACTCCCCACATATCTCAGCGGCTGGACCGTTGGCATACAGGAGATGCGTCTGACCCCAGATGGCAAGCTCGTCGAATCGCGCCTTGCATCCGCTATCGATCAGAACTACCGCCCTCTTACCTTCAACTCCACGAATCCTGCTCCAGCGCCAGCGCCGCTAACAATACCCCCGTTCGGCCACTTCAATACCTCCGAAGCCAACCAGATCCACTCCAAGCCAACCTCCCTGTCATACTCACATCCCTACCTTCTGGTCTCTCATCCCGATAATACTTTGACCCTCTACCTCGTCTCTTCTACAACAGACACTCTCAAGATAAGCCCTGGCAACAGGCTTTGGGGCCACACCTCTTCTGTCTCCGGCGCACATGTCGGAGGCCGTGGTAAGGCTGTCTCCGTCAGTACCCGCGGTGACGAACTCCGCGTCTGGGAACTCGAAGGCGGCTTTGCTTCAGCAGCCGCACGACGCCGTCTCGCTGCCGGTGAACTAAGCGTCCAACTACGACCTGGAAAGCCCTCACACCCATCAACAGATGACTTGACTCCGGCCATCAAGGTCAGAGGTGATGGCTTGGGTCTTGCGTTGAAACACAAAGGCGGTATAGACGAGACCAGTATGACAAGAGGCTTTGTAGGATTCGACGACGATAAAGTCGTTGTGCTCAAAGAGAGGCATTTGGGAGCACAGGCTTTGGTGATTTATGACTTTACGTAGCGATGTGGCTTTCTTCTGGCAAATATCTTGATGACTCTGGAATGAAATCTCCTTTTGTTCTCCGGCTAATTGTATGCTATGTGTGTACCTAAAGCTTTGTACTGTTGTCATCGACGTATTCATGTAGTCTTCAAAGATTCAACACCAGAAATTCCTCATCCTTCGTACCATCCATATCAAGTAGCCAAAACTAATCCTTTTCCACCAAGTCAACACGCCGCTGCCGCAACCGTCGTAATCCGTCAATCCGCCACCAGCTTCAACAAACAGGCTCAGTGGTCTAGGTGGTACGACTCTCGGCAACAATCAGTCTGGACGTGTACATCGAATCCACCGACGTACATGTCCAGACTGCGATCGAGAAACCCGTGTTCGACTCACGGCTGAGCCAAGTCTTTCTTTTTTGCCCTGTTTTCCCAGTGCTGTTGGGCATGAAAGAAAAGGGTGTGCTCTCTGCGGACAACTATACCCATCAAGAAAAACATTGTGCATTTTTACAAGGCTGGATGGAGTCTAGACGTGGTTTCAGGAGATGGCTGGAAGTGATGGATTTTGGCACAAGGGGAGGAAATGAATGTTTCATGAAGTGAACAGAAGGAACACTTGACTTAAATTTCCCTCCTTCTTCTCCTGATCATTCACTAAAGGCAGAAGACAAAGATCTTGGGGGTTATAATCTGCTAATTCTTCACCTCCTACATCAATCGGTACTGTGGTCTAGTTGGTTTTAAGACGCTTTACAGCAATCAGCCTGTGAAGGTACACCAACGGTGTGCCCGTACAGACTGCGAGAAAGAAACCCTCGTTCAAATCGGGGCGGTGCCATTCTTCTTTTTGCTCATTGTATACAGCAGCCTATACTGCAAATGATAGCATGAAGATGACAATCACTTTTTGGAAAGACAAGATCACGATCAACCTTTTGAACGCCAAGCACGAGTGAAGCACACGAGAAGACACGTCTGAAAGACAAAAAACACACTTCCATGTCACATCTAAGTAGAAGCTCTACACTACAACAACGCAAAACAAGACAAAACTCAGCCCACCGTGGTATCTCTAATATCAAACATCCTCTCCTTTGCCTCTCACGCTCAGAAATTCATCTTCAATGCAATCGTCGGTTCCTTTTCTTCAACCTCTTCTCTGACTTCTTGTCTCGGTCCTTGTGATCCCTTGATCACTCTTTCCATAAAGGTCTTTTGATCGGCATTGAGGCGCGTCACAACACCTCTGAAGGCGTTTGCGTCGTTGCTGGCGAGCTCTAGTAGTCTGGCTGCTGTTTCCTTCTGTACAGCATCGCTGGTCTCTTTTTGAGCGCGTGCGAGTAATGTGGGGATGAGAAGTGCGAAGCCTGCTAGTTTCTTCTCTGTAGGCAAAGATGAGAGAGCAGTGGTGAGACTCTGCGCGATAATGGTGCGGCTCTGCTCAATGCCTTCGAGGTCTGAAGGTGCAGTGAGGAAAGTCACTAGACGCGGTAACAGACGCGATAGTATAGCAGGGTGTGCGGCACCGCGAATAGGCACGACAAGTAGTGTTCGTACACAGCCTGCGGCCATCTTCGTTGTCATTGGGTTGTCAAGACATTCTGTCAGTTCGGTCACAAAGCGTAGCAGAACCGGATCGTTGGCTTCGAAAGCCGTATTTGCAGACGTGATGAGCATTGTTCCCGCGAGTATTGTATTTTTCTCGCAAGGTAGAGACGCCTCAATTTCACGCTTCTGAGCATTTTTGAGGATCACTAAGAATCGAGAAAGGGTGCTGCGGATCTGTTTCTTGGTGTCGTCGCTGGGCTCAGTACCGACACCACTGATGAAGCGGCGGAAGATAGGTAGCGCTTGTGGAACCAAGGTCGCTTGGCAGGCACCCGTACTCATGATTGTGACGAAGATCTGGAAAATACAGGCGTGAAGGTCGGCCCTGATGATAGAAGGGAAGACTTCGGAAGCATCGACCAATGCATCCAGCGAGAGTCGTGCTAGCGTGACTGCCTCGTCTGATATCTCAGCTCGCACAGGTCGAGGGCTCTCTGCCAGACCAGGAACGATGCTTGCCAATACAAGTACGATGATGCGGGTCAACTCAAAGAGTTGGTCAATGTCATCGGACAAATGATCGTCCGCGCTCATACCTTGCCTTGACGAGGGATGGCCGACACACAGATTTCTTGCGATCTCAACGATCACAGTCTGCACATTGGACGGCTCAGTGAGGATCATACGGTCGAACAGGTCCATCGTCTCGTTGAAGATCACTTCCTGGTAAATGGCGTTACCTGAGATGGAGGGGCGTAGGATTCTCTTGAGTGCCTGCAAGATTTCGAGCTTTTGGGCTCTCGCAGTTGCCGAATCTGCACCAGGCTTACTAGCGAGAGCTTCGAACGCAAGGCCGAACAACACGAAGAAGAACGCGACAGGCTCTTCACGGTAATTGATGTCGCTTCCGCGTGATACGGTGGTTGCGCCATTAGAGTCAGCTTCGGTCTTGCCATCAAGCGCATCAAACACAAACTCGCTGTCTTCATCAATCAGACTGGCAATGGCGTCCACAAGATTGAGCCACGAATCTTGGTAGAACTTGAGCAAAGTCTCGCGATTTAGCGCTGCGTACACAGTCTCGAGGTCATCCGATAGTGGTGTCGCGCTGGTGTTGTTCGAGATGTCCGGCTCGAAACGTAGGCGAGAATACTCACGAAGAGATGAAAGCCACAGCGGTGTCAATTTCGCAACGTGAGGCTTAACGACATCGACTAGGTATTTCTGCTCTGCCGTAGCAATTTGTAGGCCAGCCCATGCTGAGAATACTGACATGCGTACCATGACTTGAGCATTGGGACTGAGACCTTTCAGCTCTCCAACGGAGGATGTTTCGGTAGATCCTGCAAATGTCTCAAGAGCGGCAACCAGAATTTTCAAGATGCGGCCCATCCGGTCAATGTCTGTGACGATGCCTGTTGACACGAATGTGGCGCAAACGTTGATAGCCTCTGCTGCCAGCTCAGGAGATGAGTCGACAGCAAAGGCAGGAGTCAACGCGGAACTAATCTGGGCTTGGTATTGTTCAAGCAGCATTGCCTCGGTGAAATCGGGATCGGGTACACCACCGAATAATCTAAGGACCTGGTCGATAATATGCAGACCCAAGATGCGGAGTCCAACAACATTAGCTGTGGAAGCAGAGAATGCGACGCGTACGACATCGGAGATCCTTTGCTGGAGTGAGGCTAAGGCGGGGATATCTTCGTTGACAGCGGACTCTTTGACAACAGTATCCAAGAGGCTGTTGAGAAGATTCATACCGAACAGTCGTACTTGCCATCTCATCAGTTCCTGACTTGAGGTTGGAGCGGAGGCGTCTTCATCCTTAGTGCCTGCTCCGGCAGCGAAACCTGCGACTTCCTCATCCTGTAAGTCGGTAGCTGCTGCCTTCTTGGCTGCGGCTTCAACTTGAGAAGCTGTGTCAACACGAGCTTTGGCCTTCGTCAGGACTGCGTTGCATCTTTGAATCCAGCCTGCCGTATCTGAAAGCCCAGTCTGCGACAACCAGTTGACAAAGATTTCTTTGATCGTCTCCTGAGCAGGGTTTTGATCAAGCACGTCCCACAATTTATCCTCCAGTCCAGGGCTTGCGGTACGAACAATGTCTTCAGCATCTCGACGCATGAGGTTAGCCAGTCCACCAATAGCCATGTCACGAATCTCGGGAGATGGGGAGTCAAGGTCAATCTGTAGTCGCTTGACGTACTTCTCAAACTCCATGTGGCCTGGTGCATACATCGAGAGATTGCCCAAACACCTGGTACTCTCGACTAGCACTAGAACATCGCTCTCGGTCTGGAACTGCCGGATCAAGGTCAGCACCATGCCGCGAGGTTTCGCCATCTCAGAAAGATCTGGTCCCATCACGTTTATAATGGCGTCAACACAACAAACAGTGGCTGCGGTTGTCTCCAAGTCGACTTCCAGGTTTGAGGATGCTAGCGGGCCTGTCTCAGCATTGTGCGTGTCCAGTACATACAACTGCCCAAGAAGACCAATAGTGCTTGAGACGTAACCAGAAAATGTTAAGCCGGCAGAGTCGACGATTCTCTTTAGACTTTCCAGTGCCCAGAAATGGACCAGTGGGTGGGGGTCGGCGCAGAGAGACATGAAGATACCGAGAATGGTTTTCAGATGGAAACTGGCCGCCATGCCGCCGAGTGAATTGTGAATACAAGCCAATGCAAGTGCACAGCCAGAACGAACATGAGGCTCGGTGTTCGAGACAATGGTTTCGATCAAGTAATTGATCTCGCGCGATGTAAGATCATTGCCACCGACTTCACAGAGACGGCCCAGAGCTTGCGCAGCAACATGGCGGACGCTTTCATCAGGATCGGCGACAAAGGCCTAAAGCCTACGTTAGATCAAGATACGACAAAATTATGAGTGTGCTTACATGAAGTAGATTTTGCATGTTCTTTTCTGCGTTCGCACTCTGAAGCTTACCATCCAAACCTCTGACCTGGCCAGTCAAGACTTTGCAGGTGACCAACAAAGCTAGTGCAATGTTTGCGCTCAGGGCCGCTTTCTGTGCAACGCTTTTCTGTACAGTGGACGACGTCAAGAACGAGTTGACCTGTTCGAGAATGCTATCCTGGATTCTGGGAGATTGTAGAGGGAACGCCAAAGCGAAAATCCCAATAGCACTATTCACCACTTCTGTTGCAGGAGGCTGGGGTTGGTCATAGAATTGAGGCTGTTCAGGGGCAACATAAGAAGTCGTAGAATCATGCTCCCATGCTCCGCCGATTGGTGAGAGGATCTATCGTGAGTCAGTGAAGGTTTATACAGTGCGTTCCAGATATCTTACTGTTCGATCTATTAGTGCTTCGAAGCTATGTCGTGTGGACCAGTGGTCTTCTGATTCGCCTTGCTTCTCAAAGGGCAGAGGAACATAATCCAATCCATTGATCAAACCGTTTACGCCGAAACCACTATTGTCGCCCACGCCCCAGATGCTATCAAGCGTGCCTGCTGAGCTAGCGATTGAAACGCTCAATGATGAAGGGCCAAGGCGATCCGGATCGGCGAAAGAAGCAACAGCTAGTGGGAGGACGTTCGACTGCGTTGCGATCTCTGAAGCTGCAGCGGGGCTTGCAGTCACGAGAGCAGTGTAACATTGGAAGACTCTGCGCCGCACCATGAGGTCGAAGTCAACCAGCTGTAATGCCGGAGACAGTCGCTGTGACATATCCTCAGATGTCTTTCTTTCAGGCAAGATTGCTAGGAATGTACCCGTGTTCTGTAACATGCTAGCGAGACGCCTCGACACATCAGATGTCAAGAGTTTGATGTTATAGTGCAAGAAAGCCTTGACGGATCCTAGAGCGCATTCGCGGACGTGAGCAAGGAAACTGAGTTCAAGCTGACTTTGACGTGCCATGTTCTCCTTGTTAGGAGGCGCAAGAGCATTCTTCCAAAGTAACAACAGTTGCGAAAGATGAATCTTCACGAAATTAGGTCCAAGTGACATGAGACCTCCTATCATAATCCAGGCGACCTGCACTTGAGTGCTGGAGACTCGCAAATCTGAGTTGCTGCTCGATTTAAGTAATCCAGTGGCTTGTGTGAGTACACGGGCGTAGACATCCACGGATCCGTAAAGAGGATGTTTGTTGGAAGCGCTCAACACAGCAGCAAGGCCGTTCGCGTAGCCAGCACATCGTCTCGGACTTTGTCGAGGTCCAGTGAGAAGACCTATTTCTCGATTGACGCTATTCATGCAGATTGTCACTGTCGGGAGAAGCTGCTGAGGACAAGCCAGCACGAAAGATCTCATACACCTCGAAGCATGGACTTGTACGGTATAACTGGGATGTTGCAGGACTTGCAGCAGAGACTCGCGACAACTTTCTGATATGATGCTCACAGCAGCATCTAACCTGTCGATAAGCGAGGTCAGAGCACTTAACGCAGCCGTCAGAGTCAGTTTTCCAGGCTCTGGTCGCTCTTTGATGACTTGAGGATAGTCCTTGATGATGTCGTTCATGAGGAAGCGGGCAGCGTTCAGCTGCGATGTCTCACCAAGCATGCCACCCACCACGTCTTGCAGAATAATACGAACAAATTTTCTGGTCATGAGAGTACGATATCGGTGGTATGTGAGACTCTGGTGGCTTAGCAGCTCGGTAAACAGATGTTTAGCGATCACACCGTATTGTCTCTCGACAACGCTCTCACCCAGCGCTGTCAAGATTTGCTTGTAGCATATAGCTATAGCAGCACGAGAGCGATTTGAGATTGCAGGCTTCGAGTATTGAGTAGAAAGTTGACGCATGATATCCAGCAAGCTGAAAGCTAACGAGGTGATTGGCTTGGATGATACAGGCGTAGTGGGGCGCTCCAATTCGTCTTCGCCGTCATCTGCAGCTCCCTGTTTCTTTGATTTCTTGGACTTTTTCGGAGGAAGCACGTCTCTTACTGGAGCCTCCGAGAAGCTCTTGACAAGAATGGCGGCCATGCAAGTAGAGGCAGCATGCCTGACGGAGACCGAGGGACTATCCATGGCTTTCCACAGAGCAGCTTGCAACTTGTCGAAGTCATTTGAGTTGTCGTAATAGGAAGTGTAAGTCGCTAGTTGCTCGAGGCACCAGCAAGCATTCATCTGAACCAATAGAGCCTTGTCGCTTGAAGCAGCATTACGCGCAGACTTCCAAGACTCTTTTGCGACGGTCTCGTCGATAGAGCTGCCGATACCTCTAGCGACCCTGCCCAAAGCCTTGTAGACGGCAGCCCGTAAGCCAGCATGGGTGGAGGCAGATTTGAGTATTCGCAGAACGGAGGTACAGGTCAAGCTGGACAAACTGATGGCACTGTCACCAGCAGCCTCGAAGATGGCACCCAGACAGTGTACGGCGGCATGTTTAGCCCTGAGAGGCTTCTCTTTCCCAGCGTTTAGAACGGCGACCAGGTCGTTGATAGACTCATATAGCAGCTTGCGGTTTCCTTTAGTGAAGAGGTATGCGAAGGTCGAAGCGAGGTTATTACGGATGACACGTGTTGGGGCTGGGGACGGGAGGTTGACGATTTGTAGGAGTTCCTTTTTGATCCAGACTTGCTGTGCTGAAGCTCCATCTTCGTCCAAGGAGACTGCGTAGCGAGATAGGTCCGCGGAGAAGGTCAAGAGGTATAGGTCCTGCTGCTCGGACGGGAGAGCATGAAGCTTGGCTATATCGAGCTGCAAGGTCGAGTCGGCCACCGGGGGCGGCGCATCTTGATCTGTCGCCATTGGTGATTATGGTTAAGTCGTCTTCATTGGAATCAGGCAGAGGTCAATTATATAGTCATTAACTACTCGTTTCAGGAGTCGGCAACCTTGCAACTGCCTTCGACACCCCCGATGAGCCCGCCCGCATCTCGACGCTTGGCAGCTCCATGTTCAATCGCAGGTCGATCATTTCGAGGCTCCTTCCTTGTCGCATTTCATATCCTTCTTTCTTCGTTTGTCGCATTTCTGTTTTGTTTTGATTTCCATAATGCAGTCCTGTCAGTCCATCGTTCGACCTGGTCGTCAAACATATCGGTGCCTCAGTCGTCGCGCCACCTCGTTCCGAAGCTTTCACGAAGCAACCGTCTGCCAGTCGGGACATAGTAGATGGTCCAAGATCAAGCACGACAAGGCCAAAGTCGACAGTTCCAAGAACAAGGCTCGCAGTGTCTTTGCCCAGGAGATTGCCACAGCTTCCAAACTCTTTGGCGGCGATCCCGCCTTCAATCCTAGACTCGCCGATTTGATCGTCAAGGCCAACAGGGCTGGTTTCGCAAAGTCCTCGATCGAAGCAGCCATAGCCCGTGGCCAAGGACGTTCGGTTAATGGTGCTGCTCTGGAGACGGTCACACTGGAGGCTATGCTGCCCAACAACGTTGGCGTAGTGATCGATTGCGAAACCGACAGCAGACTACGAACGCTGGCCGATCTGCGTGTCATAATCAAGCAACACGGCGGTAACGTCACTCCTACAGGCTATCTTTTCACCAAGAAAGGCAGGATAATCTTTGCAAACAAGGACGGCGTCGGTGTGGACGAGGTCTTCGAGTCTGCTCTGGAAGCAGACGTCCTGGACGTCGACGAAGATGGCGAAGGACGAGTCGTTGTCTACACGGAGCCCGGCGATACAAAAGCAACTGGGGAGCTGATATCCACAGCTCTAGGGCTGGATATCTCGAGTTCCGAGATCATCTCAGATGCCAACGAGGAAACGCTCGTGACACTGGATGATGGCGAAGCGACACAGGAGCTGGCCAAATTCGCAGACGCCATCCAGGACAAGGAGAGCGGAGTGCATGGCATCTACATGAACGTCAAGGAAGGCTCACTTGATCATGGAGTGTTTGCCGAACTGCAGAGCAGAATCACAGCTTGATTGTAATGTACATATAACCAGCAAAATACCCCGATGTCAATATTCCCCCCTCTTACGCCAAAACTCCGCCAATCCGTTCCAATCCCATAATATACAGTGTAGTGTTTTGATCGTGATGTTTGATGCGATGCGGTTACTTCAGCCATGAGAACCATCCTTGGGACTGAGAGTTGTTCGCTGGTTGTTCGGATTGGTGGTCGTGCTGGACAGATGAGTCGTCGGAGTTCTTCAATGTCTGAAGGATTGCACTGGGTTGGGCGTCGACATGTTGGTCTACGGGAGAGTCGTTACCCTCCAGCTCGAATCTTCTCTGGCGGGCAGCCAAACGGCGGGCGCGCAGTCTGGCCAGTTCTGTTTGAATCTCATCCTTCTCGAAGGGGATGTGATGTGTTTCGTTCTCCTTGGGCCAAAAGTCGGGGACAGAGAAACGTTCGTCGAGGTTCGTGCCAAAGTAGTACATCCATCCAATAGGAAACATGATGTACATGCCGAACTGGAGTCGCATTAGTTGGTTGGTCGCTCTCGGGAAGGGACAGGATGGCGCGCACCTTGAAGACTTCGAGATTGGGGCCGCCCATGGTTGCGATGTGGTATAGTGCTTTGTCTGTGAATTAAGATGGCGAATTTGGTCGACTCTTGGTCACAATCGAAGGCAAGCCATCAGCAGATGCCGAGACGCCGACGGTCGTGGCTCGACATGTTCTCGCGTGCAACAAGAGTGAGAATTGGTTGCGGCATTGACGCGACACTCCCGAGAGACAAATAATCCATCCTTCACTTTTAATTCACTACCGCGCAACAGGCAAAGTGGCTTCATCACTTCGAGCCTCTTTCTTTTGCGCTCGCGCAATCCGGCAGCAAGGCGCGCCATCATCGCTGCCTCAATTCACACTCAAATATCACGCACCCTCCCAGCCCGCGACTATGCAAACGGACCAGACGGACCATATCACAACCCAGTTGAACGTGCTATCTATGCAAGACATTCCGAAGAAGACGAGGAAACCGCGTAAACCGAAAAACAAGCAGAATCAAAGTACCAAGACCAGTCAGGAGACAGCGACGAGGAGTACCTTCCGTTCCGAGCACGACCAGCACGCTCTCTTTCCTTCTGCTCTCGACATGGCCCCTCATCAGAGTCGACGGCAACACCAAGATCCGAGTCTGATCCGCTATGTGCCCTACGACTCGTTTCCTGACACTTCGTACCGCTCCTCCTCCTATCGTACCCTCAATCCTCGCGCCGACGATTATCCTCCTCCTGTCGCTCCGACAACCTTCCACTCGATAAACCGCCATCCTTCGTCCTTCTTTGTGCCTTCCTACGCTTCTCACGCCCCACCGCCTCCACCTGTTTCCCAACGCCAACCGCCCGATTTCTACACACAGCCTATATCTTTCTTCTCCCAGCCTTTCCAACAGCCAGAGATCCACCCTCAAAGAACTCTAGACCCACGTCGCTCTGCTCGTCAAGCCGCCCGTCAATCTCATTCACAACAGGAAGACGCCAGGTTCTTCAGATCCGATCTTTTCCAAGCACCTCCACCGACCCACCCCATACAAGACCCGGAGATCCGTACCCCTAGACCCTCAGACAAACGTGCTCGCACCATTGGCAAACTACTTCGCCCGACCCCCTCGCTCCCATATCTCGTCAACTCCATGGTCACATCTCCGAGACTCGACCAGCCAAAGACTCTCCTTGTCATTTTGGATCTGAATGGTGTTTTGGCCTTCCGCAAGAAGAGGACTAAAGGCTATCACCCTAGACCGAACCTTGATCCTTTCCTCGACTACCTCTTCGCCAACCACCACGTTATGATTTGGTCAAGCGGCATGCCCGAGAATGTCGAGCGCATCATGGAGAAGATGTTATCACACGAACAGCGCGAGAAATTGGTTGCCATCTGGTCGCGCGACAAACTTCGTATACCTCCCAATCTCTTCGCGGAAAAGGTCCAAGTCTACAAACAATTGAGTTGGGTCTGGGAAGATCCTACTTTACGGACAAACGCACCATTGGGAGGTTGGAGTCAAAGAGATACAGTACTGGTGGACGATTCCATCGATAAAGCTGCTGCTGAACCTCACAATCTGATCCAAGTGGACGAATTCATCAACAGCGCCGCTCAAAAGGAGAATACAACCCTGCTAGAAGTCATCGACTACCTGGAGCGTATCCGCTGGCACGAGAACGTCAGTGCGGAGATGCGTGTTGCACCTTTTGTTGCACGCAAGGCTTGATCTATCCATGTTCATAACATGACGCCGATCACTTTCTTTTACAAACTTTTCACCTTTCTCGCATTGAGAACAACTTTTTCCAGAGATACCCCCTTTTTCGCTTTTTTTCGCTTTTTCTCCTTTACATGTACAGATACATAGAAATGCACATATTACATTTCTTCCGCCACCTGGTTAGAGCGAGAAGACTGATGAGATATGAAGAGTGTGCGGACATGTTACAGGTGAGTATAGTAGTATCGCTGCTTGAGAAGCCTCATAACTACAAGTTGAAGCCTTTTAAGATTGAAATATCAAATTTCATTCGGTATTGATCTATCTATGATAAAAACCTTATTGGTCGAGCCAGCCGACCAGATGCAAGCGCAGATGCAAATGCGAATGCAAAGAAACGTTGACAAAACCATGCATCATGCCCATCGTTCCTGCAAATCTTCACTCAGTCTACATATTGGCCAAAGCAGCTTCAACAAGAGCCATAGTAGCCGAACTATGACTGCTCAACTGCAAAGCCTGACTCGACCCAAGCGCAAACGGGCCAGCCCACTTCTGACCAAGCAAATTGGTACCCGACTGTCTGCTGTTCGCCCAAATGCTATCGGCATTCTTGGTCAAGAAACTCTTGATCTGACCACCTGCAGCAGAGGGTTTGGCATCGCGCAGCGTACGCAGACCTCTCATCATGATACCCTTGAACTGTGCGGTATCAGGGTTGCAAGAAAGATCGTTGTCGCAGAACTCTAGGGCGATCTTGTTGTTGTCCATCATGCCGTATTTGCCCGAGAGGAGTTTGGTGGCGAGGGTGTCGGCGGTGGTGAGGTAGGATGCGTCGTTTGTGGCGTGGTAGAGGGCGACCAGAGCTTGGAGGGCGACGCCTTCGATGTAGGTCAAGAAGGCGTGGTTGTTGCCGCAAGAGGGAGGGCTGCCGGTCATGGCATCACCTTGCATGATGCCGTCGATGAGGATGTTTTGAGTGATCCAACTCCATTGCGTCTTGGCCTGGTTGATGAAGTAGGTCTTCTGGGCTGGGTAGCGGGTGGCGAGCAAAGCTGCGGCTTCCACGTAGAGCACAGTGGCGATTGTTGATGACTTGACCAGATACTTCTCGGATGGATAGGCATTGGCAAGACCGCCGCAGGGGTTGTTGGAGGGCTTGTCGTTCAGGGTGATGGCGTTGAATGAATCATTGGCGGTCTTGAGGAAGCTGCTGTCCTTCGTAACATCGTAGGTCTTGACCAACGCGACGACCCACCACAATTGATCATCGAAGAAGTCGTCCCAGGCAAGTGCGCCAGTGCTGTCCTTGTTCTGACTGTTTAAGGTGTGCTTGAAGACACCATTCGGTCCATCAGTGATGGACGTGAGGAAAGAAGAACTGTCCTTTGCACGCAGATCGGCAAGCAAGGTCAGACAATTGGCAGTGTTCCACCAGCCGGCCGACCAAAATCCCGGCCTCGGAGAATTGTAAAATGTTTGGAGTTCGGTGATTGCAGTGTGCGAGTTTGTGAGGTATTGGTTGGTTGCACGACGCTCTACCTCAGCAGGAAGGGCAGAGGCAGTTGCCGCCAGCAGCAAGGAGGAGGTAAGAAGGTTGTTAAAGAACATCGTGAAAGAATTGCTGTAATGATTGTGATAGAATGAATGTGGTGGTCGTAGTGAGCGTATATATATATCAAAGTCGACCAGAGCCTAGAATGAGCGTGCGAGACAGGATGACATGGAAAAGAAAAGGACAGATGGATAGATAATCGTTATTCAAACGTCTGGATCGTCCTACCTTTAAACAACCATATATGATTTTTCTTCGTGGCAAGAATGAATTGCCCTTTTGGTACAAGGTACTTTTCTGAATCTGAAACGCGGCTGATGGGCGTCTAATGCAGTCTGCAAGGGGCCCCCACGCGGCCTACATGGTTGCTATTCTCTTCATGCATATGTCCCTTCCACGTCCTGAGTCGCAGCAGAGTGACACTTGATGGTATCCAGAGCGTTTCGAGATCGCCACCGAATTGCCGGCTCTCGACGTTTCAAGTGAGGTAGAAGACCCGAGCATCTTGTCTCGCACAGTATATCACCGCGTCATTGCATTGAATGTGCCGTGGCCGTTTAGCAGGCAAACAGAACGGTATGTGGAGATTGTGATGGGGGTGGTGAGGTGGAGGCCGTTGAGATCTGCGGCAATAGGTGAGCGTTGGCAGACAACCCCTTTACAGCGTTCGCCCCCTATAAGACCCGACTAGAGCGGCTTCATCCGCCAGAGGTATGCATCCAAGGTGTGTGGGTGTGAAGTCGTTTGATGGTATGGACGACGAAACACAGGTGAGCACGAGGGTGAGATGAGGGATGCATCGCTTTTTCTTGGCAATTTAACCACGTCCCAATTCAAGGTATGCGTGCAGTCCAAGCAGTAAATCTATCGAATCTATTATTCCAATTCAAGACAGTTACAGTCTTGAAATTCAGTGATCTTGAAAGGTCAACTATCTTATAACTGCGTCCGAATTCTTATCGTCATCTCATGCTCCAGTATTCGTCCACCCATGCAACAAACGGAAAGCAGCCAACCACTGCGGGTTGTCCACCAAACTTTGGTTCCAAGCATCGTCGGAATCATACAGCAATCTTCTAGCTTCATTCTGGAACATCTCATCTGTAGGAGTGATGCCCATACTCAACTGTTGTCGTCCATATCGACCAAGATGGAATATGACCATCTCGTTCAAGGTCAAGTTGTTAGTCTGAGCGGCTGGTGCTTCCATCTCAGGGGTTAGTGGAAGAGGCGACGTTGGTTCCGAAGGCTCAGATGGCATTGCTGTCAGTCGTGATGAGATTTGTGCCACATGATCTCTGACCACATGGCTAGTAGATGAGAAAGGCACGATCGTCTCTGTTTCATCGCCAATGAGATATGGAGGAATGGCATTCGTGACTTTCGCGGCGATTTCAGGCTCGAATTCATGATCGCCACGCCAGTCTTTCATGGTACGCCCAGCACGGAAGTGAGCAGCGATATGCTCGGTTCGTTCGTCCCAATTTGTCATTCTGCGATCACAGAAGCCACAGCGAGAAGTAATATTTGGACCTTGAGTCTTCCAATCATCAATGATTGGCATGGTCTGCAGTCGATGAAACAACCGAAGATGCTGGACCAGATGGTCCTTGCGATTGAACTGCCTTCGAGAGCTCCTTACACAGTTGCTGTGGTCGTGAGTGTCTAGGTGTTCTAGAGTGGGATCTAGCATGTTGCAATATGCGCACAAGTTTCTGCCAGTTGCTTCCGAGAAGACCGAACCTCCTTGTGGACAACAAATCCATACCTCCAGATTGAGATGTAGTGAACGCTCATGTCTAGACCAGTCGTAGCGTTTGTAGAACGTATCGCAGCAGAATGTGCATTTGAAGATGTGTGCCTTGTCGGATTGTGTCTTCGGCTTGCGTGTTCTTTGCGGTCTTCTTCGAGTCGAACGTGATCTAGCGGAGACACTAGACGCTGCCGAGTTTGAAGATCGAACAGACGGCGAACTCGCTGCACTTTCGATACTGGTGATAGATCCTGGTCGACTTCGGCGACCTCTACCTGGATAGAACACTTCGGCAGGCTGACTAACATGATTTGGATCCAAGGACTCGAACTCTGTACTTTGTAGTGCTCTCTCTACTGCCGCCATAGAGACATAGTCGTCTTCTGGAGGAGAGTTCTGGTATCTTTGTAACGGATCGTAGCGCTCAGCCGGTGCTTCTGGGATAGGCATGCTTGAGGTCGTGTTGCTGCTACCCATGCGATTCAAGCGATACCGGCTCCGACGGCGGGGAAGACCACTGTGTGTTTCTCTTCGCATGTCTGCAAGAAGCTGACTCCAAGATCTGCCCGATCTCTGGATCTCTCTGCTAGCCAAAGACGATGCCAGAGGGGCATTTTCAGACATTCCATCCATGAATCCATTGCTCCAGCCATGTGGTGTTTCCAGGCCTTGTCCAACAGCAGTCCCCATGTAGTCATAGGATGGCTCGAGGGGTGCCGGGCTATCTAGAGGAGACATCATCGACGCAAAGTCCGTCGTCGTAAGCTCGGAATTTGGAATGTACAGATTGCTAAGACTCGTGTAATCAAAGGGAGCGTTCGAAAAGTCGTCCAAGGTCGGATTTTGATCAAGCACGCCCAGTGACTCGTTCATGTCTCCGAACGTCGAATAAGGTGGTTGCTGATGAGCATGGCTTCCCGAATGGGTTTCATGATCGTCATTTTGAGCCATGCCTCCTCCCGTCTGGTTTGATTGCAAATTATCCATGTTCATTACTGAACGGTTTCGAGTCGCCGACTTCGCTTATGTGGCCAAAGTGTGACGGATCCTGCAGCATGTTGAAAAGACTTGAGGTTGATAAGGCGCCTGAGATGGAGGGGTAAAATGGCGTAGGGAGCAGGATTAGAGGGGTTTGGCGATATTTTCGATCATGCTTTGCGGGTCACCCTGTCATCGACAAGCACATAGCGTACCACCCCCATCTCTCCTCATGTCCTCGTTGGCAATGGTTATAGAGCAATCTAATATATGTAGGGGAGGTTCTTATGATAGGGTAGGCCTAACATAGAGCATAGGTCTTGTCAAGGGGATGTTGTTGTTGTTGTTGTTGGAGACTTTCTGGCTTCGTTCAGTCATTGTAGCATCGTTGGTTTCATTACTCATATCATCTACAGGTAGCTCTTCGTCTTGGCCATGTGTACACCGTGAGCCCAATGGAACAACTTTGCGCTGACCATGTACCCATCCATCTTGCTGTACTCGACCAACTTCTCATAGAGGTCAGCCAGCGGCACAACGACACGCTCAATGTGTTCACCCTCATCAAGCTGTTGCTCAGGCTCCTTGTCTCCCTCCTTGAGGTGCACCTCCATCATAGCCAGTTGCATATTCGCACTTGTCATACCAGGGTCTGCGGAGACAATGGGGCTGACAGATGTGACTTTGCCTTCATATCCAGTCTCTTCCCTTAACTCTCTGACGGCAGCATCTTCCACGCTCTCGTCTGCGTCGACCAGACCAGCGGGCCACTCGACCGAGATGGCGTCGATCGGTGGACGGTATTGAAGTACGAGGATCGTGGTAGGTGGTTTACTCGGGTGGAGGATGATGTTGCCCATAGCTACTGCGTCGACACCAGCCGAGCCGCGGGTCTTGCGTGAAGCGACTTCCCAGGTTCGTGACTTGTTGCTTTGGTCTGTCCAGTTGATCTTGCGAAGAGCGACCCACTTGGTGTCTGACGTAGATACATCTTCGATGCTGTGAATGGTGCCCTTTTGTGCCTTCATGGTTGCTGCTACTTGCGAAAAGAAGCGCTGGGTGATGGATGCGTTGCTTATGCGACTAGACGAAGAAGTGCGCTTGGAGACCAAGCGTGGAACTGTACGGTTCAGCATTGATTCAGGTTGCTCAATTTGTGACCAAGTCTAAGGTGTACGTACAAGTTCCCGGTGGTGCGCGTGTTTACTGATGGTAGGGAAAGTTGATGATGCTGTGTACATATTCGCACACGTCATCTTTCCCCACACGCCAGCTTTGGCTGTGCCATTGCGGTGTATATTCACAACGAGTTATACACTGATTATGCACCCGGGGAGGAAGAAGAATCAAAGTGATGGGCATAAAATGTTTGCATGTCTACATCATAGACAGGACAATTATACACTCTCGTCTTGATCATCTAGATGCATGATATATACCGTCGTAACTCGTCATTCACAGTCCTTCCATGTTAAGCACAGCGCCTATATTGCGTCCTTTCCAGCTCTCCGACTTTTATACATGAGTACCCTTCAATAATTCCCGGAGTTCAGCTGCCTTGACCAACTTGCAGCTTGTGCCCTCACAGATCTGAACCATATCCTTGTTTTGGTCAATCGAGCTGAGAAGCTCGTTTCTCTGTCGGAGCCAATCGCTCTTGCTATCACCACCTAGTCTGACCACTGTCGAGCCGGGGCGAACCATCTGCTGAAGCTGTTTTAGAGCACCCTGAACTTCAGAGCTAGACTCGGTTCCCGAAATCACGATAGGCTTGACGTCGAGTTGTGAGTTGACAATGACGCCCATCAGGCCAGTAAAGAGGCCGGGGTGCTGCACCATCTCAACCTCGAAGGCTTTGGCCGTGCGTTTGGCAAGGCTAGAGTAGCGAGAATCGTCGAGCAAAGAAGACAACTTGAACAGGTTCGTTGCGCTGACGCCATTGGCACTAGGCTCCGCGTTGTCCATGGCGTCCTTGCTGCGAATCAAAATGTCGGGTGCATGAGCCGGGGTGCCAAAGAAGCCACCTCTTGTCTCGCTCTCGTTGTCAGCGAAATGCTTGATCTGCGATTGTTGTAGCTCATCGGCCCATTGAAGGTAGGAGTCGTCGAAGGTGGCCTCGTAAAGGTCAATCAGACCACTGATGAGGAATGCATAATCATCAGCAAATCCTGCAGTGGCACCTGGACCTTCGCGGTATACACGCCGTAATGTTTGAGATTCCGAGTCGTAAAGCTCCTTTCTGATGAAGTTGGCCGCCAAAATGGCAGCCTCGAGGTACTTCTTCGATGCTTGCGTGTCAGATTCCTTCAAGGCTGCACTGGTACGAGCGAGACCGCCAATGGCCAGACCGTTCCAGGAAACAACAATCTTGTCGTCAAGAAGGGGACGAGGACGATGCTGATCACGCCAGTCTGACAGTCTTTGACGACCAGTCTGGATGGCACTTTCTGCGTCGTGCTTAGACAAACCAAATTGCTGGGCAAGATCCGAAATCGATGAAGTCACACAAAGCGTGTTAAGTCCCTTGAGCTCGCCCTGAATGTCATGCTTTGGGCTGACATTTCCGTTAGGCTTTACGTTCCAGTACTTGGCGAGGATTTCGGCGAGTTTCTCGTCACCCAGAGCCTTGCCAAATTCTGAGTGCGACCACACATAGAAAGCACCCTCCTTGTGCTCCTTTTCCGAGGCGCTTGGCGCGCTATCAGCATCTTCGGAGGCTTGGAAACCACCATTAGAGGAATGAATAGGTGGTGAAGTCAGGTATGTAGCGATGTCATGAACCATATCAAGGAAGAGAGGGTTCTTGGTTATCAGCCATGCATCGAGGTAGACGGGTAATAGCTGAGCGTTGTCATAAAGCCTGTGTATCGGTCAGCTTGGCTCAATTGAACGGTCTTCAAGGCGTACATCTTCTCGAAATGTGGCAAACTCCAGTCTTTAGTGACGGAGTATCTGGCAAAGCCATTGCCAACCTGATCCTTGATTCCACCCTTCGCCATGTTTTCGAGAGTCTTGACGACCATCTTTTGAGCATTCTGTACAGCATCGTCGCCAACAACGTCTTTGACGATGCCATCCCATTCACTCAGCCTCAACAGGAAGGATAGATGCGAAGGAGTGGGAAACTTTGGAGCACCACCAAAGCCGCCATGTTGTTCGTCATATCTGGAGTGGTAGTGGTCATAGGCTTCTTCTAAAAGTTCCAGCTCGAGGCTGTCGTCGCTTCCATCAACGCCCTCGCCAGATCTCCTGCCGGAAAGCGTACCCTCCTGAGCGAATTGCCTCAGCTGGTCGGTAATATTGGAAGCACTTTCTCGGCATCGCGACTCTTGCTCTTTCCAGGCGCTAGCCACTTTGGTCAAGATGGCTTCAAAACCACCACCATGATGAGCACGCTCGCTCTTCGGACCAGGCCAGTAGGTACCACCAAACAGAGGTTGTAGGTCCGGGGTAACGAATACGTTCAGTGGCCAGCCACCGCCACCGGTAGTGGCCTGCAAGAAGTCCATGTAGACCTTATCAACATCAGGACGTTCCTCGCGATCGACCTTGACAGGGATGAAGTGCTCGTTGAGCAGTTGAGCGATGCGGTCATTCATAAAACTCTCATGAGCCATGACATGGCACCAATGGCATGCGGAATAGCCAATCGAGACGAAGAGCAGGCGGTTGGTTCGCTTGGACAATTCGAGCGTTTCCGGGCTCCAGAGTTGCCATGCGGTAGGGTTGTTCGCGTGCGATCGGACATAGGGCGACTTGCTGTCATTGCATCGGTTGCTCAGCGACACGAAGCCGCCTTTGGAGGATGCGGAAGCCATGGCTCGGACGGGGGAGACGCGACGATAGGGGCGAAGGTGAGATGGCGAGGCGACCGAGAAAGCTGCCGATAGTCCGAGACGCGATGACAATGGCATGCGCCTGTTGATGCTGCGTGCTGTGTCTGGTACTGTAAAGTCGAATTGCAAAAGTCGTTAAACCGTAATCTCCAGACAAGAGGCTCAATCCATCCGACCCCACCAGGGCCACCACTCCACCAGGGCCACCAGACTGACTTGCGTCATTTTTGGGGCTCTCCGCCCTCGGTGAGATCCGCCCTCCTCCTCCACATCCACATCCACCATGAACCCCCAAGACCCGTACTCGGTTCTGTCCGAGCATCATCTCTGTCCATCCGTGGAGGTCTCTGGGGGGTGTTCGTTCATACAGAGCACGCATATCTCGATTGGCCGTTGGCCCTTTGCCTTTGACAACTCCATACCTAGGAAACATGGATAACGGAGCGCTTTGCAAAGAGGTCCAACCTCCAAGCAGTTGGTCCATGAGAACATCGTCAGCCACTTGATCGCAGAATCACATTGAACTAATTATTGGGAACTTCAGGGATGGGACTGAGAGTAAAAAGTCATTGCTCGTTTCATCGGCGAATTTCATTTCGAAGAAGCGAAAGCTACAAAGTTTTTTTGACCACAAACCATGCGATCCATCACATCCCGTGAAAAAATATTGACACTGAAGGCGAGTAGTAAAAAAGTCGTGAACAGATTGCTGACTGTGTCAGTAACCATATCCTCTGTTTTTTTGGAGGGCGAATGAAGGATCCAGTCCCACTTGCCCACAAACTCCCCCACATGCAATCAACAAAGAAAAGAAACGAAGAAAGATAAAATATGTGACTTCCGTTGCCATCAAGACAACTTCTTTGGAAAGCCCAGCACTGTGAGGAGAAGAGAAGTGTTTGCCGCCAAGAGTCGTCAGGCAACTTTGAGAGCTGCGTCGCCTGGACTATCCCTTACAGGTTGTATGACCAGTTTTGGGTAGGCTTGTTGAGCGAAGCACCAATGTTCTGGGCGTATTCACCGGCGTAGTTACCTATGAGGATGTTAGTACTTAATTTGAGTGTCTGTCATAGTGGAGGAACGTACCAGGGCTGCCGTAGTTGCAAACGGTGAAGTGAGGAGAAACGTATTGACCAACGTTGGCAAGGCCGCCAGAGCAGTACTGAGTAGCGCAGCCAACCTTGGTGGTTCCCTTCCAGACGAGCTGAGAGAAGTGGCCCCACTTCTCGAAGTTGGTCATGTCGGGGTTGGCCTGGCCGTAGAGGTTGTTGAAGTAACCGACCTCACCGTTGTAGAAGAGCTCAGTGATGACGGCAGAGACGTTGTTGGCCTCGACACCAGCGGCAATGTTCTGACCGTAGCCACCGCCGTTGACATCCATGCTGTGGGCGTAGACGCAGGTGGCAGCGATCTTGGCGGCGGTGTTGGCGAGGTCAGTGTCCCAGGTAAGGGCGGGAGCCGAGTGGTTGGCACGGTGAACATTGTGGTGGTCAACAACGCGCTGCTGGTAGGTGGTAGCCTTGCCAGCGGGGGCGGCGGCAGTGGTGCTAGCCTGTATCGAAGTTTTAGCAACGCTGATCAACGTGGATGATGAAACCTTTGTCAAAGATGAAGTTGATGACGATTTGGAAAGAGACGATGAAGACTTGGTGGCAGTGGAGAAGGTAGCGGAAGATAGGCGAGATGAGGTGGATGAGGTCTTGACGGAGGAGGACGAAGGCTTGGAGGAGGATGATGATGATGAAGGAGATTTGATAGAGGAGAGAAAAGGGGAGGATGGAGATTTGGTAGAAGATGAGGGCATGAATGAACTGGAGAGGGGTGCAACAGATGACTCGCGCTTGCAAGCATTGCGTGAGGCAGAAACAGCGGCAACGCGTTCAACAGTAGACAAGGGGAGGGAAGAGACCTTTTTGGTACTCGATGATGTCTTCTTGGAGGTCGTGGAAGCCTTCTTCGTTGAAATGGGAGTTCCCTTCTGGGTTGTCGACACCTTCACCGACGAAGAAACCTTCTTACTCGTTGAAGTTGCCTTCTTCGAGGAGGTGACAGTAATCTTCTTCGTCGTCGAAAGTGCCTTTACCGTCGAGGTTCTCTTGATCGTCGAAGTGGCACGCTTGACTTGGGAGGAGGAGGCAGGACGGAACATCTGAGCCATAAGGCTTTCGAAGTTCACACGGGGGTGTAACGAGTCACGAGAAAGAAGATGATGAAACGATTCAAGTAAGCTCACCTCAGTGGTGGCTGCAGGAGCAGCAGAAGAAGTAGCAACAGCAGTGGTGGGTTCAGCAGATGGAGTCACGACCCAGGTAGAGGCCCAAGAGGAGGTCCAGGCGCTAGTGTAGCCTTGAGCAGGAATGGCGGCCTTGGAAACGGCGGACGAGGAGGCAGCGGCGACTGAAGTGGCCGAAGACACGACGGTGGCAGCGGGAGCCTCTGAGGTGACGACTGTGACGACAGGGGCAGCCGACGACTGAGCAGCCTTGGACCAGGAGTGGCGGTGTCCGTAGTGCTGAGAAGTGAGGACGGCCTCAGTCGTGGCAGCAGGGGCGGACTGCTCAACAGAGGTGGTTGCGGCGGCTGCAGAGACGGTGACAGGGACAGTTACACCCTCGGTCTCGGTGACATAGACAGTCTCGTAGGCGACATCGTAGACAGTGTCGATCTCAAGGTCGCGCTTGAAGATGGGGCTGGCAAAGGCGCTGGCAGCCAGGGCGGCTCCAGTGATCAAGGTAGAAGTGCGCATAATGATTCTTTGTAATTTGTTGATTGTAGTTGATGTGAGTTGTTCGTATTGAGGGATACCAGATCCGGATAATGTGGAAGACTTGAAAGACTGGTAGGCCAGATGTTAGTGACCACTGCTACTGCTGCTGCGTTCTTCTGCTACTGCTTTGATCTTTCCAGAAGATAGCAGAGGCAGGCAGCTTTTATCTATTCGCGATTGTAGAGAGTGATTGGGGCAAACGGGAGGTGAATTGACGATGAACACGGCCAGAGTGTTCGGCTTGCAATAATACCGTTCGTTGTCTCTGACAGGGACCGTAACGGTGTGCTCACCAGGGAACGAATGTGTGTGGAGGATATGGGCTGGATCTTATCGATCTTGAGGGCGAACGGTGTTGTTTATATAACGGGCAGGGTGATGGATGGGATTCTTGGAAGAGTGCGTACTTACGTGAAAGTCCTCACGGAGGGAATGGCTTGCAGAGAGTGTGGTTGAAAAAGAGTGAAATGCAACCGTAAAGGCGCGTGAACGAGTGACAAGAAAGAAGCGGTGGTGGACGACGAGAGAGACGCTGATGTGGCAGCGTGGTGGGCGACTTTTGAAGTGGTGGTAGACGGGGGCTAAAACGCTAGTGGCCGCACGACTCCTGTGACCGGGATGTTAGTGAAAGTGGAACTTGATGAAACACTCTCCGCAAATGCAGGTGGCTGTCGATTGCGTACGAGCACCGTTAGAACGCCTCGCTGGGCAGACGGCTCCTTTGTATAAGGTTCACTGCAGCTGAGTACGGACAGGTTGGCTGGCTCGGGCTTCAGGGGAGTGTGGCATTCTTTTACTGTTCCGAAATCTAGACAAGATTCAGGAGACTAGGCTTGACATGTGGTTCGAATGCCACTCCTTGCTTGTTAGTCGGTCGTGGAATGTGTTTCTTGATTCAAACCTCCAGACCTCCAACATCCATCTCCTCCGCAACCATTTCATCACTGGGAATCGTAGCAATGTAAATCATGTAACAAAGGACTGGAAAGCCGTGATTGCCTAATGTCCAAGCCGCGTTAGTAAAGCTCTCCCAGGTCCAACCGCGGCCCGGCGCGAAAATCAAGGTACCGACGAATGAAACGCAAGAAAAGTTGTTCCTGCGCAAGTACAATAGCCACACATCTCTATACTGTGGGGTACAAGCCCCTGTCTTCTTTCGCTTCCGGATCCGATCCAAACATGCACGGTGCATGCTTCTTCACGCTCGTATGACAGGGCCTCGCCTTGATGCTATTCCACCATGCGAACTTGTCTTCACGCCGCCTCGAATCATAGCGACAAGCGCTCTCCTGAGTCCTGAGCGTTTGGCTGCCAGGGGAAAAACGTGGTACGACAAGATTAAGCGCCAGCCGAGCGCTGTACAGCGATTGTGTAGCTAACAAGGTTTCGATGAATAGCGTGGGAAAAGGAGGGGCCGTTCAGACCATCCAAAAGTCTCAACCACAAAATCCGTGACTTTGACCTGTCAAAATAGCTCGACCGAAACCACACCGTGTTGATGTTGTCGCAGTACTCGAGATCCGGTTTGTCACTCGATACGGCCCCCTTACTACCCCTTCGCTCACAGCTTGAGTCACACTGCACACCCTTTCACTTCCTCCATTGTTCGGGTTGGCGCCAGCGACTCATGACCTAACAGACCTGCGGTCATTCTCAGCAAGATGTACAGCTGCTCGAGGCTCGTTAATGCGGATCGGAAAAATAGCGTGCACTATGATGCAGATTTTCTGTGTGACCTCGGTGCATGAAATGCAATGGAATGTCGTTGATCTCGTTTCCGCCGTCAGCCCACGTTCCGCAACGCTTTGTTCGAAGTTTCGACAGCTGGCTTGACAACCGCCTTTCTCGTCCATCCCCAACAACGTTGGGATTGGCCGTTGACAAAAAGCGATGCCTATCACCACGGCAGTACAGTTGTCGCTTATAGGAAGGCAGGCACCTTTCTGGGCTGCCTGCGTCATGACACGAAAAACGAATTGTCGCAACACAACACTGTAGTCGATCACGAAACGTCCTGTCGTTGTCAAGCTGAGCAGTGATTCAAAGTTCGGTCATCTACAGTAGGGATTAGAAGATCTACAATACCGACTGTCCTATGGTGCGGTGCGGCTTTGGCATTTGCTCTTCTACATGATGGTTGTTGTCTATTCGCCTGAAACTATCAAAACTGTCTTGAGCTCCCGCGTGTCCAGATCGTTTGGCAAAAGCTGAATTCAAGACACGGCGGCTCCCCTCTAAGGTATCAATGAGATCTGCTCGCTTTCCATAGTCCTTTTCTGGCCAAAGGTGACGACGAGATCACTTGCCATCGCGTCAGAAGAATCGACCTGCCCATGGTCTATCGCATGTCAACGTTTGCAATCTTGGGTAATGGCTGGTATTGAAGTAACCTTGTACTTAGATTGGCGCTCCTTGCAATTCGGGTCCAGAGTAATCGCCTTTCGTCATCAAGCCAGAATGCACCTGCCATGACCTGTCAAACGGAAACATCTGTGGTCCCACGCAGTACTTGTGCTACAGCCATGAAATCGTCATATGCTATCACAGGACCGAGGATTGTCGTCGCTCCGAGAGGTGGCTTTTCAGATTCCATCAATCCTCGACATCAGAGAAGGGCTAGAGTGAGGTACGTACCTTACAAAAATTCTCTCCCTGCATTAACGAGCCCAAGCATTGCCGAGAAGTATGTATGAGCCGTGTATGCGGTTGATAACCTTGTTCGGCTCAAAGATGCCATTGTTGAAGATGGCAGAGCAGCAGCTCCAGTTTCGTACCCTCGAGAACATCCACTCTATCCCAACTTGCAGCTCAACAACTCCCAACATACATTTGTTGGCCGATAGCATTACTTGATTGCGCATGAGCTTACGGCTGACCGCTCACTGATCAACTTTGGCTGGTTTTAGTGGTCCACTTTTTGGGAAAAACTATCATATATACCAACTTGTTGCTCAAGCTACAGCAAATATTTTGTGATCGCACAGCTGGTGGTCAACTGACTGGCTTTGAATCTGCAATGAGAAGTCAATCTCGATGCTCTCACCCCTATGCCAGCTCTAGATGTTAGTCAAGACTCGAGACAGTTACTGGCGTCGATATGGTCACAAAACGTATGATTCAGCCCTAGGACATCGGTACCTTACATCTGTTTGTTTCCCCATAGGCGCTACCTCTCAGTTTGTTCTGCAGTTTGCAAGCAGATACGACTTCCCTTCGGTTTGGTTCACAGATGTCTATCCGCGCCAACTCATGAACGCAAGATGACCATCGGCCACGATCCGAGAAACATGTCGGTTTCAAAGTTTTCGAAACTGTCACAGAAGCTTCAGGCCCTCGAAACATGCTGCAAGTCATGGTTCAAGTCGTAAAATTAAACTGGTTTCATGGGGTTGTTGACAGGCGTGTTGGTTCGTCTGCCCTGGTCGTGGGGAACCGAAATGACGAACGCCAGAGCTTCTCGCGAATCTCGAACCTAACATTCTTCCTTCACGAATCACCACAGTTCAAGGCCATCCAAAACACGACGCAATCTCGAAAGGATCGCCGCAAATCTCCTTTCCATCAAGATTCCCGTGTCAAAGCTCTTAAGCTTGCGAGCGGCCGCCTGTATATCTCTGACGTTCAGCGTCCGCCGCGAAATTCTACGAGTAGACTGCCCTGCTTCGATGACGAGCGAACATTCATGCGGTATACGGATCTGACTCGAGACGGTGGATCTCTGTAGCCAACGACTCACGTGGCGTGTAGCCACGAGAAACTGTCGGCATGTCAACAACCGTCCAAGTCGTTGACCTTCTAGTCGTTGTTATCAGATAGGCGTTGAAAGAACGAATCGCGCTTGGCAAGGGAAGGCGCGACACAATAGTCGTCGCGACGGGCAACTCTCACAGATTCGAAGAAAGCCTTGCGTCCTCGAGAACATCGCGACTTCCGGAAGATGGCCGTGTGGCTTGTCGGCACGGTATGTTGTCTGTACCATAACACAGGATGTGACGATTGGTGGTCAGGTTTGAGCATACCGCAACATCCCTAGGCGGCTAAGAAGCTCGACCGAAAGCATGTCAGGGTAAGAATATGCAAGTTCTTGCTGCTGACACAGACAGACACGGACAGAAATCCAGCGCCAACTCTGCAAGGTAGGCCATCGCACCATACAGATGTATGAGATTGACATGGCCATCCATCGCGATGACAATATATCATACGGTCGGTATCATAGCTCCCTCCCGGTGTGCTAACAGTCACATTCACCCATCTCCCGCGACTATGCCTAGAGTTATCCGGGCTGTAGAAGTGCACAACCTTTTCGAGATCGCTGCGAACGTCCCTAGAGAATGGTTAACTGTTACGCTTTTCGTGGAAGCCACATCTAATGAAGCAAAAATCGTGCATTTTTACAGCTCCACGCTTGACAGATTTTGGCACGCGGGGAGGTCGGGATATCACATCTGGATAATCATACGCCAGACTGCCACAAGGAGCAATGCCTTAATCCCAGGACGTTTTGCTTTTCATCAAGGTTGAGGGCTTAAAGAGCAATGAAAACGACTTGAAAGCAAGTACGAAGGTCATGAGATTTGTGAAAATTAATATGGAATACTTTCGACATTCTCTGCCAGCTGTGAACATATCTTGGCTATGTTTGCATCATATGCCTCGGTGACAGAACCAGAGAACAGTAATCACAGAATGGCATAGACATGCTAGAGAAGTGTTCAAAAACGCTCTCATGATCCGCCTTCGAGCCAATAGTCGACACTCAACTGCGCAAGTTTACTCGAACCACCACACAAAGCACCCCGCTCGCTTGTGTCTATTTCTACAACCACTACCTAGGAAACAATCCTCTTCTCCTTCCTACACTCCTCCCAAATCCTGTTATCTATCGCCTTCCAGCGCCACGAAATCATGTCGTCAATCGAATCACCACCGAGCTATCCTGGCGAAGTCTTCTTCAATGAAAAGTGCCCCAAATCCACCGCCTACCACTTCACCCTCGAGAGATGCAGGGAATGCGTCAAGCTCGAAAGCGGACGCTACGCCTCAACCGGCATCCTCGACGAGCTGAACATCGCAATCACCATTCCCTCCCACCACACCTGGCCCCAAGTTCGCGAGCAAGTGTGGTCTCGCTTCCAATCAGGATGGCCGGCAATTCTGGGCAAGGCAGACCTCGAGGACTTTGCAATGGGCATCAACATGCAGTACCTCGCCCAGGACGGAAGAATCAGAGGTCGGGTGGAGCTTCTGACAAGTGATGAGGATGGGCTCTGGGACCTCTGCAGGCGTGGGGGTATCAATGTCGTCAGATTCCGCGCACACTGTGCTCCGAGGGAGGGTGTGGCTGCTGGGCAGATCAAGGGGAAATGTGACAGCTGGTTTGAGGAGGTCGCGCGTGAGGATGTGGAAGAAGACATTCGTGAGAAGTCGACTAAGAAGGGTATGGGCAAGGGCAAGGGCAAGAGCAGCGTCAAGCATCGCTGCATTTTGCAATGATGGCGTCGAGGAACCATCACTTTGACTAAAGCCATGCTCGATGTTTCCCAAACCTGGTTCTGACTGTCAAGTCTCCGCCATCAGGTTTATTGATGGTAGAAAATGGCACTTGCTCGCCTGAAAGGGGGTCACCCTGTCCTTCACCCTGTCCTAAACACTGTAGACCATCTGGTCACGCTTAATAATGATTGCTGCCTAGTTACCAAGCTAGTATACAAAAGTCCTTGCTTTAACGAGCGTTCGTCATGTCCCCAAGTCTCGGTAACCGTTGTCGTCGTTGTGATCTTCAAATTCAAGATACCTCTGTGACAGCATCGGTCTCAGGCGTGTCGATGTATCATGGTTCCGATCAATCACTCGTCTCATCTGTCTTGAACCATACCTTGAGTGACTCAACAGGTCTTGAAGAGGCGCGATTGTGGCTGCCCAAATAGCCACAAGTGCAAAAGTTTATCATGGCATGTCAAGGGCAAGGTGAAACCAAATCTGGTGGAAAAGTGCGTAAGCGATTTGAAAATTATGTACGGAACAATGGGTTCCCTTCGAACCCAAACTTGGTCTATGCTACGCCATGCAATGCTATGCCCAAGTACGACGACATATGTGAACAAAAGAAACAGGAAGCAATGCAATGCTGCTATGCAAAACTCCGGGGGGGGAAACGCAACCCGATAACGACAGTTGCTCGACCATCGCTCATTGCTTGATGTAGACCAGGATGTAGGGATTGAAATTGGTTGTTGGTCTCTTCCATTCTCTGGGAGTGCTGTTCATGATCGTGTCATCACTGATCTCTTTGATGCCGTCGGCGCCGCGAACGTAAGCGATGTAATGTCCGAACTTTAGCGTGCCAGAGTGGGCGACGATGGCTTGAAGACGGTACTTGAGTGGCTTTGAGGCGTCCAATGACCAGCGAGCCAGGTCGAGCTCTTCAGGGTATTCGACGTGCTGCTTGTTCTTTGTAGGTCCACGAGCGCCGAAACCGAAGCGCATCAGTTGGATTGGCAGGACATCAGGTGCATTATCGAGTTGGAAGACGCGAGTGCGTTTGGAGTTCTTCTTGCATTTGTCGCAGCGGATGGTAACGTTGGACTCGCGGTGGTATGTGTTCAGACAATCGGTGATGTTGACTGTACCAGACTGTTTCGGAATCGGCAGACTGAGACTGAAGTTGGGTGGATCGCTGTGGACGTGTGTTTTCTTACAGCCATCGCAAGACCAGGAGATCTTGTGCTTGACGCCGAAGAGAGATGAGAACTGGTCCTTCTGGACGCCCTTGGCCTTCTCTATGGTGCCGAGCAGATATTGCAAGAAATCGTTGCTGTCCTCTTGCGTGTGGCCTACAGCACTCCAACGAGGATCACTTGTCTTGCCGGTTGCTCTGATTGCGTTGTCGAGGGCACCAAGCTGACTGCCAACACCGCCAGAAGAGGAGTGGTAGCTAAGGAGAAGCTGTCGCATTGCGCAGGTCACGCATCTGCCTTGCTTTGGGCAGTTCTTGTGCGACTCATCCAGAAGATTGAATAGCTGGGGTACCGCGATCAGACTCTGCAACACGCTACGACGATAGCACCATTGAGCCGGGTTGAACAAGCCCTTGATCTTTTGCTTGCCCACGTTTGATGGCCAGGATTTCGAAATTCCGGAAGCAGGCGGAGCTGATGGTTTTGAAAGCTTGACCTTGGTCGACGCCTGCTCAGGCTTGGATCCTTTGCTTGGGACGGCCTCTTGCTTGAGCCCCTTCTTCTGAGGTACAATGGGCTGGGTCTCGTCCGTGGCTGGCGAACGGCTGGCTGGCTCTTGAGACTGAGGGTCGGGTTTCTTTGCCGATGACTGTTCCTGCGTGCGAGGTTTCTTCGCCTGATGCTGAGGTTTTGCTTCCAGGGGCTCAGACTCGGAGATTCTTCTCTTCTTGCTGGGCTTCGATGATTCCTGAGCAGGCTGTGCTGGTGGCAGAGAAGAAGTGCGCGGAACAGTAGGTGTGATGGAATGGTTGGTTTCAGAAGCGATCGAAGCTGGTGGGAGGCTCCTTGCGCGTGCCTGCTTGGTGTTTTCCATTTGTTTTAACCGGCGTTTTTTATCCAGGAAATCTTTAAGGGCTATGTTCCTGCAGTGGGCGCAGTTCGAGGAGCTGAGTGCGCGAAATGACCGAAGAATTGAATGTTTCAGAGCATTTGCGACATAAGAGGCAGCAACTTCTTGGTTGCGCCCTTTTAATGTCGTGCGCATCATGCTTGAATAGGAAGGGACAATAATCCGGAGTATTCAGATGACAATAGGAAAGAAGAATACGACCAATAGAAAAATGCCTTTTCGCAGACTCTTCACATTGACAATTGCAGAGAGTGAACAGGAGTGACAGCAAATCACGGGAGACTACTGTTGTTCATGCACGCGGTTGCCACGGGTGGTCAGGTACGTTTCGAAGACCAGATTTCGCACAGTGAGTGACCGAAACGCGAGAGTCCGGATTCCTGGTCCAAGAGATAATTGCTGTACTTCTCCCGAGCTCGTAAGCAGTATGTACAGTCGAGGTAGACGCGATGAATTAAAAAGTTTGCGACTTTGAAACAAAAAAGTCGAGGCATTTCCGGATGTGGAAAGGCCGAACATTGACATGATCGACTTGGCGTCGTCACAGCGTACAGAGAAATCATACAGCTTCCTGTCCTTGAAGAAACCAAAACTTGATCTTGTCACTGCGTGTTTGTCAATATGGCAGCAGAACAGGCTGGAGCAGAGTACGAAGCTCAACATGTGCACGATGTGTATGAGCAAATTGCGTCGCACTTCTCGGCGACACGCTACAAGGTGCGACTCTATGCTCCGCACGCACAACCACCTCTCTGACCGTAGTTCATCTCAGCCGTGGCCAGTTATTGAGAAGTTCCTAAAAGAACTTAGTCCTGGCTCCGTAGGTCTGGACATTGGCTGTGGAAATGGAAAATACTTGACCGTCAATCCCTCCGTTTTCATCGTGGGCAGTGATCGCTCGCCCTCGCTCACCAAGATAGCCTCGTCGCACCAACCTCACGCAGCTGTCGTCTCGGATATTCTTTCTCTACCTCACCAGAACCATTCGTTCGATTTTGCCATCAGCATCGCTGTTCTCCACCACTTGTCGACGCCCGAACGTCGCGTAGAAGCTGTGCAGACTATCCTCGACACGCTCAACAAACATGGCAAAGCATTGCTCTATGTGTGGGCCTTGGAACAGAAGGAGAGCCGCAGAGGCTGGGATGAGGGAAATGAACAAGACACCATGGTGCCTTGGGTCATGCGCGAGAAGAAAGAGAAACAGAAGAAGGACCGCAAACAGCAAAACAAAGGAGACAGCGTCCAGCCCGACGCCTCCACTCAAGAGGGACAGACCACCGGTACGAGTCTCGAGCCTGCTGGTGACAAGACTTTCTACCGCTACTACCACCTGTACCGAAAAGGAGAGCTAGAACACAACATCGAGCTCGCTGGTGGCACAATTGTTGAAGCTGGCTATGACAGAGACAATTGGTGGGCCATTTGCCAGAGGAAACAGACTTGATTGATTGCTGTTCTATCGCTTGAAGAATCTGTGGTCGATCTGTGCCGGAGACAGACTGATCTCATTCAGCGTCTCAACGACCTGATATTTGCTCTTGTCTTCCTCGCTCAGGGGAGCATTGCCAGGTCTGTCCACAACTATAGACTGCATACCTGCCTCAATGGCAGCCTTGACCTCCTTGACGTTATCGCTCAAGAAGAGGACGGTGTCAGCAGGCTTTCCCAACTCCTCGGCGATCTTGGTGTAGCTGCTAGCATCATGCTTCAGACCAGCGTTCGTCGTGTCAAACCAGCCGTCGATCAAACCCTGAAGGTTTTGCGTACGCTTTTCATCCGCTCCTCCGAGGGGATCTTGAACGTGCCCGAAGAGGAGCTTCTGCGCGAAAACGCTGCCTGAGGAGTAGATGACAAGCTGCTTGGATGAGTCATGCCAGTGCTGGAGTTGAGGAGCGACATCGTCGAACAGAGGAGTGGAGTAGGCACCGTTCTCGTAACCGGCCTGCCATAGATAGCCTTACAAAACAAAAGTTCGAGTCAGATTGTATTCACCCATGTGGGCCTGAGATAAGAAGGGCCGAGGATAGTAGTGTGACTCACCTTGCAGGTTCTTGAGATAGGCGATCTTGACATCGCGGGCCGTCAGGTCCTTAACGTGAGCTTCAAATGCTTCTGGAGATGCTTGAGCCTCGGTAGGGAAGGCATCACGGTAAGGTTTGAAGTCCGCAGAGTCCCATCTTTCCTGGATGACGCTCGAAAGTGCTTTCAAGGCGTAAGGGAACTTGATACAACGTCAGTCTCAGCATCAGAATGTCGAGATAGCACGACTATCTTGCGCGAACAACATGGTTTAGTGGATTCATGAAATGGTGATAAGGGAATAAGAATGGAAGATGTGTTGCGATCCAAAAATTGCGTGAATATCTGGCATCAATACGGTGCTCTTCGACGTGATTTGATCAGGTGGCCGTTGTCACGAATCAAAAGAAAAAAATCTTCGACCTACCAGAGTATCCTTGACGAAAGAGATAGGGCAAACAGTTCCCTCTGTCAATAGCAATGATTAGCCATTGTTATCGCAGACAGACGGTTCGCTCGATACTCAAGCACGCACGTTGGTGATAGTGCGGTGAGCGGAGGTAGCAAAAAGTCCCAATATTTTGAGATACGGCGGCCCAAGACCAGCCAATAAAGTCGGTTACATACCAATGTCGAGCAGCACAGTGCCCACGTTCTCGTGCTGTGGAAGCATTGTTTTCTGCTGGATCGATGGTCGTTCAATGCGATGTTGCACAAAGTGCGGTGTAAAAGTCTAGACGCTGCGGTTGGTGATGGCGCTTGGGAACTTGGGAAAGGCTTCGACCGAACCCTGAGCTTCGAGAAGACCACACCTTGATGTAAAGCTGTCTATTCACCATTCAACACAATCTATCTATCCACAAAATCGCCATAAGCTGTGCAATGTCGCGATTTCAATCAGTTAAGATCGCCCATCACCTGTAACTGATAGCGCTGAGATCTCAGTAAAATCCTCAACCCTCGTGTTCCATAAAAGGTTCGGTCGTCAGGCAGTGGCTACGGCCGAACATGGCAGATCAAGCAATCACCTCATGGATAAGGACTCTTTTGAGTGGACAACAGACTTTATTCGAGTTCAATGAGCGGTGTACAGGATACATAAGCCATCGTCGCCTCACTGCATTACTGGTGTATGCTGGCGGCCGGTCTTGTCGAGGTATCATGCGGGGCAATATGAGTAGCTTCAATATTCAGGGCAGTTATACCCGTTATGGAGATACCGTCAATTGAACATGGGCGGCTAGATGCAGACCGCAAGACCTCCTTCGAGTAGACGCCGGCTAGACTGTGTTGCAGTTCTTTCATACTGATAATGCCAATCCAGGCGGCGCGGTACCTGAAAGCATGTCTCCTGCTGGCCAAGGACATAACCTTCGTCGAAAGCCTGGGCTCTACTCCTACAACCGCCAGCGATAGCATAAAACTTGCACAAAGTATGCAAAAAGAAACAAGCATACTGCGGTATCCGACACGTGGAGACCTGAAGAGCCAAAATTGGTGGCAAGCGTGACGCTCGAGCAAAGCGTAAGGCCATGGCTAAGCCGCTTTGGTTTGCATACCGCCATGCGTGTGACCTGCGTAAGGTACCGGAGTGTCCTCGATGCATGCATGCAAGCCCGCCACGGCTGGCAGATCGAGCTCATGAAAAGGCCGGCACAGAGGAGAATTTTCTGCTCGTTCAATGGAGGATTGATTGGAGAATCAAGCCCAGATGCAACAGAAAGCATCTATGTTTTGGTAGAGCACACCGACATTGCTTTGATGCAGGCACTCCGCCGTGCCCCACGTCCGCTTGCCGGAGTATGCAGCATCGTTTTGACGCTCGAGCTTCATACGTTGGGGTACCTGAGGACCACCTTCTTGTTTACGATCTCAGCACAATTGTTTGTGCGAAGCGCTGCGTATGCTCTTCATCAACCTGTGGTGTTTCGTGAGGGCGTCACCTGCTCTCTTGCAGTTACGTGTTTCAGTCAAACGTCTTTGCCTGGCCCCGGTCTCGCACTGGCTGAGTACGAAGGAAGCACTAGTTTCTGAGCTGTGCAAGCTTGAAGTCGGTAGCACACACGCTGCAAGTCTGCAACGTACTCTCGAATAGTATAAATATTCATAATATACAAGACATCGGCAGCGGCTTCCCGCAGCGACCCCATGGGAATTGATTGGACGAAGCCGTGGGGAGGCAGGGGTGGTGAGATGTCTGTCGCCGCGTCAAGCCACCTCGTTCCTGGACAAAGGACCGCGGGACTCTGATTCGGACGATCAAAGGTGATAAGGATAGGCACATGCCTAGAGTTGACGCGGAGAAGTTCTAAGCGATTGGAAGTTGAAAGAAAGAAAGCGCTGGACTGATACGACAACAAAACAGCTGGCCCGACCGAGCAATGTTTGTTGACAACTGAACAGGCGGTGCATACATAGGAGTTTAATCAGACTGACATGCCTAGGTAGGGGGGAAATGGTTTCAGGCTTCAAGAGATTACGAACACGACGTCGCAGCATAAACAGGGAGTCGGTTTCGCAAGACAACACGCAAGTGCCTGAGGAGATGACGCTTTTCCCGAATGTTCCTTGAGACAAAGAATGACATAGAAGTCGGAAAGATCGTGCCTGGGAGCAAAGTTGGCCAAGCCCCCATGATCATGTGGGCCCCATCCGCCACAGCACGCAAAGTGGGATGCTATTGATGTAGTGACAACGGGTTGGGCCCGTGCGCATTAGTGACTCCTCGGGTCTTGTCGCCGACCGACAGTGTTCCACCTGCTTCCCTCTCGCCCTCTATCTTTCGACTCACACCGCTAAGCTCTCTCTTGTTTCCCATAACTCCCCCTCAATTGCTCTTTCCTAAGCCCGGTTCGTTCTTTCTGCACCTACAAACTCTTGCTCAAAGTGTTTCGCACCTGCCGCCGTTGCATTCCTCGCGTTTCCTGTTCGACCAAAGCGGAAGCGCCGATAGCCGATAGCACGACAACCTCAGCTCCCTCCTCCTTTGGACCCTACGACTTCCTCGTTCTGTTTCATTGTTTCATCGGACTTTGGACTACCACTCGCCTCGTGCTGCCTGTCCCTCCAGCGAGCTTCAAAACACAGCGACCGCCAGTTCCTCAGCTTCCGTCGTCTCGCCTTATCAGTTCGTCCTCGCAACGGCTTCCCTCGGCTTCCTGCCTGTCAACATCCCTTTGAAGCCTCAGTCAACCAAGCCCACCACCACTCGACGACGTCCACGCCAATCACCATCAATCAGCGTCCAGCTCTCCTACCCGTTGCATTGATAAGCTCGTCGACTTCATCGTTTGCTCCTCTGCCGGCAACAAATCGCTCGATCCTGTACAGTCCCTCCCCATTCGCCTACGACAACAACAACAAAGCCACGAATAGCCGTCCCGTCAAGAGAGACCCTGCTTGTCACACTCGACGCTCTAAGCTTCACCTTCGGGTCCGCCCTTCAACCTCCCAGCTTGCCAACCTTGCTGCCGGACTCCCTTTCAGTACACCATTTATTCGATGCTCACATTAACGACCTCTACTATTTCTTATTCATAGTGCGTTCGGGGCTTTGATCCCTTCCTTCTCTCTGGCTCGTTGCGTCGATACTGCCTATCCCCTCATCATTTACCCGACCTCGTCTTTGGCGGACTTGTTTGTTGCTTTCTTCTTTCACGCCATCCGTGGTTAGCACTTTGCTTGAATCATCATCTCCGGTCGACACCAAGGCCATCTCTCCCGATCGGCTTGTACAGCTCTCCGGTGTCTACTCTCTTCTCCAAGCTGGTTTTCGGAGTCTCTCAACCTTTTACGTCTCATATCTAATCCCCTCACATCATTGCTCAAATGGACTGCATGCGGAAACAATTCGACAAGGACCTCCTCCTGGACGGTCGTTACAAGACTCTGTCTCCTCTCAACCATGGCTCCTTTGGAATGGTCTTCATGGCCAAGAACGTCAAGACCGATGCCACGGTTGCTATCAAGTGCATCGCCAAGCCCTCATCTTCCGATGCTTGCCCCACTGTCATGGCCGTCGACGATCGTTCCGAGGAGTTGGAGATCCATGCCCATCTCGGCTCGCATCCCAACATCGTCAGCCTCCTGGACACTTTCGAGAGTGAGCACCACACGTATCTGGTCATCGAGTTCTGTCCCAATGGAGATCTGTATGAGGCGATCCGTCTCAACAGAGGTCCTTTGGAAACCGAGCACGTGCGTGACTTCATGATGCAGCTGATCTCCGCTGTGGAATTCATGCACGCCAAAGGAGTCTACCACCGTGACATTAAACCCGAGAACATCTTCTTGACTCAATCGGGCTCGATGAAGCTCGGTGACTTTGGTCTTGCTACCAGAGATGAGTGGTCTACCGAGTACGCTGTTGGCAGCGACCGTTACATGGCTCCCGAGCAGTTCCAGGAGACAAGCTACACCAATGGTTATTCGCCTGCTGCTGCTGACGTCTGGGCGATTGGTATCTGCTTGTTGAACGTCTTGTTCTCTCGCAACCCCTTCGCTACCCCCACCCAGTCGGACCCTCTGTTCGATGACTTTGTCATGGACCGCCAGTCTCTCTTCGATGTCTTCCCCACCATGTCTCAGGACACCTTCAATGTCTTGATGCATTGTCTCGCTCTCGACCCTTCCAGGCGTTCTTTGGATGCCGTTCGCACTGCCCTCAAATCGGTTGTTAGCTTCACCACTGACGACGACGCCATGGACGATTTCTGCATCGAGGATCGCGATCCTATCCGTGCTACCCTCAACCGCGAGCCTCTACGTACCCCTTCAATCACAAGCCCTACCATTGACAATGGTGGCTGCTTCCCATGGGCAAAGGCTCTACGCGAGACCTCGCAGAAGCATGGTCGTCAACTCTCGGTCATCCTCGACAACGAAAGCTACACGGAGGACCTCTTCCCCGAGGAGAAGGAGGCCACTGGAAAGAGCTGGTTCACTTCCACGGATCCCGATTCGACTTCGTTGAACTCGACCATGGAGTCTTCTCTGGGCATGTCGTACAAATCTGCCAACAACTCTGCCGAGCTCATTGGTCACGCTTCTTCCAGGCCCGTCCCTATCTCTTCGTCCGTTCCCATCAAGAGTTCCAGAGCTCTGGCTTCGGTCTATGGCAACATGGATGCGAACTTCTCCAAGAGCTGGAGTGACCTTTGGGAGGAGGATGAAGAGGAAGAGTTCCAGCATCCTGCCTTCAACTCTGCCGCCAGCCTTGAGCGCTGCACCACTGCCAAGCCTTTCGAGCCTAGTCCCTTGTCTGCTGTTTCGGCTGCTATGGACATCAAGAATGCATCTGGTCGTTCCTCCACCCCGCGTGGCTTGAGCGAGCTCAAGATTGCCGAGGAAGGCCGTGACATCCCTGGCGCTACCGGCCCTCAGCCAATCGCTGGTGTTGCTGCTTCCGCTCCTGTCTTCCAGAAGTATTCACCACCTTCCAAGCGGTCCATCGTTGACAAGTGGTCGGCTCTGGGTAACCTCAGACGTGGAAGCAAGGCTGACGCAGCCTCCGCTTCGAACAGACCTACTCCTGTGACTCCTCAGAAGAGCACTGAGAAGCTTGAGAAGAATGAGAAGTACAACTTCACGCCATTCGGCAACAGTGCCAAGAAGCCAAAGTCTCGTGGACGCGCTGCCAGTTGGCGTAAAGACAGTCCCTTCGCTACAAACACACCTTCTTTTACTGGCAGTGTCCCTGCTTGGGAGCGCAAACCCCAGAGCAACTCTCATGTCTCGCCTCCTCATGATTTATGGCAAAGCAATCGCGACTGGCGTCAACACCCAGAGCCTCAGCACTTCTTCAATTCACCTCTCAGCAAGCCTCGCACTCAGCCTGCTACCTGCGGACAGCAGTTGTTGAAGTCAAACAAGCCGTTTGTTGATGCTCTGGATGATGACGACATTGGCGACCTTGAGTGGGTTGGAGGTTGGCATGACCTCCACTTGTAGTCACAACGCTACCACCACGCTCGCCTGCCTTTGTACATCCCTCATCTTTCTCATTCCTCTCAGCTTCTCTCACTGTACATTTTTCGGTCTCGGTGTTCTTCTTGCAGCCCCAGTTTCATAATCTCCTTTGTTCATCAACTCTACTCATATCGGACGAAAATAAGCAAGTTACCCAGCGGTGGCATGGCTTGGCGCTCAATGGATCAACACGATACCGCTGGGCGGTCGATGGAACATCTTTTTCTGTATCTTTTTCTTGTGTTTCATTTTCTCAACTATTACATTTTCAGCGACAAGATGGGTTTGGCCTGGGTTTGGTCGGTTAAGGGCGTTTTTCTTGTTACGATTTCTTCATCACCACTTCATCAAAACACTGCGGGCTGCAGAAGGGGAAAAGCAAACGAAAAGTTCGGTCTTCTTGGAGGAACAAAAAGAGGATAAAGGTTTTCTGAAAAAGAGCGGTTTCGAGAACGGCTGACGATGTGCAAAACAATAGCGAGGGCGAGCGCTTTTCGGTGGTCCCTTGTGGACTCGCTGTCTGTAGACAATTTTCTTTGCAGAAAATTTACAGATTCTCCCACTCAATATGATTATTACGGTTCACGATTTTTAAAACTTGTTCTTCTCCCCTGTCAACATGTCCTCATTTGTGTCAATTTAGGGATTGTTCCACCTTTTCCTATCGTGCTGGTAGCTGGGCATCTCACATGTTTGAAGATGCCAATACTCTGTTCTTTTCGAAACCTGAATTTGAACTTCTCCACTTCGCTGGTTCACTCGAGGGATCAATCTACACATCGAGCACCGCACCTCATTGTAAGATAACCAATGCACATATCCATGAGAGTGTAGAAGTGAAACATGGAAGGACACGACCTTGATGGTGCCCGATATTGTCGTCGAGGGGGCAACCCTGATGTTCTGTCCTGAAATGGTAGGTCGATGCGAAACGGCAAAAAGGACCGACAGACACGAGTTGCCAGGTTTCTATGACTGTCTTCAAAAGAATCCATTGCCATAAATTGCGGCGCAGTAGATATTATATTCTCTTATATTGGTAGGCCACATTCTCTTCAAATCGCTGCTTTTTCTTCGCATATACCAAGGCTCGATTTGCATATCGCGCGCAGCCGCCCACGCTATCTTCGCAAAGCTCGAATTCACCTACAACCCAACACCCTGAACATCAAACAAACAATGCCCATTCGACCCGCCAACTTTGCAGATCTGCTGCCAGGAGCGCACGTGTGTGCCAAAGCATTCAAAGATGAAGATCTCTTCGGCGAACGTATTCACCCAAATCGATCCGCATTCCCTGGCGACATGTATCTGTTCTTCCTGAGACAACTACGAAAGGATTATTTCGACGGCCGCACCATTGTCATGGTATCTCACCCCAAAGACCAACCTAGCAGTGTTACTGGTGTAGCAGTCTGGACGCGCAAAGGCCCTGGTGGAGACCGTATGGCTGCTTCACAATCATGGTCTGCTTGGTTTACTGGCCGTTTCCTTATACCCGCGTACAACTGGCTCGGCTCTCTTGTCTGGCAAAATCGTGCCGCAGACTCGGCAATGGTGGATATCTTAGACCGTGCGATGCCATTCACAGAACACTACTGGAAGACTCCCGAATGTCTCGAGAATTGGTACTTGGCGCTTCTTGGTACCGGACCAGAGTACCAAGGTCACGGTTATGGCAAGGAGTTGTTGAAATGGGGTATCGAGCGTGCGACCGAGGAAGGCATTTGTGTTAGCTTGGTGAGCGCGAATGGCAAGGATGGCTTTTACAAACGCTACGGTATCGACCAGGAAGTGGGATGGGCTAGCGAAGGTGGAAAGGAGAACCCAATTCATGATATTGCTGGTGGCATGATTTTGTTCTCAAAGAAATTTGAGAAGTAATGAGGATGGAGTTTTCCGGAGTTGGTTGTTGGGTCAATCGTGTGAAGGTTTAGAGACATAGAACGCATAGAGCTACCAACCACATCGCACCCATAACAGAAGGAAAGCACTCGTACAAGAGCGTGTAGAGCCCCCAGGATGTGTCTCCGGCATTACCGATACCAAGTCTCGAAATTTAAAGTTTGAGATCCAACGTTCCAGACCAATGCCACGAAACTGCATTGTCGAAAGAGCGGACGGGATCGACAAATGCCATTTTCTCTGACTGCATTTGCTTGGAAGACGAAGCCGTCTCCTTGACAGTAACCACATCGCAAATATGTACACAGCGAGGACGACACTTGTGAGCCTTGCACTTGCCAAAAGACTAGTTCAAGATACAAAGCCGGGGCCTCGGCGTCGATCTGGTGTGCATCGACCGATCTGATTCAGAGCATCGGCATGCCGGTCGAACATTCCACTTCTGTTCTTCGCCTGTGTGGTTTTCTGCCTTCCTTCCCGACTGACGCTGCGCTGGCAGATGATTGTCTATACCAACAACCTGACAGAAGCCCGTGATAATTTACTGTTAATCCTGAACTGGATCCTATGCCCGAAGACATATCTTGAGCCGTCTTCTCCGTGGGCACGAAGGAACTAATTCACAGCTTGCTAGTTCGCGATTGGACCGAACAGACACCATCACAACGAGCGCGATGGAGGGATTTTACTCAAAATCGTCGCCAATGGCCGCGGTCTTGGACAGACTACGTGGCCCAGATATGGATGAGCATCTAGAACTTTTCAACAACATTGAATGGGCAGCCACTTCTCTAGGACCACTCGATAGCTGGCCGCAGGAACTCGCAACACAGATCTTCTTGACTATGTTGGTGACGAATCCGCAATGTCTCCTCCTTGGGAAAGACAGAGTGGTGATTTACAACCAGGCTTATGGACGCCTCATCCGTGACTACCATCCACGCTACTTTGGACTTCCATTAATAAGCTGGGTGGAGTGGCAACCATATATGGAGGGCATGTTGGCCATATACGCCGAAGCAGAGAGCACTGGCCGAGCATGGGTCACTGATTCTTATCCGATGGTCATGGCAAGTGGTGGGTTCAAGGAGAATGTTCATATGACGTGCACAGTCATTTGCCTCCCTCCTCCTTTACACGGTATTCTTGGTATCTTTACGGAGACGACAGCGACCGTTACATCGGAACAAAGAAGCTCGGCTCTTAACGATTTGACCACATCCTGGAAAACATCTTCTGATCTAGGAACGCTTTGGAACAACATGTTGACGAGCATTTCTTCTTACCCGGAGCTATTTCCATTCGCCTTCATCTACTATGGCAATTTACCTTCGGAGAACGACAATCGATCAGACTCAAGCGGGAACGATTTGGAAGACTTTGTCTATACACTAAAAGGAATCACAGGACACTCGGAAGCAAGCTCGCCACAAGTCCCTCGACAACTCGATCTTGAAGTAGAGCTGGGACCATTTACACAGTACTTCAAAAGCGCACGAGCCACGAGAACTCCAGTATTCGTTGCCGAGCCTGACATACCGATAGCCTGGCAGGATGTAGCACGAAGCAGAGGAGTTCGCGAGGCTTGCAGAGGCGCTGTAGTCTGTCCAAGCAGCACTAATCAGCTAAGCAAAGTGGACGCTTTTCTGGTACTGGGACTATCCACACGCGATTCGTACAACGATTCATACCGAGAATGGACCTTCAGGCTACAGAGAGAGTTTGCCGACACCGTTGCATCCATCAATTCGGCGCAAGAGGCAGCAAGGAAGAAGAAAGAAACTGCCAGGCGACTGCGCATCGAGAAAGATTTCTTGAACAAGGAACTTGCACTTCGCAAAAGAGAAGCCGAGCTTGCAACCGTAAGAGTCGAGAGGATTACCAAGATTGTTGGATTAGCAGACGTTGCTTTGTTCGAGCGCGACCTTGATGGTCGTCTAGTATTTGCCAACGTGTGTACCTCACCAATTCTTCTACAAGCATATGTACTGACTTAGACAGGATGCATACTACAGATTGATACCCCGGATCACGGACGACGACGGCCCGGCTCCCGGATCGTGCATTCCTCTCGAGCATTGGAACTCGTTGCTGCAAGGCGAATCTCGATCATACGAAATCCAGTGTGCAAATAAAGATTGGGCTCTCTGTAGCGCGCAACCAACAAGAAACGAGAATGGGAATATCGATGCTATCATAGGAGTCATCACAAATATCCAGCATCAGAAATCCGCAGAGCAAGAGGCGCTCCTCAAACTTGCAGCCTTAGAAAAAGCAGGCCTTGCCGAAAGACGCATGTATCGCTTTCTGGAGATGACCCCGTGTGGTATCTGTATATTGAAAGGAGACCGGCAAGTATCGTTCGCAACAAATGAATGGTTCAAGCTTACTGGACACGAACCTTGCGACCTCGATCAGATCGACTGGAACCCCTGTATCGTTGAAGAAGACCGCGAGTTCGTTCAAAGTCTGTGGGATAAGCTGACAGTCGAGCTTCAACCAGTCCACGCCCAATTCAGGGTTCATCGACCGTGGATAAATCCTGATGGGGAGCATTGTGGCAATGCTTGGGTTCTACTCAACGCTATACCCGAGCTCAATGATGACGGCTCCGTTGATCAAGTCGTCAGCGCGATCACGGACATCAGTCATCTGAAGTATGCCGAGTCAATACAAAGAACTCGGGTTGAAGAAGCCGTTGAGAGTAGGAAGCACATGCTATCGTTCATCGACCTTACCAGCCACGAGATCCGGAACCCACTTGGTGCGATCGTTCATTGTGCAGACAGCGCCTCGGAGTCCCTATCCGACATCCAGAAGTCGACCCCTGCCTCGACAGATCAAACTCTACAAGCACAGGAAGGCCTGACAAGAGACCCTCAAAAGCTGACAAAAGCCATAGAGACTGGTCTTGACGCAGTAGAAACCATACTTTCATGTGCTGCCCATCTCAAGCGTATAGTGGACGACACTCTGACCCTGAGCAAGCTCGACGCCAACCTCCTCCGCATCAGCCCGTCCCCCACAAAGTCACTTAGTATCCTCTCCGACATTCGAAAAATGTCCGAGGTGGAGGCCGGGAGACTGGGAATACATCTCAGCACCATTGCTGATCCCTCTTTGAAGACCTCTGGAGCGGAGTGGACTGCCATAGATCCAGGAAGAGTCATGCAGGTGCTGATCAATCTGGTGACGAACGCGATGAAGTTCACGACCAACCCAAAAGACGATGGCAGCTCGAGGGACGTGACAGTCCGAATGGGTGCATCGATCAAGCGTCCCCTCGATCTGCAGGTGGACTTTTCGATCGCACGCGCGTTCCAAGATAGTATCTACGACACAGCCGAGTTCTCTGAGCACACGTGCTACCTCTGGTTCACCGTCGAGGACACTGGCATTGGAATGAACGAAGAAGAAAAGAACCGGATATTTTCACGCTTCGCACAAGGATCCGTCAAAACCTACTCCCAGTATGGAGGCTCAGGTCTGGGCTTATTCATCAGCAGAACACTCGTCGAACTGCAAGGTGGTGAAATAGGCGTGGCCTCCGAAGCAGGAAAGGGCTCCAAATTTGCTTTCTACATCAAGGCACATAAAAGCGCGGCGCCACCAACACAGAATGGAGACGCGATCTCCAGAATACCGAGCCCGTCAGTACACGTTCTCAAGCCTGGTAAAATACCAGTCAGCGTGTTGATAGTAGAAGGTAACGCAAGCCACGACGGCTTTACACTAGCTTGCGAACTTTGACTGACGATGCACAGATAACGCCGTAAACCAACGTGTTCTTGAGAAACAACTATCCAAGAAGGGATATATCTGTTACGTCGCGAACCACGGCCAAGACGCGCTAGATCTCTTGAAAACGACAAAACTTTGGAAGGGAAATGAGATTGATGTTGCCGCACCGAATATAGATGTCGTCCTCATGGTGAAAACCTCCACATGTCCAAACCACAAATCTGGATCTTGCTAACATGAGCCAGGACGTCGAAATGCCAGTCATGAACGGCCTCGAATGCGCAAGACGTATTCGCGAATACCAGCGGACAGGCGAGATGAGATCGAATCTACCAATCATAGCCGCATCAGCCAATGCCCGCGTCGAGCAAATCGGCATGGCCATCGAAGCAGGAATGGTGAGTCGCTCCTTCCTTTGATGACGAAATGATGCAGTGACTGACCATAATACAGGACGATTCCATCACGAAGCCATTCAGGATACCAGAATTGACGCCAAAGATCGATTCATTCGCTGCATGGGCAAGAGCTCAGGGATGATAAACTCATACGAGGATCGCAAAACGTTTGCGCGTCAGATCTGGAATCTTAGCCAGCATCACATTCGAGACACTGATGCTGCTGTGATGCACGATGGGTTTGCAGGATCGATGGCCTCCAGAGAGAGAGAGAGAGAGAGAGAGAGAGAGAGAGAGAGAAGTGCAGCTACTTACTGTTCTCTCTGGAGGTATCAACTTCCCAGAAGAACATGTTGCATTTTCACCGGGGGGGTCCATGAGATACCAAAATTTCACAGGACTCAACCTTCCTCAGGGGCATCTAGCATCCAGCAGCTCTCAGCCTCAGGATACGCTTATCCGACCCTCCATCAAAAGGCACGATGTTTTTTTTCAAAACGTGGGTGCTGCGTGTCCATTGAGAGCGCGCTCCTCAACATGCTCTCTTCGGGCAAACTCATCGATATGGAAAGTATTCTGCCTTTGGACAGGCACCACCGCTTGATACCCTCCGCCCAGGGAAAGAAAACACACAGATTTCGTACAATCTGATAGCAATTTTCGCGTCACGTCTTGGAGATACCCTTATGTTTAGCACATCCAGTAGCATCAACAGCCGACAGCTCAGACACGATCAATGATGATGAGATTGTGATGGTGAATCATCATCTCTAATACTGAGACGTCTAAATGTATATACAAAAGTTGGTCTGCCGTGTCCAGAGTTCATGCGGTGTCATAAAAGGAAATTGTTCTAAATCTAATCTCGTGTAGTGATAAACTCCGTGTCCCGCCACGCTTTCGTACGAAGAAGAAAATGCAAAAGGAATCAAGGCTGATGCTCTCTAGGCGACTTCTCGATCAAGAGCGGGTCGCTGTTTTCATCTGCATAAGGGAGAAGTGACTGCTCGAACCATCTCGTGAACTTCACAATCGGAACATCTACGCCCCTCCAGAACAGATCGGCTGCCCAAATCGTCAGTGGGATCACCACACATCCACCTAGCACAAAGCCAGACTCATATTGGAAGAGTGTTTCTTTGCCTGTAATCTTCCAGAAGTTGTACACGGAGACGTAGCCGATGGTCTTCAGTGTGAAACCGTGCATGAGATACAGCGCGAAGGAGATATTTCCCAGATAACGGCTGAGCGAATTATTGAAGAAAGTCTGGAGCAGACCATCGAGACTGGTGGTGTAGATCATGAGCATTGCTCCAATGCAGTGCCAGAACCGGTAGCGTTCTTCCTTACGCAAGCCCGATGGAATGAGCTTTGACAAAGTGGAGTAACCAGGAGCGAACTCTGCTTCCTGGAAAGGGTATGACAACAGGAATAGACTCAGGACAAAGCCACAGTATGTCAAGGCAGTACTCCACTGGCTCCTTGGTTCTTCTTCCTCGTCGGAAAAGGGATCCACCTTTACACGATTGTCTTTCTGTTCTTGGCGGATGAGATTGGCTTCTGCGATCAGAGCACCACTCCAGAAAGCACTCAACTCCCAGGCATCAGCTTGGAAGGAGCAAGCGACCAAAAGCGCCAAAGTGATGATCCTGACTCTCGTGCGAACCAAGGCCAGACCAGCGATTGTCAGGAACAGGACCATGGAGCATCTGAACTCCTGAGGAATGGTCCACAAGTGTACGTCGTATCTGCTCTCGGGCCAATGCTTGTGGGTGAAGATATCAAACAGGCGCAGATTCTCATGTGTCCAGTCTCTTGCTTGCTCCCAGAAGGTGGGCAATATCCGGGGCTGTGGATCATGGGCCCATCCGAGAAATATCTTTCTGAAGGTATCTTCTGGGCCGGCAATAGCGTTCGGGCCATCGTAGATGCCGATGCGAAGGGCGACGAAGACGATAAGAGTCGACACGAGGCAAGAGAGGTATAGGCGGAAAGGGCGTCTGAGGATCGAGGACGTAAGGGTTCGCATCAATTGATCGTGAGAAGACTTTCTGATTAGCTTCAATGCCTTGAGTGACAATGCGTAGCCTGAGATGACGAAGAAGATGGCGACCATGGCCTCTCCGCTGTAAAGCAGTCGCAGGATCGGTAGTTGCAGCAAGTGACGGTTCTCGTTTGGGAATTTCGGGTCCTTGACAGTGCCATATGATCGCGCTCCAGCTCGGTGGTATGTGAACTCGAAGTGTCTAAGGAAGACGCAGAAGGCGGCCCAGCCGCGGGCTCCATCTAGCCATGCTGTAGGAGAAACACGAGTCGGTTTGTGAGGAACATCGACGACGAGATGATGTACGAAACTGGGTAGAAGCGCCAGCAAGAAGCCCGATAGCTTCTTCTTCTCGCCCAGGAGCATTTTGTTGTTGATGACGGAAAGGAAAGGTCAAAGGGCACAGGCCGACACGAACAGAAGGGAAGGCATGACTTACATAGCCTCGCCAACAGATTGAGATGCGACTTCCTGAAACACCCATCTCTCAGGAACGCCGTGTCTCCGAAGTGCGTAAACAGTAAGCATTCCGGTGATCTCACCACGTTAATGCATCTTAAGGTTATGATCTTCGCTCATTCGTAACACCAAAGGTTCGTCCGCGCCGCAGCAGCCATCATGGACATCGCGTGCGATGTTGTGATAGATAAAGCGATACTAATTCATCTGTCTGCCTATCCATCTCTGACCTGCAACATGTCAGCTCTCAAAAGACAGCCGAGTCTGTACAAGTGTGTGAGGCTGAAACGCGAGCAATTAGGTGGCCAGACTCGCGCGTGAATGTTGCCAACGCATGAGCTGTTGATGACGTCCATGATTGGCTTGCGCCCGCGGCTTGGCTTGCTTCATATTTTGTGCATATTCAAGTTTGAAATAATTATGCAGACGCCTACTAGAACCATCTTGGTCGAAGACTTGATACAACAATGATTATCATTGGAGTGTGCTAATGGTACAAAAGGAAGAAGGCGCTGTTGCTAATCTTGTATACGCTGTCGTTGTTGAGCATTACCATAACGCAAATCAATACCCCCAACACCTTGCTCAATCTTCAATGCCAATAACATAAAATACCATTATCCTGCCATCGCATGCTTAGGCGTGTGCTGACGATCTGCGTTAGGTCCCCATCCACTATCAATGTCCTTCACAGCGTCTTGCATACGGTCAACACCTTCACCTCCGATATTCCCACTAGCCTTGTCGTCCTCTGGTGATTCGACGGCCGTGTCGCTGCCGAGACTGTTGTTCTCTGCTTGAGCTCTTGTGCCTTCACATTCACCGCTCGCGTCAATTGCGCCTGTGTTGTTCGGACCTGCCTCATTTCCTCCTTCCTGCTGGCGGTTGCCGTGCATGGACTGGCGATGCATCGACTTGCGTCCATGAATTTTGGTCTGGCCGTTGGGTGCGATGGCATCTGAGGATTCGTAGTCATTCGGCTGATCCATGGCGCTTGCTCTCGGTTGCTCGGCAATGTGCATCTCCTTGCGTCGTTGGGAGAAGACCTTGTCTATATCCTTTCCTTCTTTCTCGGCTTCGATCGCTCGCCTGGTCGCACTGACATTCTCAAGCGCTCCATTGTCCGCCCACTTCCTCTCCTCTCGTGAGACGCTGAGTCTGCCACGGATTCTACCCCCGTTGTGATGTGCATGCTTCTTCTTCAAGTCCCAGGCCTCATTCATGACCTTCCAGCCTTCATTGACCATTCTCTCGGTTTTCGTCGAGTCACTGCCCTTATTCTTTGCATCAGACTCACGCAAGGCCTGCATGTCCTTTTGCCCTTGGATGATGTGGGCTCTGCGGATGAAGGAAGTCGTTCCAGGGCCGCCGATGCGCTTGGTGATCTCCTTTCGCACTCCCTGAGCAAGCAGAAAAGGCGGTGTGATAATGGCAGAGATATCCTTCAGAATGAATCCACCAACACCCCTGGCACAACCAATACCCAGGCCTGTGAATTTGCCATGCTTGCTCTTTGCATCTTGCCAGCCATGCATAGGCTGGGTTACTAGACCGGTCCACCCGTCGTAGATGCCATACATCAGTTCTTTTCCGGCAGCCTTGGACCCTGAATGCATACCAGTGATGCGAGTGGGCTTACGAACGGACGCATCTCCATATAGTCGAGGAGCGTTGTGGAAACCTTGACCGATGGCTAGACCAAGATCCAATGGCAGACTAGCGAGAGCGCCACCGGATTCCAAAAAGGCATCGCCAAATTCTTCCGCTAGCTCTTGAGCAAGAGGTTCTTCTTCAGCTGACTGGACAGATCCAATAGTGCTATTCGTGGAGGTATGTGTTGGAGCTTGTGGTCGTTGCGGATCTTGCTTTCCTTCCGCACCAGTCTTTCCTTTGGCGGCTTCCTTCAACAACCTCTTCTGTTCCTTCTTCTCTGCTCTTTCTCGCTTTTTCTTTTCGCGTTCATCTCTCTTCTTGAGATTCTTTGCCACGCTAGTAGGCACCATACCGACTCCTCTTGCGATTCCGGTGCCAGTCTTCAGTAGTGCGCCGCCTGCTCCGGAAATAGGCTCTCCAGGGCCATCGAAATCGTTCCACTCGTAGTGTCGTAGAAGGCGCAATTCCTTCCAGGACAGTTTCTTTTGTTCGACCAGGATATCCGCTGCCAGTGCGCTCAACCTGAGATTCGAGGATTTTAGTTTCCACACAGCAACCCTGTCTTCCAGGATGGAGCATCTCATACTGCGTCTTCCGGCGAATGGTAGACTGCGATGAAAGCTTTTGACCGCGTTTTCTGCACCGTCACCCTCGGCAGCAATGCTCTCGGCAATGCCTTCTGCATTCTTACGCGCTTCGTCGGTGAGACATTGCTTGATACCCTCTGCAAGCATTTCTGCGTCCAGCTTCTTGTAAGGAATGGACTCGTGTGCACCGGCCTTTGCCTTGGAAACCATTGCGCCCCAGAATGGCTGGTCTCCAAAGAAGGGCACTATCATAGTCGGCTACACCACTTGAGTTAGTACATGTCTATTCCGAACAGGATGAATATCCTTACCTTGCCTGCTCTCAAGCCGGCAGCTGCAGTTCCTGCGCCTCCGTGGTGTACAACAGCCTTGACCCGAGGGAACAACCAATCGTGTGGCGTGTTCTCTAACATGAAAATGTTGTCAGGTGTGTTGTCGCCTCCCAAGCCACCCCATCCCTTGGACACTAGCGCTCTGACTCCTGCCATCTTGACCGCATCAAAGATCATTTGGGTGAACGAATCAGGATCATCAACGACGATGGATCCGAACCCAATGTAGATTGGGGCTTCTCCTGCATCCAGGAAGTCTGTGAGTTCTTTGGGTGGGTCGTAATTGCTGGCAAGATCGAGAAAGACGTAGCCAGCAATATCGATCTCCGGACCCCAATCCTTCGGCTTCGGAACGAGACCAGGACTCCAAAGATAAGTATAAGGTACCTTCATGCGATAAAGCGCACCGGGTGCCCACAGACTACTCACAGGCTCTAGCCCGAGAGTTTTGACACGGAACTTATTCACAAGGTCACCAAGACCTTGCCATGTCATCATCTCTACCAGAGGGTAACTCATGAAGTTGACATACTCCACACTTGTGTTGCTCTTCTGTGGGCTGATGTTGGCTAGAGGATGAGGGAATGACTGCGTTGGCGAGTAAGGGAATGTAAACATGACATGTAATGGTATACCAAGACGTTCGGCGATGTGAACATGGGCAAATGAAGGCGGGTTAGCGATAATAGCGTCTGCGACAAATGGTGCTTTTGTTCCCAACATCTTCATGTTGGCTTTGTCATGCTCATCATCTGTAGCGTTGATGCAGGCACGCCAGAGTCCCTCAAAGATTTCAGCCATTCCTCTCCTACGTCGAGCAATTTCGCCCTGCCTCACGGTCTCCAGGCTAGGGATGAGGCCTGGATTTTTGACCATGAAGGCCATGAGTTCGGATGGATCACCTCCGATGCTGAAAAATTCGAGGCCAACGTCTTTCTCAATAAACTCCTTGAAAGCTGGATGTGTGGCAATTCGCACTCGGTGTCCATAGCGTTTGAGAACACGAGCAATTTGGAGGAACGGTTGGATATCACCACGACTGCCGATGACCATGATGACGATATTCAAGCGAGGCCTCTTCATAGTTTCATGCACAGAGGACGCAACAGAAGCGGCGTCATCTGAAAATTCATCTTCCGAATTGTCGTCGGCCTTGATGTGATGGTCTTCAGAGCTGGAGTCGGAGTCTCGCTCGTCCCTAGAAGGATGCTTGTGCGGTATCCCCAGGTGATTCTCGATTGTCTGGCCCAGAGTTTTCGCAATGTAACCATTGTTCGCAGTCTCGCTGACCGAAATATTCAGTCTACCATCGCGCTTCGAGACCTTACCTTTCGCTTGGTATTGATCATTGCCGACATCAAACTTCGAGTATGATTGCTCTCTTTCCATCTCCCGCCTTTTTTGTTTGCTCACATTCTTGTGTGATGTAGGTTCGCTTTCCGAAGAAGAAGAGGAAGATGACGAAGGTTCGGTCTCGTCATCGGTATGTTTTGTGTTTTGGGTGTGGGATGTTGACCTCTGCAAAGCATTCATAATGGTTGCACTCCGTGGCATGGCCTTCGGTCTTTCGGTCTGCCATGACCTCTCGAGGCTGGGACGGTTCCCAGCTGGTAGTGATCGGGTGTTGGTTGGTCGCGGTTCCTTGGCTGGCGTCTCTGCGTAGTCTGTTCTCTCGATATCGCGATCGAGACCATTACTTTGCTGTGGTTGTTCTTCGAAGTATCCATTCTGCTCAACGCTCTTCAGCGGAGCAGTGGCAGGAGTGTGGTAGACGGAACGTGAATGGCTATCGTCGTGTCGTGGGCTTAGAAACTCTGTCTGGGGCGGTACAATGGTAGGAATAATGGCCTCGCCGGAGTGGTCGGTCAACACACTAGGACTCGGCTTGGGTATCCCAGGGGTCGCCATTGGGCATGCAGAAGCACTTGTGTGTGATGCGGCTCAATTCGTGATCGACTGGGTGAAGCTTCGCGAAAGCAAAAGTTGAAACACTCGTGTTTACAGAGATTCGTATCAATTCAGAACGACAGGGGGGGCAAAGAAGACAGACGAACTGAACTAACGTTCGCAGTTGCCATCTGACGCCCACTAAACATGATTCCGGTTTCCCTGAGCTTCTCGTGTCGATGATGAGATGTAAAGTCTGTCTAGATGCGGAAGTCGCGATTGCGGAACGACGTCATATTTCCGGATTCACGCGCCGCGCCGGGTCTCCCTTGATCCCCACAGCGGCTCTTTTGGCTCTCTGAATTGGCCAGAACTCTATGTCGTAATACATACAGATCTTACAAGTCTCATCTTACCTTTGGTCAAAGAACGCAAGTTATGCCATCTTGTCACATAGAAAGAGGCTGCAGGATCGGAATGGTATGGCTGCTGCAAGCAAGTATTCCCGGTTGCAAAGCGTTTCTGCCCTGCGTCAATACCACTAGCATCTTATAGGACCGATCTGCAGCAGCTGATTCGTCCATAATTTTATCAGGGTGGGCGAGTCGGAGAAAAGGCGTCAGAAATTACAGCCGCACCTGACTCTTTCCTGGGCCAGGATCGGTAAATCTCCATCATCCTTCGTTTGCTTTTCACCTGGCGGATCCGCGGGTCGCTGCAGACTTTCTCAAGACCAAGCGCTTCTCACTGTGATTTCTTCGTGTTGACATCATTACGGTTTGACGGTCATGTGGCCTGAAATTCATACAGCACTCTTTTTGCAAGTCTAGTAAACGATATACCCGGAGCAACGGAGCTCGGGGAATATGGAAGAAGGTACAGGCGCTGAATGGCGTGGGTCCAAAGCCTACCGGCCTTATCGCGACGTCGAGCAACATCCAGCAAATCTCCAACGGCACAGTCTCACCGACCAGCAGGCTCAGAGCCTTATCGAGAGCCCGCGCACGTACGGAAACAGTGCACGCTCGACCAAAGAAAGACCCTGCGATGCATGTCGACGTCGCAAGACCAGATGTGTCAAGGAGTCAGGCGAGGACAAGTGCGTCTTGTGCAAATTCCACAGCCAAGAGTGCACCTATCTACACGAACCTGTTGCTCGAACCAGAAAACGAAAAGCGCAGCCTATCGAGGAAACCAACCACGGAAACTCCGGCGACCAACCACCTGTTCTACGAACGAACGTCGGAACCGGCGTCGAGGAATACGACGAGCTGCCTGGCGAAAGCTTGCTTAAGAAGACTCTTGGCCTTCAGAACAAACACCACGCCCATTTTGTCGGTCTGACAGAACCGTTCTCGTTTCCTCGCTTTTCACTCACCTTGGGAACATCTCAGAAGTCTACGCAGGGTGGTGCGGTCATTGTACGCAAGGTTGACGACTTCAATGCTTTTACCATCCGCGAGGACCAAGGCACAATTGGCTACGACACTGAGCAAAGTCGAGTTGACGCCATTCAGCAATTGGTTGAACCTCATGGGAAAGCACTCATCGACCTGTACTTCCGTATCGTCCACCCCTCTCTCCCAATCCTTCACAAGGGCGTCTTCCTGGAAAAGTATGCGCGTTCTTATCGCGAATTCTCACCTGCTCTTCTAGCAGCAGTCTACCTCCTTACAACCAATTACTGGAGGTGTTCGCCCGCGTTGGCTACAAAGCCAAAACCAGACGCTTGTCTGCTACACAAGTTAGCCACAGAATCTTACGACCTTACTATCTATCGTCCGAAACTCTCGTCAGTCCAAGCCGGATTGTTACTAGCGCAGTATGAATGTTTCGATTCCGATGTCATGAGTTGTGGGTCAAGAGGCAGACTCACAGCCCAGTTGGTCTCGATGTCTCATACACTGGGACTCCATATGGACCCATCGCGATGGGATATTCCAGAATGGGAGATCAGTCTACGCTGTCGCCTTGCCTGGGCGATCTATATGCAGGACAAATGGGTAGCTCTCATCGAAGGTCGACCGGCGCTTCTCACGGACCGTGACTGGATTGTGCCGGCGGTCCAACATAGAGACTTCCCTGAACACGAGGAGAATAACGAAGAGGGTAGCTCAGAAGTCGAAAATGGCCGCATCATTTTCATGCAGATGATTGAGCTTACGAAGATACTCTCCGATATTCTGGACTCTATTTTCAGTTTACGGTCACATCAAGCCATTCAGATGTCTCCCGATCCTGTCTCGGCCCTTCTGAGTAGAGCCCAACCACTACAGCAACGACTCAGTGCATGGTCAGATTCTGCTATGGAAGTACTTTCCTTGGAGAGGGCCAACAGTATGAAGCTGACATCTATTGGTAAGCGTCAACGCATCTGATAACATTCTCAATCGTGTCTAATCGTCGGCAGGTTATCTCATACTTGCTCATCTGGCTGTTGAGGTTAGCATACATCGACGTATTATATGCCAAACAATGTCTTGTGCGTCAGACCCGAACACCGCAGCAGCTTGTCGTATTGCTGCCAAACAGAGGTGGCTGTCAGCTCTTGGGTTTGTGGATAGTCTGAAAGCACGCCACCTGAAGTCATTCTGGTATTTCTGCTCAACTGCATGTTTGACACTACTCATTTCTTTTGGGAACGTTCTTGTTGGCTCTGCCTTTGACTCATCCGAAGAGCAATTTTATCTCGAGAAACTGAAGGAGTTCAGATGGACATTGAAAATCAATGGCGAGATGGGGGCGAAGTTCATGGTTACAGCCATCAGGTCAATGATTCTGGATCCCAGAGAAATCCGCAAGCCTGATCCTTCTTCCACAAGTTCGGTCACCAGTCCAGGATCGAAGTCCGAATCCAGCTTCGGTATATCTTCCCAAAACGCCTTTGGAAACATGTCCATTCAACCACCTCCAGGCCCAATGGCACCCTCTGGCGTTGCGTCTGGTTGGATTACGCCAACAACCTTTACCAATCCACCACTATTTTCTGGCTTTACACCCGGTATGTCTATGCAGGTGCCTTACATCCCAGGCTACACTTGGCAACCGCCCAATTTTGAGACTGGACCGCCAGTGAACGACTATCTTGAGCATATGCCTGGCTAAAGATAACGGAAAAACTCTGGCGCCGGCCGGTCAGCACGGATTTGTGTGATGAATCTACCGCGACACCGGATGAGATGCAGTGATGGACTTGGTTTTACAAGGCCACATTGGCCTTTCACGATCACGTGGCATACACTTCTCTAGAGAGATCTCGGACTTTATGATTTGAAGCATGGTATGCGCACATGCATTTAACGAATGAGGATTATTGGGACGTGGCGGGAGTTGCCGAGCTTATAAATAAGTCCGACCAGCCATACCGTCACAACTCACGAAGCTGAGCTTTTGTGCTCGACACACAAGCCATGATCACGAGAACTACGAAACGAAGCTATTAAGAAACGATCATGACTACACATCACCTGAGAACGAAATAATTCCGTTTCACAAGCGAAGCCGCGTGGCTTTGGAAGCCACTCGAGCATCAATCTCGAGCAATGGGTATCGCCGGCCTCGGTTCGGCAGCAAATAGACCGCCTTTTTGAGCCTCATCTACACCCTGTGCGGGAGGCAAACGTTTGTGGGACTCTTTTGTTACAATCGTTTCTTTTCACAGCACTGGGTCTGTGGAGAAGCCAGTATATGTCGTTTGCACAAATTTACTCGCCAAGCATCGAATGCACAAGCAACTCCATCAAAATCACATATGATCGTCACGAAGATCCTAAGTTTGGCCGTGGTCGTATGGTCCATTGGCTAGACACGCGCTGACAGAATCGATCAACTGTTCAGTACTATTATGCACGCCGTCTGCCGCCCTTGAGCTGGTCAGCAACGCCGTTATTTGGCTCGCTTAGATGCAGTCAATAATGCCGCAGCGCGTCTGTCCTGATAGAAACTCCGTGTGTGGCGCCTCGTCTTCACGATATGACAGCCTCTTATACGGCTGACGGATCTTCGCGATATTCTGGCATGTACGTGACTTCCGTCGGCGATCGGTGCCCAGAGTCCTGTCTTAAGGGTGCTCAAGGCACCCATGCCCATGTCTCTTACGTCTGTGTCTACCACCGTTTCGAGTATCCACCTGTGTGCGACTGGACTGCTGGTCTGTCTTGTGCAGGCGCATGCGTAGCGCTGCTTCGAGCGATTCGAATCGTCTGTAGACTGGGCGAAAGGGTTTGGGAGCGAAGGAAGAAGGGTGATAACGTCGGACCATTGATCGAGGGGCGTTCGAGTGAAGGTGAGAGTAGGTGTTCTGTTGTCCAATCAGTCAAATGGGTAAGAGTCGAGTCAGCACAGCACTGTATCGACTTGTCTGCAGTGCCGTTAGCTATACTTCTAGCAAGGCTCCCGCCTCAGCATCAGCGGTTGTAGCCTCCTGCTTGGAGCTCAATGCCGCAGATTGTGCTCTCGATGCAGGTCAGGATTTAGTCAACTGCGTCAAGGGGTGCCTATTTCTTTTGAGTCTCCTCATCGACTAGTACTCGCATTGCTGGTAAGGCCCCGTTTGTGAACAAACTAACAGGATTGTAGTGTTTTACGCAACAATGCCTGAGTAAGCCTTAGCCTTCTCACATGCTAGAGATCATACCGTCAGCTTCAGATGTTGAGAATGCCGGAGCTCGAATGCAGGCCTGATGTCGCGGATCACCTCCGTTGATGTCTGCCTTACAATTAGAGGCCGCTCGGTAGCAAGTATGCCGTAAGTATGCCGGAAATATCCATTCATTCGGGACGCACGCAGAGTCTCTCAGGCAACCTGAACCCAGCCGTGGTCACAACTTGACCCTTGTGGGAACGGCTCGCTTGCAACCCGTTCTTGCTTCTGTCTCGGGGCAGCACCCTCTCGACTAGACAGCCTATTTGAATGGGGAAGCGGTTGACCATAGTTATTGGTCGCTCCTGTCGTACGTAGTTGGAGTAACGAAGAGAATGTCTCGAACGGGTGAGAAATGATGGAAGACTACATCTAAGAATGCAGGAGACATAAAGCGCCAGACTCTCGGCAGGAAGATGTTTGAAGATCAGGATTGAAGCGTGTCGGTGTGTCTAGTGAGATGAAGAAGCACGATCGGTGAGGATTCTGCTTCTCTCGGCAGGAGCGACCTCTGAAATTCATGCGGCTCAAAAGGAGGCTTTGAGCTGTTGAATCTGAGCGTCATCACCACCATTCCAACCTTGATTTATGATCAGACAGCTGCTTAAATTGTTATAGTTTAGTGATCAACCGCTCGACTAACTTAACTTTGTTGTGTCGCAGGTCCAACCTGGAAGCTCGAACATCCGATCTCCGTATGCTTTTCATGGCATCGTTTTCTACTACAGCCCCTGAGCAACAGATACATTGCGCTTATGTTTCTACTTGGCGTAAACTTCCACACGTTCATGAGCTCCATACAGCAGCCAAACTCAGTAAGGAAATTCTGCTCATAATGAGTGAGCCGGTATGTGGTTCTATCGACCCTCAACGGACGTCCCTCAACCTCATCAGCCATTAGTCGTAAGCGAGTCATGACAGAAACCAATCCTCAATGAACATTTTGGGACCCAGTAGCCAAGCATGTCAGTCTTGCGTTATCTTTTTCATTGCAGTGTCGCACGTAGTCACTTTACAGGGTAGTCATCAGCTCATAGATTCGGACTGAAAAGTGCCTTAGCGGCATAAGAACCTGGTTATTTACCGCGTGTTTGACCGTGAGCGCTTTCACGTGGCGCAGATCTAGATGTTCTACACAAAGGGGCTAACCTTACCATACAATAGTCGTCTGGCCGCATGATTCAAGTCACTCTGACATGTCTTGTTCATCACAGGAGCGCAATGTGATGGAACTACTACATAGTGTCTACCACTTGCCATTTCACGGTGGACGCTCGGAGAGCCGTCTGGTGCCTGGCTGAGAATAGAATCAACATACAATGAGCATGTATGGAGACTGAATCTGAATCGGTGTCCTGACACCCTCATGCTCACATCGCTTGCATGGTGTGACAACCGTTATGCAGCCCTCGAACGTTTGTGCGAACCAGTGATACCACCAAACATGTACATGTAGCAAGTATCGTCAGCTTTTCATAAGCCCAGTCACGGAGGACTGCGATGCGATCCTGCTTTCTCTTAGCAATGTCATTTTCACTGCATCCTATGTTGCTGACCTCTGCACAGCACGTATGTAGCCAAGGAAGAACATAATAAGGTTGACGCACAAACTCTCCCCGACACGGTGCGCAAGCGCCCAGAAGGCCACGTGCATTGAGCACTCTTTAAAATAGACAAACTTCAAATCTTCTGCCCGCAAAGAAAAAGTTTATAATATCATCGCTGTGACTTGCTGGCCGACGGCCATCATTGTCACATTTGTCATCCGCTATAACATCCACAACTATACAGACCGTGTCAGTATACCATGACATAGATGTCTATGGTTTCTTTTCCTTGTAGCCATCCCCTCACGACTTGATCGATTCTGAGTAAGCGAAGCGGAAAGCGCAAAGTCAATTAACATTTATCGATCAGTGGCAGCCTGGTCTCCAAGCGAACTACCATACGGACTACGCCCTCAATACACACACACACACACACACACACACACACACACACACACCATGGAACTACCACGCGCCATCCCTTATGCATTCCGATTTCGAAAAGAGTCCACCGCACTTGTCATCATAGACATGCAGAGAGACTTTCTGGAGCCAGGAGGTTTCGGAAGCATCCAATGCGGTGATTTCGAAGTCTTCAACCGAGTCCGCAACATCGTGCCGACCGTCCAGCGAGCCCTAGAAACATCTCGGAAACTAGGGCTTCATGTCATGCACACTAGGGAAGGACACCTTCCGGATCTATCAGATCTACCCGCATCTAAGCGTCTCAGGCAGACGACTGCTCCCAATGGCCATCACACAATCGGCATAGGAGGGCCAGGGCCTATGGGCCGATTGCTGGTTAGAGGTGAATACGGTCACGATATTATTGATGAACTCAGGCCTCTGCCAGGGGAAGTTGTCATCGACAAACCTGGAAAGGGATCTTTCTGGAAGACCGGATTCCATCGAGCCCTACTGGCCCGCGGAATTACACACCTGCTGCTTGCGGGTGTGACAACTGAGTAAGGTTCGTGCTAATCGAGGAGAAGTCGAGGCTTATTGTGAGCGTGATATAGGTGTTGCGTAAATACCACAGCCCGAGAAGCCGCCGATCGTGGGTTCGAGTGCTGCATTCTGTCGGAGTAAGTGCTTCGCGTGATTATCAGGTCTTATCTCCGAATGCTCGTACACGGTGCTGACTTACTCTTGAAGCTGCACATCAGGATTTGATGCTGGCCTGGTGACCAGTGCCAATAACACAATTTGTGCCTATGATGGTTTGTTTGGCTATGTTGGTACATCTGCAGACCTGATAAGACTGTCAGAGGCGCAGACTACACTGACCTCGGTTAATGGCTCAGTGGTTAAGGATCTGTCGATCCTGGCTCTGTCTCAAGCTTATCATACAGATACAGTAACGCCAATGGATACTGCTCGCATCGTGGCTGAAAGCATCTCGAGGTATCGGAGCCAGAATCCCGATGTCTGGACTGATCTCAGAAGTCCAGAGCTGCTTCTTGATGCTGCTAAGACGTTGCACGAGAAGTTTGCTGGCGAGCCGTTACCCCCGCTATATGGTATCCCTTTTGCGACTAGTAGCCACATTGGCTTTGAAAGTACAAGGTCTCACGACAAAGTGGTGGAAGCCTTAATCGATGCTGGTGCGATATTCGTAGGAAGCTCGTCAGAGTCCCGGCTTGCAGTAGCTGCGCGACTGGTTTCGTTCTCTCTCGAGACAAGCACGTCGAGAATCCCACACGTGGTCGACGGCCAGAATGGCATCGTCACCTTGCACCCCACACCTGGTACTCTTACCCCCGACACCAACTCATTATCCATTGTGGCACAGTGCGTGGAAGACGCACGAAAGATCTGGTTGATCACTGACCAGACTTCCGATAAGGACGATGTTTCCTTGAGACCTCAGGCAACTGTCAATTCCTGGGTTTGGCATGTTGACTTCCGTGGTCCAAGAGTCGGTGGCTTCAGCTTTGGAGTTCCCAAAACGTGGACCGATGCCTCTGGTCAATCGTCAACTGTCGATTCGGGAGTATCTAAAAGCCTTGGCCAAGCTATCGCACAACTTCAAGCTGTAGGAGGTCAAAGCCTTGACGTTGACTGGGACGTGCTCGAGCAGGCCAAGCAGCTTTCCCAGTACCTACTATCATTGGATTCTGCAGAAAGTGTCAGCATGAAAGATGTGCTGAGTTTGCAAGCCGAGCAGAAGCTTTTGACCCGAAAAGCAGCGAAGATTTTTGAGAAGATTGATGTCGTGCTTGACGCTGCATGTGTCTCTCGCTCTTCCAAAGGGTTCGACAGCTCTCTCATCGACATGCTGGATCTATGCGGCATCACCATTGACCTCGGTCCCACTCACAAGCAACACGAACACAGCGATACTGTGATAACATTGCTCGGTGGGTCTGGCAGGGAAGGAAGACTCCTCGACATAGCTCGCGAACTGGAAGGTGAAGCTCAGAGGAGAGCTCAAGTTGTCACGCAGGGATTGCCGAGCTGATCTTCACGCCAAGCCGTGTACACTTGCTCGCGCAAAACGAAACACAACACTGAAAACTGATGATGGAAAATGGTATTATTCTATTCCTCTATAACCAAAGATCTCAAGACATAGCCCTGCTAGTCTTCAAACGACTCAAACATCGCTTGCTGGGTATTATTCAATCCAAAACATGAAATCGTAACTTTTTAGTTCTTGTTGAACAGGACAGCTCTGTATCTGACGTTGCCCTCGTCGAGGTCCTTCATGGCCTTCTCGATGCCCTCAACAGACATGTCGTAGTGCTGAGTGATAGGCTTGATCTGGTGGTGGGCGGCGAACTCGAGCATACGCTTGTGGACGAAACGGGGAGCGACAATGGAACCCTGGACGGTAAGACCCTGGGCGAGCATGCCCATGTAGGGGATCTTGAAGTCGCCCTCGTCAACCGAGAGGGGGAAGATGGTACCGCCGGGAGCCATGACGGGGAGGTAGACACTCCAGTCGATCTGGGCGGAGGTGGTGACGAGAAGACGGTTGATGGGCTTGACATCCTTGAGCTCCTTGACACCCTTGGTGGCGTAGAACTCGCTGGCACCGAGTCTCTTGGCCTCCTCCTTCTTGGAGTCAGTACCAGAGAAGACGACAACGTCGCAACCCATCTTGGTAGCGAACTGGATGGCCAAGTGACCGAGACCACCAACACCGACGATACCGACGCGCTCAGTGGGCTGGGTGTTGTAGAAGTGGAGGGCCTGGAAAACGGTGGCACCACCGCACTGAAGAGGGGCAGCAGCCTCGTCGGGGAGGTTGTCGGGGATCTTGAAGAGGAAAGCCTCACGCCAGACACCGTGAGAGGCGAAAGAACCCTGGTCGGCATCGGCGTAACCGTACATCTTTCTCTCGGGGCAGTAGGTCTCGGTACCCTTCAGGCACTGCTCGCAGTGGGAGCAAGAGTCGTGCTCGTAACCCCAACCAACGCGGTCACCCTTGACAAAAGTTAGCAGGGCTCGTATGCTTATATGCTATCAATGGTGCTCATACCTTCTTCAAAAGGGTGCAGGCAGGGCCGGTCTCCTCGACGATACCGACACCCTCGTGGCCGAGGGCCATATCAGCCTTGCGGTAGTGCAAGTCAGTACCGCAGAGACCGGAGGCGGTAACTCTGAGGTAGACCTGGTCACCCTTGAGGGCATCCTTAGTGTTGGTAGCCTCCTTGATGGCACCGGACTCTGAGCCCTTGAAAACAGTGTAGTTGTAAGTCATCTTGATGGTGTGATATGGGATGATTGAGAAGATGAAGTTGAAAGTGGAATGAGCAGATGTCAGGAGATGGAGAATTGGCCTTATTAACTCCCCCACCAGTCGAAACTCCCTTCTAACACCTCCGCCACATCTTGCTTACAAAAGACATGCCTCAACGTTTCGCTTGTGCTCTGTCTTACCAATCTGCCATGACGTTTCACTCGATCTTGGTGCAAGGTTCGATTGGTGAACAAAGGGCAAGGGTTTTCTTGCAATTTGGAACAACCGGTTGGTCCGGCAGCTCGCGAGTCGCGACGAGGGCCGAATTGAGAAAAATTAAAATTGTTCCTGGCGACGTCATACGATCCTTATCTTATCGGGGTTGCTCGAAAGAAGCGAGGCATGGGCCATGTTGTCTGCTTCCATCGTTCTTGCAAGCTTCCAGAACTTCATCTCTGACCAACTCATTCTCTTGAAGAGGTCTCTTCTCTACACGACTCCTGTTGACTCAAAGGGCTCAGGACTCACTGAACTCAGCTGCCTGCTTATGCGTTTACGAGTCTCAAACTGTGGGACTGACCACGACGTCTGGATATACACAGAATGACGTCGTCAAAAACCCTGTGATACGCGTGGTAGACGAACACGATGCCAATCAATTGTGGTCTCGATCGTTATCGAGCACAAACCCCGACTCAGGCCTTTCGATTCATACCATACATCACCACGCGAAAATATTCAGCCATCGATTGGAAGCGAAAGAACGTACATTGATGAGTTGAACGATGGCTGACTGCAATCTGGCGTTCCGCTTTCACCTCGTCGTGGCGGAAAAGATGAAGCCTTTGTTCAATGCAACGAATAATGTTGACCACACAGCCAGGCGAAAGTCTCTTTGTTTGATGTTCAAATGAGCAAGAAGCCGGAAATGGGCAAGGTCAGTATTTTCATTGTTGAAGAGCTTCCATTATGATATGGTATTCGACGAATACATCTCAGTCGCATCTCCGCGTAGGTACTACGTGATTGTCAAGATACACGCACAATGGGTTTGACTCGATTGGCCACATTCTTTGCGCTCGCTGCAGTAAGCATTGCAGATACGTGCAACCCCCTGAACGCAAGATGTCCCCCAAATGTAGGTCTTGCGACCAGTGCTTATGAGGTCGACTTCACGAAACAATCCTCCATACCTTCCGAATGGACCATCTCCGACTGGGCAACCGTCAAGTTCGGATCTAAAGGAGCCGAATTTACTGTGTCAAAGCGTTTCGAGTCTCCTCAGTTATGGACCAACTTTTACATTCACTATGGAAAGGTAGAAATAGTTGCTCAAGTTGCTCCTGGCACAGGCATAGTTTCATCAGCAGTCTTGATGTCTGATGATGCCGATGAGATTGATTGGGAGTGGAGCGGTAACAACTTCCGCGACAGTGCAGGAAAGGGGCAAAACAACTACTATGGAAAGGTACTTGAGTAAATCGCCGTTCAAGAGTGTGAAAATTGCATATCTAAAACTTGATATAGGGAATCGTCGGCGACTACGACAGAGGCAGCTTCTTCAGTGTCGCGTCTCCCCAGACTCAGTTCCACACATACACTATCGATTGGACGTCTACGGCTCTGACCTGGTCTGTTGATGGCACAATTGTCCGAACCCTCCTCGCTGCCAACACTGACAGTGGCTCCCACCAATATCCTCAAACTCCCGCCAAATTTCAACTCGGTATATGGGCTGGAGGAGATCCAGGCAATGCATGGGGTAAGTATCAATCATGCACAACAGTTTTTTTACGATCAACTAATCCATTTCAGGAACCGTAGATTGGGCAGGTGGATATACCGACTTCACGAAGGCACCGTTCACGATGTACGTCAAAAGCGTCAAAATCACCAACTACAATCCTGCCTACGCCTACAACTGGACGGATAGCTCTGGTAGTTCGAAGAGCATCAAAATCGTGCAGAAACCTGTAGTCTCTTCTTCAAGTATAACCACGACGTCTCCACCGACTTCTTCCAGCACTTCAATTGTGATTTCCAGCACTCAGATCACATCGACGACTTCTATCTCTGTGCCATACAAAGCTTCCACTACATGTGCTGGTGTTCCTCCTTCCGCGCCTACTCAAAATGGTATCGTCTCAGGCTGCACGCAATGGTACACTGCAAAATCAGGAGACACATGCTCCAAGATTGCTGCGAAGTTCAGTATCCCTATCGAACAGTTTATGGACTGGAACCCAGCAGTTGACGCTCCTCTATGCTACAACATGTGGCTCAACTACGGATATTGTGTCTCGACGGATTGTGCTCTTGTCAGCACATCGTCAACAGTGGTTTCCACCAGCTCGACCAGTACATCCAGCTCAACATCTGTGACACTAAGCAGTAGTTCAAGCTCCACCATTGTTGTGTCATCAACAACGTTGCCAACTACTACAATAAGTCCGACATCAAACACTAGCACTCTCAAGTCGTCGAGCATTTCTGCCACTTCCACCACCACAACTCCGGCAAGCCCGCAGACAACAACTGGACCATCAACTACAAGCTCAAGCACTCAATCTTCTACCTTGCCATCGATTCCTGTGGTTTCACTCAGCGCAACCGTTCCTTCGTCTTCTGCCGTGCCCTCGTCGACACCATCGAGCACCTTGTGTCCCGACACGGATGGCCTAAGTCTCCTGAGCCAGAACAAAAATGCCTACACCATCAGATGCTCTTCTGATACTAACAAAGGCTCATACACGAACACCAGAGCCGCCGACTCTTACCTAGACTGTATGGATGCTTGTGATGACGCCGCAAATTCTGGTTGTAAAGCCTGGACATATGTTGGTGGGACAAACGGTAACGGGGGAGGCGTGTGTTGGCTTAAAAGTACCTCTGGTAACTTCTTGCCAGCTGGAAACAATTGCATTTCCGGTGTTTTGTCTACAAAGGGCTCTTCCAGCACTAGTACGACTCGGACGGTGTCAAGCACTTCTTCTTCGAGTTCTGCAGCACCATCTCAAACTACATCGACTAGCTCTACAAGCACTACGATCTCTACAGATCTCCCATTAGCCAGCCCCTCAGCTGAACTTTGCCCAGAGATTAGTTCTCAGAGCTTTGTTGCGCCTCAAGGCGGATCTATCTACTTTATGCGTTGTTCATCTGATACAAACATCGGATCGTACTCCAACTCGAGAGCTTCGACTTCTTACAAGGATTGCATGGATGGTTGTGACAAGGATTCAAAGTGTCAAGCTTTCACCTATGTCGGAGGTACGAGTGGTAAAGGTAGTGGACAATGTTGGTACAAGGACACCAAAGGCAGTGCTGTTCCTGCAGGAGCGAACTACGTGGCTGGTTTCCTTGCCGCCCGAGCTCCCTCTTCAGGCTCATCGGCCAGCAGCATCGCAACTGGAAATTTGGCAGTCTCCTCAAAGTCAAGCACAAGTTCTTCCACCACGAGCTCTAGTAGCTCTAGCACCTCGACCGCTTCCACGTCTTGGGCTACAAACTCTGCAGGCTCCAACTACACTGTCTACCGCTCTTCGGACACAAACTGGGGCGCCTACACCAACGTCCAAGTCAAAGACTCATTCCTCGACTGCACAATCGCCTGCGACAACGACCCGAACTGCAAAGCCTACACCTACGTGGGAGGCAAATCCGGTTCCGGCCCAGGCGTCTGCTGGCTGAAAAGTAAACTCGGAGAACCAGTCCCAGCAAACGAGAACGTGATTTCTGGCTTAAGAGTTACGCAAAGTGTTAAGATGCGAAGGGCTGTGTCTAGTTGGTGGAATAGTGTTACTTCGAAGCCTACGGCGACTACGACAAAAAGGGTTGCGACTGTGAAGCCCAAGGCTCCAGCGAATCCTCCGTGGGCTCGTTATTATCCTCATGGTGGGAGGTGGATGTGGAATGGGCATGGTGAGTATGAGTGGGCTTGGAATTAAGGTGGTACAAAACATGTTTGTATTTTCTGCGTATTTTGCTTGACTAGTTTGCAATTTTCAATTACTCATTACTTCAAGATACTCAAGTCGCTCGGTGTTGTACGATGAATGTTGTTGCCTATGGCATGTTGTTTTCCTGATTTGACCAGGATACCTTGAGTCGTACCTGCTGCTTCGAGTCACAAGATATATTCGTCTAGCTGTCACATATTTCTCAGACATTACAATGCGTGAATTCATCATCACAAGCTATACTGTATGGCTTGCAAAACATAAGGTCGGGTGCTTCGCACGACTGTCTTCACATGTTCATGATCACGAGCACGAGAAACATTGGAAAATCAAGAAAAAAAAGGTGGAAAGGAAACAAAACGATTGTCAAAAAAAAGGTTCTTATTATTATCATTATGTATGGTAGACCTGCTACCAGATCCACAAGAACGCCTATGATCCCTACAATCAGGGATGTCAGAGATGTCAGAATTAGGGTCAAAACTTACCATCGGGATCACCATCGCACTTACTTACGCTCTTGTCAATTTAGAAGAAACCAGCAGGGGCGGCAGCACCTCTGGGGGCGCGCGGCGGCGGACTCAAAGGAACATCACAGAACTCAACCCTATCAGCAGTAGCAGCAGGAGCAACCCTACCCACCCGATCCATTCTAGAAACCCTAGCAGGACCAGCGCGAGTACGAGCTCTCTCCGGAACTCTGGGCAAAACAGGAACTTGCATCTCGATATCAGCAGTAGCAGCAGCGGCTCTGTCAGTATTTCTTCTTCTGATCCAGTCGTCGAGTTTGAAGTGATGAGCATTGTTGTGTTTGGCGGTGTTGTGACGGGAGTGCTTGAAAGCGGAGAAGCTCCAGAAGGTTAAGGCGAGGACGATGAAGATGGCCATGATGACACCGAAGCTTGCGGCGACTTTGTTGCCCATGTTTTCGGTGTTGTGGAGGTTTGGGGTGGTGGGTGGGGGTTTGATGTTTAGTGGTATGGTTGCGGTGGTTGGTTCCGGTGGAGGAGCTTCTGAGGAAAGGAAGAGGAGAATTAAGGACAGAGTTACTTGGTTATGAAGTAATTGGAGTATGAATTGTTGCTGGGAGATCGATACAATGGGTACAAAGAAGACTACTGAAGAACAAGGAAGAGCATGGACGTGCCAGCGTTTCTGAGAACAAAACAAAGAAGAAGTGACCGTGATCAAAGAATGCCTTGTTAGCTCTGCGGAACAATGCTTGCACGTGTGGCGAAACACAGCTTGTGGTAGATTCTGTTGCTGACTTGAAAGAGGCTTCACTTCCAAGCAGTTGATAGAGTATGACAGAAAGGAAAGTCAGGAGACTCGACAGAGCGGTAAAACGCGTGAGCCATAACTTAGATATGAGAGATTTCCGTAAGACACAATATCCAAGTGCAACCAGTCTAGGCAGAAAGGGTCTCTGACTTCTCGACCTTTCCTTCAGAGGTTGCTTCCACGCTCTGCTGGTTCTTGGCAAGAGCTTCTGTTCTGGACTGGCTGTTGGGGTCCAAATAAGGTACCTCGCCAATACCGACAGCACGATTACCGAATCGCTCACCCAAACCTTCGTAGTCAAAGGTGGCACTGTGGAAAGCTGAACGGTTGTCCCAGATTGCTAATTATATCGTTAGCAAGGATGTCAGTCGAATTAGATATATGAGCACTAACCAATATCGTTCTCATTCCTCCACTTGAAGCGGACTTGCAGGTCATGGTTCTCCGTGATAGTAGCCCGGAACTTCTTGAGCAGATCTTCCGACTCGTCTGCATTCAGCTCGTTGATGAATTTCGGGAAAGGACCAAGAGCGAAGATACTCTTCCAGCCAGTGACTGGGTTTGTACGAACGACGGGGTGGACAGCTGTAAGCTCCTTGCCCACATTCAATGGGCTACCTCGCTCTTTCTCGTAGATCTTGACCTTATCTGGGTTGGCGGCTGCGGCCTTGAGGAAGCCGTCGCCAGAGAATGTGGCAGTTAAGCCTTCGAAAAACTTCTGGTAAGCTGGAGAGAAGCGGTCATAGATCTCGTAACCAGATGCCCAGACTGTGTCGCCACCAGACTTAGGAAGCTGTGTCAGACGCAGAGATGTATAATCAGCTGGAGCTGGCTCGAATTGAATATCAGAGTGCCACTGTGCTGCATCATAGCGACGCTTGTTACGTGCATCACTCTCCTTGAATAGAGATTTTCTTTGCAAAGAACTGATTGTGCTGATCTCGGCATCATCGACGCCAAACTCGCTACTGTTGTTGAGTACGGGATGAATATGTAGCGTCGAGTCCGATGGTTTGCCAGTCAGTTGACCAAGTCTGTGATTCAACTGCTTTTGCAAAGCATTGGTAAGGTTGTCTTGCTTGCGAAAGAAGACCACACCACGCTCAGAGACTAGAGATCATGTTAAATTTGGAATACGTACACGCTCTAAAGCAACTCACTGGTAATCGCCAGGTCACGAATCAATTCATCGGCGTTAGAAGCATTAAGGAGATCATCGACGATGTTGACATCTGGAAATTCACGACCGATGACAGGCGTTGTGTCTTCGTGGGTGAAATTTTCAAGAGCACCTGACTGCTTCAGCGGCTTTGGGAATGAGGTTTGATCAACGGAAACCATCTTGGATAGTGGTTTGATGTGACTGAGACTTAGGTTCAAAGACTAAACACGGGGAGGGTCAACAGTAAATAGTTTTCTTGATGCTTATGGGGTCTCTCATATGCCCTATGCCGTATCCGAAGGACGAGATCGCGCAATGCTGATGACGAGCACGCAACAGCTCAACAAGGTATCCCTCCATATTGAAGGATAAGTCGGCAAAGAACAAGCTCCACAACTCCTGTCAATGGGGTGACTCAAAATACCGATTTCTTTGTCTCGTGAGACCCTCAAGCTCGTAGACCAATGGTTAGTAGAAAACACCACCATAGATGAACCTATCTTGATAGCAAAACCGATGACAAGATCAGCTGAAAGTTTAGATCTTCGGCATATTATCGATGCAACATCTCCAGAGCCTTAACGCGATAGCATGCTGAGTAGCTTCCCCTCATTGATATTCGAGTAGAGTGTCGATTGGGACGCCAAGACCATGCATGTTGAAGCACGCCATCTGACAACATAGCATGCTCTACCAACGAGCCATAGGGTAGGCACTGAGGCGTGGTATCGCTCTGTCCATTTGCTGGACGTGATTCCCGCGCTTCCCGTTATCTGTCTTCGTACGCAATTCGCCGTGCGGAGCGGGCTCAGTCCTCCGAGTCTTGGGTTTTCACGTTCGCTCCGGCTTTGTGTGTTGAGAAGCCGGAGCGTTGACTCCAATTCCAGAGCGCGATGAGTCAAATTGAATGTACTCCGGTATATGTTCATCCAAAAGTGGGTTGCATAGAGAAGATGGCCAAAAATTGGTTTCCAGTTTTGCTACGAAGAAAGGACGCTGAAGCCAAGCCAAGCAAACGGTCAGGGTGTCCCGCAGAGTTGGACTTGCCACTTCCATCTGCAGTCATTGCCTTTCTAAAGGTATTCATAGTGTCAACATCTCCAGTCATCACTCCGTAATCACAGCGGTATCTTGAATCATACAAGTCTCGGATATAACGCGTAGTGAACACTTTGTCGCGTTAAACTTGTGCTGCCTGATCGAACGCCTTCCCAAGTACATTTGATTTCCTTCTGTCACCAATTCACGACTCTTAGAAATACCAACTCTGCACATTTACAAGCTCACCCGACAGAATGACACCACCGGCATCGGTATGCTCAAGGAAAAGACTCGAAATCATCCCTGGCTAACAAGTCCTCAGACACCATCTCCACGTCGATTTCTGCTGAACAAAAAGCCTCAGAATAGCACTCCTACCCCTTCAAGACTATCACATCAGGTCCTCCAAGATGCGCCCGACTCAAACACTCCCCGACCGACCTCTGGTCCAATGCCATCACAGTTTGCGAGAGTACCTCGATTCGCGATGTCTACAGCACGGCGAGCATCATTCCCTCCGCGGTCACCATCACCTGCGAAACCTCAATTCGCAGCTTTTGATGCTCCACCAGTCAATCAACATGAGAAAGTTCGAGATATGATTTCTATTTCTGACGACGATGACGACGAAATGCTGGACAACTACAATGGTAACAATGACTTCACACCTACGGCACAACATGTCTCCCAAGACTCATTACCTGAGCCACAAAAGGGAGCACATTTGACATCCAACTTGCCATCGTCGCCAAAACGGCGTAGAGTTGATGCTGGAGATACAATGTCAACCCCACAGCCGACCCCGGGCCGTTTCATCCTACCGTCTACAGGCACGATCCGGACGACGTTCACACAGGGTGATGGGGATACACCCAACAGCAACAGACCAGCATTTCTGATGCCCTCGCTTCCACCACCAGAAGCTGTCGCACCTCTACCTGATGCGTTTTCTCCTCGAAGGAGAGGACAGAAGTTTGTACCCGGTGGTCTAGCGTCAGAACTACAATCGTGGATCATCGAAACTGCACAGACTGCAACTCAGAGTAGACCCCGTAACTCTTCACAGCTTGACGATTCGGTGCATGTCATCAACGTCGATGAAGCTGAGGGGGACGGGCCGGTGTTCGTGCATGGTACATCATCTGGTAAGGGACCTGCCAAAGCGTTGCTCGTTGACAGTCAAGCGAACCAAAAGGCAGTCAGAGTCAAAGCAGGGGATAGCGTGAGCATCAAGCTGCCCACATGGGATGTCCAAGTGTCGGGAGAAACTTGGTTAGTAGGCGTTGACTGGAGAACGACAAAGAATTGAAGCACTTATTTCGGTATGTTGTTGTCCTTTATATGTCATAGACAACAAGCAGGGCCATGTTCTGGTATGGGCGGCGGTAGCGAGTCACGGCGGGAAGGGCACGAGCAAGAATGGTATGCCTGAAAGTCGGGTGTGATGATCAGGTACCGGAAAGATGGCGATCAGGAAGAAATGCCATCATGATCAAGGACTAGTGACATAGCGAACCGTGGAAGGGATTGAGAACAGGTGATGAATTGGGAGGTTATGAGTGGAAGTCGGAGATTCAACGCGACACGAGCGATACGACGCGTGTGTTTACCAGCCACCACTTTATGAGTGACCCGCCTTGCATTTTTTTTTTAAGGTGAATGGGCTGCAACAGCTCAACAGGGTTCGGTTCGTTGCTTGTCGAAGCTGCAGCTGTCATCATCTTTCTTCTCGATTGAACAAATCGCAGAATCTTTCTGCTCAGGTACACCGCTCGTTTGGCCTGTTCATTAGGAGACGCCAACGCCAGAGGAAAACGGTTATTTTGACACAACAATAGCAACGGCTACGTCACAGCAATCAGACGACGCTACGGGGACGAGATACTGCGGAAAAGTCGAGCCATATCAGAGACGAAGTCAGTCTGACAGCATTGCCGGCTACAACACGTCCATCTGCACCCAATATACTGGACACAAGGCGGCAACTCCTCGATCATCGCAACGGTACGCAAGCACTGCAGCTCCCAAGCAATCGTACCCCGGCTTTATTGCGCAAACCGCCAAACACAGCCCCTCGACTCAACTGGCCAGGCGCCGGTTTTCCCTTCGTTCACTCGCTGCCTAATCATCGGCCTTGGTCGATTCGGATCCTCTTTCTCGTCATTACAGGACATTAATTCAACACAACCGGAGCCATGGCGACAGCATTGATGAACGGGATGCATACGGCAGGCATCTATTCGGACATGACGGTCGACGGGCCCGAGATTGGCACCCTGGTGGCTATTGTCGATCGTGCTAAGAACCTGCCCAATGTTAAGCGCATGGGCAAGCAAAACCCATACTGCGCCGCCAGGCTAGGCAAGGAAGCAAAAAAGACCGAGACGGACAAACGCGGAGGCCAGACTCCCAAGTGGTATGCACTGAGATATAAGGATGCCATGACGAAGCAAAATACTGACAGAGCGCCGCAGGGACCAGGAACTACGATTTACAGTCCACGACTCGCCCGACTACCACAACCTCAAACTCTCAGTCTTCAACGATGACAAAAAGACGGATCTGATTGGCGAAGCCTACATCGGCCTTCAAGACGTCTGCATCCCAGGAGGAGGCAAGCATGATGGGTGGCATGCCCTCAACTTCAAGGGCAAGTACGCCGGAGAAATCAACCTGGAGTTGACATACTACGACTCGCGACCGCCAGTTGAAGACAAGAGGAGGGTGAGTGGCATGAGCGCTGCTGACAATGGTCGACGAAAGGCCACCATCAAGCGTCGTCCGCTGCCCGCCGAGTTGACCGGTCCCCCGCCGCCAGGATCCATCGTGCCAGACCATGCCAGAGGCCCTAGACAATTGCCCGGACGACCCACAGAGGATTGGACTCCTCATGGCTTGAGACCGCGTCCCCAACCTCAACACCACACCCAGTCTGCCCCCGCAGTACAGCACTATGACCCCGACGAACTCGACTTGGACTATCACCCTGGCTTCCACCACCCTTCAATGCCTGAACTACCTCAATTGCCTCCCAGTCGCAAACACCGCGGCTCCGTACCTGCCCAACCTACCATGCCTCACGACACGCTAGCTTACGATCACTACGGCCATGCCCGTTCTCAGAGCATCCCAACTCTCCCCCATTCCATGTCGTCACCAAGCGTTGTTCAATCGGATCAGGGTTGGGCGGAACCTCTGCCACGTTGCCTGCAACCGACCGTCGAGGACATTGACGAATACGACTATGAAAGAGAGCTACCTCCACAACCTCCATCACACACAAGAAACTCTCGATCTGTGTCCCGTGGCCCTCCACCGAGAAGTATGTCTGTAGACGACTATGCTCCCCCACCAGCTCCAGGTTCATATTATGGTTCATCGCCCAACTTCCGAGCTTCGTACTCGGGCTTCCCTCCCCCAGCTCCTTCTTCGGTGGCAGGATCGCATTACCGCAGTCATTCACGCGTGGCTAGCCGCCAAAGTGTACCTGACGCCTATACCATGACTCCTCCCAGAGCACACCCTCTAGCCAACGAGATGCGCCGATCTATGAGCCCTGCGCCTTCTTCATTCGCCGAGGACTTTGGCCAACAGTACCGACGTTACAGCAACGAGCCAATTCCTATGGCTCGTCCTGCCTCTCGTAACGCATCCCCCCTTCCTCCACGCCCTGCA
>JGI24891J29808_1000097_pt1 | contig 115868 bp, 119 predicted proteins | sample FreactcultuFSWF8_FD_29808 | JGI IMG/M metagenome (IMG submission 29808) | reverse complement strand
AGTCACCCTACTCTTCCACCGCCCGCGACTGTTGAACGAATGGACCAGGAGCCGCCGGTCGATCGTCCTGGAGACGGACGGCCACCGCGTCGCCCGCGACGGCTTCGACGTCGAGCTCGCCATTCCACCTCAACGCAGTCACGGCGCCCGCATAAACCAAGACGCCGACGACGTCGCTTATGACCCATCCAATAGCGATCCCATCGACAGCCTGATTGTCACATCAAAGGCTCCTGTCACTCTTGCTGCTCTCGACGCCGTCAAGCATCGCCTACGACCAGAGTCGACCGTGTGTCTGCTGCAAAATGGAATGGGCATCATAGACCAACTCAACCAGGAAATTTTCCCGGACCCGGCAACGAGGCCAAACTATATCCAGGGTGTTGTCACCCACGGTCTGAATAGCCCTGACCGTGACGACCCCTTCTTCGCTGTCCATGCCGCCCACGGCACCATAGCTCTGGCAGCCTTGCCGAGAGGTCAACTCAAAGATAATCCCCCGGCCGCTGTTCCCTTTGCATCCACCTCACGCTATTTGCTGCGCACTCTTACCGGTCTCCCGGTCCTCGCTGCCGTCGGTCTCCCTCCTATCGAGTTTATGCAGCAACAACTCGAGAAACTGGCCATCAATGCCGTCATCAATCCTCTGACCGTCATGCTGGACGCACCTAACGGATCTATCCTCTACAACTTTGCCGTAACACGTACCATGCGCTTATTGCTGGCTGAGATCTCTCTGGTCATTCGCTCACTTCCTGAATTGCGCGCGCTGCCAAACATTCAAGATCGCTTCTCACCGGAGCGTCTAGAGACCTTGGTCGTCAGCATTGCGGACAAGACACGTTCGAATATCAGTAGCATGCTCGCGGACGTCCGTTCTGGTAGAAAGACGGAAGTCCGCTTCATCAATGGATACATTGTGCGCAGGGGTGAAGAGATGGGCATGCGATGTGTTTGCAATTACATGATGATGCAGCTGGTCGAGGGTAAGGTCAACATGATCCAACGCGAGATGCTTGATCAAGTTCCTGTTGATCGTGATGATGCCAACGCATACCATATGTAGACGATATAATACCATACTTGTGTACATTCTATGTATACTACTAGAGGTCAACCTTCTGTCAACCTTGCTTGAAGCATCCATATGTATACCCTGAATCTCACGATTGTTACGCAAATATTACGTCTGCTACTTCTAACACTATTTTGGATCTCGGGTGCCACAAGGGAAATAATCCGAGTTCGCTTTCTGATTGAGTTCCTGAGCAGGGTCACCCCATTTACATTAGCTGCAATATATGTATGTCACCCAATGCCCTCACTCTGCACTTGTTGCATCCCAATTGATGGGGACGTGTCATGACTAAACAACTCCCGGCCCCTTCTCATTTTGAGCTCGAAATTCCACGAGATGACGATGTGAGTTCACATTTTGTGATTATATCGAAGCTTGAGCATGAACACGGGCATGTAGCTCTGTCATGTGCGCTTGTGGATATCTGCATAATGATTGTCGATAAGAATAGAGGCGCTCTCATTACACTAGCAATAATACAGCTGTAGAAGACCATGAAGCGATGCATGGATGAACGCCAATCCCGCTTTCCCTTTCTGCTAATATGCGTAGACTCCCCTCGTTGTTTCCCTGGCAAGAACAAGCCATTGTTCTTTTCTCTCCTTCTGCAAAAGCCTTGATATGTAAAGAATGCTCCGAAACTCTCTTTCCCTCTCATATAACCTAGCTAACACTGCGTAGTAGCATTCTGTCTCTCAACCCTCCCATTCCTTGACAATGTTATTCTGTCCGCTCAATGAGGTCCCATCTCGAGATGCACATTTAAACAAGCTGACATGCCCGTCGTTGACCGTAGAGCATGCCAACATCATCCTGTGCGGGTGGAATGCTGTAGAGGCAATCGGCGTAGGTCTATGTGAAGAAAGCACATTGGTGTGCAGGAAGTTGCTGAACGGCTCGATTGTCGACAGTGGCGTTGAGTTCGCTGCGGTGGCCGTCACGTTGTTGGTCGAGAAGACGCGAACCGCATTGTGAGATGATCCACTACGTACAGATGTTAGTACTGATCTTCGTCAACAAACAGTGGCAGGGTAGACTTACGTTGCAAAGACAGGTGCATGCTCATGCACGCTCAGTGTTCGGCACGTGCCAATGCCACCCTCACCCTTACCTTTGACCACACCCACACTGCGGTCCATACGAATGTCCCAGAGCCTGACAGCGCCACCACGCTCTGCTGAAATAAGCTCCCGCATGCCACCACGCTGCAGGTGGCATCCAACAACCCATCCTTTGTGTTCCTTCCATACTCGCACCATACTCTCGGCCGGTCGATTACGCTGATCGTAAACGCGGATCGCGCCATCACCAAAGCCCGCCACAAAGACATTGCCTTCTACTTGGTCCGATGTTAAGCTCGTTACACATGATCCAGATCTGGCAGGGATGTCTGCTGTACAGAGCTCTGTGCCGGCTTGCCACACACGAATGACGCGAAGATCACCTGCCACCAAAACACGACCCTGGCCTTGTTGCCAATCAAACACCAAGCCTGCGTTATGTGTACTCGGCACGAGATCCGTCAGAGCACGGAACGAGGCAACCAACTCAACCTGTTTCTCATTCTCGTAGTTTCTGAACACTTTGATTACTCCATCAGAGCTACCAGTCATGAGCAGCGCTTGGTCGTCTTCGTTGATGAATCGAAGGTCGCTGATCTTGCTGCCACGAGGATTGCCGGCACTGAATCGAGCCAACCTTCTTTCTCGGTGCCAATCCCACACGCTGATGCCGTCCTGATCGTCACTAATGACCAGATGGTCTTCAAATTGATGAAAAACCATCTTCATTGGTGGACTGTTCGTTGCAAGCACTCCTGCTGGAACATCCCAACGGCCGGTGCCTGCGACTTCCTTCAGTGGCTGTGTCGATGCGATTATCTTATCGTTACGATTGCGTCGCCATAGGCGCTCATTGTAGTCCAATGAGCCTGGCTCGTCGGCTTCTGATGGCCGCATCTGAGGCTCCCTAAAGTACGAGGCTGACCATTGAAAGAAGTTGGAAGTCAAGGGAATTGTAGGAGGCTGAGAGAAGTTCCTGGGCTCGAAATTGGGCACTGATGGCGATTTTGCGATTTGATGACCACGGACACGGGTTGGCTGAGGATCTGTTGCATCCGGCGGCCTGTTCCAATCAGACGGCACTTGAGACCTCCGACCAGCTCCCGATCCTCTTAGAGATTGACTTTGCGACGGCTCTTGAGAAGCCTTGGTTGCGCCAAAAGAAGCGAGGTTCTTGATGGAGGCGGCCATGCTGGCTGTACGTCTCAAACCTGCGGACACGGAGAAGTATCCATCATGCTTTGAACTCGTAGATGGTGTTGGAGATGGGGGAGCTCTAGGGACATCTGGATGTTGCAATCTTGTTGGTCCATCCAGAGAAGTGGTTGGCACTTGAGCGTAAGGAATGGGGCGCGCTGCCATGTCATCTAGCATTTGGTGGACATATACAGCGAGCGGAGAATCGAACAGTGCACCCAAGACATTGTCCAGGATGATGCCTGCGTTTCTCGCGATCTCGGGATGAGGATCGGCAGATATGATGAGGACTTGCTTCCACATTGCTGAAAAGACAGTGTTTCTAGACGTGTTAGACTCAACAGATGACCCTCTTGAGAAGGAGTCGTGGTTGTCAAATGATAGGTCACGCTTGCTTTCGTAAGATCCGTTTGCCTCTGAAGGTGTCGCTGGACGATAAATGCTGGCATCTTGTGCTAGATGAGCTGCGTGCTCTTCCGTGAACTGCTCGTACGCTGCTACAATGAATTTGTTCTTGTATCTCGCGATGAACGTAGAGTGGAACACAAGCAACTCTTTGCGAACCATGACACTACTGTCGTTCGCCATTGCAAGAATGATCGAAGCAATGGTCTCTTCGATATAGGCGACCTGGTCGGTCACATCGGGAATTCCAAGGAAACTCGTGAGCGCGTGCAGCATTGCCGTTCGCACCTCAGGTACAGGGTCGAGGGCAAGGTCACATAAGCGCATATGAGCCTGAGAGCGTATACCCTGCCATTTAGCTTCAGGAAAGTCATACCAGAGCATGCTGATACACAAGCAAGAATGTTGCCTGAGCAAAGGATTTTCCATATCAACCAGGTGACTCAGGAGACTTTCTATAAGCTCCGGATTAGTACTCAGACATACGTTCTGTCCTGGTCGGAAGTCTTTGCAAAACATGGCAATGATAAAAGCGCACATGGCCCGATGCTCTGCCATGTTTCCGACAGGGATGCCGGTCTGCGGACTTATGATGTTGATAAAGTAAGCGTATCCGTTGTCTTTGAGCAGATCCGACTGACACGACTGGTCGATAGCCAATATCCGAGTCCAGATGAATACCATAACCGGTTTGAGCTCAATTGCCTGTGATTGTAGAAGTTTCAAGACGTACGGAAAGATACCGATGCTGAGGGCAAGATTGACAGCCCATGGCCCTAGATCAAGGAATTTACCCAGAAGGATCAGGGCACGCAAGCGATGTACTTGACTGAGAAGCACTTGAAGAACGATTGGCAGCTGTTCTGGGACCTTTTGCTCCAGTGCGCCTTGACTGAGATACACCTCGAAAGCACTGAGTTGGTGTGCAAAGAATTCAGAGTGCTGGTATTCGAGTTCCTTATTCTCTTTTGCCTGTTGAATCAGACTAGGCAATTGAGCCAGGATCATCTCGACCGCGTAATCCCAGCTTTGCCACAGAGGATGGTTATGTGTCTCTGGGATCTCGGGGTAGCATTGAGGGTGGCAGTGGTATTTTCTCATGATTCTTTGGGCCAAGAGGAAGTTACGAAACAGGGCAGCAACCATCAAGTCTTGTCGGAAAAGCTTCTTGAAAAGGGGCTTGGGAAGACAGTTCCAGGCGATCGTGTCGGTAATGGCGGTAAAAATCCAATTAAGCTCACCGAGAGGAGTTCTACGTTCAGAAATCTTTCCAGGAATGTTGCGGCCCTCAGAAAGAGTGGGACCTCCAGGAAGAGGATTTTGAAGGATGAAGAAGCGGACTGCCATTTCGATCGGAGTAGTCAAACAGGACGTAAACAGGTCAGCAGGAAGATCAGGGTTGGTGGGCAAAGATTCGTCCTCGCGACAAGCAGCCAGATGTATGCAATCACTCCAGTTCATCAGTGGTGTCGTCGGATCTCGTCGTCGGGCCTCTACCTGATCGGTCTCGTGCTTCTTAATGCAAGGATGGAAGTTTTTGATGATTAGTCCAGCGGCAGAACAGTCGTAAACAAAGAGGCCAGGAGCGCCGAGCCAGCTTTGCAAATCGTACAGCGAGATAGGAATGTACTGAGTAAAGGAGCGATTGAAGACCCATATTTCGCCAGCGGCAGTGGGCTTTGGTACACCATGGCCGTTGTAATGGAAAAGTATCCGTTCGTCTTTTGCATTGCGGCGCAGGGTAGTACAGTATTTCTTCATCTCCTCGATACTGGGATCCATGACGAGCTTGTAGCGAGTACGCATACTGAGCGTCTCATACTGTGTTTGAAGATTCTTGCCAATCTGAGGATTAGCACCGCCAGAACCCTGTGGACCCTCGGTACCCATAGGATCCACCCAGCACTCCATGCGCGCACAGGGGTTTGTCTTGATGACATCGGGCGGGTCGACACCAATATTCAGGCAGACGGTCAGAAGAGCGGAGATGGTCTTAAGTCGGTCCTTCATGCGCCATTCCTGGACGTGGTAATCGTCCTTGGCATCTTTTGGATTACCTGCGGTCTCGTGTCGCTTATCGGTGTAATACATGTAGAAGGTCTGAGATAGCAGGTTTGCTTGCTCTGGTGACATGAGCTGGTCTTCCCAGCCATGACGCATCTTGAACTTCGAAGCCTCGTCCCCGTCTCTGTGCTCAAAGGAAGAGGCAGTAGACTGTCTTTGTTTCCTAGGACCGTAGTCGCTCTTCGCGCGCAGCATCAGGGGCCTCTCGGATCGCGAACTGAGCGGATCATCTTCTGGGGGAGAAGCGCCTACGGCAGAGCTTGCTGGCGAATGGTTTGCGGACTGGTTGAGGAATTGATGAGGAGGAGGAAGATGGGCAACTGTGTCGCCATTGATTGCCTGGGTCTGGGGATCCGGCGGAGGGTCGGAGTTGGGATGGGCGGCGTGTTGAATACTGCCCTCATAGAGATTGGACGGTAGAGGATCGAGAACGGGTTGTGGATGCTTCGCTGCACGGTATTGACCGGCAGCATCGTCTTGCAGCACGCCCACCCTCATGTTGCGCGGCGAGGGCAGACTGCATTGACATCAAGTTCGTGCTAGAAGTTCACGAGCGCATTCCGAGCTTTGCGGATGGATAGACAGCTGAGACGATGGATGTACGATAACAAAACGCGTGAAGTTGGTGAAGAAAGGGATCGGCCTTGGAGCAGGATACGACAGCAGTCGAATCAGCACGCCGCTGTTCTGTCACTATGAGGAAGTCACGATTCACTGCTCCGGGGAGCCATCTGATAAGATAAGAAGCTGCATCTCCATAAGCATTGACCCGGGAGTCGGACCCTACACAGGACGCACGGCCTCAACGGGTCCAGCTCTCGAGGTCCGAGGGTCTCTGGCTTTTGATTGCTGTGCCAGCGTGCCTCGTCCGAGTACTGGCTGCATGGACGTGATGCACGAACATGTATTGTTGTACCTCCGGGAGAGTTGAGAGCTGAAGGTGTTGGCACCGGCTACTGGCTTCTCGAAAGGTAGTACTTGAATGTCGTGTGACGGGAATGAGCACCTATGATTGATAGCGTCAAGCGGATGGCAGCCAGCGGGAGTCTCAGTTTCTTGGTCGAGGCTTCGGGGTGGCTAGCCTTTCCAATCGTCCAACTGTTTGCAGCGTCGACCAAGATCAAGTGTCTTTCGTGCGCGCCTTGATAGGACGATTCTCATGACGAGAACCATATGTTATGTACGGAGTATGCTCGTGGCGATAGATGTAGAGATGTAGTGTTTCAGGTGGCCGAATTACTCGAATAATATTTGATTGATGTCTCGGGCTGGTGTGGAGAGAGGCCCAAAATGAACCAAGACCCAAGGACAGACAATGCCAGCCTCCCAATCTACGCGTGCTCGTCGCCATTCCAACAACGTTCCCTGCCTTTTTTCTCTCCTTCAACGTAGCCGTCCGTTCGCTAACCTACCCATGACATTCACCATCTGTTCCCGGAGTCTCCTTGCCGTCTAATGCCTGCCTCGTTCTCTGCCTCTCTCACGTCGTCGTCGCGCTCCTAGAGCGCCCCCGTAAACATGTCGTTCCTGTTCAAGTCGTCCAAGAAGCAACAGGGCTCCGCTCTGCCTGCTGCGACACGCAATATCAAGTCCTCGGACGGCACAAGCCCTCAATCAAATATTCCGTCGGCTCCTGGACACGCGCGAGACGGCTCTGGTGGCAGCCCGAGGGAGAAGTCTCAGCAGACGCCTACACCCGGAACCAGTGTCAATTCGCTCAATTCCCTGGGCGAGAAGCTGCAAGACAGTCCTCAATGGTCGTCTGAAAAGCCCTCGAATACTCCTAGTCCCGAGCAAAAGGCCTTGCGCGAGCGCGGCGACAGCGACTTGCAGGTGAGCAGTCATACCGTCTTGTCCGCTGCCGTTCAACCACCCACTAACTTGTCTCCCTAGCACTCGCGTATGCGCCCTCATCAAGACTCCTCTCCATACCCCTGGTCTCAGCGACACCTTAATTTCACTGTCCCCACGAATCATCCGTTTCCTCGCTACGGCGCTGCCGCCAACTCGCTTTCCTCCAAGGATGGATCCATCTACATCATGGGAGGTCTGATCCACGGCTCGACTGTGAAAGGCGATCTTTGGATGATCGAGTCCGCCCCCAACAACCTTAGCTGTTATCCCGTTGCGACCACTTCCGAGGGCCCTGGTCCAAGAGTTGGTCATGCCGCTTTGCTTGTTGGAAACGCCTTTATCGTCTTCGGAGGAGATACAAAAACAGACGAAACAGACATGCTGGATGATACTCTTTATCTGCTCAATACCTGTATGTCGTTGTGCTTCTGTCTGCGTCCGAGTGGCTGCTAACTGTTGACAGCTACTAAACAGTGGTCGAGAGCTGCTCCGGCAGGGCCTCGTCCTCCAGGTCGTTACGGCCACTCCTTGAACATCATTGGGTCCAAGATTTACATCTTTGGAGGTCAAGTCGAGGGCTTCTTCTTCAACGATCTTGTCACGTTCGATCTGAATGCCTTGCAACAAGCCAGCAATCGGTGGGAGACGCTGATTCAGAATACCATCGATGGAGGTCCTCCCCACGGCCAGATTCCGCCAGCACGCACGAACCACTCTGTTGTAACGTGGAATGAGAAGCTGTACCTTTTTGGAGGCACAGATGGAGTGACCTGGTTCAGCGATGTCTGGGCCTATGACCCACGAACCAATTCCTGGTCGCAGCTTGAATGTATTGGCTACATCCCCGTAGCTCGCGAGGGACATGCAGCTGCATTGGTTGGCGATGTCATGTATGTGTTTGGAGGCCGCACCGAAGAGGGCAACGATCTCGGCGACCTCGCGGCTTTCCGCATTACAACACGGCGTTGGTACACTTTCCAGAACATGGGCCCATCACCATCACCTCGTTCTGGTCATAGTATGACTGCTTTCGGAAAGCACATTGTTGTTACCGGTGGTGAGCCAAGCTCGGCCCCTCGCGATGCTGCCGAACTCAGTCTTGCCTACTATCTGGACACGAGCAAAATAAGATACCCCAACGATTCACAATCTCAGATGCCCGCCGACCAACGCATTCAAGGCCATAGGCGCCCAAGCGGCGACAGGACAGGTATTCCACAAAGCCGGGGTGCTTCTAGGGAGCAGGTTGATTTCGACGGTTCCCGACGTCCTGGTAGAGACAGCGCCATTCCAGTCAATCGTGGCCCCGAGCCCATGGCCATAGGCTCCAGATTGCCTCGTGCTGCAGGACCGCCGGGGCCGCCGGGGTCACAGGGGCCAACACTTCAGCAACCCTCCAAGCCTACAACACCTCCAAGTCGCCAACCCACCAGGCCAGACCGTGCACTGAGCCCCAACCAAGCTGGTTCACCACCCACCGTTGTCACTCGCATGGCTCCTGGGCCTTTCCCCAACGACGCTTTTGGCGCCAAAACAATGTCACCAACAACAGCTACGCCCACGATGGCTGTCCCCACAACAAACGGTAACAACAACAATAACATCTCGAGGGCTTTGGACGAGGAGCAGGACAGAACACCCCAAACATACAAACCAACTCACCAACCCATCTCCTCAATCGACAACTCTGTCAATCAATCATTCTCCCCTCCCTCCAGAACGAGCTCCAGGACGGCCGGGCCACAAACAGCTCCTGAACACGTTGAACAAGCATCTGGTCAACCTGGGCATCGTGCCCATCCATCACTCCAAGACTCAGATTCACGAGAGGAAACCGAAAGAGCGATGCCAATGGAAGCATCGCGTCAACCTGTTCAACAAGAGCCTCCGCTTGAGAAGGTACGCCAGGAGACCTCAAAAGAAGCACTTCTGAATGGCGTAATGGACCAGACGCCTGATTCGAACCACGCGGCGAGCGACTTGACCAAGAAGTTGGAATCCGAGAAGACTAAAAACGCTTGGTTCGCATCTGAGCTTGCACTGGCACGAAAGGCAGGTTATTCAAGAAGCACTACTAACACACCGGCCTTCGATGAGCGGTCAACCGACGCGTTTGGGGATGATGACAGACCGCTGGTAGAAGCCTTGCTCCGCATGCGAGCAGAGCTAGCCAAGGTACAAGGATCTATCGAAGCTCAAGCAGAATCTGCAGCCGCGCGCATCGCCGAAATCGAAAAACAAAGAGATACTGCCATTAGCGAAGCTGTATTTGCCAAAGCAAAGCTTGCAGGTCAAGGCGGCGCTTCTCCCATGCTGGGCTCGAGCAGACATGGTACTCCTGATGCAGACCGTGCTGGTGATATGAACAGACGTCTTGCGTCTTCACTGGCCGCTCAGACTGAACTGTCTCGCAAGATTGACAGCTTGATTCATGAGAAGGAAGCCGAGAAGCAGGCTCGTCTTTTAGCAGAAGAGACAGCAGAGGCTGCTCAACAGCGTGTCACTGAACTCGATACAGACAGGCAACGCATTGCTTCCGAAATTGAGTCGCTGCGTGACGAGTTGCACGAAGCTCAAAAGACTGCCAGAGAAGCATCCGCCAATCATGCTGACGCTTTGGCCTCGCACAACCTTCTTTCTGTTGACAAGTCCGAGCTCACCACTAGACTGGAGAACGCTCTCGCAGAAACAGCAGAGCATGGAGCAGTCCTTGGATCTCTGCGAGAAGCACTTACAGCTTCTACCGACAAGTCCAATCTTCTGGAAGAACGCCTCGAAGAAGAAAAAAGAGAGCGAAACGAGCTTGAACAGCAAGTCTCACAGCTCCGTTCACACCACGAAGAGCGTTCCTTGGAGCTCGAGACAACCAGTCGGCGCCTCAAAGATGCGGAGGGTCTTGCAGAGAAACATGCAGCTGAAGCACGTACGCATCGTCAAGCTGTGCTCGACGGTCTCGGTAAACTTTCTACTCGCGGCTCAGACACTCGTGGTGTCACAGATGAGCGTGTCTCTATTCTCCAAGGGCAGGTCGAAACCGCCAACGCAATGGCCAGACAGAACCAAGCGGCTGCCGATCTCGCTTCAGAGAAACTACGACGTGCTGAGGAGCGCATTGCTGGGCTCGAATCTTACCAGGAGCAGGCCAGCCGCGAGGGCTTGACGATCCGCAAGCAACTTCAGGCGGCACTTAAGGAATCCAGAGCGCTGGCAGAAGAACGCGCCGAACTCCAGCAACAACTGCAGAGTCAACAGCTGGAGACAAATGCCATTGCTGTGCAACATGGTGCGCTCAAGGATATACTATCTGAGCGAGGTGTCAACCCTGTCGATGTGCGCAAGTCTCGTGGCTTTGACTCTCCGTCGTCCCAAATACGATTCGGTACTCCTGATATACAGCGTGTCAAGGAGCTAGAGCAGCAGCTGGAAGTCAACCTCAGAGCGCAAGAAGAGATGAAAACAAGCCTTGAGGAGATGCAGGACCGTGAAGGACTTACAAGAAAGGAGTACGAGGAAAAACTTGCGACATTGCACAACGACCATCAAGCTGCCGTGAAGTATCTCCGCGGCACTGAGAAAATGCTGAGTAAGATGAAGCAAGAGTTGCAGCGAGTAAAGAACCAGGCTGCCGATTACGCCAAGGAGCTCGATACCGCGCGTAGCAAAGATCACGAAACCCGTGGTCTGGATTCAGAGCACAATGCCAACTGGAACGAAGAAAGAGACACCCTCCGCAAGGATCTTGAGACCATGAAGGCCGACCTCGAGGCTAAAGTCTCGAGCCTGAACCGTCAAGTGAGCGAGAGAGATACCGACATCACCACTCTGCGCAACTCCCACGAAGCGACACTTTCCAGCTTTGCAACGCTCCGTACTACCCACGAGGCCTCAAGAGCGGACCTCGATCGTCTGCAAAGAGAGAATGCACAACTGGAGGAGCGTGCTCGTGATGCAGAAAACAAGGTCCAGCTACTGCTTGACCAGGTTGAGTCGTCTGTTGACAACTATCGCCGTCAATCTGCGATGCCTAATAACATCACCAATGGATTTGGTCACCATAGAGCGCTGAGCAATGTCAGTGCTAGCACCGCCAACTTCATACCCACACACTCGCGAGGTCACTCCCGCGGCGAGTCCATGGGCGGCGACAGCATTTACTCTCAGAGCATTGCAGCTTCAGAGACCGGCGACATGGAAGCCCCTGACGGACGTGATAGTCTCGCGCTCGACAATCTGGCCACGGAGCTGGATGCTTTGCGCACCCAGTGGGAGACGACCAACAAATCCTACCGCATCAGCGATCTCGAGTTCGAGAAGACCCCAACTACTGGTACTGCGCCTGCCGAGTTTGGCCTGGACAACTGGAGACGTGGATTGAATGTCAATGACGACGATGATGAGAGGCCAAGCACCTCAAGCTCAGCTGCTCAGCCCATGAACTCGTCGAGCTCAGCAGCGCACGCATCCGCCAAAGAACGGGCGTAGGCTATGAAGGAGATGTCTGATGGATCGGGGTGAAAAGAGGCCTGTCCGTGATGATTTACGGACTTGGATGTTTTTTGTTTTTTCCTGTCGATTGATTGTTGCCTTGTTTGCGATATACCTTAGTTTTGGTTTTTGTGATTTGCCCTCCTCTATGCGCATGTCTCATGTTCTCCAGAAGATGGTCTTGCATGAAGTCACGGTGCAAGATATGTAGAATGGCTGCGTACTCGTTTCATAATCCAATGACATTGCATTTTCGGCTTTCATCAAATGCATACAGGCTGGCTAAAGAGTGACTGGTTGTAATGTAATGAGGGCAAATTGGGAGGATGATGGAAGTAGAATGAGACATGCAAGTAGGGGTATCTATTGAACTAGAGAAAGGAGAAACAAGGGCGTGAAGATTCGTGAACGACATGACCATCAGACCTGAAGCATCAGACGAAGTCCGGTGTCGACAGACTTGAGCCATTTCCCTCTTTCATCAAGATCTTGTGCGAGAACGTGTTGGCCTCTCTTCTTCTGAGCGTCTTTGGCTTGGGTGATGGCAGAACGTTTGCGAGATTCGATGGGCTCCAAGTCGGCTTGTAGAGATGCGACACGACGTTTCTTGTCGGGCAGAGTGGATTGCAGCTCGGCAATTTCGCGATCGAGACGGGCGAGGTCGGAAAGCTTTTCGGCCAGGAGAGAGTTTGTGGGCTGGAGAGGTAGGTTGAGCATGGGGTGGGAAGATGGCGTTTCCTGGGCAGCTTTGAGGTTCGCGATGGTGATGTCGAGGTTCTGAATGTCGGCGGGGAGGGCATGGAGCTGGGTGGTTTGCAGGTGGATCAACTCGTGTGCTTTGATGAGGGTTAGTGTTGAGTGGCTTGCAGTGTAAGAGGAGTGTGTACATTGTGCCAGGCGGGTGCCCAGGTCCTGCAGTTCTTGCACCTTCTGGTTGGTATGCTCCTTCTTGGCCTTGAGAGCAGCCTTTGCTTGTGCCAGGTGCTGCTCCAAACGAGCATTCTCGGCGGCGTCGACCAAGTGCGGGGGGTCTGCGACAATGGCCTTCAGGAAGCGCTCTTTCGTGACTTGTTCGACATATGAGAAGCGGAGTTTGGAGAAAAGATCCTTGTAGTGGTCGAGTTCTGCACCGAGTGATGACTTGGTGAGGCGATCGGCGCTATCGTCGGCAGCAAGCAATGGCTCGGCGAGACTCAGGATGGTCAGCGACATATCTTCTGTTGTATCTGTTGGTGCCATGGTGGTGGGAGTGTATGATTGCAACATGTTGACCGCACGCTTTCCAGTTTCCAGCTTGTTTACATGCCGAGGGCACAGACCAGTTCCCCAGGTTTGCGGCAACTCGGGCAACTCGGGCAACGCGGGAGATCGACGTCACGCTCTTTCAAGTTTCCACTTTATGTCCGAGAGTGCTTGATGCTTGATGCTTCAAAGTCCATCAACTCGACCACCTCACAGATCACACCATGCCGGAACCGAGACGCGACGCTGAAATCACCGACGACTATGCTACCGAACTGCTGAAACGAGATGCCAAAGCCGTGTCATCGTCGTCGAGTCTGGCCTCTCTGATGAACAAAAGGTGCCACCCTTGAGCGCCCGTACATCTCTGTATCGCTTCGCTTATGCCTCCGCTACCAGCTCGCGCTCGACCAACGCCCCCAAGCCGAATACCAGGTTTCTGAGAAACATCCTCCGCGACACGGACAACCACAACGCCGCCCTGCTTGCCAAAGAGGCTCAAGAGTCAAAACTGCGTCTAGACCAGTTGCGCCATCCCCACCCCCACCGCCCTGAACAGCAACTGTACTCTGCTCGCGACAGGCACGATCCCAAGAGACGACGCCTTGATCCTGCTCGCCATCGACCTTCCACATCTGAAAAGACCTCACATCGTCGACACTCTCCTGAGCCCACATCCAAGAAGACCTCACATCGTCGACACTCTCCTGAGCCCACATCCAAGAAGACCTCACATCGTCGACACCTCCCTGAGCCCACATCCTCGCACAGCCAGTCCTCTCGTCGCTCGACGTCACCAGACCGTCACTCCTCAGACCGTCACAGAAGTAGACGTCGCTCTCCAAGCTCAAACAATCATGAATCGGTTAGACATCGCCGCCACTCAAGACGTCGCTCCTCTTCACCCGACACCCGTCGACCCTTAGTCAAACCTAACAAGCCATCGGGAGACTCATCGCATCGCTCAAAAAGGCGTCGCTCTCCATCATTTGATGCATCTGACTCCGACCCCCTAGATGCTATCATTGGTCCTGCTCCTCCTTCCAATCCACCTGTTCGTTCCCGGGGTCGTGGCACCCACAACAATGCTTCGACCATCGACAATCATTTCTCCTCCAACTACGACCCTTCAACAGATACGCAGCCACATGTACAGGAAGACGATGGTCTGGACTGGGACCAGGCTCTCGAAGCTTTACGGGATCGTCAAAAATGGAAACAGCAAGGTGCAGACAGGCTTCGTGCTGCAGGTTTCAGCGAAAAAGATGTCACCAAATGGGAAAAGGGCGGTGAGAAGTCAGAGGAGGACGTCGTATGGGCAAAGAAAGGCGAGGGTCGGGAATGGGACCGAGGCAAGGTTGTTGACGAGCATGGCGTCGTTGAACTAAAGCCTGAATGGGGCAGATTGAAAGATTCCTGACTCCAAGCCTTGGAGCATCAAGCGTCTTTCCTCAAGGAATTGCACAAACTTCAAAGACAGTCTTGGCTCAAGCGCAGCTTCTTGGGCGTGCATCAACAGCGTGTCTTGTTATTCTCACTTGCTTGTCTACTCTATGTTTCGCTTCTTCCTTGTTCGTGTTGGTCTGTCTTTTTGCTCGAAAGACAGACTCTAGCAAAAAAGTCATCCCCACCTCCAAGTAAATATCAATCAATCGAGCGTGCGAAGACATCTGAAAATCGAGTCCTACTCGTAATCATGTGTGCTTGCATTTGGCCCGTCAAACTGCTCTTGACCCTCTTCAATCATGGTCTCATCATCCATCAATGGCGGGGGGGAATCGTTGTCACCGTAGCGGTCCTTCTCGTGCTCGTCGTTCACGAGCTCCATGAGTCGATCTCCTGCGTCTGAGCCTGCGTCTGGACGATCTGAAGCCGTGTCGGCAGGCGTGTTGACAGAAGTGGTGTTGTCATCTTCACCCAAAACTTCAAATCCCCAAGATGCTTCCTGGTTAGCAAGCGTAGCGGCAGTCGTGTTGCTGTCATACAGCTCATCGTTCAACGAAATGCCTTCGTCGTCGTTAAATTCACTCGTCGGCATCACTGCCTGGCTCACTCCTCTGCCAGGGCCACCTGCGTTGGCTCCCTGCTGAGGCGTCCCGGTGATGGCGGCTCCTGCTCCGACTGCTCCAGCGTTCGACGACCCAGGCAGGCGAGAGGAAGCTGAGGAGTGGTCGCCGAGACGCTCGCCTTCCCCCGACTCGTCCTCACCTTCTGAGGCTTCTTCGGGGTTGCGTGCCTTCAACACTAGCTCCTGCAAGTATGCCGGGCCAAGAGGTGTCGGCGAACGGCGGCGGTAGAAAAGCAAGTACGCGGCCGTCGAAACGACACCTTCGGGGTTCTGGCGGCTGACGGACGAATCTTCTCACAAGTTAGCGATCGAGTCATCTAATTGCAAAAGAACTCCCTTCTCTTACCATTATAGTCGTACCAATTGCCATCGTAGAAGTTCTTCGCGTAAGCAGTGTAATGTCCACCGCCAAGACCACCGTAATGGTTGTCAACGGCGAACAGGTCATAGATGTACTCTTTGCCCTCCTCCTTGCACCCGACCCTCTTGGTCAAATCGAGACCTTCGATAGGGAAGTCGACAAGCACATCGACCTTGTCGCGTCGGAAACGCTCGCCGCTGAAGCGCTTGAGATGCACGACAAGAATGTCAGGTACAGTCCACAGCTCCAGAGTTTTGCTGGCACGGCGGAGTTCTTTGCATCTGCCGCAGTACCATGCGTTGTCCTCTGAGAGCACTTCGGTCTTGCCAGTCTCGCTGAAGCAGTCGTCCAAAGTGATGCCGTTCTTCTTACGTTGCATACGCTTGTTTCTCCTCAGCTGGAGCTCGGCGTCGTCTACCAGAGGTACCTCCTTATGGTTGAATGTGTACTGGCCGTTGCCGTCACCTCCACCGAACAATGACTCGAAAGCATCTTCCTGCCATTCTATCACAATTCCCTCGCCAAGTTTGACGTAGAACTCGTTGCCATCTTTGGGCTCATCTGCTGCTGTAGCGCGAGGTAAGTTAGAACGGACTGGGTTTTTATTGTTTGGGCGACGACCTTTCCGAGAGTACGTCTTCCTCGCCTTGTTCTTGTTGAACTTACGTCTGCGGTTGTCCTTTGCTGACAATTGTTCAAGCGAGCCCATGCCCGATTCGTCATCGCTCTGTACATCACCGGTGAATGTATCCTGACCAGAGGCTCTGAATGACTCCACCATTGGATCGGCTTGGTCGCTGTCGCATGATTCTCTGCCCTGGCCGTCGTATCCAGAATCCTGGCTCCTGACAGAGGTATTGGAAGCTACTGAACTAATACTGCCTCTACGGCGCTCGACAGCACGCACTCGGGCCTGCATGGGACTGGCATTGTTGATCGTGCCCGTTCCGGTCAAGAACATGTCGCCAGAGGCTTGGACGTATTTCAGTTCAAACATGTTCCTGAGTTCCGGGCAAATGAAGCGTCCAGGCTGCAGAGCATCGAGCAGTTGCTTGGAGGGTGTCTGACTACCATCACGCATTGAAATGTCAGCATCGTTATCGTGGTCTGTCGCACTGTCTGGAGCTTCTTCCTTGGGAATTTCTTCGAGAAGGCGCTTGGTTGTCATGGTGGTGACAGCAGCAAGCACTCTTTTCAAGATAGCATCATAGTTCTTGGCTTCCTCCTTGGTAACGGTAATCAAGGTTGGGTTGAGGGCAGGACTTGAAACACGTCTTTCGACCTTTGAGTGGAACACCGGTATGGCCATAGTCTCTGCCAGAGGTGAGTCCATCCCTGGCAAGTCCTCTGGAGGATCGTGGTATATGGATCGATAGCCCATCTGCTTCCTCGGCATGAAAGCCGCGTTCGTCGGCACCTCGGAGAGCTCGTACATGCAGAGAATGTCGCTGGACGAAAACTCAAGCTCTGAAAGAGTCTGGCTGTCGTATGCGATCTTGTAAAAGCGATGGCTGAACATTTCGGCAAAAATGAGCCTTTCGCGAGTCAGACCACGGCCAATCTTGCTGACAAAGATATCCTTGAGCGCCTTGACGGAGATGTTCTTTTCGACATCCATCTCGAAGGCAGAAGGATATCCAGTGACGGGCATAAACATAATCTTTCCCTGCCAAGTGTTCTCAATGGGTAGTTGCAAAGTAAGGAGCGAGTAGGGATCAAAAGTCACACTGACTTTCTCACAATCAGGACAGACCATAGTGTTTTTGTAGAAACCATTGAACAGATCCATAGCGATGGAGTCGTTACGAGCGTGGTGGTTCTCTCTGTATTTGTCACCAAGCTGCCTGATGGCCTCCGGATCGTGAACAGTTTTGTCATCTGAATCGGGATTTTCGATGTAAGGCTTCTTCTGAATACGGTTGAGGTCTTCATGTAGAGCATCGACCAGAAAACTTAGAAATTCTTGCGAGTCCTGCTGGCCGTAACCTGAGAACATGGGTTGTGCCATAGAGAGTGCGCCCTTGAAGCCGCCAGGTCGATAGGCAGACGTAGCATTGTCGCTGTAGAGTCCGGCCAAGAAGTTTGCGTATGCATTTGCGATCTTACCATTGTAACCAAGTGGATTGTCGGCGTTGATCTCAGGTTTGTGCTTGTGATGGAGGAAATAGACTGCCAGCTCTTCAACTCTACTGATGCATTGCAGGGCGGAGTTCATATAGCAGGTGTTACCAAGATTGGTCAGACCTATTGAACCACGAGTTCTGCCATCTTTACGAGTGCGTCCGCGAGTGGTCGGAGCTGTCGGGGCAGGGCTGGTACGTCTGTTGGTGTCTTGGGTTTGAGTCATTTGTGGGTTGCTGTTCTTCTGTTTCTTGCTCGCATCCGAAGCATACTCTCCACGCTGCTGCTCCTCAAGAATCAATGTTTGGTCTGCGATTAGACCGAGAATTTCCAGTGTCGATTTGCCATTGTATTTCTCGTTTGTGGTATGGTCTTGTCCGTCGACAGGCTCAAAATTGGTTCCTACTGTCCATCTGGTGAACGTCGACCTGTCGATAACAAGCTTCGACGAAGTGGAAGGAGACGGCGAGGGGTTTCTCGAAGTTGGAGGGCTCGGGATACCTGGTTGAGCAGTGTTCGGCATGTCGCCAGAAATCAGTGTAGGATTCAGCTGTTTGAAAATCTTGACCTTGTGCTGCATAGGTATACTGGCAGCTTCTTTGGCGCGGGCGAGGAAACTTTGGAAGCGCTCGCTACGCGATGCAACCACTTTAACAGCGGCAGCATCAGCCTGGGCGGACTGAGGAGCGCTTGGTACCTTGCGTATCGTGAAAACTGGCGGGCTCAATTCGTAGATGATGTTGGAAGACGGGGATCCTTCAGGTGCGACATTGTGTGCAAAACGAAGGATTGGTAGTTGGCCGTCCGACACACCGTACCACTCAACAATCTGACGCCATGCCTCTTCAGTAAACACCTCGAAATGGGTTTCTCTTTCCACGTCAGCGCGCAGAGGAACATAGGGTAGGTCGGGCTTTCCTGGGAAAGCGAGAGGGTCGTCAAATGCACCTGTAGCTCGAACTTCAGCCATTGCCTTGGGTGACAGCACGCAACAGAGCACTTACCGGGGGCGACGAGGGAGGAGTTGTCGATATTCCCAACCTCTCCTTCCAGCATTTCCGGATCAAAAACCTTCTGGTCGGCGTCTGCCGTTCTAGCCATGACGCGATGGAACCATTTGGCAGCCACGATGAAGACTTTGGAGCCGTCCTCCACTGGTACATTCAGCATAGCTTGGATACGTGTAACCTGTTCTTCGAAGCTCGGAGTGATTGAAGGACTGGCGTCCTGTTGGTGGGCATCGTACGACGGAGGGGCCTGTTGCGACTCGTTTGACGTGACGGGGTCTGCAGCAGATTCAATGCCTTCCATTGTAGCAGCCGAACGCTTTGCCGGCGAGGCAGGACGCTGCGTCGGATTCGGAGCATCAGTGTCCCCTTGGGCACTGGAGTGGGACATGTCTTCGGCCAAGTTCAGCTGGGCGTAGGCGTCGCTGGGCGAGCTGGCTCGCGAATCGGCGTGTAGATGCGGAGGAATGTAGCGGGGTGGTGACGAAGGAGTACGGGCAGCTTGGTTGCTGGAAGGCGAGGAAGAGGACTGTGGCGACGAAGGCTGGCGGTCAGGATCATGCACGGCTTGGTGGTATGCGTGTCTTGGATCGTCTGCGACAGGATGGGCGACTTTCTGCTTCTTTGAGGACGCCGTCTTGACGCTGGGTGAGCCACCGCTGAAGGGCAGCTCGGTTGAATGAAAGGGGCGGATGTAGAGGATGCGACGACAAGACGGCGGGCAGTGCCTGTGCGCGTTGTCTGGCGGGAATGAGATACGGTATAAATTCTGATGCAACAACGCGCCTGGCGGTTTTGTCCTGACGTAGAAATTCTGATCTGCTTCCGGTACCTGGGGTGTGGCTGGAACGAGACGTGATCTGCACCCGATTTGTACAATATCGCGACGACTCCGTACTCATTCTATTTGGTCTAAAGTGAAGGGTAGATACCTAAAAGAGACCTCTCAATGGCTCCATGGCGACAACGAGCCACTCCCCGCTGCCCTTCACGTCACTTGTGCACGTCTGTATACCAAGCAATCTGCTGCAGCCCATTCGACCCAGCGGACAATACATGGCTTCGCGTCAAGACCAATTGTCGTTTTACATGTATGTCGATCGCAGTCATGATCTCTTTCAGCGTAGCATGTTCAATACTGCGTAAAACTTTCGAGATGTTGGGCGATAGATAGAAGGGGCAGAATGCAGTGGACTTGGCACAGGCTGTAGCGCTCTTGCCTTTGACCTCCGGACGGAATTGCGGAGAAGTCGAAGCATCGAAACGACAATGACCAATGCATGCATGAAATCCCAAGTGAAGCACCAACTCTTGTTCAAAGTCCCTCGTCCTCTCTCAGGCATCCGCGAAGCATATACCCGAAGAAGCTGTTCTCAGTCTCCAATCCCTGCGCCCAAAGCCACTCTGTTGCCAACAGTGTCTACCTTTTCTGGCCCCACTATCAACAACAGTTTCGCCCTCGGTACAGATCATCACCTTGATCTTTGAAGAGCCTTTGGCAGTAACCGACTTTTGCAAAACCACACGTCACCTTCCCGCCCGCACCGCGACCAGAGGCCTATCCGCGACTGTCCAGAGAGAAAGCCAAAGTCGGCAAAGTAAAGTCAAGAGCTGTGTATAAAGAGCAAACACTGGATAGAGAGAGAGGTGGGCAAGCACTCTGGTCCAGCGGCGAGTGGAGGGGCAGAGAGTAGATGGATCCGCAGAGCGTGGCCTTTGTTCCGCACAGCGATTCCTGGCGCCTGTGCAACGACTTGCTGCGCCTGCAGCAGGTCCAGGCCGACCACACCGATCGCCTTCTACGTCTCGAACGCCGCCAGGACGACGACGCCAGAATGAAGTCGGTTTGGGGCGCCACCTCTCCCTTCCCCAGCGTCTTGAGTGGCACCCCTCAACAACCTCCCATCCACCATCTCAAGGACTTTGACGATGAACCCGCCAATCTGATCGGTAGCCTACATCTTGATCCGGACGAAGAGCCCCGTCGTATGGGTGCAACTTCACGTGCCAATAGCGTCCGCTTCGACGAGTCTGCTAACCAGGGCCACTGGGCTCACGCTTCGCGCTCATCTATCGACTTTCTTCCTCGCAGCACAAGCAGCTTGGCTGGACTAGGCATGACTGAGCGTACTTCGTCCCACAAATCTGACGGCCGTGCTAGCTCTGTACATTCTGTCAGGTCTGCTGCTTCAGGTCGTGCCAGCAGCATCAATCTAGACACCGGCTATGCTTCTCCGGTTGACACCCCGGTCATCGCTCCTGGTCTACTGATACTTGGCCCCGTTCCGGCAATCGTTCGCTGTTGGTTAAACACAAACTTCAAGCACGACGCTCTTCTCTACGCTGCCGTATCTAGCGCCTCTTACAAATCCCAGATAGACGAACGCCTTGTTCAATATCTTGACCTTGAGGATTGCGTTGTGGAGAGCGCGTCCGGTAGCCGCTTACTTGCTCTACCTGTCTACTTTGCCGAGGCAGTCCCTCTTCCTACTTCGGCGAGGCCAAGTAGCCCGGCGCCGCAGGTTCCGTCGGCCACGGTCGAGTTCAACGTTCTTACCAATACACAAACAGATGTTTACTCGAAAGCTATCCAGATCGTCATTGGCAGTGACGTGCTTCGATCTCGTGGTGCCGACATTCTGTTCTCGTCCAACAGCATGACCCTCTTCGACGACGATCAGTGCAAGTTGTCCATTCCTCTGGTTCGCCCTGAGAGTGAATCAACCTTCAACTCTCTATTCATCTCCTCCATGCAGCCTCCAAAGCTCCAAGAGATGGTACGAGAAGAGCAGACACAGCTCAACGGTTTAGGCCAGAACGACATGAGCACCACAGTCAACGACATGGTCTACGAGGATGAACTTTCTTCAAGACCAGCTAACGAAGTCCTCCAACAACCAATGGAGATAACGGCCGATGATGAAATACCTAGCCGTAGTAGGCAACACACACCTGCTCCAAGGGTTGTTCGGTTGGAAAATAAAGACTCTGCAGCCTCAACACAAGCCTCACCCTCTGCGCCGCCTATCTCATCGCCGTCGATATGGAGCAACTGGCGTCGTGAAACATCGAGCCAGAACACCGGTACCGGCACAGGAAGTGCCACAACCAAGCCCAAGGACAGCGGTTATCAACGGCGAGATGCTGGTATCAAGGTACTGAGACCAACGAGAACCATTAGTCGTACCTTCTCGAGTGGTTCGGTAGCATCTACCCCTGCTGCTGACGGCAAGTCGCGTTATTTTGACGAAGGCAAAAAGCGAGGACAAGACACTGTTGCTGGCGATGAGAAGCCATTGAGCCGCAGACCAACAGGAGATGGTCAGGTGGAGATGACAACGAGCAAGACGAGGAGCAATCCGGCAGGTGGAGCTTCAGCATTTTCATGGCTACACTCAGGCAGCAAGCCCTGAGGTAAGGCACGAATACATTTCGATTGGCAGTTGGACATGATGGGACTTCGCCAATATGCATTTGACTTTATGACTAGCGGTTATTCAAAATTAGACAGGAGCGCGGTATTAATAGGCAATCAATGTCTTCCCAACTCAAGGCCAGGACATTCGATGGTTTTGACAGTCGTAAACCTGTAATGTTGTGTAATAATGGTATTCTCTGCTGGGAGTGCTGCCTAATGCTGCACCTTAAGTGGGTATCTTGTGAATGTCTGTGTTCAAGCAATGAAACGCCTGTCCAACCTTCCTGCCAATCCTTCTCCAGTCGTCATCGTCGTTATGATTATCCACGATTTCTGCCATTTCACTACCGTAGCCCGCCGTTTGCCTGTGGCGCTATCGATCGTGACGCTTCGGCTTCACGTCTTTTCCATTGGGCATTGATTATTTTGGCGTTATCCAGGAGATCCTGCTCGCTCACTGCATCTTCTATGCTCTCCAGGACGCTCTCGACTGTGGTGATGTGGTTGGCCTCTGTCTTGTCATCTCTGAAGCGTGGTTCACCGTTGGGCTCCTTCTTGTAGCGCCATCGGCCCTGTTCATCCTTGTGACATTCGATAATGCGCCCATCCAGGATCTGCTGCATGCCTTTCATGCTTTCCCACTCATTTTCAGTCACGTGGAGTTTTGCGAATACCTCGTTCTTCTTGTTGCCGTGGAAGACGAGCAGCTCCATGGGCGGACAAGCATCGTAATCCACATAGGTCTGACCGTCGTCTGTAATCGAAGGGAAGTCACCCAACTGTAGCCTAAAGTCGATGGTGTTTTCGTGAGGCGGCTTCCATTTGATTATCTTTGGATCCGTGCCGCTCGTGTAGGGAGAGGTACGACATGTGAAGATCAGACCGTCGCTACCGTGTGGCAGTTTAGGCAAGACGTCTTTGATCATCATCATGACACCGTAAGCCTTTTCCATCTTCTTCGCATTGATGACAAAGGGTTGTAGCTCCTTCTCTTCGGGGTAGCGACTCAGGAGCCTGTTGTAAGGCTTCAGGACCGACTCGACAAAGTATCCCAAGCGCTTGTCGAGAGTGCGTTGTAACATTGACTTGCCGTCAACAGCGAGGCAGTCAAAGACCAGGAAGGTTTTCTGTTCTCCGCCAGTAGGTAGTTTGTCGAGGACAAGCTCGCCGTCCAGAAGAGTTTCGGTATGGTAACTTTCATCAGGGCCGTCGGGTAGAGGGAAGTGGAAGTGCGGGTTGTCGATGTTGTAGTAGTCGTTCTTTCGATCGATGAGCATGTGGGCTTCCTGGAGCTGGGGGCCTTCTCCAAAGGTTGTAAGGTAGAGGAGACATCGTATGCCGTCGGTCTTTTCGCAAAGCCAGTAGCTGTCGGGCATCAGCGGGAGAAGGGTCTGAAGGGCTCTTACAAGCCTACTCGGTGTCTTGCAGCTCGCGGAAATGGCGGCGCGAAAAGCTCACTGGCTGGGCGCCTGGGAAATGCGGCGAGTTGCGCTCAAGCAGTTCGGCCACTCTCTGCTTGAAGAAATTGGCGTCTTGTCGCGGGATCAAATCGGCCACATCGGAGAGCTGGAGAAGAGAGCTCATGGCCGCTGAGAGCTCTCTGTGGGCGATACTGCTGTGTGAAGCTGATGTGTGCTGGACTAAGACGAATGTGCGATGTGACCGCATTCAGAGAGAGCCTACAGCCGACAGCCAGCTGCTGCCAAGCCTGTCAAGCATCTGAAACATGCATCCAACACGTGCTTGACGTGTTCCTTCCTCTTCACTTGCTAACCCTGTCTCTCTCCCTCTCTCTCTCTCTATTCACATGATGCGTCGTCGCATCTTGCAGAGTGTACTTGTCTGATCAAGACATGCTTGTCAGTCGGCATTGAGTGACATCTCGGCCTCTGCATGATGAAACACATGCTAGATATACCGGTGCCAGTATCCGGGGAACTTGGAAGCTGCCGTCCCCCTCAGCACATCATCTGCCTCCACTCATATGTCGTAGGAGGTTCATGACATGGGTCTTTCTTCAATTCTCTCCCAATCTAGTCGCAGAAGCAAGAAAATCCTGTCCACTCTCTGCTCCTCCAAACCTTTGCCATACACGACCAAGATGGCTTCGCACACTCTTGCTATTCTGGACGATTACGCAGGCATAGCTCCCAAATACTTCAAGCATATCCATCATCTCAAACTCGACAGCTTTCCCGACACTATACCTCCCAACAATGCCGACAACATAAAAGCCTTGACTGCTCGCTTGGGTAGTTACACCATCATCAGCTCCATGCGAGAACGCACCCCCTTTCCCAAGGAGTTACTCTCCGCATTGCCCAACCTCAAACTCCTGATTACCACCGCAAAACGCAATAGGGCTATCGACATGGTTGCTGCGAGAGAGCTTGGAATTGTTGTTGCCACCGCTCCAGGCAATCGCAATATCTCGCACCCAGAACTTCCCCCACTTATTGCACCATCACCTGAATATGATGCGACTACTCAGCATTGCTTTGCTCTCATCCTTGCACTTGCTTCACGCATACCCATCGAGGATGCTGCATTGCGATCAGGTGGTCCTTTCCAGACTGGGCTCGGTTTCACCCTGTCCAACAAAATTTATGGAGCCGTTGGTCTCGGTAGACTTGGAACGAACGCCGCGCGTACTGCCGTTCTCGGTTTTGGAATGAAGGTCGTTTCTTGGAGTGCAAATCTAACACAAGAGAAGGCCGATGAGGCAGCCGAGAAAGCAGGTCTACCCAAAGGCTCTATCAAAGCTGTGACCAAAGAAGAGTTGCTGAAGACGGCAGACGTCATCAGTATGCACTACGTGCTCTCGGATCGCAGCAAAGGCACTATCGGTGCCAAAGAAATCGGCATGATGAAGAAGAACGCGATCCTAGTCAACACTTCCCGAGGCCCCTTGATCGACGAGAAAGCTTTATTAGACGCACTCAACCGCGGTGCAATCAGGGGTGCAGCTTTGGATGTTTTCGACGTGGAACCACTTCCTTTGGATAGCGCCTGGCGCACCACTTCTTGGGGACAAGACGGTCGCTCGCTTGTCGTTCTATCACCGCACATGGGCTACGTCAACGACGAAACCATGCAAAAGTTTTATGCAGAGCAAGCGGACTCTGTACAACGCTATATCGCGGGTGGTATCGAAGCGGTCCCGGATGTCCTCAATTGAGTGGAGTACGTGCTCCATGAACGTATTTGTTATAAGGTGATTCTGATGGCCACTGCAACACTATTGCTACATAGTTGTTTGTAGATTATTCGAAATCGTGTAGAGTCATAAACCTCGTACTGCTGAGCATGAGAGCCACATCCTGATCGTTCCGTGGTTTACACGACACAATCACCTTTTCTATCAGCATGCACATGCTGAGTTGAAGGACCCTCTTGGACAAGCTCAGGCTCTCCATGAATTCCCTCAGTGTTGTTGTCTCTCGTTTCCAGGTCACTCTCGTCAGATGGTCCGACAAGTGCATTCCTCTTCGCATCCACGCGTCTCCGCCATGGGCGATAGAGAATCGCGCTGATGACACCAAAAACGACAAAGCTGCCACAGATTGCGCCACCTGTAATCATGTCAGCTTATTTGATTCGATAGAAAGAGCTTCCACCTACCAATGATGTCGTAGTTATCGCTGGCAACTTCAACGCCATCCCAGAACCCACCAGTGAGATCGGCAGCTCCCTGTAGCATACCGAGGAATTGAATCACGCCAATGACCACAGCAACCAGCACAGTGACGCCAGTGAGAACGGACTGATAATACAACACGGCGATGTTGTCCTTGGCCAAGCGTGTTGACGTATATAAAGCCATCATGAGGGCGCCGTCCGTAGTGTCGAGTAAGCACATGCCAGCCGTGAAAAGAACCGGGAACAATAGGATGAGCCAAAAAGAAGTTCCCTGACTAGCGGAGATTGCACTGATACCCAATAGAGCAATCTCGGATGATGTGTCGAATCCTAGACCAAATAGTACCCCAAGAGGATACATCTTCCATGGCCGGTCGATGAGCTTGAACATCCTCTTCAAGACATGGAATAAGCATCCTCCACCTTCGATTTGAAACTCGGGCTCAGGTGAGTTTGCGGGTGAGTTGATGATCTTCCGAAGCTGTGTAATGAGCTTATACAGAATGAAAACGTTCATAATCCCAAGCACGATCAGGAAAGTGGCTGAGACGCTACTTCCAATTATCCCGCCGACTCGCGAGAATGCGCCGAATCGCGATGAGACGGCAGCAGCGGTTGATGCCACGACGATTGAGGTTATGACGACGATGCTGGTCATCTATCAGTATGTTTGTATAGCAGTGTTGATGGGGTTCGGATTACGTCGAATGTCCCAAGGAGAAGAAAGTACCGACTGTAACTGGACGTTGCCCAGTCGCAATCAGACGCCGAGTCATAAGGTCAATGGCCTGTCCCTATCAGTTTTATGTGTCGAGTTCAAAGGCTGAGTTTAGATACCGAGATGTGGTCAGCATCGAGAGCATGTCTGAGGCCTAGAGAATAGGCAAGCACAGCTGTAGACACCAGGGATCTGAAGACATATCAGCATCATATCTGTCTCTCGCCATATTACATAGTCTCACGTATGATAGCTCTGTTCACGATTAGGACATATCACATACAATATTCGTTCGTCCAGACTTACCAGAACAATTCCCACAGCGATCCACACAAGAATGTTTATAATCACCAGCAATGAGATGATGGCAATCGAAGGGAAAGGCAGTCGCTTTAGCACTGGAATCTGTGCATGATAATGCTTGCCTTTGGCTCTGAAGCGGAGATAAATGGCATTTTTGCTGGTAGCATCATTTTCGCCGACCATCAACGGCTCGGCCTGAGAAGACATTGTTCCACTTGATCGTGGCACGATAACGCCTCGTGTCGATAGCACAGTATTTCTCAGAAGAGGAGGAGCGACAGAGGAAGAAAAAAATCACAATATACACATCTAGCTGGACTCCCCCGTTATCAACCCCGAGGGTGGGGCACGGCGGGGCCGGCTGGCGAATCGCGAGGCGCGGGCGCGACCGCTCTCTACTTTTTTCTACTTTATATCGAGCAATCGATAACGAGATAAAAAAAAAAGGTTCGGCGAGAGAATTGATCCATCGAGAAATAACAAAAATCGGATTGCGTGGATGTCCTGGCAACCCAATTCTAGCCGTATCTGCTGAGACAGATGCTCGCATTCGTTCCTCCAAAGCCGAAGCTGTTGGATAGAGCGACTTGCACGTTATGATCTTGTGCTGTGTTTGGGACATAATTGCAATCAAAGTCGGATGCAGGATCACCGGCTTGCTCGAGGTTAAGTGTTGGTGGCAGTACGTTCTGTGTCTTGTCAGTCGCGCTCAATCGTTTCAGGACACCATACATACGTTTTGCAACGCGAGGACAGTAAATATGGTCTCCGCTGCCCCTGCAGCCCCCAAAAGATGTCCTACTGCGCCTTTGGTGCTGCTAATATTGACATCCTGAGCGCTTGTGTGTCCTTCTTCGCCGAGCAATATGGTCTTGATAGCACGGTTTTCGGCTGCATCACCGAGGACGGTGGAAGTAGCATGGGCGTTCACATAGTCGACATTTGCAGGTTTGATGCCAGCTTGCTTGAGCGCACGCTTCATGGCAAGATACGGTCCCTGGCCGTCTTCGCGAGGAGCTGTCATATGATGCGCATCAGATGAGAGGCCGTAGCCTTTGATCTCGGCATAGATGGGAGCTCCACGTGCTTTTGCGTGCTCTAACTCCTGGATGACAAGCATTATTAGAATATCGTGCGCCTCATCGCACGGCGTAGACATCACTTACTTCGAGTACCACAACACCTGCACCTTCACCGATCACGAAGCCTGCTCTCGATCTGTCGAATGGTCTCGAAGCCTTTTCAGGACTGTCGTTCCAGTCCGTAGCTAGACTTCTGGCTCGAGCGAATCCAGCAATGGCGAGTGGATGTATGCAGGATTCCGCACCTCCAGCAACCATGACGTCCGCATCGCCAAACATGATCATACGGGCAGCATCGCCGATGGCGTGAACTCCGGTTGTACAAGCTGTAGTCGCTGCATGGTTGGGACCCTGTTATCATCAGCCAACACGGCATGCCATCATTGGTTGCACCAAACACACCTTGAATCCGTATCTCATTGAGATGTGACCAGCAGCCAAGTTTATCAGCAGCCTAGGTACGAACAGCGGAGAGACTTTCTTGTAGCCCTAAAATAGTGTCAGTATTGTGACTTCAGGCAAGACAGGCCTTCTGACGAACCCCTTTTTCGAACTCTACAGCCGTGTTATAGGCATCATCTAGACTGCCGATACCAGAGCCGATATAGACTCCCTATGATCATGTTAACAGAGTCATGTGTGATACTGGTACTGCGAACTTACGGTTGCTTGAAGATCTTCCTCTGACTTGGGTCTCCAATTTGCGTCTTGTAGGGCTTCTTCCGCTGAAGCCATAGCATATTGCGCAAACAGCGCCATTTTTCTGTCATCCTGGTCTCATGTTCAATCTGTCGTCGACAGTGGGAAGTTTGCGTTACTCACGCCCGGCTGCAACCATTCTTTGGAAGTCCATCCTCCGTCCGCTCGAAGACCGACAGGGATCACGCCCGCAACCTGTGACGGCAAAGTGGCAAACTTTGGGTTTCTTTCTTTGATGTTCACTATTCCACATTGACCATCGATCAGACGCTTCCAAGTCGGCCGAACGCCTGTACATTTGATAAGTATACACGTTAGAAAACAAGGAAATATGTTTAAGACTCACCGACTCCAAGTGGAGTCACGGCTCCAAGACCTGTTACGACTACCCTTCGCATTGCATTTTGCATTTGTTGAAGTTGACCTGAACATGTATTTCTAATAATAAAAGCAAGAATGCTTCGGGAAAGATGAGATGGAACACGCCTGCACGGGCCCTTTGCTCATATATTTTGCACAACTGGCATAAAATTCGTCTATCCAACATCAAGATGTGAGTATCGTCAGTTTCAGTTGACACATTGTATTCGTAAATTGCTGAAATCACTTTTTGTCCGATGATAAACTCCCCATTATTCAATCCAGAGCCTTTGACCCATGCTGTACCATATGCAAATGCTGTTGCTCGCCCTAATCTTATCCATCATGACCTCGTGAAATTAAAACCGATATGCAATAAGAAAAAATGACCTTGTGGATCAAGTCTAAGAGTAGCGAGCATGCTACTCATGTCTAGGAGGAGCCTGCATCGCTTCGTGGAAGAAAAGTTGTCGAAGGCTACCCTTGCTGGGCGAAGTGCCGGACGCATAGTCCTTCTTGTCGTAGCTCATCTCTCCCTCGACAACACGAAACGCAGTGCTAGTACTTGCACTGCTACGAAGGGAAGCATTCTGGTGAGCGAGATCCGTCGATGCGGTGAGTGGCTCTGTGTTGACGACAGGCGTTACGAGGTCAACCGAAAGAGAGCTGAAAGAAGCACTGTAAGGGTTTTTGCGACCCGGGAGCGGGCGAGTGGAGAGGTATGATCCAACGGTACTCAAAAGTGAGCCCGGGGTGTGTGACAGCGACGGCGTGTAGGGCTCATAGCTCGCGCGACGAGGGCTATGCTCGCCTGAGCTGTGGCGGTAGTGGGAGAGATAGCGAGATCCATCACTCTCGCTACGACGATACATGGGATGCTCTTCGTTGCCGGACAGGTCGGAGCTATCGTCAGAGAAAGCCAGGGACGGTGGTCGAACGACGGTTGGCGATCGCATGGGAAGGATCTCGTGCTGGTTGTGGTCGTCGAAGAAGTACGAACTCCGGGGTGTTGTAGGTTGCGGCGAGGGTTCCGACGGTAAGATGGAATGACTCAGAGGCTTGTTGTGGTCCTTTCTGCGACAGCTCTCGGAGCAGTACAAGATTGAGTTGCAGGCAGGTGTGAGGATCTGCTTCTCGCAAGTAGCACTGCGGTGTGTTAGTTGCAAGGCTGAGAAAGACGACGCGGTTTGCTCACCAAAATTGAGGAAGGCCAGCCATGTCTTCGTCCTCTGCGTTGGTGTCTGCGTCTCTCTTTTGAGTCTTGCCAGAAGTGGTACTAGTACTGGTCTTGTTGCACACAGGGCTCTTCTTTGATTGACCCGAGTGGCTGTTCTTTCGAGGACCCAGTGGGGGAGGTCTTAGCGGACGTGCATGGGTAGGTGCGGCTCGACGAGTGTTGCACGTCGTGTTGCGTGCATGTTGTTGTGGAGGGCTCATCTTCAGCAGACGAGGGCAGGGGTGTGATTTAAAATAAAACGAATGTGGTTGACATGCAACTTAAGCCGACGGTGGCCGATGCAGTGTGTATCGTGGAGCAAAAGCGGTAACAGCACTGAACACAGACAGGGCGCTGCTTGCTGAGAAGCGCGCTTCCTTATCTATGAAAGCCTGAAGATAGACGTCGCCCAAAATCTGTCTGTCTTTGAATGTGTCAGAACAGGCTACCTGAATCGGCTTTGCAGAACATCGGAAACACGGATAGGCAGATCACAGTCCATCTTCTCGATTCTCGACGACAATCAAATCTCATTCCTCGGCCGCGCAGAAACAAGAAATAGCAAAGGAAAGTGGTGCGTACCCGTCGATGGATGCAGCAGCAGCGGTGAGACTTCTCTAGCAAAGAAACTGAGGTCGTTGCTGATAAGGGCTGCCAATAGGGCGTCGATCCGGAACAAATACAGGTACTTTGCTGCAGGTACGGCAAACGGTGTCAGAGAGGACGAGGACTGATAGCGCAGGTCTGTTGTTGTGTATCCCCCTGGGGCTCCACTGAATCTAGGAGGAAGAAAGCAAGGTGGTTTTGTAGGTAGAGGTGAACTCGCAAAGACCAGGTGCCTTGCCCACAGCACAACGGTAGTCAAGCCAAAATATAACGGGCTACTTGTGACCCCCCTTGTCGGGCTCAGTCACTGCTTTCAAGTGGAGCAATTCGCAATTTTGTCGACGCATGACATCTCTCGGAGCGGCCACGACGCAGTGGGATAGAGTTAGCGCTTCAAGAGACCCTGACGATTACCGCCTCGGCAAAACTCATGTCTGTTCCGCTCCCCTGATTCGCACAGCTTCTTCCATGAATATCAATGCACAGTCCAGACTGTTTCGTGTATCCGCTCAGTTGATCCGACAGAGATTTTATCCAAAAGATCGTCCATCTTCTCGCAGTACGAGTGTTGTTACGCACGAAAGAGCCGAGACTAAGCGGTACGCGTTACCTACGTGTTCTGCAAAGCCCCAAGGCGGACGACTATCTCCTTCTGATGTTCTTGTGTGCCATATCACGTTCGTTACACCACGAATGGCACCACCAAAGTTCATGTTGGCGCTTCTATCTATGTGCAAACAAAGACCGTATTGCGCGATGTTTTGCTCATGAGTCATCGGGATATCCCTACCTAGCTAGATATCGTTCTACCCGGGCCCGTGAGCAGCGGTCTTCAGACTTCTGCCCCGCTTGAGTCACGACCATATCAGCCATGGCCGCCGGCCGGAAGAATGGGCTCTCCTCTCTGCGCTCCGTGAGTCTTCCGCTTCTCTGTTTGTCGTTCTCTTAACCTGCTCGTTCGTTCCTCTGTTTTCCTGTAACGCTGGCTAAGGCTCAAGCTCGTCTCTCCACATGAACCCAGGGCGCTGCCGCAACATTACTCCACGGTCCACAATTCTCCCGTACTCGTCAGCTCCACGTCAAACGAGTCCCGGTCTGCCCGGGGGTGCACACTCCAATGACCACTTTTTCACGTGGGAAACATCTAAGCCTTGTCCCGAAAACGCGCGTGGATTGCGACGATTTGCTATTGCCTCGAAGACTGCAGCTTGACATACATGTCTTCTCCTCACCATTCAATTGACATTGCTCATCTGCATTGTGTGAGTAGGTATGTGTACATCATTGCGCGATCAAGATTGTCTAGCGCGTGATGCATTACCGCTTCCGATCGCATCGATCAACGCTTCACAGCCAGATTGAGAAATGCACGAACAGTTTGGTGGTGGCAGGTCTTGTCCTGAGCGCCAAAGATTGCAGGGGCGGACTTCTCTCCAGAATTGTAGCAGGCCTGCTTTGCTTGCAAAGCCACACTGCTTCGCACCATCAATATCCCTTTTATCTCTGCGAAGTTTCGGCAATTTCTGGATTTGTCTATCGTCCAAGAATAGACTATGACCGAGAGATGTGTACAGACTCAAGGTTGACTTCGCTACGCGTCAAACCTCTCTGTCGGTTCTCCGAGATCAACGATGTCCAAGACCACGACCCGTCACAAACCAATCAACCCACAACCAAGCCACCAGCGATCGATAAGATACCTACCCCACATGGCTCCAGGTCGGCCCGGCCGGCCAGATCAACGTCATATCTACAGGCTCCAGAATCTCAGCCTTTGTACCGTCGAACGGCTTTCGTACCTGCCAAGAGTGTACTTGAGTACGCTCGCAGGACTTGCCAAGTCAGGTAGGTCATGCTAGGCTGTCTACGAGTATATCATGGCTATAGATCGCCCATGGGGCAAGTTTCGATATCAACTAGACGAGTAGGCATGTTGAGTTGCGGGTTCAAGGCAGTCTGCAAGCGTGTTGATGTCCTGGGCAAACATTGTTCTACTAACCCGGTATGTTGACGTTTCACCTCCTGATCTCAGCCGTCAGTCAATGCGGCATCTCGATTCACACGGCTGTGTGGGCACATTCTTGGTTGACTGTGAATTGCGATGTTGATGTCGGCTGTGCACCCTTCACCCGAGAGTTTTTTGCCAAACAGGATGATGGCAGAGATTGACACGACTGCTTTCTGTTTACTGCTCCAATATCGGATGCAATGCACCATGTCAGCCACGATCGAATACGCTGTCACTTAGAGCAACATCTTAAAGTGATCCTCCAAGCGACCGTTTAGTTTTCCCTGGAGTCTACCTCTGATGCCTACTCATCACATCTTGTTCGAGAAAGGAACGTTGGACTTAGAGCAATGCCTTTACGACCACACCAACACCTGACAAGGTACAGATGCACAAATAGCAAGGATGGGCCGATCAATTTGCACGTAATCCCAAGTCTGCTTTGACTACCATTGTTCAGGCACATTTCTGTCTGATGCACTAGCATAAGTGCTCCAAACCCTTTGTTTTTCTTGCTGCGAGCATCTGAGCATGCAGATTGTTGGATGAAGGCGGATATACAGCTCAACCTGATCCTAACATAAATTTAACATCACACCAGACTCCGGATACCTGGGGCGACCCTGACCGAGTGTCATGATGAAGCCGCAACCCTGTCCCGAAATACAACATCTGTCAGCACCATCATGGTTGATGATTTTGTAAAGTCAAGACATGTGGGGGTATTCTTAGTCCATCTAAGCCTGGCTGATGTTGATTCTCGCGATCTGTGGCAAGAAGCCAGGTGAATTACGTGGTTCTCAAGTTTTCTGAAAGTCAAGCGAACACTCATCTAAAAGCTCACGCTTCTACCGAGGAGGAAGGGATCAGGATAAGAATGAGAATCAAATCATCCAGACGAGAGAGCGTCAAGCATAGGCTCAAAGGCGATAGAGCATCATGAAAGGAGATTGCTATGGATAAAAGTAATATTTTCCAACACAGATACAGCATGGGTGGGGTGACCCTGTCAGTAGTATACTACCTAGAATCACCAAGGGCATAGCAGATATCCGCAGTGGCTTAAGAGTGACTGCAGAGAGATAGACTCAAACTTCATCTCATGCCTGAGCCTTATGACGCGACTGTAAGAAGGGAATATGATATGGTACGTTTCCACGAAAGGTACATACCCTCATGCTTCTCTTGACCAGCTGCATCGACATCAAAACCACCGCTTCTCTTGATGGCTAGTTGGGAAGGCATTCCCGTAGGCCAAAAGCTCGTTCACGGTGTAATTTTGTGCCTCTATCTCACATCCTAACACAATTTGCGAAGAAAGAAAAGATGGGTTGCGAGATCGTAAATCATATATACGGCACTAACAGATAAGCAAAACATTACATACAATGTATTTGACCAGCATCAAGGCGTGCGGTTGTTTCCAATTTTAGGTACGCCGAACAATCAGACAATGGCGTTGGGGTGCTCAGCCCTGCGTCTGGCCGTACCGATGCCACTTTCACCCAGTTCCTGGTTCTCACCAAGCCACGGCTTCTTGGCTTCTCCCAACACACCTTCAGTGCCGTAGTAGACGAAGTGACCGAGGATGATAAGGACGAAGGCGATGGGGTAAAGGTAGTGGATGTGGTAGCCCAGAACTTGAGTACCAACGACAATGCCCCAGAAAGTGCCAGTCAACAAGCCGATGTTGAAGAAAGCAGCGCTGCTCATGCGGAACACGATAGGTGCCAGAGAGTAGAAGATGAAGAGAAGAAGAGTGTAACCAACAATATATCCGATGATTTGTCCATCCCAGTGCGCGTCTCTGATAGATTCACGATCAAAGATGGCAGCCTGTACGCCGTTGATGAACATGCCCCAGAAGGCCAGTTGCCCTATGACCTCGTACATTGGCTTTTTCGAAACCAAGAATTCCTCAAACGTGTTGCTGAAGCCGTACAAAGTTTGAGCCAACAGACAAAAGAGATCGCCCTTCAGAGCGTTTGTGGGAGCGTACGAATTGGAGCCAGTCAGATAGTCACTGGCGATGAGCAGTGCGAAGCCTCCGCATGCGAGTACGATGCCTCCGTACTGTGCGAGGTGATAGCGCACTTTCAGAAGAACAAGTGAAATCACTACGACTACGACGACGGTCCAGAAGCTGAAAAGCTGTGCAGATAAGAGGTTGGTATACTTGTAGGCCAGGACAATGAAGTAGTTGCCTTCGACATCCAAGAAAGCGAGTATGAAATATCGCCACGAGTCCTTGACAAGCATCTTGGTCCATTTGGCAAAACCGTATCTGTACAGGGTGAAGGAGGTGTATACCACATTCAGCAGGACGTAGTTGAAGAAGGTCTGGAAAGCCGGGATACTCGTGCCTCGAGCATTGATCAAGGAGGTCAAGGTATTTGTTCCCGTCTGTGCCAGGGCAATGATCTGGGTGAGCAAGAGCACAATCCAGAAATCTCTTGTTCTCAAGTATGCGAACCTGCCCTTTCTCGACCCTTCTCTTTCTTCATACTGGTGTACGACCCCTCCATCGTCGATGACCTCGGGAGTGCCGTGGAGTCTGCCATGAATGCTTGAGCCGGGAGTTGATGGTTCGGGGGTTGTGCTGGTCCCCTTGGGCTTTACGACTATGCGCTCGACGGGGGCCTCGATCTCGGTTATGTCGTTGGCAAGGTCAACTTGGCGCTCTTGCTGCTGGTCGCGATGGCTCATCTTGACTAAGCTCGTGCTCGGAGCAGCTTCCTGACTCGGTTCGAAGGACGGTCGATATGTCGCGGACGATATAGATAGATGCAGAGCTGACCGGTTTCGCAGCAGCTAGTCGCTATCGTCACACAGGACAGCCAATCTGGTGGACAGACGACTCTGGTGGATTTTTTCTCTTGGGTCAAAAGCAAAGGCCCGACCTGTTGATGGAAAAGTGCCATCAAGTGCTCTGATTGGTCCAGGTCGGTGCTGCTATCGCCAAGCGAGGTCCAGACTTGTGCAGAATTGATCGTCCAAGAAACACGCGAAGGACGCGCTCGCCGCTCGCCGCTGCCAGCGCAGAGATCATGATGTGCCGTGTTTATTTTTGAGCCTCAATTCTCCGCTGCTCGGCCTGCTCCACATCTCGTTGAAGACTCGTTCCCACCCACTGGGGCTTGAGCGAGATGCGTCCCGGAGTGCTGAGTCGTCAACTCCGGAGAGCATTGTTGTTACCATGCCGCTCGGCGATAGCCTCTCTGATTCTTCGAGTGCGGATGGTGACAGACTAATGCCTTCGCGCCTTATTCACAGCGGCTCCATTCGCGATCCGATATTCCACTCGTCTACTCTAGGCATGCGGCGCAGTAGACGGCACCTCCGAGCTCCCTGTTCGGCCTTTCTTGTTTAAGAAGTTGGTCAACAATGGTCATCACTCACAGAAGGTGCAATGCGTTAGGACTGGCCCCTGTTGAGTGAATCTTATGAGATAGCCGTTCACGTAGTTTGGATTGCGGCGTTGTTGACGGAGGAGGCTTCAGCTGAGAATTATGGACCTGCATCAGGCCAGTGGTATAGCGAGCCGAGCCCGTGAACGAAACGTTCTTGCTTTTCACGCAAGGAACACGGGAACTTATGCATCTGGCACGTGTTTCCAAGAAAAAAACTTGACAACATGCCAGGTCCTGCAAATTCTCCATGCTTGCTTGCCTTGCGATAACGATGGGCCATGGCTATGAATCCTCCGCTCGCTTCCTGAAACCTAAAACACGAATACTTCGATAGTGTCTTTACTATCTATGGTATAATCGATGCGCATAACCACACAACAGCTGCAATCAGAAACAAGGCTTTGTTTTTACGCAAGGCTCAATGCATTCCTCTGGAAAAAGGAGACTCGAAACAATAGGAGATTCATAAGTGCATTCATCGGCATCATCGTGTCGCTCGGGGACCTGCAGTCCCCCCTGCATTCTAACAAAATTTCGAGCCTGACCCGTAAACAACTGTCGCTGCGACAATAATCCCAACTCCTGAACCGAAGCCAATCTGTTCAACAAAGACTCAACCAAAAATGAAGCCGAAAACAAATGAGATTCGTAAAAGCGTTTACCTCTGTTTGAAGAGGTAATTTTGCTAACCGTAAGCGCAAGGACATGTACGAGTTGCAATCTAATATGCCTGTGTTCTTTTGTAACACAGGACAGGCGAAGAGGATTGATGGTCAGGAAGGTGGTGTCTCAATGAGCGGCGACGGCACCACTGCCTTTCTTCAAGAAAGAGAATCGCTCCTTCTTGACGACAGGAGCCGGAACGGGGACCTCATTGGCCTCGGAGCTGGGTGCCTTGTTGTGTCCGAAATATTTGCGCTGAGTTTGTGGTTGCTCTACGAGCATCTGGTTGACTCTGCGACCTGGATGAATCTCATGAGAGGGTGCATAAGCAACTGCCTCGGATCTGAGCTCAATTTGACCACCTATGTAAATGTCAGTCAAAGCGACTCATGTCTGTTCATGGTGAGAGACTTACTGCTTGAGCCTGATGGCGAACTATTCTCACTCTCTGCTGGTGATGACTCGGCGGAAGATTCTACATTTCTGTTAGCTAGGCACTAGGAGCTGCTTTCGGACCATAACTTACCAACACTGGACAAGGGACTCTTGCCTACCGAGCTACGGGCAGAGCCACGAGGGGAGCGGGAAGCCTTGGTTCTATTGGCCAGCAGAGCTGCAGCAAAAACGGGCTCCTGATCGCGATCATTGGACTCCATAACCTTTTCCAGACCCTGGAAGCTTGTGTTTCGAGAAACGGAGGCCGACTTCATGGATGAACCTGTTGATCTGACGGGCAATGTAAAGGCTTGCGTAGAGGGCGTAAAGTCCAAGGATGAATCGCTGTTGGCTCTGTTGAAACCCGGTCTGCTGGAACGAGAGGTTGTTGTGTGAGAAGTAGATGGGCGAGTAGAATAGTCGCTGCCTATTCTGCTCAAACGGGCCTTGTTTTGGTATGCGATTTCTTCGGCCTTCCAGCCTCCCGGTGAGCTGGTCATAGCATCCGTGGCGGCATGAGTTGGAACATGTCTGTAAGGAGCTGTGGCAGCAGGTTTGGTCTCTTGGGTTTCCGCCTTTGCCTTGTGGTCATCCGCTGCCTTCTTGGCTCCCTTGAGCTTCGAGATGATGGACATGTCAAGAGAGTACGATGATCGCGGATGTGATCGTGTGTGTTTGCTGAGAGGTTGTAATGTATATTAAGGGATTCAAGTCCTGGTTCGAGCGTTGAGTATCTGGATGAGACAGAAAGAATAACTTGCCAGAAGGCGAGACTCAAGAAGCAGTGGAAACGGCGGCCTTTTGATTACTTCGCAGAAAGGATTCCCTGAGAGATTCCCGAGTTCAGCCAGGGAGCTTGATTGCACGGCTCTGAATCTAGCGTGGCGCCAAAATTAAAGTATTTGACGGGCAAGGTCAAAACGTGCGGAAGGTTTATGATCCACTGCGCAGGCAACGGCCAAGAGCGTGCCTCCAGTGGCTAGCTTTATAGCCAGGGGTGGCAGAGGCCGGAACACATGCTAGAGCAGGCCTCAAGTTGGTAGGAATCAGGTCCTGTTAAGGTTGGCTCATGCAGAGGCGCTCTTGGACTCGCTCAATTGGGATAGCATGATTACATGCACATGAAATGGAGCGTCTGGTTTTTAGTACGCAGAATAGTCCTGCATGGTACAGGATTCACACGATACAGGTGCATCGTCGGGTCGATTATTCCGCGGCGTTTCGGCCGTCATTACCACCTGTGTGGTAGTCGAGCTCGAATCCATGACGATCGTGCTGTTGAGAGGCAGTGGCATCCGAGACATAGAAACAGCTCCCACTGAAGCAGTCTCGGCGTGATGAAAATGGCTGAAAAACTGTAATCCTTATCGCCTGGTTCGGCAGGAGACGAGAGGGAACCGAGCCTTGGGGCTTGAGTGCTGTCGAACTCCCGGGCGTGCCGTCCACGACTTGTCCACATTAGGAAGCACGAGAGGAACCGTGCACAGACAGTAGCTTGATCCAGGAACAGAGGGCACGATCAGAGTTTGACAGATACAGTGGCGCCTCTGAAACTGGCGCATGCTAGATTTGAGAAGAAAGCTGGTGGTCGTACGCACCGTATCCACAGGCGCAGAAGTTGGAGCTGAAGAAGCTGAAGAGGGGCGGACGAGAACTCGCGACGGACGAGACTGACGCTCGCCGTGCCTCTCTAGAAGCAGCGACCGAAAGTGTTGTATGAAGCCATCTATCAATAGTTCGTACCTTAAGATACACTCGGTAACTTGCATGAACTCCGTCATTATGCAGACGTCTGGTTACTAACATTATTGCTCCTATCCTTGCAGAAGCACTTGGCAAGCAGGGAAATAACAATTAGTGACATTATGGCGACGCATGAACAACGATGCTGCCGTTATTCAGCGGCTGGCAACGCACCACACCGGGATTTGGCTGTTGGTTATTGGCACAAATCCAAATACAAACAAGCCAGATGTTCAGTGACCCTCGGTGGAGGGGTCAGTTGGCCGCAAGAGTCAGATGCTTTTGAGGGCGCATTCAGTGGCACTTTGGACAAATCGATATTCGTGGGGTCATGGCGGTCGCAGGTACTTAAAGTATGGTATGGCACGCGGCAGGCGTTACGAAGTGGAAGCCTGGCCTGGCCCTGCACAACGGCTTTCAATGGCAAAGTGCTGATGTAGGTCGAGACCTTGGAGATGAGACAAGAACGAAGAATTCCAGCAGCGTGGACGTGGAGAAGGCTCGACGTTGGCGTTTCGTCGTGGTCGTCGTGTAGGAACATCACACATGGCTGCTCAACGTACTCTAGAGCGAGACCGCAGCCACACCATGCAATGCTGAGACATGGATGAGCTCGGCTGGACGGAGTGACAACACAGGCAGAGTCTGCGGGGTATGAACAAAAGCAAACGGGCGAGGATATGAACAAGAGCAGAAAGTGCATGACGACGGGCACAGTTCAAGTGTCTCAGCGACGGAAGGTTGATGGAGGACGGTCGGTCTGTTAGTCTGTGCATGGTATGTGACTTCAATGACTCGAAACAAACTCTGCATCTGCAGGACGGAGCGGCATGGATCGTGGATCGTAAATCTTCTGCAAGCAGCCCATGGGGATATAGAACTCTACGTGAAGATCAATCTGGAGAGAAGCGGGCGATGCGCAACACGACTTGTAGAAGGCTCTTTGCATGCGAACTGTGAGGATCGCGAGAAAGCAGTGGAGGCACAAAATCACGTGCAAGGGTCGCTAGAAATAGATATCACGGTGACGTAAGTACTCGAGCACGATCCTGACAGGGTTTCGGCGCCCAAGGACGGGATGAGGACGGCATTGCACGAATGTCTGGCCTTGTAGACGGCAGGGACCAAGGAACTGGACGTGATAGTGCAAAGAGACTGGAAGAGCGACCTTGCGGACCGAAGTCCTGGAGTGACAGTCGAAAGCAAAGAACAGTCCCAATTGCGCAAGCAGATAGAGAGTCCGTGCGGTCGGAACTCTGGAACTGGCTCGACAAGCATCCCGGAGACGCTGCTGCACACGACAGCGAAAGGTTACGGCTCNTGAGCGCGACACGGGCATCTCACCAACAGCCGGTCGCGAACCCTTGATTGAGAAAAGCCATCGGCGCGTCCAACGGGCCTCTCGGAACAACACGCGCCTGCTATCGCCGCCCACCGCTGCGCATCTCCATCGCGCCCATCATCAGCCTCATCATCATTGCACGCGAGGCGTACAACTTGTCCCGATACAAGACAGCACGCGTCGCGTCATCACGACACGACAAGGCACAAGAATCACGAGACACACATCGCAAGGCCCCTGGGCTACGGAGTCAGGCAGTGCGCAACATCTAATTGATGATGGCACTTGCCGCTCCTCCGCTCAATGATCGCAAGCGCGTCAAGGTCTATGAGCTTAAGAACAACGACTGGTATGATCGCGGCACTGGTTTTTGCGCCGGGCAGGTCTTGGCCGTAAGTCGCGCCGCCGTCAAGGCACAACCTTTGCACTGGCAATGCGCTGACATGGCCGCTTCAGAATGACGAAGCGCGCATATATGTACAGTCCGAAGACGATGCGCAGCGCATTCTGCTCGAAACGAGGATCTCGCGCGACGACGGATACCAGAGGCAACAGGGTACACACACACCGAGGACCAAAGCAGGGGACCAAGGCTGATACGAGCACTGCGTAGACACACTGATAGTATGGACCGAACCAAGCGGCATCGACATGGCGCTGAGCTTTCAGGAGGCGGATGGATGCGCCCAGATATGGTGAGTCGCCCTCTGTCGCGCAGAAAACAGGACGGAGCTGACATGAATGGCGTGGCAGGGAGTTTATCACAGACATACAGCAGCGTATGCTCGCAATGAACCCCAACGAATACGACGGCCTGTCAGACGAGCTGGTGGATGGACAGGGTCTGCTGTTGCCAATGCCTGAGCTTGCCAACCTGCACCAGGTACAAGAGACAATGCGCGCAGCTAGTCAGACAACTCATGGCAGGGACGCCCTCGTGAAGTTCGTCATGGCGCCCGAGACACAGTACCTGGCCAAGCTGTTACCGCTGGTCGAGCTCGCTGAGCACGTTGAGGACATCCAGGCACTCCACCGCCTGTGCACAATCATGAAGACGCTCATCCTGCTCAACGACACTTCAATTATCGAACTGACCGTCTCGGACCATGCAATTCTCGGTGTCGTCGGCGCCCTCGAGTACGATCCTGATTTTCCCAGTCACAAGGCTAACCATCGCCATTACCTGGCCGACGAGTCACGCTTCAAGGAGGTTGTTGCTATTGACAACCCTGTCATCAAGAACAAGATCCACGCCACTTATCGCTTGCAATACCTCAAGGACGTTGTCTTGGCCCGTATTCTTGACGACCCTACTTTTACAGTCCTCAATTCGCTCATTTTCTACAACCAGGTCGACATTGTTAACCACATACAGTCCAGCAAAGACTTCATTCAGGAGCTTTTCACCATCTTCACCACTACTGACTCGGATGATCAACGCAAGAAGGATGCCGTGCACTTCATTCAAACGTGCTGCTCTGTCGCCAAAAGCATTCAGGCACAATCACGGGCCCATCTCTTCCAGAACTTCATTCATGGCGGCCTTCTTGAAGTTGTCACATACGCTTTGCGCCATCACCAGGCCTCTGTACGCGTTGCTGGCACCGATATCCTCGTTGCGCTAATAGACCATGATCCTGTCATGATGCGCTCTCACATTTTCCGCTCGATCAACCAAAAAACCAAACCACTTACGGACACACTGATCGAGTTGTTGCTGGTTGAGGTCGATCTAGGCGTGAAAGCCCAGATGGCTGATGCGATCAAAGTCCTCTTGGATCCTCATGCCAGCTCGACTTCCATGGACATGTTAGGTAGAACCAACGGAGATTTCATGGCAAAGATGAGGGGCGCAAATCCCAATTCCAGTGCTCAGATGGAGAGTTTTGTCGATAACTTCTACAACGATGGTGCCAAGCGCCTATTCCAACCTTTGAAAGACCTGGAGCACAACCAAAATCGTAAGTTCTCAAGGCGTCTCAGGGGCGATCAATTTATTAACCACTTTTTTGTAGTACAAACTATATCTGTACAGGAAGCCTCTCTCTTCGTCCATTTGGTCGAAATTCTATGCTTCTTCATTCGTCAACATAATTTCCGAAGTAGATACTACATCATTGCTGAAAGCCTACATTGTCGTGTGGCACAATTGCTCTCTTGCCCCCAGAAGCATTTGAAGCTAAGTATGTGTTTCGCAATCCGCAAAGTCTCGAACACTCGATGCTGACAGTTTTTAGCGGCACTGAAGTGGTTCCGAACATGCATTGGTCTCAACGACGAAAGCCACAATCGGAACATGATCGAAAACAGGATACTCGACCCAATTCTCGACATTGTTTACCAGACGATGCCCCGGGACAACCTTCTCAACTCGGCCTGCCTCGAATTATTTGAGTTCATCAAGCGTGAAAACCTCAAACAACTCATCGTACCGCTGGTCGAGGGCTACAGGGAAAAGCTGCTCGGCATTACCTACGTCAACACTTTTGGAGCCCTAGTCCTCAAGTATGAGCAAATACAGAGCGGTTACAATCCTGAAGACACAAGTTTTTCTACTCAAGGGGGCGAAACACCAAACCGAAGTCATGTTGCAGGTGGCCAGCGTTGGCAAGGACTCAAAGACACAGACGCGGAAGAAGAAGCTTATTTCAACGCCGCATCAGACGAAGAGACCGAAGACGAGAATGCAGCCTCACTACCCGAGACCGTAGTTGCGAAGACGCCCGAGGGCGGCCCCCCTATGCGGCCTCTCGTATCTTATCCAGAGGATGAGGATGAGGACACGATGGAGATGCTTGCAGCATCACCAAGCACGCCTGCCGAAAAGAAAGAGCCAGTCATCGAGTCATCAACACCGGAAAAACCGGGATCCCCGCCGTCGATCGTGCCTGAGAAGAGAAGACGTGAAGATGACGACGACGATGACCTGGAAAAGTTGGCGGGTGCGGTTTCAGCCAAACGACGCAGCTCTGTTAGTAGCATAAGCAGTGTGCGCAGCGACATGTCGGCTGCCAACTTGGATTCACCCACCAGCTCTCAACAACAAAACGGAGCAAGCATGCCTACGCTTAGGAGGAAAGGGAGTTTACGCAGCAAGGACGAAAAAGGAATAAGCATTGGACCCATCTCGCTGTCTCTGTCAGGAAAGACGAGCAACGAGGAAGGAGGCGGATAACAAAAGCGTTCGGGAAAGGTCTTGCTGCCGGTGCCCCGACAAGAAGGCCTTCTTCACCGTTTCTTCTTTTCGAATTTCATAATCAGACAATCACGACATTTGACGAGGCGTTTGATTTTCTTCTCGGGTCATCTTGTGCCATCTCATGGAAAGTGCACCCGGTGTTGATGGAATATGATGAATGACGGCCAGTCGCAACAAGCAACATAGATGAATTCTGTAGCAGTCCTGTACAATCTGCTCCACATCTTACATCGTTCTGCATTTCTTCCGTTCTTTTTCCTTTTATAGGACATGTGTGGTGCTTGCTATCGGATTTTATACCTGAAGCCTAGTATACACATTGGAGTGTGCGAGCGACAAGTGGACGGTACGATGGATTGTGGGTATCATGCTACAAGCTCTTTAAAATGCCATGCTGTATCCAGTCAGGCCAGCGTTGACGAACAGACCGAGCTGGGCGAGCCAGAAGAAGGCACCGGCCAGTCTGCCCTTGCCATTCTCCTTGGTCTGGGAAGTGTATCCAACAGCGTAAACGATTCTGCCGAGCGACCAGATGAGACCGAAAGCCGAGCTGAGGAGAGGGTAATGAAGACCACCGATGAGCAATGTGGTGAGGGCCATGTAGTGGTTCTCGAGGAAGTTGCCTAAAGTAAAGGGTACAGTCAGCATGGTTCTCGTGATAAAGATGATGCACCACCACGAAGGCGTATCAGACAGCACATGATGCTTCGAGATCGAGCTCATGTTCCACGGTACAAGGTCTATTGCCGGCGAGAAACACCCTGTGGGGTTGCAGGTCTTTGCAGAAGGACTGCTATGATGACGTACCATGGGCCCTTTGGGCACAGTTGAACAAGTACAGCTTGTGCTTGTCTTCAGCAGAGGCGGCCGAGAGTTGTGCAGAGTCGGCGTAGGGGGTAGGGTAGCCCAGGCCGGCGGCCTTGCGGAAGGACGAGCATCTCATGCCATGCCAGGTTCCGAGGAAGCAGGTACCGACGGCGGTAAGGACGACATAGCTACATGCATTGGTTAGTCAACAAGCTCATCCAAGACTCCAAGTCTCCAAGTCTCCAAGCACGCAATTGCGCCCGCCAACTGGGCGATTGGCTCGCTTGACGTTTTGACTTACCCGTATTCGGGTGCGATGGTGAGAGCAATCATCTTGTAATTATGTTTTCTCGATTCGAAGCTTCGGGACGTCAAGAGAGAACTCTTTTGGAAACAGAAGATGGAATTGCAAAGTGTACGAGTCGCTCGAGTCGAGGTCTTGAAGATGTCGTGCCGTTCCCCAGGCCAATGATGCCGGTCGGATGCATTTATCTCCGAGACTCCCTTGCTTGCTACATAAGCCGTTTGTGCTCGCTCTTTCCTCACCAGTGTGTTGCACAACTTCTTGTTGATTCGCTGAGGCTTATTGCACAAGTCGTACACTCTCTTCTCAGCATGGGCACAAACCCACAGCATTGTTTCGAGTTCGAAGCATCAGGCTTGGCCCACATCTAACGGATAGAATGGGCTTTGATTTTGTGCCCCGTAAATAAAGCTGATGCTGTTCTGCTTATCCTACGGCTAATTCCGAATGATATTACCTTGTTCGTGAATATTTCCCTCTTCTGATTTCCTCTTGCAAGCTCTCGCTCTGACTAGGTAACGGCGCTCTCCTTCTGTTTTGCCCTTGTAAATCTGGAGGTGCGTTGCCTGGAAATCCTGGAAAGCCAGGAGGAGGCATTGGAGGCGCACCGGCAAAACCCGGGAAAGGCATCGGGGGCGGTGGGCCACCTGGGAAACCAAGCGGTGGAGGAGGTGGAAACCCTTGCTGCCCACCTGGAGGAGGCATAGGCGGAAGTTGCCCACCGAACATCTGTTTTAGTTTCTCCATATCCATGTTGGCGGGTAGGGGTGGTACACCTCCCTGAGGCAGGGCAAATGGAAGGCTCTGACCACCAAGCATTGAGGGGCCGGCTGGGAATGGCAGGCCGTTTCCGCCCATACCTGGCATGGGCAGTGGTTGAGCTCCGCCAGTACTGGTTCCGTCTGGGAATGCAGCCCTCGGCGCTGAGATGCCTGGGAGACCAGCGAGACCTGGCAGCATGTTCTGTCGAGTAGGCATCTGTTGATCGACAAGGCCATCTGCCTCGTCCTCAAGTTCCTCCTCTTCATCTCTAGCTGTGCGATCTGTTGTGCGCTTCCATGTCCCTTGAGCTTCTGCTGCTGTTTGACCAATATGCCATCGATCATCTTTGTATGTATTGTCTCCAGGCCTTGGTCTTGACCAGAATCTGGTTGCTCGGTCGTTTGATCCGGACGCCAGTATACGTCCGAGAGGATGCCAGTCCAGACTCCAGATGGCAAAATCGTGGGCGTATGTCACCCGATGTGCGGGATTGATGGTTTGGGCAGGCGCATCCGAGTTTTCAGGCGCGTCGTATGGAGATAGTGTAGGTGCTGATCCAGCGGGGAGATTCTGCTCGTCCAGCAGGTAGTGATGCATGGCACCGTCAGCGCCTCCAGTAGTTAAAAAGTTCGAATGGATAGGGTGCCACGCAAGCGTGCTGATGTCCTTTTCGTGGCCACGCAGTAGGAAGACGTCTCGCATCATACGTATGTCGAAAACTCTTGCGGTAGAATCGCGAGCACAAGATGCCAGCAGAACGCCGTTTGTCGGCTCGAAGAGCGTCTTACTCACTGTGTTTTTGTGCCCATGGAGAGTGGTAAGGCATCGTCCGTTTCGTGGGTCCCAGAGCTTGATTTGATGGTCTTTCGAACCAGACACCAACAATCCTTTGGTCGGATGCCAGTCTACGCATTTAGCGTCCCACTGGTGACCTTCCAGCACGAGTTCCTCTACACCACCGGCGAAGTCGAAGATTTTGAGGTGAGCGTCATCCGCTGCTGTCACGAACTTGGTATCGGTAGGCGCAAAGGCCAAATCTCGGACGGGGTCGTTGTGCGCCTGTATTGACTTGACGTTGTTGAAGTTGGGCTGCCAGTATTTGACAATACCAGCTTGTTCGGCTGAAATGAGCCAGTCGTTGCTGTGTGAGTAGGCCACGGCTCGTACAGCACTGTCATGAGCCTAGCCTCATACATTAGTGAGATGTCTTGTAAAGCTGCCGCGAGTCTGCTGACCTGCATAATCGTCTCGAAGTTGAACGCCGTTCCGTTCCAAAGCGTAAATTCACCACTTGTCGAACCGGTGAGAAGACGCCTGCCTTCTGGTGTCCATTTGACTACATTGACAGGATGGCGCATCTTGTTGAGAGACGAATGTAAATGTCTAGCTGGTACTGAATCTACTGCATTTCCTCTGCGGGCAGGCGGCAGGAGCATCTATGATCGGTGTCAACATATAATCTTTCATTATACCGTCTATCTGAGCGGACCCCGAGCAAAAACTCACGTCTATCACGTAACTAGCACTGGGTCTCTCCATCTCAAATCCCATGGTTCCTTTGTACTGTGGCCGGCGATTGTGCACGTACTGTGCCATGTTCGCGCTGTAGTCAGTAGCAGGGCCTGTGTAGTGTCAGTATGGCATGCAACTCGATAGCCCCAGACAGGGAGGACGATGCAGGAAGTCCAGGAATACGTACGTCGAGACAATCGGGTTCTTTTGATGAAGCCATCATGGCCTCCGCCTTGATCTCCTTGATCCATGATGCTTGGAAAGCTAGGAAGGACAACACTTCAGCAATGATGTCTTGTACAAGCAGCTCTGGTTCGGACACGCGTTGCGCAAAGGCTTGAGCTCGACAATACCCAGCTCTACGCGCCAGATAAGATGAGGTGCTTTTTGACCTGGATGAATTTGCGGCAACAACGTTCAGCAAATCCAACCTAGGAACAAATGGTTAAAAGTGAATAGAAATGTCCATCAATAGTTAGATCATTCCTCGGGGCCACAATTACTAGCGACGCAGGAGATGTGAACATGGAGATCGGGAAAGTCGGAATGACACGTTGGCCAACAATAACGCCTGGACATATTCCTGCATCACTAGTGCGCTTGGCTGAATCTGGTGGGGAAGTCGGCAGCGTCAACTGCAGGAACATGATATCCAGCGCAATGGGTTTGCTTATTCAACGTGCCTTGTTCCAGCAATAGGCAAGATGGTAACAATTGGCTGTGGAAATGCACGGATATATGGAATGTCTGGGAGATGATTACTGCTGGACCTAAATCATGATGCCTTTTTGCTGAACAGTTGAACAGCGAAGGCCATTGTGCACCACTCTACTCCGTACAATAGCCAGAGTTATTGTTGGGAATAGTGAGAGGATGATGTGCTGCATAAGCAAACCGCATACGCCTGGTACGTGATCCCCAACTGCATGGTAGCTCCTTCTTGACGCGTCCAAGATGTGGTTTGTTTGCTCCAATTGTTCTTTCAAACCACCATGTTGAATGCTTTGCCGCAGAAACCCCTCTCTGTCGCTTGGCTGTCAACAAAATAGATAGGTAGTTGATTGACCTGATACTGTACTTAAGACTTCATATCAGAGCCGATCCGCTTCCTCCCCCACTTGCGCAAACAGCTCCAAAGCTCCTGAAACATGGCGTCCCTCATTGATACAGCCATCACGACCAGCCATGAAGTTCCAACAGATCGTCCGGAGAAGTTGGTCTTGCAGCGGCATGGCACAGCCGAGACGAAGAGAACCGAGAAATCCGGAGCCCAACCACCCAAGAAATATAGACACACCTTTGCAGTGCATTCTACCACCAGAGCTTCATGCCTCAGCCAGGACTCGGTAGCGCCTACCAGTTTTACTGGATTCAGGAACTTGGGTGCCCTGGTAATCAGTCAGTATCTGACCGCAAATACAACATGTCAGATCAACACTAACTGCCGCAGTCGTTTCTAATCTGCGCTTGATGATTGAGAACTTCAAAAAGGTATTGTGACCTGCTTAGGAAAGTTCCATGTATTGATCTTGGCTGATTATTCCAGTATGGTGTCTTGATCTGTGTTCGCTGCCATGATTACCGCCGCCAGGATGTCGTCTATGGTAGTATTCTCTATTTCCTTGTTCCTTGTCACCTATTCGTTGCCTATATCATCGAACTTGTTGCTGCCCAGCAAGCCAAGGGTGCCCTAGCTAGAGCAAAAAAGACGGGTGTCGATGCCGCAGCCAACTCGAGCCAGCGAAGGCAGGAGCTACGAGCCTTCCGCACCGCGTGGCACCTGATCGCTTTTGCCCATGGTGTCAACGCAACTCTGAACCTGGCCCTTGCGACCTACGTCGTCTACTACCATATCCATCACCCTGGCATTGGTACATTGTGCGAACTACACGCCGTCATCGTCTGGCTCAAAACATGCTCGTACGCGTTCACCAATCGCGATTTGCGCCACGCCTTGCTATATCCTTACGCCAGTGAAGTTCCAGAGCTCTACAGCTCGTGCCCATACCCTCAAAATATCACGCTCCACAACCTAACCTACTTCTGGTGGGCTCCAACGTTGATCTATCAGCCTGTCTATCCCAGATCAGAAAAGATCCGATGGCCTTTTGTCTTCAAGCGTTGTGTCGAGGTTATCGGCCTCAGCATTGTCATCTGGATCGCGAGCGCTCAGTATGCAGCTCCATTGTTGCGAAACTCTTTGGGAACAATTTCTTCGCTTGATCTGCCCTCTTTTGCGGAGCGTCTCATGAAACTCTCGACTATCTCCCTCTTTTGCTGGCTTGCCGGATTCTACGCTCTCTTTCAATCATTCCTGAATGCTCTCGCAGAGGTCATGCGTTTCGGTGATAGAGAGTTCTACGGAGACTGGTGGAACAGTAGTGGAGTTAGAGGCTACTGGTCCAGCTGGAACAAGCCAGTCTTTCAATTCATGAAGCGACACATCTACTCACCTATGGTTGGAAGAGGAGTGCCGCCACTCGTCGCTCAGATCATGACCTTTCTCTTTTCCGGTGTGCTGCATGAGTTGCTGGTCGGCGTTCCAACTCATAACATTCTCGGTAAGATTACATGGTTTGTATCTGGAGTTTCCAATGCTAACAAAATCCAGGTGTCGCCTTCGCTGGTATGATGGTCCAGTTACCTTTGATCTTCTTGACAGACCCATTGGCCAGAATGAAAGGAGGCAATGGAAAGCTTTTGGGTAATCTTATCTTTTGGGTTTCGTTTTGCCTTGTTGGTCAACCACTCGCTGCGCTTATGTACTTTTTTGCCTGGCAGGCCAAGTATGGTAGTGCCAGCAAGCCTCAGCTTTGGCACAGTACTGCGTAAAGTCAACCACTCAGCTCATATGACATCCTTTCATAGTTACCACGTCTGCTATCATTCCTTCCTCATTCGGAGGCCTCTGCCGTGTAACCAGCCATCTCCACCCAGAAAGCATAGAGCAATCCCCCGACTGAGAGCGTGTTGGAAGTTATCAATTCCTCAACTTAATCAGGAAGGAGCCTTGAACCAGTTGCTATAAGTACGACCTTCCTCCACCCTCAACCTCTTCTTCTACCACTCCTCCCAAGTCCTTCCCCTTGCTCATCTATCTCTCTCATCCATCACCACTCTTCAACACAACCCCGCCACGTCTCACGCGCACAGACTTAGTAAGTCAAAATCACCTCGCTCTCTGCTCTTCGAGTAGGCGTTCTCTTCGCACGCTGTGCTTTGCCTCGCGCATCTACCCTCCATTGCGAGTGGGAAGCACAGCCTTCACATCAATCTCTGCTCTTAAAGTGGGGCGATTCCTTTGTACGCCGCGCTTTGCTTCGCGCGATTCGTCTGCCTTGACTTCTCTTGGGAGTAGAAAGTGCAGCATTCACCCCAATCTCTACTCTTGGAGTGTATGCTTGCTTTGCGCACTTCAACTTACTTCACGTCACCTCCTTCCGCAGCTTCCTTGGCCGCAGTTCAACTCTCACTCCGCTCCCCTCTGAGAGCCTGCACATCCTTTGCACGCTGCGACTTACTTCGAGTTTGTCATCTGCACCTTCCTTGGCCGCAAGTCAGCTCTTGTTCCGTTCTCTACTGAGCGTTTGCACTCTTTTGCACGCTGCGACTTACTTCGCGACAATCTTCTCAACCGCGCCTTCCTAACTAATTGGAATCGCAGCTCTTACTCTACCCTGCTCTCACACAAGCAGACTCTCTATGCTACCCGACATAAATATCTGTCTCAACAAGATTACCTCCAAAACCAACCTACTCCAACTACACCATGGGTGTCTCTAACAAAGTCACTGACGACAATGAGGGTTTGTTCAATCTATGTCTTCCGCTTGACGATATTTGCTGACACTATACAGGCAATGTCATGGACATCGCCCTCGGATCTCTACGTGCACGTAAGATCCCTCTGCTCAAAGTTGAGGGTCTATCTTGGATCCTCGATCAAAACCTCCGCCCAGCAATTGTCGTCGGCTATGGCACGAACGACCCCGAGAAGATGTCCAGCATTCATCACATCATCAAGTTCCACGTCAGAAAGCGCCCCATCTTCAACGTAGTCTCTGCCATGGAGGACTACGCCGTAAAGCATACTCGTGTAGCCACGCCTAACGTCGTGATCTTCGATGAAAAGATTCCTGCTGCCGACATCACTTCAGCCAGGCACTATCTGCAGGGACAGTACATTGACTTTGTTCTAGATGTTGCTACAGCATTCCGCAGTCGTGGTCTCGAAGTCCCTCTAATCGACGGCTTCGAGGAAGATGTCGGCGACAAGGGCAAGGGCAAGGCCAAGACGAAGATTGCAGCCAAGCCTAAGGTTAAGGTTACTAAGACCAAGGTCGGTAAGAAGGCAAAGGTTCACAAGCGCGTCAGCTTCTTGATCGAGGACGATGAAGATGACGGTCCCATCCGTCGTTTGACACCAATCAGAAGTCAACCCGTCTTCCAGGGGAAGTCACAGGCTGGAGGCCCATCTGCAGATGAGAGTAGCCAGTCCTCGTCCGAACGCGCTGACAGTGTCATGGGAGAGTTCACCTCTAGAGTGTCGTCTCCTATCACCTCAAAGTCTACCTTCAAGACCTTAGCAGGTCTCACCCAGGTGATTGACCCTGACACTCCCATGCATTCTGTCGAAGGTTACGGTCTCCAAACCCCAACCAGCTCGATTGACGGAAAATCTGGCGACATCGACATGCTGAGCGAAGATCCATGGTCCCTCAACGGTTGTGGCAGCACCATGGCTCCCCCTAAGCACCCTGGCACATACACCGCCCACGAGGTCCTGTTCGAGCCTTGCTAATCGAAGCGATGAGGGAAACGAGAGGATCGAGAGTGTAAAACACGAACACGAAGGAAGAAGCTCGGAGGACAGCGATGCTTGAGATTGATTTATTCTGCTGCGTTCTGAATTTTCCAAATTGATAATGGTTCGACAAAAGCACTGAAGCTCTGCAGAACGGTGCATTGAGCTATGAAGAGGGGAGATCGGAGGAACACTCATCTACTGTAGAATAGCAAAAACCAAAAGGAAACGATCTCACTCTTCCAAAAGATCAAGACTCGAACTGCCCAACGAACACATTGTGCTATTGACACCGTGCGAATTCTTCCTATAGACAGACCCAACATCAAAAAGGTGGGTGTTCTACATTTATGCAATTTGTGGTGTCATTTGTGCAAGCTTGGCATTGCCGACGTACTGAGTACGGGTCGAATGCCCGTCTCCCTCATCACGCGTACATCAAGGTTGGATCATGACCTGTTGACTAGACTGACCATGAATCAACGAAAACATTTACACCAGCACCGAGACTGATCCCATCTACACATATACCTCAGAAGTCGAGCCATACAACACAAACACCGATTCGAACATGGAGCGCGTACGGCAGCTATGGCAGCAAGAGCAGGACTACGAGCCGATCGAGGGAGGGTCAGTCGAGGAGGAACAACAAAGACAAGAGCTACGGGAGTCTTCGTCCTTTTCATGGGCGGAATACTCAATCTTCCTGCTGCTCGGTGTGGCAATGCTATGGGCGTGGAACATGCTGCTCGCCGCCGGGCCGTACTTCCAGAGCCGCTTCGCATCAAGTGACCGTCTCCTGGACAATTTCCAGGCCTCAGAGCTCGCTGTCTCCAGCATCACCAACCTGGGCAGCATGTTAGTTCTCACCAATATGCAGGCTCGCGCTTCGTATCCTCGTCGTATCGTCATGTCTCTGTTGATCAACCTCGTCGCCTTCGCACTGCTCGCCCTCTCGACATGGTTTGCCCTCGGTGTTAGCGCCAACGCCTACTTTGCCTTTCTCATCTTCATCGTCTTCGTCACCAGTCTCGCCGCCGGCCTGTGCCAGAACGGCGTTTTCGCTTTCGTGTCCGGCTTTGGTCAGCCGCGTTATACCCAGGCCATCATGACAGGCCAGGGCGTTGCCGGCGTGCTCCCCTGCATCGCTCAAATCCTTTCGGTGCTTTCTGTGGCCAAGTCGCCGTCAGATGAGAAGTCTCCACATGGATCAGATACTTCTCCAGCGGTGCCTGGAACCGCTGCTTTCGCATACTTCCTGACCGCGACTGTCATCTGCGCCTCTACACTCCTCGCTTTCTTCTTTCTTGTCAGACAACATAACATGAAGAAAGCCGTCACGGCTCACGAAGATCTGGCATCCTCTGTTGACAGCATCGAGCAGCGCAGCAGGCAGTCTGTGCCACTTGCTGTCCTTTTCCGTAAGCTGCGCTGGCTCGCGGCAGCTGTCTTCTTGACATTCACCGTTACTATGATGTTTCCCATCTACACCCAACGTATCTTGAGTGTCAGACAGTCAGACACCTCATCCCGTCTTTTCCAAGCGCCTTCCTTCATCCCTCTGGCGTTCCTCTTCTGGAACGCTGGTGACCTACTCGGTCGCTTGCTGCCTGCTGTTCCTAGCCTCTCACTCATACATCGCCCAAAGCTCATCTTCGTACTTTCTATCGCTCGTGTGGGCTTCATCCCGCTATACCACCTCTGCAACATTCGTGGTCAAGGTGCTGTTGTCAAAAGCGATTTGTTTTACCTAGTTGTTGTACAATTGCTGTTCGGCATAACCAACGGCTATCTTGGCAGCATGTGTATGATGGGCGCTGCCGAGTGGGTCGACCCGGAGGAAAGAGAGGCCTCGGGTGGGTTTATGGGCTTGTGTCTCGTAGCCGGTCTTGCATTCGGCAGTTTGATCAGCTTCTTTGCCGCGAAAGCATAGGTAGCTACATCAAAAAAAGCAATCTACTGCATTGACCGTGACTACACACCTGGTTGTGAAGACCGAAATATGCAAGGGCCTATGCGTTGTCAGTTCCCATGCACCCTGCCGAAAATGGCTCTTTGCGAGGATGAAGGGGTTCAGACACGTGCCCATACCTCAAATATTTCGCTTGTCGATGCTCAGCAGACGAAACGTTACCTTGATGTCAAACACCTCCTAACGGACGTATCTTTGCTCTACTCTACGCCGTGCTCTTGGAATCTTCAGCGGTCCCGAGAAGAAACATCTATCGGCCAGTCAAAGCACACAATCATTGACACCGACCGACACACGTACCTCACTAGTATCAGAACAAATCCGTTCTGCATACGGAGTCCATCCCGGAGTCAAACACAAGGATGGTCCACTCATCTCGATGCACCACACACCATCCACGGCACTTCTCGCTCCACTTGATGACACTCGGAGCACCTGAGGTTTTCTTCACACTGAACCAACGAACAGTGTCCGGAGTGCACTGCGAAATTGGCGATAGAGCTCTCGGACGGAAGGAACGTGTCAGCGGCCACCACAATGAAGTAGTGCTGGTCGCACCCTTGAATCAAGCATTTGCGTGGAGATCCAGACCAACGATACTGGTCGACCACAGTATGGTGGTGACTCGATGGCTAGAGACGAAGAAAGCGTCATCGAGACTTTCTCATCAGGTCTGGGACGTTCAATCCAGACACTTCAGCTAGAGACCTTTCATATCTGGTCAGCGATAAGTTTGTGTTGAAAGGAGGACGTTTGGATGGAGTAGACAATGCTTGATCCTTCGTAGCACAAAAGCCCTGGAAGAACGCGTACCTGCAGTAACACGTCAAGAAACTCGAAAGCTGAGGTAGAGTAAGAATCAACTCGGTCTTCATGTCAGACTGCTGACATGGAAAAAGCCGGAACAGCTAGATGCCATCCGCAATCTGACAATACACAGCAACATGATCTACAACACTCTTGCGAAGCTCTCGGATATCCGTTGGCTACTGCGAAGACCGAGCTTGCTTGAAATATGAGTTATACACGAGCTATCCAGTTGCCTATTGACCAACCATATCATCTACCCCCTTTGCGAGGTCTTCGCACGTGGCCACAAACCCCCAACTCTTCGCTGCATTGAACTCGATGCATTGTTGAGAGAACTCCGGACTTGTAGTACCGCATGCATCTCTGAGCATCACGCAGTCATAACCTTTGCTGAACGCATCTGTGAAGGTACCACTGACGCACTGATCCGTATTGACACCGGCAAAGAGCAGACTTTTGATCCCCTGCTTCTGCAGGAAATCTTCGCAATCGGTGCGCGCCCCCCACATACCGCTCATACGGTCTTTGTGGATCCATATGTCTGGGTTGGAAGGGAGGTTCAGTCCTTCGGTATACATGGTGTCGAGAGGAGGGTACAGAGCCGAGTTCCAGGCGTCGCGCATGAGTAGATTTCCTGCGTCAACTGTCGAGCCATCTGCGAGTTTCACCTCTCCACACCAAGATCCGAGACCCTTGTAGATACGTTTGTCCTTGCCATTCTCCAGTACAACTGTGTCCTGAGGTTGAGCCTTGGGCGTACCTGCTTCACCGTCTTGCTCTCTGAAGACATCTCCCTCTGCTGTCTCGGCTTCAACTTCTTCATCCTCGTCATCGACAATGGCTTCAAAGCCGAAGGCGCGCTTGATAGCTGGTGGCATGACGTCGAGGTCTTCGTCCGTCAATCCCCAATTCAACCAGATAACTTGTATACCCGCTTTCCTCGCTGCAGGAATGGCGAATTGCTCCAAGTTCTTGGTTGCTGTGTGTCCCGCACCCTTCTTCCTTCCGAAACCTTCGGATAGGAAAAAGTTCTGCATGTCTATGATCACAAGGGCTGTCTTTTTCGGATCCAGAGTAATGGGCGTGTTTGATGTAGTCAGGTCCAGTCGCGGTGAAATTGGTTCGCTGGACGGAGATTCTGGATGTGTAAGATCGAATCTGTTATGCTTTGACGAATGTAGCCAGAAGTTTTTGGCATTGCCGATGACTGCTTGACGTTCTTTGCCCATGATTACAGATGTCGAGTATGTGTATGTGCTTGGAGAGGAATGATTAGTGCTGTACCTTTTCTACAGAATAAAATGTTTACACGTCATCCATTGAGGTTTTAAATCAAAATGCTTATCTTTCTATTATCGCTACGGTACCCCAAGACAAACATCCCCGGAGGTGATACTTTGCAGGTGGCCGAGGGGCAGGGAGCGGGGCACGGCAGGTTGAGCTTCCTCTTTTGGACTGAAACCCCAACCTTCGCCTATCAGTACTCGCATACCGACATCTCCTGAACTTGCCTTCCGTCTTTACAAGGTGCAAACATCACGTCTCAGTACCAATCATCTGCCTGAAATGGTTCAGAAACAAGGCTATTCTGCGTACAGTGTTTGATCGCATCAATGGCTAAACGCTTATTTTCAACTCCAATGCCGCTTTGCAGGAATATCAATGTCACGGCGAAGAGTTCAAACAAATTTGGGAATATGAATGATGTTTGCTTGAATCGAGTCAGTTTTCGAAAACGGCTACCATACTCAAGCTCCCTGTTGCCACTCTATTTGCGCCTCCTTTGGTACTCGGAAATAACCGGACAATCAGAACAGCAAGTGCCTCGACCACATGTCATGGCAGAATTGCCTTTGGAAACCACACCCACGGATGCGTCTCTGTCTCGCAGTTTGAGCAGATTGCGGATCGAAGCTATGGCCGTAAGGTGTTGGGTCGTAAGGACATGTCTTGTGTAGACCAAGACCGCTTCCCCGAAAGTCTGCTCACAAACTCAAGGAAACAGTCTTGAAAGTGGATCTTCTGTTCTTCGTTCCACTTTCAACCGGCCGAAAGGAAGGCGAGAATCTATTCGATCGAGGGTGCCTTTAGCTGTGCGCAAGCAGAAGCTGCGATGATGCGAGCCCGTTTCGAGATGCTGGGCATGATAGTTGCTCTATCCTAGTTCCGCTCATGAACAACCCTGGCATCTGCACCACTTTTGGGACGGATCCTAGACGACTCTTGTCCTCGCATTTCACAGAACTTTCAAACTGTTGATTCTTGTTAAAGAGAAGACCATCGAGCTGTGCGAGGAAAGAGAAGAGTGGGTTACAGCTTACTGGTTACGACATCATCTACGGTGGATTGAAAGCGCAAGGGCAAAGACATGTGATGTTTCTCGGCAGTGAAACGGGGTCTTCGAGTGCTCTTATGTCCCATTTATCGCGGACTCGGTGAGGTGTCCGGCGAGGTATCGAATCCAAATCGAGAATACAGTCACCTCAGCCTTGATTGGACTGTTGAGGACATCACCTTGTGGCACTGCTCGTCGCGCTCGGATTGTACGGCTTGATACCAACCGATTTGGTTCGTAGCAGCTAACGCATCTGTATACTCGAGCAGTAAATCCGAAGGATTGATGAGACAGAGTGACACCAATAAGCCCTTGAAGGTGGCAGTTGAGGGGAAAAGCTTGAGTATTCCATGCATCTTACGGTACGTGGAATTTGGACCAAATCTCCTGCGTGAAGCAGCCATTCTCGGCAGGGTACGACTCTGCCCTGCGAGCCCTGGGTCATCTTCACCATGACAAGCAGCATCCCGAAGAACCATGCATCTTCAGCATCTTCTTCAAGCAACAAGCAACGGAGCGTTTCCCGTAAACGCTTGTCAATTTATGCTTAAAACCTATAGAGATTGGGGATGATGAGAAGCAATGCAATGCGCACCATGTCATGTAGATAGGTGGAGGAAACGACCTGCTCACCAGATATGTCTGTGCAGCCCCCGAGCTACAGTACAACAAAAGGCAAGTGGAATGATAAGACACAGGGTATGGTGCATGTGAGATTTGTCTTTCTTCTTTGTTCAGATGAATCCGCTCATCTGGAGAATCCGAGGCCGGCCGAGCTTGAGAAGTACTGCGACAGGCGATGCCTGCAACTGTCAGACTGTCTTGGACATGCAAACGCGGAGCTCGCTTCCGGACGGGAATGGGTCCGAAGAGACGCACACCACTCTGCACTGTAACAGCCATGCTCGACAAAGCACGTCAACTCGTTGTTTGATCCAGATCGCTGGGATCGACGGAGGCTTGCGGCCGGATTGCAGTAACATTCATGTTCGTACCTGCCATACCACTGGCCTTGACAGACATGCAGACAGCAGAAAAAGGTCAGAAGGTGCCGTTTGACCTATCGAGGACAAGCCTGGGTCCATGGGCTGGAAACATTGATAATCGACCATGTTTGTCTTTTGAAGAGGAAAACAAGGAAATGCCACGAATCTGGTACTGCCGCTCAGCCGGGTCCCCTTCTGCTGCCGGCAGTTCTTAGCCTTGAACCTGTGTGCCACGCTGTCGGGTTGCAAGTCAATATGCTGTGAGCCGGTGACGATTGTTTAGGCGCCATTGGGGGAAAAAGGGAGGCGTTGTATGTGGACCTGGCCGCAGCCATACAGCGTTGCACAACAGGTGTTGTTGGTCTTCTTTGATTCTTGTCTCTACGGAATGGATCAAGCCCTTTGCTCCCTGTTGTGGGGCGACACGACGCAATATCGAACCAGACCAAGACGCGCGACATCCCATTGGGCGGCATGGTAATCTGAGATTTGACCTTGCTATCGGCAGCGTGCATTACCATGAGTCGACAGGCGTAGGAAAACAAGGCGTCTGGCTGGCGATTGCTGACAATGACGACGCCGAACGCCGACGACAAACAGAAAGCAGCATTGGCAGCAGGAGTAGCAAGCAGCGGCAGCCGTCCTGTCTTGCTCCTGTCTTCCAGTGACCGCCTCGCCGTGTACGCCCATGGCAATCGATTGCCAAACTTGAAGCATGCATTTGAAATTGGCGGTGTGTCCGAGAAGTGTTTGAAGCGGGTGGGGGCGGCTGTCAAACAATCTTTTTTCCGCTTCACCCTCGAGGGAAGCAACACAATCACGCATGCAGACTTGTGACAAGCAACAAACCCAAGAGTCGAGAGCCGTAGAAATGTGACACGTCAGGACTCGGCTTGGTGTACTCATCATGCCTTGCACCACTGTGGATGCCCAGCAGAGATATTAAAAAAGGTGCCTACCACCCAGCACTTGAACACATCCCACAGTCTGATACTTTTGAGATCTGTGCCTTCGTCTTTGCGCCTTCTGTCGAGCGTGTCTGCATCTCTCTGCGCTATGTATCACTCTTCCAAGATGACTTCGGCTAGCGGTCACCATTATCATCACCAACAGTCGAGTCCAAGCGATCGCTGTAGAGAGATTATGTCAATAGACAATCTTCTGACACCACAAAGAAACCAGCTTTCAGTGCAAACACACAACCTACAACCTGCTTCTTCTCAGATGATGAGCCCGTCGGCAGCCGACAGCGCATTCGAAAGAACACCCCGGGAAAAGCGCGAGCCATACTCGGACCAAGCGCAATTCTACATTATGTATGTTCGAGTCGGCAAAGAAAAGGACTGGAACCAAATTGAACGCTCCTTCGAAGACGTGTTTGGCCAGCATCGCGCGAAAGACGGGTTGACAGCTGTTTACTACCGGATCAGAAGCAAATGGGGGCTTCCGCCAGTCAACAAATCCTCGCAGGAAATATCCGAAGAAGGAAAAGACATGATTCGACAACGAGCGCGAGGATTTGATCAGGGGTTTTTGAAGAAGGTTGGGTATTTTGAGTGGTGCCAGTCGTATCAATCATCAGCCGCGCCCAGATGAGAAATATACTCATAGCTCCTCTTCATCTTGATCGGCATCGGCAGGGCCCTGAGCAGAGCGCATCCAAGGGAATTTCTTCCAGGGGTTCTGCATGACTTCATCGCCATCGCTCCACTCATCAGGGTCAGAATCCCACTGCTCGTCGTCTGAGCCTCCACGACGGTAGCCATAGGCGCCTCGACCATACTCGTCGTCGGATGTGACCTCGTCCTCAGGATAGTCGGCGGCATAGTACCCTTCGGCTGGAGTCGTGTGTCAGTACGAAGAACTTATTGAAGTGGTTGGAAGGGGTCAGATGCTTACCATTTTCGTCCTCGTCATCAGTCTCGAACTCTTTGTCGCTTTCAGCCTCTTCTTCGAAATACGTCTCCCACAGAGGTTGATCTTCTTCGGAGATGACAATGTAGCCGATTTGGATGTTGGAGGGGTCGTCGGACTCGAGACTGGCAGGGACTACAGGGTCTTTTGTGCGGACATATGTATCGTAGACATAATCATCATCATCGCTCATCATATCAACATCTTCGTCTGGCTTGTGCTGACTGGGTTGCGGCTGAGCGACAAACTGCTCTGGATGGCGGTCGCGGTATCTTTGAACGGGCTTCTTCGGGAGCGAGGTGACTTTCGGCTTTGTACGGGCCTCTTCCCGAGCCTCTTCTTCGAGAGCGAAGCGATGTAGAGCGTCGGCCAGACGGTCCGGGGGAGGATTGGCGGGACTCTGGAAAAGGGCTTCGGCAGTGGGTTTCTTCAGCCTGGAGCTTGCGCCGGGCCTCTTGAGCGTAGAGGGTGTGGACACGGGGGTGTCTTGGATTGATTGGGGAGCATCTTCTTGGCCGACACGACGTCGCTTGGGAGTGGCCTCGACGAAGGTGGGAATATCCTGAGCATCCAATTGGGCCTTGCGCTTTCTGACGGACTCAATGCGCCTGTGGAGGGGGCGTGTCGGGCGGGCAAGGCGGAACTCGCGGCGGACCAGAGCGTCTTGCTGCTGTTGTTGTTGTTGTTGTTGTTGCTGCTGCTGTTGCTGTTGCTGAATATGGTCTACTGTCTGAGACGGAGCGGAAGGTCCGGCCACACCGCCGTTTGCCGCGTCAGATGGCAGCTGCGAGGGGTGTGCCTGCTGCAGACGGAACTGCCACACCTGCTGCCTCTTCAGGGTCCGCTCTTCGAGGAATAAGTCGGCTGTTGGCTCTTCACCGCGCTTGCGCTTGACACGCACTAGCGATGGTAGTTCTGCCATCTCGCTGTACTGTCTTTCTGACTGTCGAGAACGCGCTGTCTGGGATGTTTGGACAGAAAGGAACTCCGTCTGTCTTTGTTGTCGTCGCTAACAATTGCGGCTCCTTCCGCACTGCCCTTTTTCGGACCCTGACCTACGTCATTGCCATCTAGACAAAACACTTTCTTCAACCTCTGTCCAGCTTGACTTCTGTGCTGTCTGAAATAAGGCCAATCAAGCCATCCTGTCTTTACTGGCGGGGAGAATCCTCTCGAGGTTTACCCTCCTTGAGTTCTTCGAAAGGCCATAGCAAAGCATGAGTCCTTGTAGCGAATAAGCATGCAACCGAAAGGGCTCATGTCGAGACTCTTCACTGAAAGTAGTCATAGTATAGTGGCTCTTTCCCTTATTGCAGCGCAGAGTGGTGCTTGTCTGTGATCTTTAATAACTTGAGTGGGTATTGTGATTACCCAGCTGTCTTGGACTCAGATGACAAACGTGAAAGCAAACGACATCTAGTTGTTTCATTCACTTGATCTTGGACATGACTTCACTGACACCTTTATTGCACACCTCGGAAACTTACTAGGCGACACTTCAATTACTCGCTGTCACTTGTCTCCGACAGCAGCTCAACTTTCACCTTCAACTCCCAGCCCACTCCTCCAACCGTTTCAACTCGATCTCTCTTCTCTACCTCAACATCTCTCTGATACAAGTTCATATCACATCCCACATCAGAAGTATACGACGTCGCAATGGACGGATCCAACCAGCCTCCCACTTACCCGCCTGCTCCTACTGTCGAAGACGAGCCCACCTCAATCTTCGGCGGAGGCAATGCCCACAAAGCCCCTGCCGCAGACCAGGACACCACAAACGCCCCTAGAGATCCACCTACAACTTCTGACGGCGACGCACGTGATGGCAACAACCCAGGCACTCCTCTCAACGACGGCGCCGCAGCTCCTACCGCCAACCCCGACGAGCCCAGAACCCCCGACAATGGAGTACCTTCTGCCGCTCCTGCCGAACCTGTCGATCGCGTGCAGATTGTCTTGAAAGACCAGAGCGGCAACCAGATTGCCTTTGGCGTCAAGTCAAACACTCGCATGGAGAAAGTTCAGAATGCCTATGCCGAGAAGACGGGTCGCCCTGTTGCTTCTCTGCGCTTCTACTTCGAGGGAAACCGCGTGACGGCCGATGACAATGTCACCACGGTAGGTCGTCTACTACATCAGTTTAGAACTAAAGACTGACCTGAGCAGCTTGAAATGGAGAACGAAGACATCATCGAGGTCATGACTGAGCAGATTGGCGGCGGTGGTGGCTCCGACCCTGCTCCTCTCAAGCTTGACAAGTATGTTGCAAAGTACTTCTCTGACGAGTCTCTCGAGGAGGTGGCTTTCGTGGTCAACAAGGTTGAAGTCGACGGCAAATGGGTCAAGGAAATGGAGTTCGTTGTTGGACCCGACGTCAAGGTCAAGGACTTCAAGGATGCTTGGGCTAAGCGTGCTGGATGCTCTGTTGACAGCGTTGTCTTCCGTTTCACCGGAACCAAGGAAGGACCTGGACTTCCATTCTACACTGAGGATGAGACCTTCGGTGACGTAAGTTGAGCTTCGGAACCCTACTGATGGCCTGTGATACTGACGGACGGACAGCTTGACCTCCAACCCGATGACAAAGTCTACGTCAGTGCACTTGCTGACGAACCCATCAACCTCGTGCGCCCCAGAAAGAGCATTGCCGTCAAGGAAGAGTAACTTGAGACAATCATCAGAGGACTCGGACACCTTCACTCAGTTTCCATTCATGTGCTCCAGCCAAGGGCTCAAATGGCACATCACATGCATCGAGCTGGTTGCTCGTAGCGAAAGAGATTGACACGGGAGCAAGGAGTAACCATTTCTCCCACAAGAAACAAACTCAGAGATAGTCCAGAAATGACAACACAGCTCCACTCATACATACGACTGCCATGGTGATTCTTAGACTTTCAAACAGACATACCAGACAATTGATAATCTATACAACCAATTCACATGAGTCTGCAATCCAAGTCATCTAAAAATCATGACGCTGAAACTAGACAAAGTACACGCAATATGTACCCGTACATACTCCCTGCTCTGAATAGTTTGTGCATCTGTCATACTGGTTTGGGAAAGAGCACTTGATGTCAAAGCTTCGGAATGGTTCTGCAAACATACCACCATCAAATGCAGGAACCCGTGTCGTAGCAACAATGTAGACCGCTCTTTCTAGATGCCATGTTGAATATCGAAGTTGGCTCTTGGGGATGTGAAAAGCCGCTCGCTACTTTCTTGTGGGTAGCGGATGAACGCTCCATGATGTAGACTCAGAAGATGCCAGAACAACCAATCAACCATCTCTTCTTGACTTTCCTGTCTCCTCCCGTCCCCCACAGCCAATTGTCGTCACCACCGCAGATATGGGCGCCTGTTTGAGTACCGCGAACCGTTTCCCGGCACCTAGCGCTGTACCTTGCTCTTCTACCTCTCGGTCAGCGTACTAAAGTCCCGTTCCACCTTACAGGCTACCCTCGATGATCTCGCGCCTCCCACTCAGTGTTACTTCTTACTCGTCATCGAGGAAGGAAATGACAAGTCGACTACGATCTGGCTCAAGATGTTTCCAGACACAACCTTCGACAAGCTCGCTACCTACCTCTCCAAGATATACGGCGAGCATGACCTCACCGTCTACAACAGAGTCATCTTCAAAAGCGATACACCCAAGCAGGCAAAAAGTGCAGCTGGAACAACTACCTGCGCTTGCTCTAAGCTAACATGAATGTCGTCTCTATAGCTCGGTCTGCAGAACGCATGTGTCATCAAGTATAACGCTTCGAGCCCGCAGACCAAGCTGATGGACTTGACCATCCGATAATCGCCAGCCCTGAAGCCTCGTCAGTGGTTCAAAAAAGGGCAGATTCCAAGGACGCAATGATTAACTCCTGGCGCAAGACGAGATATGGCTAGATGGCCGAGGAACAGCCAAGCACACCAGTTGAGCAGAAGGTCGGCGTTTGGACATAGCACAGTGATCGAGATCAACATGTAACATCAAGAAGTATTTGTCGGTAGTTCATGCATCGTACAATCATGATTCATTCGACGCTGCTCTACTTGATTCGCTATTTCAGACCAGTCCATAGTTCTCCCCGGTAAGAATGCTCGGTCGACAACACTATGCCTTGATACGCTGCATGAAGTCGTGAATACCATCAATGAGCACAGGACCCCATGCCTCGAATGACCTGCTAATAAGGTTGTCGAAGAAGGTGATTGCCTCCTCCTCACTCAGCTGCAGACAAAATCTCTCTTCAACCTTCTTGACAGCTTGGTCGCCAGCGAGTTTGATGTCAGGAATGTTAGCGTCTTGCATGAGTGCAAAGAGGTTAAGAATGAGATTCGACGAGCGACGTAGTGTGGTGAAGGCAGTGAAACAGTACTGCTTGAACTCATTGAATCTGCTGTCGGGATTGCTTGGATTCCGGTCGGGACTACCACCCAGTCCATCAATCATCTCAGCGCTGAGTCTCATACTTGGTGCTAGGGGTTTAGGATCGCGACCCAGGATATAGCCGAAGTCGGCGTGGAAGAAGTGACCATCTGGAGCGAGGAGCAAGTTATCCATGTGTCGATCACCGACACCCAACAGGTACGTAATGACGCAGTAACCAGCCAGCGACTTCACGTATGTATCCATCACCTCTTTACGAACACCCATAGGCGCGGAGCCATCTGGATTTTGCTCGCGGAGGTAGCCAAGAATCGAATTGTTGTACTTGGCGCTTCCCAGGATTGCGGAGAGAGGACTGGAGGAAACAAACTGAACCGCGCCAGCCAGTGCGCCAGTTGCCAGAATACGATATGGCGATAGCTGGAGGTTGAGGTTCTCTTTCAATAAGAGTTGGTCCATCAATGTGATGATCTGAATGACAAGTTGATCCTGGCGTAAGTTGTCGCCAACCTTAAAGATGAAAGGATAGATGTCGCCAGTGGTTGTTCTAAAGTGGAGCAACAGCGGTGATAACGTCGACTTGAAGATGTTGACATTGTCAGGTACGGCACCAACAATTTGGACGTCAGGATCAAGAGGTAGAGGAAGTGGAGGATCGATCTTGACAAGATCGATTTTGGGATCCATAAGAGCTTTCTTGAGCTTCTCGACTTTGCGTGTGCGATCGAGACTTTTGTTTCGCGCGTCGTCAGAGAGCTGCGACAAGACGGTGATAAATTCACCCTGGCGAAGTAGAATCTTGCGACGGTCTTGACCTTCGGATGTCTTCTCAAGCTCCTGCATGAAATCATAGGATACACGAGCATATAGTTTCTTGAAGGTGGCGCCCTGTGCATCATTCGAACTCTCATCCAATTCGACCATGAGATACCAATGTAGATAGTTACCCAGAAGAATGTTGGCAGCAGAGCGGGCAATAAGAAAGCTGGCGAGAGATGAGTCGTATTGGTCGAAGTTCGCGTTGGACTTGACCTCAGGCTCGAATTTCAAAGCCTGGACGAGTTGAAGGAGGTATAGCAATAGCTCTTGGTCACCTGCCTTGCGCAAGCGATCAACAGCATACGTTCGGACTTCTTTGTTGTCAAAAGAAGGACCAAGCAATTCGAGAGCGTCGTCAATATCAATCTCTTCCCACTTAGGGAGCAGTTGAATGACTTGGCGCACCTCGTTCGAGTCATTCCAAGAGGTCGATTTGATCAGCTTGGTCAGAGCTCGTTTGTCGCGAGTGAGGTAGTGTCTGAACTTGAAGACTTTGTCTCTTTCCTCGGCGCTCAAGTCGGTGGTCGGGCCATATAACAAGATGTGGTTGAGCTGGTCTCGCGTCTTTGGGTTTGGCTTGAGATGCCTGTCAAGCATGCCGATGCGTTGATTTCGAACCAAGCTGCGATGCTTGATCTCTGCAGGGTTGTCATAGAAGCCCACTTCAGGGTCATATATGCGTATCAGGTGGGGAGCGTTGGCATCTCCGTAAGCGGGCTTCTTTTGATCGATGCCCGGACCAACGTGTATCTCTGGCGGGGGTTTTAAGCGGACATCTGAGCCTGGAGCGGCGCGCAGGCGAGCACTAGACACTGGGGGCGGAGGGTATTCGTGATCGGTGAAGACAACGGGGTGGTCGAAGCGGGGAAACTCTATGTAGAGGTAGAAAATAGCCGAATCGTCTTGCGAATGACCATCGATATCAGCATGGCGAGGTGGTTGAGCATGTATCTTCGAGTCGTCACGGATGTTGGCCCTCTCCATGCGCTCAATCTGGCGGAAGACCATCTGATCCAGCCATTTGTGCTCAGATAATTCCCCCATCTCGTGCTTCTTCAGCAGACCTTGCAGTCTTTCGAGCTCGGCAGCCCTCTGACTGTGCTTGTCATCGGCGAACAGCTGCTTGTCCTCCTGGCTACGACGGCGACGCTTCGTAGAGGGAGCCCATGGAGTAGTCGAGTCAGAAAAGGCATCAGCCTGCTTGTGCCTCCAGAGACGGCACTTTTGCCTGCCTTTCCTCAGTGTGCCGTCATCATCGAACAGCGAGATTGTGGTGCCGCCAAAAGGGATGTGGTGACCTCTTGCGCCTTGGTTTCCGGCAGGTGACAGGTCCCAGACAGTGATTGCGAGCTGGGCATTGAGGGGAAGGAGGGCGTAGTCAAGGGGTAGACGCAGCCATTCGTTCCAGGCACGGGCAGTCTTGAACGTCTTGTATGGTGTCTGGGCGTGTACGGTCAAGGGTTTGCTGTCGGCAAAGACCTGGGCCGTGACATAGAGCTCCGAGGTTGGGCTGGCTAGCAGTCAGTTCGGGAGGCCGCGGTGCTGCTTTCTTTGACATGCGGCGTACCTCAAATTGGAACCTCGATGGCGCAATTCCGGCTGGCGTAGTAGAGTAGAATAGGCCAAGGCTTTCTCATAGCCCTCGAGACGGCCTCTACACAGGTGTTAGTCGTCGGCTTGGTGTACATGCAGAGCGGCTGTAAAGCGATACCACACCTTGACGCTGACACTCGTCTTGACCTCGGACGCACTCGCGAAGGTGAAAGTGTCCATCACGGCATCGATCGGACTAAACAAAGTCGGCGATGTTGCTGGAAGAGCAAAGGTTGGAAAGGGCTATGTCACATGCTGTGGGCGTCGCGTGGACACCAACGCGTTGCGCTTAATTCCGCTAAGCCCGGGCCTTGTTGGTTGCCTACCTTTGCGCTTCCACCGCTGCTCATTGACTGCCATACTTTCTCGTGTATTGCACCTCTTTCTTTCTCCGTCAATTCATGCTGCAATGGCCGATTACTCAAATCAAAATCGTGGTCAGGAAGACGACGAAGACGAAGAAGACATCGATGAGACTGTAATCACATTATTTCTCCCACATAAACAGACATAGATTGACCTTGGCAGGGCTACAAAACCATCAAAGATGCTGTTCTTTTCGCCATTGATGTCAGCTCGACCATGCTTATGAACCCCCCACAAGGAGATTCAAAAAAGGCTGATCGCGATACTCCCACAATTGCAGCTTTGAAATGTGCCTATTCTCTGATGCAGCAACGCATCATCTCTAACCCAAACGATATGATGGGCATTCTCCTCTTCGGAACTGAAAAATCTCGATTTCAGGATGAGGAAGGGACCTCAAAAGGACTGTCATATCCTCACTGCTACCTCCTGACCAACTTGGATGTTCCGGGAGCCAGAGATATCAAGCGTCTACGTGATCTGGTCAACGATGAAGACGAAGCCAAGGAACTCCTGCAACCTTCGACTGAGTCCGTGTCGATGTCGAATGTCTTGTTTTGTGCAAACCAGATCTTCACCACAAAGGCTCCCAACTTCTCGTCACGACGCTTGTTCCTTGTCACCGATAACGATGCTCCACACAATGATGACAAAGCCCTGAGGTCTGCCGCGGCGGTCAGAGCAAAGGATCTGTATGACTTGGGCGTGACTATTGAGCTCTTCCCCATCTCAAGTCCGGAGCATACATTCGACCGTTCCATCTTTTACAATGTACGTCTACCGTTTGCTCTACCGCTCTTCCCTCACTCACACATGACAGGATATTATCTACAGCGCCATTCCATCAGATCCAGATGCTCCTGCCCCTGTCACCAAGGCCTCTAGGGCCTCTGCCAGTGGTGACGGTCTTACCCTGTTACAGTCACTTTTGTCAAACATCAATTCAAGATCCGCCCCAAGACGTGCCTTGTTCTCTAACATGCCTTTTGAGATTGGTCCGGGCCTCAAAATCTCCATCAAAGGGTACATCATCATCAAACGACAAGAGCCCGCCAGAAGCAGTTACGTCTATATGGGCGGAGAAAGGCCTCAGCTTGCTGTCGGCTCATCCACCCTCCAGGCAGAAGACACAGCAAGATCAGTGGAGAAAGTCGAGATCCGGAAAGCATACAAATTCGGAGGCGAGACTGTTTCCTTTACGCCAGAAGAGATTGCAGAGGTCAAACACTTCGGCGATCCTGTGCTTCGCATCATCGGCTTCAAGCCCCTGAGCATGCTGCCTATCTGGGCCAATCATCGCCCGTCCACATTCATATATCCCTCCGAAGAGGATGTCATTGGTAGTACGAGAGTGTTCTCTGCGCTACAACAGAAGCTTCTCAAAGATCAGAAGATGGGTCTCGCTTGGTACATACCTCGACGTAACGCAACCCCCACTCTTGCTGCTGTTATCCCAGGTGCAGAGAGCCTTGACGAAGACGGAGTACAGGTCATGCCGCCAGGCTTGTGGATCCATGTTCTTCCCTTCGCGGACGACGTTCGCCAGGTGCCTGACACAACGGTCGTCCAAGCACCTGATGAACTGGTTGACAAAATGCGCACGATCGTTCAACAACTACAATTACCAAAGGCCGTCTACGACCCCAAGAAGTATCCGAACCCCTCTTTGCAATGGTTCTACCGTATCTTGCAAGCTCTTGCGCTCGACGAAGACTTACCAGAGAAGCCCGAAGACAAGACGCTACCACGCTACCGTCAAATTGACAAACGGGCAGGAGAGTATGTCATCGAATGGGGCTCTGAGCTTGAGACACAGTACGAGGCCTGGAAGAAAGCAAATGCTGGTCGTCACACTGCTACAGGTGCGACTAAGCGTGGCTCGACAACGGCAGGTGAAGGTGGTAAGAGAGCCAAACCTGCTGCTAATGGTGCAGCTTCAAAGTCGAGTGATAGTATCAGCGACGAGGATATGCGAAAAGCCTTTGAGACGAACAAGATCAACAAGCTCACAGTCGCGGTCCTCAAAGCTTGGTGCAAAGAAAAGGGGGTCAAATTAGCGGCTACAGCAAAGAAAGGCGACGTGGTTGATGAAGTCACGAGCTACTTCGAGAACAAGATGAACCTCTCATGAGTGTCTTTCACGGGCTTTTAGGAGCATACAGATATCTGGTCAGGGAGAACGAGTTGTCATCCAAGCAAGTGACTATACTTTAGCTTCACGGTGGGCAGCTCCCTGCTAGAGCCCTTGCTTGGTAGCTATCAGTATGACGAATGCATGAGTTATTGATCATAAGGCCACCCAATCGTCTCAAGTATATTCCTGCGAAGGCCATCATATATAGTGACCCCTAGTTCTCGACAAAAACGCAAGGCCAACGAGAATCCAGCAATGAGTTGACTTGTTTCCGTGCACGGGTCATTTCTTACATGACCAGAAGCGACGACGGATGTTGACTCGCAAAATTTGGATTGCAAACAGGCAAGGGCAAAGAACTTTGCGATTGGTGCCTGCTTTGTCGAGCGCCATTCTACGAAACACGGTCACTGAGCGCAAAGAATTGACACAATTTTGACTTCAATTCCAGACTTGATTGAAATGCATCCTCCTATCGGTCCTCGGTGACTTTACTTGCTATGATACAAACCGGTAACCACTTGAACCTGAGATGCCCTTGAAGCAGCCTCATCTCCGACCTCGAACTTGAAGGGAGTGGACAGGCATATCTTCATGCCTCGTCCTCGTCCTCGTCCGAAACGGCCCTCTTGATCTTCGAGGGGGTCTTGGAAGCGCGCTTGGTGACGCGACCGGACTTGACGGCTATATAGACATTAGTATAAGCCAGTGAAGAAGCAAAGTGATGAGATGCTTACAGTCGTCGGGGGTGGAGGGGTCGCCCTTCTTGGTGGCAGCGGTCTTCTTGGTAACGCCGTTCTTGTTGCGCATGTTGGCATCGAGACGTCCTTCGGCTTCGGCCTCTTCAGTAAGAGTCTGGGCGGCCTTCTTGTAGATACGGAAGCGTTTCTCGACGGCGTCGTAGCTGTCATTGAAGTAGCGAGCAGTAGCCATCACATCGACCTATTGCGCCCGTCAGTGAGGGGTTCGAAGAGTATCAGGCCACAGATCGCTCACCTTGCCGCCATTTGAAGCGACATAAGCAGCCATGAGGCGCTCAACGACATCCAGAGACTTCCAGTCAGGCATTTTGATGAGCTTTTGTGAGTGATGAAGAGCAGAATGTGGTTGGACAAGAAAGGAACAATGTGCAAATTGATGCGCGTTCGTGGACTTGAGTTGGTGTGGGTGAAGGCGGATGTGAGAGAAACAAAAGCGACAGCAGAAGAATAAAGCAGTTGCAACAGACAGTTGCCGAGACGATACACGTAAGTGAACCTTTGTTTACACGCGCTGGGAGCGAGACTATCTCATGTTGTCTCGAAGCAGTCTACTGGTCACGAAAGTCACAGAAAGACGAGAGAGACACGATTGCATGTGAACGCAAGTTATGATTTGGTTCCTCCATGATGTTATCCCTCGGATAGTATTGCAAGCTGCGTTCGCCAACTCCAGTTAGGAGCACGAGTGAACCATGAGAGCGATCTGCTCAAGTGAGCCAGTGATCTGCTATGAGGATTGGATGCTGCAAGAGTGGTTAGTTTAGATAGAGTTGACATATTGCTAAAACATCCTTACCTTAAGTCTCCTGTTCGTCATCGTCCTGGGCTTCGCGCTTGACCTTGGGTCTCTTGCTGATGGGAGTGCCTTCGTCCTCATCTTCATCGTCGTCGGCCGAAGCAGCCTTCTTAGCCTTGGGCTTAGGCTTGCGCTTGCGGGGAGTAGGAGCAGCGGCGGGAGCAGCGGTAGAAGCACTGGCAGCAGCGGCGGGAGGGTCGCCGACTTCCTTCTTCAGCTTGGCGAAGCGCTGACTAAAAACGCGCGTTAGTTGGTGAACCTGATTGAGATTAACGAGATCGTACCGAACAGCCTCCTTGGTCTTGCCCATCTGAGTAGCAACGTCGTCCCAGTTTGGGTTGACTTGGGCCAGAGTGATAACAGAAAGAAGAAGCTGACGATCCTCAGAGTCATTCCAGGGAGCCATCTTTGCGTTGATGTTTTTGTGATAGTGGAGGAAGATAAGAGAAGATAAAGTGGATGGAGAAAACAAGAAGAGATCTTCTTATGAAGCAACACACGTCTTGGTCGTTAGGAGTGTTGTGAAAGACAATCCGGAGAATGAAGGATGGCACGCTGACGATGCGACGATGATGTCGCCATCGCCGAGATGCAGTGACTCATCTGATTTTGATCTTCTAGTCTGGTGCTACCAGGGAGTTCTTCTCTTCGCTGCCTCGATATTGTCCTTGTCGTAGTCTCGAATCCCTCCATTAGCTGAGCCGATCTAGCAGGATCGTGTTGTAAAGGCGTTTGGAAATCAGCCCGTTGGCCCAAGAGCAGTTTTGGACATCACCGAAGCCTGGTTCGAGGATACGATGATACCTTGAAAATCAGGTATGCAAACCCGTCTGTTCGAGTCTGCTGTTTCTATCAGTGTCGTTGGCATAGAGGCCGTCTATCACAGGATCGAAACATGGCAGCACTGAGAAAAAAGGATACAACATCCAGGCAAGCATCTGAAAACTCAACAATTGAATTGTTGATATATTGGTGTTTATACAACAGTGGAGTTGAAGAACAGTTGCGACATGAGGTCTTACAAAAGGGCTGGTTGAACTTCGGCAAAACTTTCCATGTTCTCAAACTCAATCGCTGCTTCCTTGCGTATTCATACAACTGGATTGCATTGGAGACAATTTTTGGAAACGATAATTGAAGATCAGCTAATATCGTTGCCTTACTGTCTCATCTTGATTGAGAGCTGTCGAATAGTATCCGGAGGCTCGCGATCATACTGGAATCCACGGCAGTCTGGACCATCACATCTAAACGAAAAGATCAATTGCCAGGACATAAAATGACAGAATCTAACAACAAAGATAAGGCTGGTCCAGGTATTGCGAATTATCCTCAGCTCTCGGATCTCATCTTCAATAACACAAGCAACAACTCTTTCAACAAAGTCCTGGGCGAACTCAAACGAAGCACATTATCGATACCAAACAGACTTCGCTCGATCAAGCAGGATGCAAACTTTGTTTCTGAGGTTGCCTCTGCGTATGGACTACCACTGGTCGCCAATGAGAGGTGTGGAAGCTGGTATATACACCCAGAGCAGAAGAAACAGAGCGCTTACTTCAAGAGCACGGATGGACACATGGCACAGTGGAGTTTCAGCTTGAGAAGATTGAACCTTCAGGTACTGGAGACCATTGGACGATCTGATGGGTGAGTTCAACGTCTCTCAGAGGAGAATCTCAGTGGATACGGCACCGATAAGTGCGATGAAAGCACTGAGAAAACTCTTCTAACTATCGATCCAGATGTATCATAGTCGACTCTACAAGGCGTGGTAAAAGCATGCCTGATGCTTTGTCAAAAACTATACCCATCTGGACAACTGTTATGAATCGCATTCTATTTCCAGATCACCCAGATAGCCACGAAGTCACTACACCTCCCACAGTAGTAGGGGCATCCGAGCACGCCCAGATTGCTGCACGGATAGCAGGCTTCGTCGAGTCTCTCAAGGTGAGCCGATCAATTCTACTGTGGTATATAACGACTGACCAGCAAATCCAGACACTAGAACTTGACATTCCATCCATCCGTCAAAAGATCACAAAACCACTCCGGCCAATCTGGGTAACGCCAACATCTTCTCTGCCAGAATCACCTCCAAACTTCCCTTCTTTCCATCCGGTAGTCCTCCTTACAGCATCGTCCCGCATATCTGGCTCTGAGTCGACATCAGAGACTGGATACGTACAAGGAGCTGCCGACGATGCGGAAGCCTGGGCCCAAGGTCTGACAGCTCCTCTGTTCTGGAAACACAGCGAAACGTTATCCAATACCCCTGAAGACATGATCGAAGAAGTCATCGCAGAGCTTGTGAAGAAAGGTGATGGCAATCAAGGCTCTCAGCTTACACCTATCGGGCCAGGAAAGCGGGTCGCAATTGGTACGATAGATGCCGCCGAGACGGATGCAGGAGCGAAGGACGTAGTCATCACAGTGGCGTCTAAAGAGAACGAAGTTCTGCGATCGAAGATGGAGACTGAATATCTACACCTCACCCTTGTGGATGGCAAAGTAGGGAGCAGACAACTACGACACAGTCTCCCTAATCTCATTGCTTGGGTCAAAGCACAGCTCTCTGCAACTTCCGCATCTCGCATCGTAGTGGCAGATACAAATGGCAAAGATCAAGGTGTGGGTATTGCGCTAGCGATTCTGTGTCTTTTCGTCACAGACGATGGAAACATACGGTCAAGCGAGGAGGTGAAAGATCCGCCCAATGGACTGAACAAACAAACGATCAAGCAAAAGCTCAGTTGGATATCCGTGGCCAAACCGGATGCCAATCCCAGTCGGACGACACTGCAGAGCGTAAACGCGTATCTGTTGGGCTGATCAAGAGCAGTTAGAGTCGGAGAAACTATTGCATTGAGCAATTCTTGTTTATTCGTTATTAGCGTATCGTCGTGATTATTAGCAAGCCTGTGTAATGACTATGTACTTTGCAAGCAGAAAAGATGTGCTCAGAAGGTTCCGGTACCGAAGATGCCTCTGCGTTTGTTCTGGCGCATAGCAGCCTTCTCCCGTTTCTGCGCTGCGCGCTCTTCCTGGTCCTTCTCTCTGGCTGCCATCTGGATATCTCTTTGCTCCTTTGCCTCTTCCATCTCCTTCTTCTTGCGGGCAATCTCCACGCGTTGCTCTTCTCCTTCAACTCTCAACTCCTCTTCTAGCTCTCGTGGGTCCTTGAAACCGCCTAGTTCCTGGCCGGTGGCTTCCGCGAAGGATTCGAGGTTCATTGGGACTGATGATTCTCCTGCCAGCACACGGTTGATACGGTCGGGATCGAGTTTTTCTTCGCGAATGAACTTCAACTTGATCTGGCGGCGAGTCTTGGGCTGGAACATCTTCGAGATTATAAAGAAGTCGGTGCCAAACATGCGAAGGGCATCGTAAAAACGGTCTGTTTCCTCATCGCTCCAAGGGTCAGACTTCATCTTGAAGAATGGTACACGGTCGGTGGGATCGCGTCGGCGCTCGTTGATCCAGCTCATTTGGTTCACGCGTTTCGTCAAATCATCGTTCTCGGTTACGACCAGGTTCTCCGCGTTGCGGGCTGCCTGAGCTTGACGATCGATGCGCAGAGAGTCTTCTTCCACGACCAGGTTTCCTTCAGCATCCAGACGTAGACGAGGTCCTGTAACTACCGGTGGTGGTCGTGGCGTATCATTGGTGTTCTCTCCTTCTCCGCCTTCGCCGCCTTCGTTGTTCTCGGTCGGCTGTGCGTTGAGTGTGGCTGGATCTATACCGGATCTGATGGCTTCTGCTTCTGCCACTCTCTTTCTGTGTACCTCGTCCCAATCTATGGCGGCCATCTTAGTCTCTCGTTCCGAGACCTTGCCCAGCCCTCTATCCTTGGTGAGTTCGAACATTGTGGTTTCTGCAACATCAACTTCGTGATTCTCTGGGTCATCGACGGGGTCATCCTGGCCAGTATCTCCACCTTCTCCTTCGACTTGCGATTGTTTCTTCTTTTGACGAGGCTTCCTTGGCTTGGGTACGGGACGGGGAGCAGGTTCTTCTGTCTCGACTATGTTTCCATTTTCGTCTTCGACAACTGTCGCAGCAGATTTGGGCGCACGCTTCGCTCTTGGGGCTCTAGGTTTCTTGGGTTTCGCAACAGGTGTTGGACCGGCATCGTTCTCTTGAGCACCTCCAGCGGCTTGTGAATCATCACCGGTAGCGTCGGAGAGCTGAGTAGCGGCGGTCTTCCTCTGTCGCTTTGCGCGAGGTTTGGAAGCTGTGGCTGGTGAATTGACGGGTGGTAGCATTTGGGCTACCGGGGCTCTTGGCTGTTCTTGATGTTCAATGAGCGTATTGATCAGGGCAGCTTCGGTGTTAGACTCCAAGGTGGGTGCAGGTTGAAGAACGGTAGATTGAGAGGGTTGCGGTGCTGCGACTTCTTGAGATGGCGCGGAAGGTGGAGGTGTCGGACGTTTTCTTTTCTGACCAGCCAGCTGGTTTGGCGAAGACGGCGCAGTGTTTGCCGACTGCTCGGGGTAGGAAGAGGCATCGTTGGTGATCGACTCAGGTAGTTGGACGACAGATTGAGTGGGTGGCGGAGTGGAAGCGATCGGGACTAGCGAAGAGGGAGGTGTTTGTGCGACAGATGCCGCAGATGGAGCTGATTGTCGGAGCGGATTATCGGACTGAGCAAGAGAAAGCGGCGACGGCTCCAAGTGGTGTGGGAGAGCAGCCGGCGGTGGAGGAGTAGGTTGTCTAGAAGGTTGCTGAGCAGCAGCAGCAGCGGCGGTCGGAGGTTGAGTCACTGGAGATTGCTGAGTTGCAGGCGGGGTAGGCAGAGGGGCAGTCGGAGCTTGTTGTCGGTCAGGTTGTGTCGAGGTCGTGTCTGCTTGTGAGGTACCAGTAACGGTATCGGAAGTGCTTGACAGTGTTGGCTCTGCAGGGGTTGCAGGCTTGGGAGCAGGTTGAGCGGCAGGGCGACGGCGGGCGACAGCAGCTTTGGGAGCGAACTTCTTGCCCTTGTCTGTTTGACGCGTTAGTGAGAGGCGTCGCGTTTTTTGTTCAAATGGAAAGTCGCACTGATGGCCGAACTGGTCAAGGGCGCCATGTTTGTCAAGTCCGCATTTCCTGCGAAGGTGTTTTGTCCAAGTCGGAGAGTGTCTGGGCCGATGGATGATAATGATCTGGTCGCAAAGAAATGTCTTGATTCGAGGAAGGAGCCTAGTGAGCCTTGGGCCTTTGCGGCTCGAAGTTCAAAGCGCCGAGCGAGGAGAATGCCAAGGCCTTCGAGATGTCGCAACTTAGAGAAGTTACTCCCTCTCTCCGACTTCAGCGCCTTCACTCGCCTCGTCGTCCGCTCCTGCCTCGCCACCACGTCAGCTACAGCGGCGCCTTCTTCGCCTCTACCCAGCTGATCGTGACATGACGCTCTCCGACACGACCAACCTGTCTGTCCCTTCCTCCAGATCCACCATGGATGAGCGCAAGAGATCCATCCAGCCCGACTCGGACGACATCTATCCCAGCAAGCGCCACCAGACCAGCCATAATGCCCCTCAGATGAGAATGGACTCTGAAAAGGAAAAGGATGTCGAGGTAATTCCGCTCTCCCATCTCTGCGCTTTCACGTGCCTCCTTCCTGCTAACACACACATCAACAGTCGTTTCAAAAGGATGCCATTCTCCGTCAGATGAAAGAGTACAAGCGTGAAAAGGCCCTATACGAGTCCCAAGTCCAAGACCTCTCCAAGCGCTCCCAACACCACGACGACCACCTGCGCATCGTCGATGCCTGGTTCACTCAGGTTAATACTCCCCGACATGCCCCCGCTCCCGATGCCCCGACGCTGACGCCGCCGATCGTGTAGTTACTCGACGAGATTAGAATTCTGGTTGGCGACCTCGTCTCGGACCAAGAACCCGAGGCTGGTGAACTCTTCAACTCCTCTTTGCTTTTTGAAGACAACTCCCTCTTTGACACCCACCTCAAGAACCGCTCATCCAAAATCAAGGCTGCCATCAAGGATGTTTTCGGCAGACTGCCTGCCGCTGAGCCGGAAGTCAGAAGTCTGCAAGAGAGACTGGCTGCTCTGCTGGCAGCTGAAAAGGCTCATCTGATTGAACGTCAAAGAATCAGTGGTGAGTGCGATCAGCTATCTGAACGCTTGGAACAGGCGTCCTACCGTTATCTTCTCGCCGAAAAGAAACTCGATCGCGCAAAGAGCGCTCAAGTACAGAAACTCGAGCGTCAAGCAACAATGGGCGGACACTCAGAGTCAAGCTCTTCTTCGGAAAAGAAGTCTGTCAAGAGCGAGGCCGCTGAAACAAATGGCGAAGTTGACGGTGCTGTTCATGCCGCGGCAGAGACCGCTCGCAGAGAGGCTCTCGCTGCTTCGGAGAAACGCAAACTCCAAATGGAACAGCTTGAGGCAGAGAACAAGCGCCTAACCGAAGAGTTGACTTCCGCAAAAGTTCGACTAACTTCTCTGTCCGACGACGACTATGCCAAAACTGATCTCTACAAACTGCTGAAGTCTCAACACGAGGAGATCATCAAGCGCGTCAATGATCTGGAAGCTACTAATTTGCAGCTGCGCGAGGAGGCTCAACGACTCCAAGCCGAAAGAACATCATACCGCAACAACATGGAAGAGGAGTCGCAGACAAACACGACCGATCTCGAAACCCAGCTAGCACGTGCCGAGTCCGACCTGGCTCGTATTCGGAATGCAAGAGACGAGCTATCGGCCGAACTTTCTGTGCGCAAGGGCTCGCAAGACCAGAGTCAATTGGCCTCAGACTCCGTGAAAGAACTCGCAGCCGCTCGTGAGACTCGTATTGCTGCTCTGGAATCAGAAGTGGAGCGTCTCAAGTTACAAATCGGAGAAAGCACCGCATCCTCATCTAACGAGGCCATCGAAAATATGACGATCGATGAATTGAAATCACAGCTGAAGACGCTCGAAAATAGACACCTGTTGCTAAACAACGAACTGCCCTCTATGGAAGCGGCATGGAAGAAGGCTAAGGGTCTGGCAGAGAGAAAGGTGTCCGAGATCCTGGAGTGGGAAGAACAGCGCACGCGGATCCATGCTGAAAAGGCAAAGGCTGACCAGAAGTACTTCGCTGCAATGAAGGCAAAGGAGGCGCGCGAGAATGAACTGCGAACCCTCAAAGCACAGAATGCAAAGAGTTCCGAGATTGTGACGCAGCTCAAGGACGCCGAGAACAACAGCAGATCTTTGATTATTAATCTGGAGAAGCAAATTTCCGAGTCGAAAGAATCATTGACCTCGCTTTCACAACAAAATCGAACGATGCAGCAAAAACTCAGCGAAGGAAACTTAACTCTGGAGAAACTTCGCACACAAATTACCGACATGAAGAAAATAGTTGTTTCCAAGGATACCGCATCTTCAGCAGCTGCGGCCGCAAAACGACAGGCCGAGGTTGAGCTTGAAGAAGTCAAGGTCCGCTTGGAAGACACCAAGAAATCTCTTGATAGCATGAAGAGAAAGGGCTCTGGACGGGAATCTGAATCGGACGACTGGCGTGTAAGTACAAGCACACGGTATTATTTGACCGGGCTTGAGCTGACCATTGACAGAAAATTGCCATTTGCCCCGTTTGCAACTCAAACCTACGCAACACCGTCCTCAAGCTCTGCAGTCATACTTTTTGCCAGGGATGCGTGCAGAATCTCATCGCCAACCGATCCAGGAAATGTCCTTCGTGCGGTAAAGCATTCGGACATGCAGATCACATGCCTATAGTATTGGCATGAGCTGTCCCGTCGCCTCACCTCAAATTATCACTCAATGGCTTGCCGAGTTCATATTCACTTCTACGATACCCCGGTTCTTTTTCAGTCGTGTCAAAGCTCGCCGAGTGTGAGCACGAGAAGTACAAGACAGGGTTCGAGAGTGTCCGACTTTCACAGCGCGACGCCTATCGCCTCGTCAACGAGTACATTTTGGCCACTTACGTTGACACGCATTGCGAACTCGGCAAGAATGCCGGCAACGCCGACGATGGAGGTTCACCCAGTACTTCTCGGCCATACTTTTCTCATTCCCTGCTTCTGAGATAGACTCATTGATACATATTCGAGATTCAAGTCGACCTACAGAACCAGTCGGTAACGTTCCGCTTCTACAGTCTTCTCTTTCCGGTCAATACGACAAGGGACTACGACATTTGGCGATGACTGCCGCGGTGCAAGCACGAATTGTACAACCACGACCAGCAATACTAATGATGATCGGAAAGGCCTTGGATCGTTGTAATTCGAGCGGTAGCGGACGCTCTGGCTCTGATACCTAAAAGTAAAACAGCGAAATCAAACTATTACAAACCATCCCATAAATTGTATTCCAAGCACCAAATACAACCAATCCCTCGACAGATTGTAGGCGTGACTGTAGGCGTAGTCGTAGGGTCGGGAGAATATGAAACAGGTGATAGGTTGAGGAAGTAAGAGGACGAGAGGTTTCAGATGTCAAGTCCGATGATGCACGGCGGAAACGGCCCGTTCCTTCCTGTCGATCACCGTCAATGCACAAACGTCACTCTTCAATCTTGCAAAGAAAGTTACCAAGTTATCCAAATCTTCCAACCACCAAAACAAGCACATTCATACTCCGCAACCATGGGCAAATCCAAGCGTCGCAAGTTGCAAGAACGCAAAGACCACAACGAGAAATCTAACAAAGGTCGCTCGAGAACAAACGTCCGCGAAGGACCCTCACGACCAAAAAGCCAACAGGCGAAATCGCAACAACATGCCAAAGCCTCGTCGGAAAAGAAAGCAAAAGCATCGGCAGGTACACGGCAACAGCAACAACAAAATCAAGACCCTATCATCCCCTTCGACGCCCTCGACCGCATCCTCATCATCGGCGACGGCGATTTGAGTTTCAGCAGAAGTCTGGTGGATACACATGGATGCGCTGCACTGCTAGCGACCACCTACGACACGGAAGCCGAGTTGCTGGAGAAATACCCACAAGCGCAGGAGAACAAAGATGCGATTGAGGCGGAAGAGCAAAGAGTATTACACGGAGTAGACGCGACGAAATTGGGGCAGAAAGAGGTCAAGAAACAAGCTGGTGGGTGGGAGAGAGTGGTGTTCAATTTCCCGCATGTGGGAGGTAAGAGTACGGATGTCAATAGGCAGGTCAGGTATAACCAAGGTATGTTGTCCTTTCTGGGTGCTGTGGCATTTTTAATGTCGCAAATACTGATCATGGGTACAGAAATGCTGGTGTCTTTTTTCAAAGCGGTCACGCCGTTGTTGGCTCCTCATGGCACTGTCATTGTTACTCTGTTCGAAGGCGAGCCTTATACACTATGGAACATCCGCGATCTGGCTCGTCATTCTGGTCTGGAAGTCCAACGCAGTTTCCGCTTCCAAGCAGAGGTGTACCCAGGATACTCGCACGCACGCACATTAGGTAATATCGAGGGAGGAGGAGGTTGGAAGGGCGAGGAGAGGCCGTCAAGAAGCTATGTCTTCCAACACAAGGGAGCAGGCGAGCTGGTGCAGAAGCAACAAGCTAAGAACAACAAGAGGAAAAAGGCGGATGAGAGTGACGATGAGGACAGTGATGAGGATTGAGTGGTGTGGATATGATCATGTGTTTATATTGTTCGATACCCGAGCGTGAAAATCTACGCTGTACTTTCTTTCCATCTGGATCCTGAGGAGGGGTGCCTATATGTACAAAGTTCATTGTCTAAAAGCCGACAGCATGTCTGACCTCCTTCATAGTCGACTCGGCCGACTTCCTCGCCTTCTCAGCACCAATCTGTGCTGCCTCTTCAAGAATTTTTCCATCACCACCGACAATTTCCTCGAACCTCGCACGGATAGGGGCAAGATGTCCGTCCACCACCTCCGCGACTTTGTCTTTCAACGCCTTGAGACTTAGGCCCTCGAACTCCTTGGCATACTCTGCAGGATCTGCTGCGCCGTGGTTCGAGCTGTCGAGGTTGAAAGCAATCTCGATCAAGTTGGAGACACCAGGGCGGGCTGATGGGTCGTATGTTACACCCTCGATACTGTCTGTGAGAGCCACACGTAGTTTCTTTGAGATGACAGAGGACGAGTCGGTCAGGAGAATTCGTGACTTGGGATTTGGTGCTGATTTCGACATCTTGTGGATTGGGCGGTCGAGAGCCATTACACGCTTTGCAGGAGCTGCACAGGGGAGTGTCAGTCAAGCTCTTCAAGTTTGTTCTTTCCATAGCTCCTGCATATCAAGAGACAAACGTTTCACGGATACTTACATAGTAACGTCTCTGGCTGGACCAGAACCTTGCTACCGGCCAGATGGTTGAAGCCAGCGGCACACTCGCGTGCAAACTCGAGATGCTGAGATTGATCATGGCCGACAGGCACATGTGTGGCTTTGTGTATGAGGATATCTGCTGCCTGCAGGACAGGATATGAGAAGAGACCGAGTTTCAACTTTGTCTTGCTGGAGGGGTCTAAGGGATTGGCGTTCTCGTCGAGGTCGAGTTTGCTCTTTCATCATTGTCAGGACCGAGCAATTAAGTCATAGATGAAGGTAAAGAGAAGAAAAGAGGTGGAGGGGGAGAGAGAGCAGAAACAAACCTTCCATTGTGTCATCCGAGAAAGATAACCCATAGATGCTGAACAGCTCAGAATCCACATGAGTTCAGAATGAGCAGGTACCTACATTTCCATCAGCCCAAGGCTCTTCTACATGGCCTCACTAGAGGTGATCCTACATCGCTTTGAAAGAAGATGGTGCACTTTTGAGGGTCAAGTCCAACAGCAAGAAGAGCAGCCAGCATTTCTTTCTTGGAAGTCTTTAGAGCATCCGGATTTTGATGTACAGTGATAGCATGAAGATCAACGACCGAGTAGATCAAGGAAGTGTTAGATGAAGCGTCATTCTGTAACTTCACCCATTGCTGCATAGCACCAAGATAGTTCCCTAGATGCGGTACCCCGGTTGGCTGGATACCGGAGAAGATGACTCTCGGCGCTGCTAGAGCGTCACTGCTTGGCGTGTTGCTGTGAAGGCGTGTCAATGCTCGCGGAGCCAAACTCCGGGGCGCAGAGCGAGTGCATACCACACTACACAGCTTTTGCGACATTGCAACGAAGAAGGCAAGTATCAAACATGAACGCTTCAACCCCAAGACCGTACTACTCAAAAGTCCAACGCGCCGGCGATACATCGGAACGGGATGATCGGCAAGAAGGACCGTGGGCACGGACCATGCGCGAGCGTCGTCAGTGGCTGGGCGCTTCTGAACACCGCCCTGGTGATGTGCCTGAAGGTTGTATACCACAATCACTGAACACATCCTCTGAGTCCGATAGCGACGCAACAATCCGCGCACCCACTACTCCCTCGGCCAAGTCTCACAAATCCACCACCTACAACACACACAAGACCCCACAAGCAAAGAAAGCCTCCATCATGTCGTGGGCCGGCTTCAAGAAGAACGTCAACCGCGCAGCCACGCAGGTTATGGTCAAGACTGGCCACGTCGAGCAAACCCACGATCGCAGCTATGAAGTCGAAGAACGCCGCTACCGTGTCATGGAGAACGCCGCCACTCGCCTGCAGAAGGAATCAAAGGGCTATCTGGACAGCTTGCGCGCAATGACTGCCTCGCAAATGCGCATCGCAGAGACAATCGACGCCTTCTACGGTGACGCCGGTGCCAATGACGGTGTCTCTCGCAGCTACAAGCAGGCTGTCGAGGACTTGGACGCAGAGACTATCAAGGCCTTGGATGGTCCTTTCCGCTCGACCGTCCTCGACCCCATCAACCGCTTCTGTGCATACTTCCCCGACATCAACGAGTGTAAGTTGTTTCCTCTCCCCAATCTTCTTCCTTCTCATCCTCTTCTTCGTCCTCACTCAAAGCCCCAAAGCTGACCACACATCTTCTCCCCACAGGTATAAAGAAACGCAACCACAAGCTCCTAGATTATGACCGCGTCCGCGCCCAAGTAAAACGCCTAACCGAAAAGCCCGACAAGGACGTCACAAAACTGCCCCGCACCGAAAAGGAAGCAGAAATGACCCGCGCCGCCTACGAACAACTCAACGAACAACTCTTCAACGAACTGCCCCAACTCATCGAATTGCGTGTCCCTTACCTCGACCCTTCCTTCGAGGCTCTCGTCAAGATCCAGTTGAGATTCTGCGCAGAGGCGTACTCGAGAATGGCTCAGGTGCAGCAGTATCTGGATCCTGACACTAGAGATCAGTATGCCAATGGCAATCTGGACACTAGAGTTGAGCAAATCTTGCAGGAGATTCGTGAGCTCAGTATTGCTGGTACTGTTTGATGAGGCTTCACTTTTGTACAGGTCGTCACTTGGTTTGACGGCCTCACTTGTTTCTGGGAGCGGATGAAATGCAGCATGTTCTGAAGGAGAGCCCAGTGAGGGGCCAGAGACAGAGAAAAAGGCAGAGTTTCACAGAAAGAAAGAGGTTAATCATCATGGGCATCAAGGCGTGAAAGAGGAGCTCATTTGGCGTTGTTTCTAATACTGGTTCTTTTCATTATCTCTTCTTGAGATTCCATCGGCTCCCACGAGTCCTTTTTATGCGAGGACGGATTATTATGTGGATAGAGCAAAGAAAGGCAAAGCATTTTAGTAACATTGATTCCTTGAGCGTGACCTTTGATCTTCCCCATCTGTTATGCAGTGTCCCCATCCTTCCTGCATCTGGGACAATGTCCTGATATGCTGTTTCGGGCCCTTCTAGGCCCGTATGGCTCCTGGTGATCGCGAGGTTGCTTTTGGCTGCTGCAAAAATGCAGAGTGTGATTGAGGTCGGTGAAAGGGTCCAGTGAGAGCGGCGGATCGATGTGCTTCCAGTGGACATGGTCGTACTTTGAAGAGCAATGTGCCTTTTGACAGCTACTTGCTGTACGTGGCGTGTGACGCTGGAGAGCTTTACTCGATGGCGATGGTCTCAACATCACCGTCCTGGATAGAATTTTGGCCATCGGCGGGTGCAGAGGAAATGGCATTGTTTATGGGTAGTCCATTGGCATGTCCGTTCTGCATCTGTACCTCCTCAAGGCCAGTGAGCTGCACCTGAGGAACGCTACCAAGTCCGTTGGGCTGCAAGAACGTCTGCAAAGGGTAGATGGGGCCGTCAAAGTTCTCGCCATCGAACATGACAAAGTTCTGGATAGGTTGCTCGCGCTTGCCGAGCACGTTGATCACGTCTTCTGCAAGTCTGCCACCGACGAAAGCAGCCGTAGGTACGATCTCGCTGCCGATGTTGTGCAGGAAGCTGCGAAGGAACTCGGCTGTCAGCGACTCAATCGGCATCTGGAGCTCCTTAAGCTTGTTAGTTGCCATGCCGGTGAAGACGGTCAGATCTTCCTTGGAGTTCTGAGCAGGCAGACGGTGTACGTCACGCTCAAAGTCCCAGAGAGCGCGCATGCACGGTAGGAGCGGTGTAACGGAGCGCATCTTGCGACGGTTACGGATGATGTCGTCCGGCAAGGGAGAAGTGTTGGCCAAGAGTAGTGGAGAGTAGATCTCACGCTTGGTGACGGTCTCGATGTTCTTGCCGTTCTGCTTCTTGGTCGTGACGCCAACGATACTGCGGGTCGCAGTTTCTTGCTTGATGGTAGCAGGCATGTTGGAAGTTTCGCGCTCAATGATGTAGTCGTGCACGATCAGATCAGCGAAAATGAAGCCATAGAAGCCGTGAATTCCGGAAGCGTAGAAAGGACGGTTGGCAAGTCGGCAAGCAGCGTTGATGGTGGCCATAGTTTCCAGATTCTGATCGCATGCGATGACAAGTTGGAAGGGTGCGTAGTAAGTCTGATCCTTGGTCAAGATGTTGCTGCTGTCGGTTCTGACAGCGACTCTGGGGTTCAACTCCTGGAGACGCTCAGAAGCGGCTTCTGCTCGCTGGGATGAATGTCAGCATGAATCACATAGGGCCCTTCGAGACTATGCTCACATTGCGACCAACGTCCTCTTCACGGACAAAGTACTGAGCACCCAGATCGTCCTCAGTGACTTGCTCGCTGTCCACGATAGTCAGGGAGCCAATGCCATTGAGAATAAGGTTCTTGGCGATCTCGGTTCCCAATGCTTTGACTGAGATGAGTAGGATGTTGGCAGAGCGCATTCTAGATACAAAGGTTAGCAGATCCCTAAAAGATAGGTAGAGCATTAACTACCTCTCCTGAGCCTGCACACCCCAGAGGCGAATTTGGCGGTCATAGAGTGCGATCTCATCTAAACACTATCAGTGCTCAATCTTTAGCATTAGCGTTGACAACGATACCAGCGCTCATAGCTTGCGCCTGCGCAATGGCAGCAACTGTCTCGGCGGCTGCGTCGTGTGTGTCGAGAGCACCGTTCAGTTGGTCCACTGTTAGATATCAGCTCTAGTCGTAAGAAAATCTTCTAAAAGTCGCAGATCGTCGTACTAGTATCGCCATTTGAGAGCATGTTGATGTCGTTGGTAGACATGTTCGATAAGTGTCGGGATGTTCGTCCTCAAATCGAAAATTGGTGGCAGAGTGGAAGCGAATTGATAAGGAAGGCAGCAGCCAGAAAGCGATTTGGAAGACGGCAGAGCAAGTGAAAGTTGTTCGTGTTGCGCCTAGATAATTTGATAGTTTCAAGAAAGTAATGGATGGATCCGGACTGTTGGGACCAGGTTCCAGCGGCAATGAGACAGATTGACAGAGTTCCTGACTTAGGTCAAATGAATAAAAGAATAAGGGGATGATGCCGAAGCGATGTTTACTGGTAAGTGAAGTGAGCAGTGTACGAGTGGGTACGAATAAAGTAGAAGCATCCAAAAGTCCAAACCGCGTGGTCGGTCGGTCATAGACGCACGGACGTCTTCCGCATGAGAGTCGGTCTTGTCTTCCCCGAGCATCGCGACCCTGACGAACACCTACTCCGTATCCAACTGTTGTCGCTATTCTGCAGAATACTTTCTCTGCTCTTACAACAGCACAGACGCATCACAATCATGGACGCAATCATCGAGTCCGGACGCAAGATTTGGGAGGGTGAAATCGTAAGAGCTTGGATTTTGAGAGCAGATGAAGGGGGCCCCAAGCTGACAGCTCCTAGGACTTTGAAGGTCAACGCCTGGTCGAGATGTTCTGTAGCGTCCTGTTGAGCACTGCTGGAGTATGACTACCCTTCCCATTCTCATATCAGTTGAGCACTCCTTCCGATCTTCTACCTACCTTCACCACTCCACGGCCTCAATCTATCTGGAATGGACTGAGCTGACCCACCTTAGGTCCTCGCTTTCATGGTCGGCTTTGCAACTCAAGACATCACATACACTCTCTACATCCTGCTCGGCGGTGCAGCCCTCACCTTCGTCGTGTGCGTACCACCATGGCCCATTTACAACAAGGACCCCGTCAAGTGGTTGCCCGCAAAGAAGTCAAGCGGAGTCACAGGCATTGACATTACAGTCGATGGGAAAAAGGTGCAATAAATGTCACAAACTAAGGGTGTTCAAGGCGTACATGGGACAAGCCAAGGCAGTAAGACTACTGTCGCCTGGCTGGAAAGGAGTTCTTGAATCATAAATATGGCATGTCTCTGCCTTTTCATTAACGTGAGCGCTGAAACAAAGCGCCAAGTTGTAATGCTATCTCTTTTGGTCGTGTGATGCCTCTTCGGGCTTGTCGACATATGGTCGAGTGTAATCTTCCCTCTGCCCGTAAAGCTGCTCTTTCTGTGCCTTGGGTATAGTATAAGATGCGGACAGATGGCTGAATGGCGGGAGGTCGACGCTGGAATGCAAAGTAGAGGGTGGTGGAGCAAGGGTGCTCTGCTGATCGAGGTGGCGAAGGTGATGATTTATCGACCGTACTTTTGGAACTCCCAGTCTCTGTTGTCAAGAGGGCAGACTTGACGCGTCTTCAACCAACGCGAGATGCAGTGGAAGTGGAAAGCGTGCTTGGACAGAGTCAGTCTGGAAGATTGGTGATTTGGAAGCGGTTGAACTCACGTTACAAATACCCCATGCTACGGTGCATTCCTCACTGGTGGCGGAGGCTTGGTTGGCCTGGCAGTCGATGCCTTGTACGCAGATCAGTATTTGGTGCGACAGATTAAGACAGGGAGGAAGCATACACAGGTCCATGATGTGGTTGCGGCAAATAGCGCAGTTGTCGACGACGATGTCCCAGGCCCAAAGAGCGACGGCGTTCCACTGAGAACAGAGTATCAGTAACGGATGGCAGAGGCATTAGATAGCATGCATGTGCACCTTCTTGACTTCAAAACGCTTCTTTCCGGAGTCGGCGGCGGTATCAACCTTGGAGGTCTTGGTCTTAGTCGGGGCATCTGTCATCTCGACGTCGGCCATGGTTGCTGAAGAAGTGTGCGTGGGGAGCACAACGGGACGGATGATATGAGAGGTGGTGGTTAGAGGTCGCAGGTGTCGCAAAGGTGTATTTGCGACGAGGGTTGTGAAAGTGAATGTTTGACAATGACAAGCACCCAGGCAGCTGTGAGCACCGAGCACCTTGAATCACGGAAGCTCGGGGCGTTGCAGCCGCTGGCTATGACATAGATCTGATGCAGATAAGATCCGCTCGCCTGCTTTGATTGGTGCGATTGTCCATGTCGGGCGCAATCGACCTAACGACGACATTCACGTGCGTGACACCCACCATCCGACCTCTCTTTCAATCTCCTTGTCTCAGCAACTTCCTTACAAGACACTTTCGCAACGCCTTCTGATCCTACTCCGTGCCTGTTCTTTTCCTTCACTCGCACTCCGGCAATCGTTGGCATCTTACATCACAGTCTACCTCGGTCTTACGCGCCGATCCAGGAACATCTCCCTATTTGACTCGCGCCCGAGCACTTGTCATGTCTACTGCAGTAGCTGCTCCCTTTCAACAATCCTCCAACTTCGGCCCGCAATATCACAACATGTCCAACAGCCCTACACAACCCACCACTCAGCGCAATACGAGGCCGCCGCGTGCTCGCAACGTCAACATCAACAATGACGCTTATGCCCAGAACACCCAATCAGACTCCGGCCTTCCCTCGCAAGCGACGACTCCAAAGCCGAAGAAGACCAGACCTAGGCAGAACGACCACCGTGCTGCTTCCAACAGCGACGTGCCGAACTCGACCAACCAACGCACCAAGCCGTCACGCAAGTCGCCGACCGCTACTCCTGCGAAACCTGCCGCCTATGCCGGTCCCACTTTTCATGCTTCCCCTGCCGCTTCCAATCTGCCCATGCCCAAGTTCGCATCCAAGTCTGTACCGCCAGCTACGACCAACAACTCGCTCCAAGCCAAATTCGACGCCGAGTCCACGAAGCTCAATGCTCCTTCGCCGTCTTTCGATGCTGCTGTTCCGGCTCCCTTGTCAAGAGAAAGATCTCCACTCGACATATTCTTCAATGCCGATAGGCAAGAGCGTGCCCACAAGAGCTCATCCCCTCTAGCTCAGAGACGTACTACCCCGCCGGAAGCAAAAGGCATGTTCAAGCTGGATATTGACCCCTCTAGCAGCCCAGCTGCCTCTCAAAACCAGGCCGAAGCCGATAAACAGGCTTACACGCAGTCGCTCAAGAACCTTCTGAATCTGCAGCCTTCTACTACTTCTCCTGCTCAGCCCCGCGCTCAGCCAAACCCTGTCTTCCAGACTCCCCAGCAGCAGCGTACTCTTGACGCTGATCCTTCCCTTCATTACGGAAACCGCAGTTTGACACCGCTCTTCCATGCTGCTCGCAACCCATCGTCACCTCAGCCCACCGCTGATCTTACTCCTAAGCGTAATCCTTCTGCTCATGCACAGCAGCCTTTCGACCCTCGTGCCTACCTCGAGTCTCAATCGCCATTCATTTCTCGTCCCCACAATGCTTCTGCTTCGCCCCAGCAGCATTATCAGCAGCAGCCTTATCACAGCCCCGCACAATTTATCGGCGCTCATCGACCGCAGCCACCTCCCCCTCAGCGTCCATCACAACCTGATCATTCACCCGACGTCAAGGGTATGGAGGCCAAGCTTCGCGGTATGCTGAAGCTTACCTAATTTACGCACCTTGGATCTTCGTTTGCGTGACACAGCTTGTCTCTGTCGCTTCAGCCGGTTTCTCGCTACTTTTCGCTTTTTCTGTCTACACGCTGCATGATGATGATCAGGATGATTTCTCATAGCGCCTCGGCTTTTGGGTTCAGACGTCCTACGTCTTCGACATTATTTCAGTCTTGTCTCCGACCAATTTTCTGGCGTTACTGGCGAGCAACACTTTCGACTCGTCTGGGACCATGTTCTCTGAATTGTCTCTTGGCAATGATCAGCATACGGCATTGGGAGTTCAGAAGCTGGCAAGCTTCGCACTCGTCTTTTCTTGGTCAATGGTTCTGCGTCCTTCTCTACCAATCTTGAGGGTTATTTTGGCGTTTTCGGTTGTTTCTTTGCTATTTCGGTCTTTGCTTTTTTCTCTATTATGCCGCCATTGTTTTCCTATGGTTTCTTTCCAATCGCGTTCTCTATCTTCCCACGACAGAAGGGTTGCATTGTTGTGGCATTTTGGGGACGGGCGTTTGCTGGGAAATCCATGGGACAGAACAGGGACCAGTCAGGAGGCGCGATCTATCGATTTTTCAAACTTCTTGGTAGGTGCGCGACGATACCCCCTTGCTGCTCTTTGGTTTGCGTTGCGTTTCTTCTGGTTTCTTTCCTGCCGAGGTGTCTTTATCCTTCTTCTCGAGATTTAACTATCGAGTCTCTACTTTGCTTTGCTTTGTTGCTTTTTGAACAGAAAAAAAAAACCAGAAAATCATACTTTTGTCGAGAGCTCTCTGATGACTCTGGCCGTTTCTGGTCAGTCTGAGCTCTTGGCCCAAGAACTTTGCTTTTCTTTTTGCTTTCGTGTGATGATTAAAAGCCTTTGTTTCTAACCATTTCAGCTTCAATTGGGAATAGGGACTGAATCTCACCCCTATGTTAAATGGGGCTAACGCGTGCGCGCTTTGGAAACATTGAATTAACAGAATAGTGGCAGAACATCAACTACTATTCGAATCGACAACTGCATACTGATAAAGGACAGGGACGAGAAAAGCATAGGACCATTCACACTAGACATTATCTTCCTATCTCTCAAACTCAAAGGATTGCTTTTCGAGACAAGACCTCGAATCTCATTCTCCTCGTCGCCCTCCCTTCAAAATTATATCTTCTCGTACCAGCACCTCATTCAGTCTGCTCTTCGTAGTAGACTCCCGAATCAACAACGACGTGCGTACTTCTTGGTCAAGATCAGAGCGACCGTGAGTAGCATTCTGACCGATCTCCCGGAAGGACAGTGGACGCCAGGTCGCGACTAATAAGAAGTTCCGCTGGGGATCTCCTGCATAGTCGGGGTGGCCGACATCATAGGATCCTTGACATCATAAGGCGGATCCATAGGACGAGCCTGAGCCTCTCTCACTCCCACGACCCCCGTCATCTTAGGCTCCTCCACCTCCCCCTGCTCTCCACCCTCAACTACAGGCGTAGCAGTCTGCCCACTCGTCGACCTCTCAGTCCTCCTGTTCCCATTCCTACTCTGATAGGGTCTGATGCTTTGTCTCTGCTCCAAAGCACTGATGGCACTGGGATCAGTCCTCAGTCTCACATTGTCACCGGCGGGCTCGGAGGCAGTGGGTGCGGCGCCGATCACCCCGGGGCAGATTATACTGTTTGGCTGGGGTGTTGCGGCGACGAAGGCGGAGGAGGCGGCGTAGAAGGCTGAGCGGCGGGCTGAGCCGATCAGGGAGATTGAGGTGCCTTCTTGGCGTTTGCAGACGGCTGCGGCGGAGGTGAGAGTGAGGAGGGTGAGGAGGGCTGTTATCTGGGATGGGAGATGCATGGTGGTGGATTGCTTCCTGCTGAGGTGTGTAGGGGTGAGAGAAAACAGAAGAGGGAAGAAAAGCAATGGCAATGGTGTTTTGTAGCACAAGATTAGAGCTGCAAGGAAGCTCCGAAGCTATTGTCTAGAGGTAGAGTATGCTTTCGGTGGAGCAAGGTGAGATGAGGGGCATCTGTGTGATGCTCGCTGCCAAAGACGATCGTTGAGTATATATTCTGATGATGACCCCGCTGCTCCAACTGAGGCTCGAACTATGGAATGAGCAAAGAGGTGGCACTTTCCAAAGACACAAGAGCTTCGAAGACATACTTCGATCAATGAAAGTTAGCAAGGCAAGTTGTGGAGAAGGAAAGGTCGAACGAGCATAGCTGGGCTAGAAGGAGCCAACCGCTTTCTTCCTTCCATTTGCATCACACATTACACCCATTACATTCACGATCGTAACCTCTTCAACTGTAAGCAATCATTCATTGTATTCTTCATCCATATATCAAAAGTGGCCATTTATTCATCAACAAGGACATTTCCCACCAAAAAGCAAAATACAGTACATGAGATCTTTCTCTCAAATAAGCTCATGACAAGAAACCTTGGTCCCACTCCACATTTGGAGGGTACTCTCAACGACTTCAACCTTTCCTTTTCATCATACCACTGCGTTATGCCGTGTCATTGTTTTGTTCTCCCAGTAGCCTTTAATAGATGCGTCTGTTGGTTCCGGGACCAGGTGCTGGGCCTCTGAAGTATGACATGCCGCCACTTCCTCCGTGGGAGCCTGCTCCTCTGCGAGTGGCTGTGGGAGAATATCCACTAACTGAATCTCCGTTTGTCAGTGTACCTGTGCTGGTGCCGGTGCCGGTGCCAGTGCCAGTGCCAGTGCTTGTGCCAGTATTGCTGAAGTCAGGCTGCTGAACCGGCTGCTGAACGTATGGAGGTGCAGGCTGCTGCTGAAACTGAGGTGCTGGTCTGTATATACTGGTTCTTGTAAGTGTGGTCCTCGTAACCTCGACGATTCTGGTGCTTCCAAGAACATACCTCTGTGCTCTGGAACTGCGAGCCACAGAACTGACTGAAGGATGCGCTGAACGAGCAGGAGGGACTGGGTGAGCAGGAGGTAGGGGACGCATGGGCAGAGTTCTGGTGGGTTGGCTGTTGTAGTGATACTCTGAGAGACGACGATTGTAGTCATTTGCATTCTCGTAACCGGGATGAACCGGGCCAACATCAAGACGACGGCGTGGTTCAAGTGCTTGCTGAGCTCCGACGCTGGATTGGCGTGCTGTGTGACTCCCAGCTCTGGTACTCGGCTGGTGAGGTGCGCTATATAGTTGCGTTCCGTTGGTAGGCTGGCGAGATGTGTGTTCGAATATGGAGCCATGATGGTGAGGAGCAGAACTGCCGAATCTCGAGCTGGAACTTGGCTGATGATGTGTGGAGTTCCCAGCTCCGGAACTGTGGTGGCGGCGGTGATGGCGATGGTGATGGTGGTGATGGTGAGATGCAGAACCCCCAGCCCTGGAGCTGTAGTGAAGGTTGTCCTGACTGCTGGTTCGCCTATATACACCGCGCTCGGGGCTGGCAGGAGTGTAACGAGTGTCATAACCAGTTGGATGAGGTACATCTCTGCCCCAGTTCAAAACACGACGATCGATCTCGCTAGGAGTTGGGTCTGCTCCAGCACCTGTTCTTGTCTGATCTTCACCATAGATGTACCCCGAAGGACGTCTTGAGGCAGGGGGAGGAGGTGGAGGCGTAGGAACATATCTGTCTGCCACACTGCCGATTCTGGTAAACACAGGGTCTTGAGGCTGAATACCGATTTCTCTCCATCTTGATGCATCAAATGGGCGGCGATCGCAGTCTGGACAGTTCTGAGGTAGAGCTTGAGGGTGCTCTCGATTGAGAGCGTCCCAGTGTCGGCATACAGGCTGTCCAAAGTCGCGAACTGGTCTGCACTTCCATAGCTTCTTGAAGGTATGGCCGCACCCAGTGTAGCTGTTGACTTTTGATCCGCACATCTTAGATGATGTGTAATGAGTGATGAGTACAAAGGTGTGATTTATGTCTTTTTATATCGAGTGATTGGTTTGAATTGTCGACTTCCAGATGCTGAGTGGCTTTGATTGATTGTCTGTGGGTTTTCTTCCAGAAGTCGTTGGATCTGTTGTTATAAGTTCCTTCCTTTCCTGGACGCCCAGAGATATTATATACCCAACAAGCAACAGACTTTCACACCCATGATAGGGCATTACGCTGTTGAACGCATCACCCACACCTACACCGCATCATTTCACTACCCTCAAAAGCAGGATATCTTATCATCATCCACATCTTTTTTGCGTGTTGGCTGTGAGGTGGTGTATCAGGTGGTGGCTTTGAACTTGCCAGCACCCTGAATAGGTGTGCTCAGGTGGGTTAGGCTATCATGATGTGTGCTTTTTGTACTGTGACGGCACGAGGAAGGGAGGCACGGGGATACTTTTGAAGCAAGCGGGAAAGAAGCATGTGTTGTACAGGTCGTGTTTGCTGCTTTTGAGCGTAGAGGCTTGTGAAAGGACTGGCGATTGCCACGTCGGTGTTTAGTTTGGTTGATTTGGTGCTACTCCCTTTCTTGTTGCAACGAGTTTCGTGTGATGATTCACTTGACAGGCCGAAGAACGTTCTGCGGAAGGGAGATGTGCTTGATTCGATTCATGATTGGCGATAGGACAATCTCGAACAAGAAATCGTTTTGTTGTCATGCCTGTCTTTGAGGAAGCGAATCTCTTTATGTTCTCTTCGTATCGAGTTTCCATTTCTTTCAACAGAAACCAGCAGAAAAACCGATCGCAAGCTGTAGCCAGAAGAGTCCTGATGGTTCGACCTACGAAACCTCGTCCCCGTGGACCTCGCCCACCACCACGATCTCCTCCACCTCTCCCCGATCGACGCAGATCTCCTCCACCTCTGCCTGCGGTTCCTCCACCACGCTCACCAAGGCCACCTACAAGACCACGATCGTGAGACAAGTGCTTCCCCTGAGAGCTGAGGATTGGAGGAGAGATATGTGATTGTCCAAGCCGAGGTCGACCTCTGATGACGAACGGGGAGCATGGAAAGGGCTGATGCGGGAAGATGGTGTACATAATGATGCAGTCTTCCAGAGAACATTTGATGTTTCAGTGATTCTGTGAGAACACACTCTTTGAACTAGTCGAAGTCGACACTTCTTGACCAGCCTTCGATGCCGACCTGTCTGAACTCGACTTCGGCTTCTTGACCAAAGTAGCCAGCTTCACGCCAGGAACGCATAGTGTTCTTGTCGTAAGGTCCATGTGTCTGTCCACCATCTCTTGCATCCGCCCAGCGGAATTCGAACATGGCGTTTTCGTCCGCAGGTGCTTCCGACACGTGGTCAACCCAGTCTTCGCCAGTCTCGCGCTTGTATAGACGTTGTAGTAGTTCACGCTCGTGGTCGTAGATGTCTGGGTTATTGCGGCTGAAAATGGAATCCGCAGCGGCAGTGATTGCTTCAACAGCAGCCACACGGCGCTTTTCGGCTGGGTCCTCTTGGGCACCTCCATCTGCATCTAGGTCCATGGCATCTGACTTGGCGGCTTGCTTCTTTTGCTTCCACTTGGGCACCTTCTTCTGCTTTGACTTGGGAGCAGCTGCATTGAGGCGCTGTAGGGCTTCCAGTACAGACTCGCCCTTGTGTAGATGAGTGATCAGAGTGCCGTATAGATCGGAGGTTAGTAGAGCATCGTCGGCAGCGGTTTGTTTCCTTCGCTCTTCGTCACGCTTTTCTTGAGCGGCCCTGGCCTTCTTCATGTCCTTCTTGTTCAGGCCTTCCAGCCAACTGTCGTGGACAGAGTCTGGATCGGCAGCTTTGCGGATGAAGTTGCCGGCTTCGTCGAAACGACCCTCTTCGCCCTCTTGCTGCATGTTGAAGGCGTCGAGTTTAGGGGCGTGCTTTTTCTTACTGCCGGCACCTAGTTCCTCTGCATCTTCGTCTTCACCGTCCAGACGATCGCGTTCCGAATCACTGCCGCTCTCACTGCTACTTTCAACGCTAGCATCATCGTCGGCACGCGACTTGCCCTTAGGATCGAGAGTAAAGTCGGCACGGACATGGCCTCCAGACTTGCTCTTGTGGACTTGGCCTTCGATATCGTCGATGTCCATGAAGCGTACGTCTTTCTTCGTCTTTTTGCCTTCGCCCCGCAGATCTTCATCGTCATCTCCGTCTGCTGTTCCTCCTACACCACCAGTGCCTTCGTCGACGTCGGCGAACATGTCCATCTCATCTTCATCTTTTGATTTTCCGGTGTCTTGGCCGCGTTGGTTCCATCCAGCATTCTTTGCACCCTTTGTCTCGGCAGATCTGCCTTCTTGTTTCGCTAGCTCTGCCTTTTCGTCTGCTCTAGCTTCGAAGTTGTCGTCGCTGCTGTCGCTCTCGTAACCATCGAGCTTGACAGCATTGCGTTTTGTCTGCATACCACCCTTACCAATCTCATCCAGTTCCAGGATGGCATCTTCTTCCGGAGCATCAGGGGCGAGGGTTGAAGGGTTACGGTGGTCGAATCTGGGCTTTTTGCTTTCCGGAGAGATGTAGCGATCAGAGGCTTCGGCGGTGCGTTTAGGGCGGACACCGCCAGCGGGTATTGTCTGTCGTCCTCCAGACATGTTGCGACCGCCCGACATGTTGAGTTGGTATAAGGTGTGTTTGAGAGATGGTTTTGATGCCTGAGGTCTGTCGCGATGGAAGTGTTTATCGAGATTCATGCGTCATGGGTCTGTGCTGATCGAGAATACCGAGCATACCACTTCGATGTCGAACGTTGTATGGATCATCTGCTTTAGACGCAAAATAAGTGTGGGACTAGCTGTAAAAAGACACCAATGTGAAGCTCACGGGGCCGCGTACAGATGGTAGTTCTCATTCGTGCATGCAACAGATCAATAACATTCACATTTTAACTACTGGGCTGCACGAAGCTTGCTCAAGAATGATATTTGGCGAGCATTGCCTGATACCGACCATCAATAGCTATCTCAGAGATACTCATGATTATCTGATAAACTTTCTGCGCCTTCTTAGTTACTGCCTCATGATTAGTGTGTTGTAATGGTTCAAAAAGGAAAGAGCGATTGAGACAAGTCGAGAGAGAACGCGACCCTGGATTTCGTCATCGTCGGACTCCAGACTTTCACAAGACAGCCAGACGCTCTTGACTGTCCGGTTGACAAAGCAGTCCCAGGACGACAACATCACATCCATCTGCCTGTCATGGTAAGTTGACCATTCGTAACAACAAGACCAGCGCTAACATCACATCAGTATCGCAACGATCCTCTCGCCATGTACAACCAGGCCATGCTGTCGCGAGGCGGCCGCCCTCGCCGCTTCGATGAGTACTACCGCTGCTACCCTGTCGCCATGAAGACAGACCGTGAAGATGTCATCCACGGCGGAAAGGTCTATCTACCTGCCTCTGCTCTGGACAAGCTCACCCAGCTACACATCACCTACCCCATGCTCTTCGAACTCATCAACGGCGCAAAATCAACAAAGACGCATGCCGGTGTGCTCGAATTCACTGCTGAAGAAGGCAAGATCTATCTGCCCTACTGGATCATGCGCTCGCTCCTCCTCGACCCCGGTGATCTCCTCCAGATAAAGTCTACCGACCTCCCATCCGGCACCTTCATCAAGCTGCAACCTCAAAGCCCCGCCTTCCTCGACATCTCCGACCCCAAGGCCGTCCTCGAGAACGTCTTCCGCAGCTACTCATGTCTTACAGTCGGCGACGTCTTCTCCTTCAGCTACGTCGACCAGATTCACGAGATCGCCGTCCTGGAAGTAAAACCCGACAAGGATTCACATTCCATCAGTGTCCAAGAGACTGACTTGAGTGTCGATTTCGCCGCTCCTGTCGGCTACAAGGAGCCTGAGCGTACTAGCGGTACCTCAACACCTGCACAAGTCAAGGGAATGGGCGGTTCCATTCACACTCAAGGGACCATGGCCCAAGCCATCAACTACTCCGCCATCGCCCCCAACAGCACAGATGCAGCAACAGGCCATGCAGCAGCTGCCTCACATTTTATCTCTGCTGGTCACCGTCTCGTGCCAAAGAAGGGTAGCAAAACCGCAACTCCATCCTCCACCGGAACATCGACTCCAGCACCTGCAGAAACTGTCGGCATTCCCGGTGTAGCCCAGACGCAAGCCCGTAGAAATGGCCCTCAGCCTCTACGTCTACCACCAGGAAAGCTTTTCTTCGGCTACGAAATCAAGCCCAAGCCAGCAAAGAAGGAGGATGCCGAGGAGGAGCCAAAGAAGCAGCACTTTTTCTCCGGTGAAGGTCAGACTCTTAGAAAGAAGAAATGAGCTATTCGCCTGAAGAGGGAAATATGGAAGTAGACGTGAAAGATGAGGATGATACTTCGCAGATGACTGTTGCTTTCCAAGCGTATATCACGAGGAGTTTCGAGGGTTGGCCTGATAGAATGGCCAGGATCAAAGGGGGTTATTCGTTGCATTTCTTCGGCGTTCTAGATATCATACCATTCTCTGAATCAAACTCTCTTATTACGAATTGTTTACTCTCTGAGCTCCATTAACGTGGTTTTGTCGTATAAGGAATGGTGGCACTCTTCTCAAGGTCATCCGAAGCCTGGGTCGTGACAGGGTGATACCCTTGACCATGGTTTTCGACCATCAATGTTGTCTCCCTGCCTTCCCATGTAATGTGATGATCCAATATCTCGGTTGATAAGCCTCTGAGTATATCTACACCTGGTGTACCGATGTTGAGCAAGTAGATCATTGCGTTGTTGCGCTATATCATTTTTCAACATCTGAGAGCGCCGAAGCTAGACAACCCACCACCGTCGTGACAACTCGTGTCCATTTTGCAAACTTCGATGTGAAGACCAATAAATCCAAATCTGAATCTCATCCACACAACTCTTAAGACCAGAGTCTCAAGAAAGTGTTAACAGAAGAGATGATCTGAAACCCGAATCAAACCGATGTCTACAGGAATACGGCATTATGGCCTGCCCTACAAAGCGAATCCTACCACCATCAACAAGAGTATGTTGATGTCTTATGGCCGAGATCTTCGAACCAACATACTTACAAGAGACCGGCGTGACCTCGATGTTCTCTCCAAATCACAGAGTCGCACAGAACACGTAAAAAGGGGTCAACGAGGAGAAAGTGTGAAATGTGATTTATGTGCAGGGGCCTCTTATCGTGTCTAAAAGCAACAACGGAAGTATCAACAGCGACGATAGCATCTAGAGCATATCAGTGAAACCCGAAAGGGAGACATGAGGATAGAAGTAAAAAGAAGAATGTGAAATAAAAGTCGAAAACGCCATTGATGATGGGACGCTTCTAATCGAGTAGAGAGATTGATTCATCTCCGATAAAACCTTCCCCCTTGGTTCACTCCATCCATCTTGCCATAAAACGCCTGTTCAGCCTGCATAACATAGTTGATTAGCTATTTGTCTAGCCAGCCACTTTCTCGCACCCTCCTCCTCCCATTTGGCCAAGAAATGCAGCCCTTAATCTAGGGTTCTGTGCTTCATCTTTTTCTATTGCAGAGGGTCGTTCCTAGTTGCCCGTTCTACGTTTCTTACTGGGTGTTTCATCATCCTCGCCTTGCTTGTTCGTTGCATCTGGTGGGCTTGTGCCTGCAGAGCTGACGCTGCCGACTACTCTGCCACCGCGATCGTCGACGCCGAGATTGCCGTTGTTGGCATCTCCTGTTCCTCCGCCTCCGCTTTCGCCGAACAGATCGTCTGTATCTTGTAGTCCGTTTGCTTGTGCGTAGTCCCAGTCGAAGCCGAGATCGTTGCTGACATCTTGTGCTGGTGCAGACGCGGTAGCGTAGGTAGATTGCTGAGCCGCAGAAGTAACACCTCCATCAGTGCCGAAATTGCCAAAGTATTCACCTTCGGGGTCGTTGAGGTAGCTGTTGATGTCAAACTCGCTAGTGTTGCCTAGATCATCGAAGCCAGCTGCAATGCCCGGGATAGAGCCGCTAGGAGAGAGCGGTTGCAAGCGACTTGTCAAGTCTGCAACCTTTGAGTCTTGCTCTTTTTGCAGTTTGGTAAGCATGTCGAGATGCACAGTATTCTGCTGGATCTGGTTGAGTGATGGCATTGAGGGTGGATTTGGCATCATAAGTGCATTGTTGGCGCCGGGCTGAGCGGCGCTGGCGCCCGCGCCTGTGGCCCCTGACGCTGCTATCATTGAGAGCACGTCTTCGCGCTGTTGTGGAGTAAGCGGGCTGGTGTTGTTAATGGTCTGCAGATGATCCAAGGCGGAGTTGATGTCATAGTTTGATGCAGCACCGCCGTTGTTGGGCGAGTTGCTGGCATTCACGTTGTGGATGAGGTTCATTACATCGTCATTTTCCGGATATTGGTTGACAAAGTCGGGCGTGGGCGCATCGTCCTTGATCACCGGAGTCACTGAGGCTCTTTGTGGTTGTTGCGGTTGATGCGACTGTTGCGGCCGTTGTTGAGGAGGCTGTGGCCCAAACTGTGCTGCATGCGGGCCTTGATGCGTGGGACCAGGACTAGTGGAAGAACGGATAGAGGGACTTGCGTTGGAGTAGGGCGAGGCAGACAGGTTTTGGGGACCGGGAGCAGGCAGGAGCAATGGCCGTTTTTGGTAGCGTTGCAGCTGTTGGTTGTTCATGTTGTTCGCACCACTCTCATGCATGGTGTCATCGCTCATGTCAAAGACACTTCCTTGCTGCTGAGGCTGTTGTGGCATGGATGCACTGCTGAGGAAACTCGCAAGATTTGGAGGACCAGCATGACCATCTAAGCTGCGATTGTAGAAGGTTGCCAGAAAGGTGAGGATAGCGTTGATAGAGTTCTCGTGCCTGTCATGGAGAGCCTGGAAGGCAGTCGCTTGCCTATAAAACTGCTCATTCTGGTCTTTTAACGACGTGATCATTTTGGAAATAACACTCTGTTGACGCTGTATTTTTTGCAATTCGGCGCGATAAGTGCCCATGTCCTGTCGTGGAATGGTTGTCATCAAGCCTGCAGCTCCATCTCCTGTGTCAGGCGAGTTCTTGTTCTCATCGTCGCTATCGCCTGGTTCGCGCTTATCTTGGTCTCGTTTCCTCTTAGAGCCTGACGATTTGGCAGCGGGTTTTTGAATCAGCCATAGCAGATCCGGGCGGCCTCTCTTGAAGTATTCGTGCCAGTACACACTAGGGTCCTTGACTTTCTTCTCGGCCGCCTTCATGGAATTGGCATTGAGGCCTACTTTTTTGTGAAAGCCGTACATGTTGAGCTGTCGCACGAACGAGGCATAGTTATTGTGCTTGAAGAGTTCCGGAATCAGGGTGCGTGCAAACTCGTCCTCATCGAGCACGATGAATGAGTTACCGTCATCGGACCATCGAATCAAGTCGGTATTGTTAGACGAATCCAAAAAGCTGCGAATGAGTCAGCAGAGATTCCTGCAAGCGGACGCTATGTTTGGCAAACGTACCTGCTCAGTTTTTGTACAAATGGTGGAATCTGTTTGCGCTTGGCTTGGGCGTCTTTTTTCGCGATAGCGGCCTTCTGGTCCAAGTCCTGCTCTTCTTCATGCTCCATGTCCTCCCATACGCGGTCAGGCTGGTTGGCGAAGTTACTCCATTGGTTCCTTTGCGGTGTACGAGCGACTTGCTGATTCGTATTCCTGCGGACGAGCTGGTTCGAAGGAGGTGCGACAGCGGGAGGATAGGTGGGAGCCTGGCTGGTAGACACCTGCGGAGGGAAGAAGTTGGCGGCAGCAGCGTTCGCGTTACTGACGGAGTTATCGTAGGGTGGGAAGTCGGGAAAGGCGTTGTTCACGTCGTTGGAGAGAGGATTACGGTATGAAGCCAGAGGATCATTCGCGCCGAAGGCTCCATCCTGCATCTGCTGGGGATATGAATAGGAAGTGTCTGGGGCACTGCCGTCGGCCGCACGCTTGCGGGAACGTGCCTGAGCTTGCATCTTGTCGTTTGTGATGGCTGAGACTCGTCGTCGTCACTAGGAGCGGGTAGATGCTGACAGCGTATCTGGCGCGATGGTCGACGAGGGAAGGTGGTAGCGATTTGGTTGATATAAGCTTGGAAAGCAGAAGTGGTCTAGCACGAATGGAATGCCTATCGTGTATTCGAGCCAGTAAGCATTGTCGTGTGAGTGATAGGTGTCGGGTCAGATCAGGTCAGGCCTCAGACCAGGGCCGAGTGCGAAGCGCGCGATGCGTCTTTTGTCTAGTAAATTCCGTGTGTCTCTGGGCGCGATGATGAATCCGTGTGTGTCTCGGTGCGCGACTGGTTGTTGAAGTAAGACGCAGATGGGCTGGACAGTGTACAATCCGCGTCGGAAAGGAGCAGCGCAATGGTCGAAAAACTCTTTCTCGTCGTCGCTCTTTCCTTTCAGTCATGCTATGCAGAAAATCCAACCCACGTCACTGAAATGCCAGGATGCTCCGCAAAAGGCCCAAGCTCACCGATTCCCAGGCACGCAAAAAGAGTCCCTCCTTTCGATTAGCACGACCAAAGCCTCACTTTCTTTCGATCGTCGAGCCCTTGATCCAACACGCCTACTTCGAGTATTCGTTTCCACCTTCTCTACCTGACGCGCACATGCCCATTGAAGCTTCTTTATTGGAAGGCGCGTCAAGGGCCCTTTTTTCACATGCTTCAGCTGTCATTATCACGTGTCTTTCTACTTGCCATGTGCGCTCCAACACTTGACCTCCATTCCTCGGTCTTTAGCAATGATTTCCGTAACACACAATGTGACTTGACTGTTCCCATAACGAAACTCGGCCATGACTTGATGCGTGTACAACAATTAGATAGGTCGAAACGCATGTCAGGCTGCCCAAACACGGAAGTCGCGGCTCTTTGTCGCATGGAAAGTATACCCGAGTGGCCCTTGCCATCTTTTGTTAACCTCAGCTCGTCCCTCGGTCTTTCTGTACAGACATCCGTTGTGTTTATCGAGATCTTGCGTGTGTCGTATCATGCCATACCAGCAGTCGTTGATGCCAGTATGGATACGTGTCCTTTCATCGTCCACGTAATGTCAGCCATTTGCAGTTCCACTCGACTCGATTGCTTGATATCAATCATGATCGATCAATAGCACCATATATATCGGAGACCTCCCGATCGCATTTCCACCTCAATCAAATTCCCTCCTCTCATCAACACTCAGATAAGTAGAGGTAGCTTGTCGAGCTCTTTCGGCTGTTCCTTCCCATGCTGGAATAGCAAGTATACCTCTCTTCCCCCCTGACCATTCGAGACTCTATTCTAGAATCTTCTATATATTAGATCTTATAATAAACAAGATGCCGAGGATCAATGATACCCCTGTCACGTATCTCGCAAATCCGTATGCAAACGTCGGTTCCTGACTTCGTCTGTGCAAATGTGTTGTGTATTGGCACAGCATACAGGGCATTGGTCAAGCTTCCACAACTCTGGCTTGGACAGGACTACGCAGTCTTATGACTATAGAAAAATAGTCGAGGACCTCAAGAGTTTGTAGCTGTAGAAATACATAATACCTCCAAAAGTAGTGTGATCACGTCGGAGAAAGAGGCCCGCCACTCTCCTGATGGTCATTCAAATCATCACCATATGGGACAAGCTATGTCGATACCAGAAGTAGTTGCGAGCTATTCGTATGGTTTGTTCATGATAGATAACAACGCTTCTACTCCTGAATTGAAAATGCCGATCATCACTCCTTTTTTCCAGCCTCGCTAGTTGCCTTGCTATTTCCTTTGATCATAGACCACAATACCCACAAGAATCCAAGCAGCACTGTCACTCCCGTGCCAATCTCTACAAAACCAGTCTTCGTCTTGTCCAACACGGGGACCTCGAGTGTCTCCATCAGTGTCTTCGTCTCAGCTGAAGCACCAATATGATGGAACAATGTCTTTGGTCCAAAAAGTCCATCGTAGCCTATGTTCGTTCGATCGAATGGGTTAACAGACATCTTTAATCCATCTTCTGCTTCACAGGCCCAGAAGACTGCTGGCCAGGGGATGTGTGCGGTGTGTGTGCCATCTGTTGAAGGGAGCATATAGCGAGTGTGTAGCGGTACCATCACGCTCCAGGTATCATTGTTGACAGAAGGTGTCTCTGGATGTGCGAGCTCGAGTAGAGCGGCAGAGCCCCATTGTGGTGTTGTCCAGACAGGAGCTTCGAGATCTGTGGCACCACTCAAACTGCGAAGAGCGATTAGGTTTTGCGAAGCGAGGAACAGAGGGTCTGATAGTTGGTAGCGGTCGATGAATACAGATGACGGCAGAGTTAGGTAGGCATGGAGCGCACAGGATTCATCCGGCTGTATGAGTGCATTGGCAGGGAACTTGAGCTCCAGAGCAGGATGCAATCCGGTGGGCTGGCGAAATGATGTTTCGAAACTCAACTCTTCTGGTTGTTTCGACACAGCATGGTGCCTTGCTGGAAAGGAGAACATCGTAGCACTAGGCTTTGTGTCTTCACCGACCACCGTCAGCAAACCACTAAGTGCAATTTCTCCTTCTTCGTTAGCCTTCTCAACATTCAGAATGCCGACTTCGAGAGCATCTGAAGAAGGTTGCAGATGCAAAGTTTCGTCCCACACGCCTTGACTGCCATCAGCCGCAACGGCCCAATCCCAGTAAGCGGTGACGCGAAGAGCATGTGATATCATGTCGTAGTCGAGATCCAGAGAGCTAGCTTGGGCGAGAGAAGCAACCTGAGAGTGACAGCTGACGTCTGACGAGTCGCACATCGTCGACGAGAGGTAGCCGATGAATCTCGTTAGACGAGCAAGTGGCTTGTAGTACTGGTACTTTGCGGACATGGCAAAACGCTCAGATAATATCGGTGGTGTTGAGAATGAATCCTGGGAAGAGCAGAATCAGCATTGGGCCTTGTTCGAGGACGATGCATCGGAGTAGGGTGCGGCAGTACCTTTACGGATGCACATTCAACAGCATCACCAAATATCTGACCTAGAAGCGGACACAGAGTATCCCTGGAAAAAGTCAGCAAGGAACCCAGACAGAGGTAGAATAATCAGACGTACGAAGACGCATTTTCTCCGGGTGTGTAGAAAACGTGAAAGCCAGAAGGGACTCTCGAGGAGAAAGGTGTCACGGCATCGTAATTCCACTCTGCAGACCAGCGTATGTGTATCTCATGACTTTGTTCTAGGACACTTGAAACCTTCAAGAATGAATGTTAGCCCTGTTTTCCAAAGTCTCGAGATGATCGTAATTGAGTTTCAAGCTCGGAAAGGAGGCATCTCCATACCTCTTTTGGCAGTTCGCGAGTGCCGAGCGTGACTCTCCATTCTTTGGCGGCCTTGAGTCCCGGCAATTTTATCGAGTCTTTACCAACATCGAGAGTCTCAGGGTCGACACCACCGGCTTCGTGCAACAAGTATGTAATTCTTTGCTTCATTGTATAGTCGACAAAGGCCAGTGTTGCGACTTGTAGTCTGGCTGCAGCACTGCGTGATTGGGCAGATAGCGATAAGCGACCAGAAACGTCAAAGCGTGCTGAACATCGTCATCCATTCTGGAAAGTACTCGCAGCCAGGCAACCACTTCAGCTTTTGACTCTTTCAGCCACTCTTTCCAAACGGCACTGCCACCGTGTCCTCGCCACTTTTCAAGAGCGAAAACAAGCTCATAAACTTATCAGAAATACAACAAAAAGCACTGCATCGCTTGCTCGACATTCCATCGACTGCAAACCCTTCTCAAATCAGCCACCATGCGGTTGTCCGCTCTCCTTCTGGCCCTGTTCTCAGGCATCAACCTATCTCAAGCCCTCCGCAAACCATCCGACAGCGTCCTACTTTCCAAAATCTCCAGTCTCACTCTGCGCGCCGGTCAAAAGACCAGCGCTCGTCGTGGCAACCCTATCCCTCAATTACAATGCATGGGTGGCAATGCACGGGGCTTGTATGAAGTGGACGTCATGCGCTGCACCAACGCCGGCTCCGACTACGATGACGAAAACGTTCAATGGACCTGTAAGGCTTCTCTGCCTCCGGAGTTCAAGTTGGGCAGTACGGACGTTTCGTGCGAAGGCTACGATTCGCCCGAGGACCCGTATGTGTTGAAGGGAAGTTGTGGCGTAAGCTACAGGCTTGTGCTCACTGAGGAGGGTGAGAGCAAGTACGGCCACAGGAAGGACGAGGATGATAGGAGTGGACCTTCCTCGACAGGCGAGAAGCTCATCTTCTGGGCTTTCTTCACATGTGAGTTCATCATTTCTTCTTCGCAGTCTGCATGTATTGACATATATTCTAGTCGTCGCGGGCATGATTCTCTATGGAGTATGGGATTCTTGCGTCAGGGGCAACAACAGACGTCCTCCGCACGGAAACAATGGCTACGGAGGTGGCTGGGGCGGTGGCGATGACAACAATGGTAAGATAAACCTCCCGAGCAAGGTATTTGGTAAAAGCTAATTCGGGATAGACGATGCACCACCACCCTACACACCTTATGGAAAGTCAGCGCCTGGTCGCAACTATGGCACACAGAACGGTCAAGGATGGCGACCCGGTTTCTGGACTGGCACTGGCGCTGGAGCTGCCGCTGGTGCAGCAGCAGGTTACATGGCAGGCAACAGGGGCTCACGCAGTGCCTCTAATCGATCAAACAGCGGAGGCTGGGGTGGCAGTACAGGCTCGAGCTCCCCTGCACCGTCTTCTTCGAGATACGAAAGCACTGGTTTTGGCTCTTCCAGCCGCAGATGATACCCTTCAAGGGTTTGCTGAAAATGTACTACTATTCTTACGACCCTCGATCGGACAGCCATCATTTGAATTGAACCACGGGAAAGTACCGCGGCCCTGCGAAGCCAGTCGCCATGACGGTCTGTATGTCGATGTTTTTGTTGACATAAGGCGTCTGTAGTTTGAGCAAGATATGAGTTCCAGACCTGTTCAAAATGTCAGTGAGATTGCGACTACCTCTTTCTTGTGCCACATACACCGGAGGGTCGAATTTGATGGCTATTCGGTGCCTGTTGTCCTTGATCTTGAACCTCGCCCTTGCGACCGTGTCGCTCTTGTACTGATCAGGCTCTGGGCTCAACCGAGCCGCCTCTGTTCGCTCCGCAGACATTTGTGGCTGCCGCATGCTACGCAGGCGGGCAAAGTTTGTACGGTATCTGGAATCCCAGATATCTTCGTCGTCGTACTCGCGTAAGTTTCGCTCTCTACGCCTTCTGTCGGCGAGTACGTCCGGTCTCGTGGGGTCTTCAGGCCAAGTGATTTCCTCGTCACTCAAGACTACTATATGTCCCTCTGGAGAATCTCTTGCATCTCCAGGCTCGTCACAATTACGACCGTCATTGTCGCTTGTGCCCGGAACAGGTCTACTCGGATCCACTGGTGGCCAAGATGCATCTCTGGTTGTCGGAATAGAGTTCCATGCATCTTCAGGATCATCGTTGTCTTGAGACTGGTCGTCTGCTGTCGATTCAACAGGCGAGAAGAAGCCGGCACCTCTGCGTGTCCTCATGGCACGCGCAACCTCGGGATCATGCATACTTTCCAGCAGACGAAGACGGACAGGATCGTGAGTCCGACGTGATGGCGGACTTCTAGGTGGGTTCAAGTAGTCATAATGCTGGGTGGAGCTGTTGATGTATGGCTGAAGGTCGTCTCGGCTCATACCAACATAGACCAGACCCTCCTTTACTCTGCCATGTATTAGCAGAGAATTAGAGAGGCGTGGACTTGACCATCTTACGGGGCAGTGAAGCCGTTTTCAGGAGCGATGATGTACAGTTTTTCCAAACAGAAGGTTGAATCATCGTGATGACGCAAGACAATATTGCACTTGGATGCACGAGAACAGTAGACGCTCTTATCGTGCTTGAGGATGTTCTCGGGGCCAAAATCAATGCCACTGCGCTCTTCGTTGTGTACCTCGCCATCACAACTCTCCAGTTCAAGCTTCAGCCTGCCAGGGTCGACTTGCCCGTAATGACCATACTTGTAGTTTGGCTCATGGGCCAACTTTCTTCTCTTAACGTTACGCTGCCTAGGTTCGTCGAGGTCAGAGGATGGCTGATCGAGAGCTGACGTGTTGCGGGTGAAACGTGGAGGAGACTGGTCGTCGAGATTCCTATAGCGGCGACGTCTCAGGCGCGAGGGCGGAGGGGCCCATCTGGCGTTACGTTCGGCCTCTTCGGATTCTCGTCTCAGTTCGCTGTTCCTTTGAACAACGCGACGAAGCCTGTCTACTCGTGTTGGAGCAGCAGTAGCGGCAGCATCGTCAGGGCTCGCCGTGGCGGAAGGGTAATCGTAGTCAGCGGGCTGCGAGTCCCAGTCAGCCATACGATTTCGCATCCGACACAGGCCATGCGCTCATACAGCAAATGATGCCCACGACCTTCGCTCTGCCATGTTTGTGCCTTGTGTCTCGTGCCTTCCAGATGCGGGGTCTCTTGGTGAAGCCTGCCTAGTAGACAAGTCGTCGGTGTAGGCGAAGACGTTTGTGCGGCGCAGTCCAGGCGTCTACTAAGGGTCCTCTTCGAATGGACTATCGAGTCAATATCCGGCTCCGGGTGCTGCGGTTGTGTGCGGTAGCTATCTCGATTCTCGACTCGAGTTGCAGAGAGGAATGCATCGACCTGAGTGTGCGCTGCATGTCGTAGTTGAGCGGGCATGCGCGTGCGCCGGTCCAATCAACGCTTCAACCCTAACTGAGCCCTACCCGCGATCTGGTGTCCGAGCTTTCGGTAGCTGCTGCCGTTTGCATCCGTGCATCAACATCCCTCCTCACCCTCTTGCTCCATGCCTGGGCCTCCGGAATTCGCTTCATCTTACCCTCACCACGACTCATGCAACTCACCTCTTCTGTCGCTTTCTTCTCCGGTCCGACAACAGACTCTACGCTATCGTCCGGTTGGATTCCCGCCGACTATATCTATCCCAGGGCTACAGATTGCGTACCTCAATAGGCAAACCCTTGTCCGTGAATACGCTCTTACGGCCGACTCAATACTTAGTTGTGTGGCATTTTTGTTTCCTATCGAATCCTCCTCGTCTCTCAATTGTTGACTCATCTTCACTGAAGTCTGGCTCGCCATTCAGTAGTCCACCTGCAACATCTTATTAGTTGCATCATTGCATGGCTTCCTCTCTCACACACCTGCTCAGAATGGAAGCGTAGAACTATACGCTTTTCTGGACCACTCCACGATTCCATAGATGACCGAACGGCATAGTTGAACTCGTTCATTCGATGTCAGGAAAACCGTTATTCCAGGCCAATGTGATTCGGGGTCCTCGACCTCCAAGACCTGGGCCCTCTATGTATCTCGGGCGATACTCCGTTGAGCATCTAACCCTAACCTTGCGATTCAGTCCACCTCCAGAATGCCATTACTTTGTGCCTCCTTGGAAGAACTATGGCCTTTTATTCGATGCCTCTAGACTTGAAAACAGTCTCTTCATCCCTCTCTGGTTGATGATCTCAGATCCCTAGATCGCTACACAAATATTCGCAGTACCTCGCAGCCCGATGTCTGAAACTCGTTGGCGCCGTGGCTGCGCAATCGAGTTGTAAAGTATAAAAAGCCACATCTGTAGGATCGGCTTCACCGTACTGGAGCGTTGTGCCGCGGTAGCTGAGACTTTCCACTGAAGACTCGAGAACCGTTCTTGTTATTGCGTCTCTCATTCATCCCGTTGTGGTAGAGCCGCGGGTACCTGCAGTTACGATACCGAGACAAATGATTTGTGGAAATGGTCATCTAGTTTCTGTTTCGTACTCTTGCCAATGCGTTCTCCCAATATGATATATGAAGCCTCGTCCATGCAGGCATACTTGTAATCTATCACAGCTGGTCTTTACCACTTCTCACTCAGCAACATCACGATGGAGGACCACACCCATGAGATCACCGAAGTGCCAGAGGCCGCCAGAGTCGTCACTATGGCTTTGTCTATGATAACTATTAGTGTACTTGCCATATGCCTCAGTGAGTTTTTTTCGGGTAAAACAAGAACGTCCAAATCTAATACTTCTATAGCTCGCCGAATCCAATTCGTGAAGAATTGGAAAGATATCTCTATGACCAATGGACGTAAGATAAAGTCAACTCTGAATCCTTCCAGGACGTCTTTCTAACATAGTGCTTAGTAATCATTGCGATATACATCGACTCCTTCCTCTTTATCTTCTGTACAGCTGTACTATCTAAAGCATACTCATTAAACCAGTCCCGCGGTATCTGCGATGGGGCGATAGTGCTTTGTTTACTGTGTTACATGACCACGAAGATCGTGAGTATCCAAGCATTACTCTGGTCACTTTGTCTGACATGGTGGTAGATGATTTACTACTTTTTGGTCGAGAAAGTCTACATTATCCGGACCATCAATACACCGAGGATGAAGAGCAAGCTATGGCTTTTCAACTTCTTTGGTGTGATCTGTAAGTCAAATCGATGTGATGCCCATAGAGAAGTACCTAATGTCATGTCTAGGTCCTTACGTGGTCTTGGTGATACTGAACTTTGTGTTGTAAGTTGCTGCCAGTATAGATGGAAGACCGGCGAGCTGATTTCCCAACAGCCGTATCGCATACATCAACGAGAAAGGAGTCTGTGTCATTGGCATGAAACGCAAGGCATTGGTCCCCCTAATCACTTTCGATGTCCTCTTGAATGTCTACCTGACCTCACTTTTCCTCCACCCGCTCCGTCGTAAGTGCAAACACTTCTAGATATCCACACATAAGCTTACCAGTGGCACAGAATGCTACTCGTTTAAGACAGGAACAAACTCAAGAATGCGAACACTTGTGTTCCGGACATTTGTAGGTAGCTGCGCTACTCTGGTCATGAGTGTAGTCAACTTGTCAATCCTCACCATTCTCGATGGAGAGCCAGGATACATCTGCCTGTGCCTATGTAACCTCGACAGTAAGCAGTTGTCTCTGCAACAGCATACAATCCAGTTGCTAACGATCAAACAGTCTTGTTCACAGTCATAGTCTTGCATTGGGCGACAGCGGTCGACCGTCAAGATCAAACTACAAATACTGGGTCCAGGAAGCCCAAGAACACACTTGACTCGAGCCGAGGAGGATTGACCAGCGCAACTGGAGGCAAACAAGGCGATTACGTGGAACTGGATGAAAGAGCGGTGTCCAAGCTCACAACCAAGATCGAGGCCAACAGAACCAGCCCGGGTGACGACAGGATGAACTCGCACGCGATCGAAGTTAAGACCCAACACGTACAAGAGGTCGAAATCGAGCCGTACGACATAGATTGTGAGAGTGGTAATAACTGGAGGGAAAGTCAAGAGCGGATAGTCAAGCCTGGTAGCATCTAGCTTGACCGGTAGCGGAGGGTGCTTCAGCAATTACAAGATGTTCACCAGCAGCTGTACAACCTCAACCCCGCTGTCGCAAGACTTGAGACTGCATTACTACCAGTCCTTTTCCCATTTAACAGTTTTAATGTCTTTTAAACGGAGCCGACTCCTTATATCAAGAACAAAGAGCCTCGAGAGGTCTAATCTGTTTCCGTGTAACTTTGGCCTGACAAGTTGAAGGACGAGACGTGGCCACAATCTTACCTCTGTTTATATATTTGAAGGAAGGCGAGTACAGAGGAAGCCGAACACAGTGATAGGCACCAAGGCTTGGTCATCTCGCCTGGATGCCTGGCAACGCAAGATGCAGGAGAGCACCAAGCCCGGCGCAGCACGAGCGTTGCGGAGATTGCGGCTGCCCAGTTTCTAAAGTCAGCTGCTAACCTGATTCTTCAGCATCTGAAGAAAACGTGAAAGATAAGGAAGTAGACTCGTGAAGACAAAGAGACACAGACCGTTCCGGAAGGTCGGTTGTTCGAGTCAAAGGAGGAGTCGAAGAAGAAGTGTGGGTTAACCGGTTGGCGTTGCAGCTTCAAGGAAACGGCGGAGGGCTTGGGAGCTCTTGCTTCGGCTCCTTTCAGGGAAGGCGCGACCGAACTAGCGGACGCTACTTTCGTCACTCGCAAGACGATTGGTACGTTCGAGCCCATGAAGAAGGCACGCCGTACGACACACGGCATGATGCATCGCAGTAGCTTGGAGACACTCGATCAAAGCGAAGGCCATGACATAAATATGAGATTTCACGAGCGAAAGTCATGTTTTGTTAATAGAACTGCATGTGAACGGAAAAACAAAAGCGCAACACTGTGTAAACGAGCCAGCCGAGTGACACACGTGGATCGTGATTGGCTGGAATGGCTTGCTGGGGTCGCGTCTCTTTCTCCCTCAACCTTTCACGCTGCTTTGCTATCTGGTCTGTGCCCGAAAAAGCCGTCGGTCGTCCTTGAACCACGTCCTCGACTTTCTCTTCTTACCTACCACCCTCGAGGCCTTGTGACATTTTGTCATCTTTACCTCTCCCTGATTTAATTCTGCCTGGATTGTCAACATCTCCCATTGGATAGACCACTCGACCGCTTGCGCCCCCGTATCTCGCTGTCGTCTTCATCTTTTGACCCGAGGCTGGTGATCGTCGAACAAACGACCTTCAGCCACTACTTCTCGCGTACCACTACGACCCTTTAGGACCACCTCGCTGCGGCGTTTCCATTCTGGCTACCACCAAGTTGGCGGGCTTTCGCCTCCTTCTCTCCCTCAGCCTCCCTTCTCAGGGCCCAAAGATCTGGGTCTGCGGAGGCGACAAGAAGCCGCCATAACTGGTCCACGGCATACCAACCACATTGTCTACTAACAAACAACCAATCACCCAATCGCTATCCTTATATAGAGGGGTAGAGACTGGAACGCGAATTACCATCCACGGCTTAGTGTAGGGCTGACCCCTGCGCGAGGCCGCTGTTCAAGTTGAACATCTTCCAAGGGTGAGCGCGCGCGCGCCGCTCATTCGACTGTCCACAAGCGCACAAGTTTGGCAAGGACAGCGCAGAAGAATACACCTAGAGAACCCCACCGGATAAACCAGAAAAACATCAAAAATGGCAGAGACTCCCCGATCCGAGAGGTCGCAGACCAGATTCAGCACCCCCGTGTCTGACCTTGACGACCACCGCCACCAACAGGAATCGCTACCACGCGCCAACGGACAAGGATCACGAAGAGGCACTCTTGCAAGCATCGCAGATCGCCCAGATATCGCAGCTCTGGCTGCAGCTCAACTCGAACTCGGACACGGAATGATCGCTCGCGACTTTGAGAACGCCGTTGTCGACGACGAAGACGATCACAGCATTCGTTCCGTTCATGAGACACCCAAATGGCGACGCAACTCCATCAGCCCTAACGTAGGAAGAAGAGGCACCGTTCGTCTTCCTCCACCCGCCATAGAGACAAAGTCGAGGAGCCGTGAGTCTTCTAGTTCGAGATCGACCTCTCCTCCGAACTCGGTCGACGCCTTTGCAAACCCCCAGAGACGTCGCCGAGGCGACACCATTACCAGTGATGTCCCTCCCTTCACCAACTTGAACCTTACAAGAACCATCTCTGGTGCCTCTCATCATCGCCGACCAACCTTTGACGATGCCAAGTCGACTCACACCGCTCAATCGCGCCACAGCTCTGTTCAAGACGACGTCTGCTTTCCTGCTGAGCGCGATCAGAGCAAGACCTATCTCATTGACTTTGAGGAGCTTGAGGAGTTTGTCGCCGAGTCGCACGAGAAGACTCCCGTCTCTCACCCTTTCCAGCCACCTTTCGGCAAACAGAAGCCCAGCGAGCCCAAGGTATTCCACGACCTTCGCACTTGCAAGACCAATGCAAGCGATAGCGATGTCGTGGATGACAAACAAGTCGTAGACCATGAGAAGAAGCCGGATCTCCCCGAGCATGAACTTGAGCGCGTTGCATCTCACACAGAGTACTTCAACAGATTCACCTTCTTCTCCTCTGAGATCGATGAGACTATCCACGCCCCTGAGCTGGGCGGTCTTCTCATGCCTGGCGAGTCATTCAGAGACTTGTTCGAGCTTGGTCCTGACGGTGGTGTCTGGTGGCTTGACATGCTCAACCCCTCTGAGGAAGAAGTCACCGCCATCTGCAAAGCATTTGGCGTCCACCCTTTGACTCGCGAGGATATTACCACCCAAGAGACACGCGAGAAGGTTGAGCTGTTCAGATCATACTACTTTGTCTGTTTCCGTTCCTTCTACCAGGAGGACAAGGAAAGCGAGGACTTCATGGAACCTATCAACGTTTACACCGTCGTCTTCCGCGAGGGCCTGCTGACCTTCACCTTCTGCAACAACCCGCATGCTGCTAACGTCCGCAAGCGTATTGGCCGTCTTCGAGACTACGTTAACCTCAGTGCTGACTGGATTTGCTACGCTCTGATTGATGATATCGTTGATGCTTTTGGACCTGTTCTGCGTGATGTTGAACACGAGGCTGATGCCATCGAGGACAACGTCTTCACTGCGCGATTCGAAGACTCGCGTGCCATTCTGCGACAGATCGGTACCTGCCGAAAGAAGGTCATGTCTCTGTTGCGCTTGCTTGGTGGCAAGGCAGATGTCATCAAGGGCTTTGCAAAACGTTGCAACGAGCAGTACAGCATGGCACCTCGTGGTGATGTTGGTCTGTATCTCTCTGACGTTCAAGACCACGTCGTGACTATGATGAGCAACTTGTCCCATTTCGAAAAGATCCTCTCACGTAGTCACTCCAACTACCTCGCTCAGATCTCTGTCGACAACATTGCCCAAGGCAACAAGGCCAACTCGTTGCTCTCCAGAGTTACTGTCCTGGCCACTATTTTGGTCCCTCTCAACCTGGTTACTGGCCTTTTTGGTATGAACGTTCGTGTTCCTGGTATGGATGGCAACAACCTCGCTTGGTGGTTTGGAATTCTGGGCTTCATGCTCATTTTTATTGCAGCCTGCCTCCTTACTGCATGGAAGATTGGCTTGCTCGAGGATGTCGTTCCCGAACGCGAGGAAGAACTGTAAATTCTCCCCTAATGGTCCTCTAGATTATACATTGCAGTCCCCCTTTACACGTTGCTTCCGTTTTGTTTTGGCTTCATGATACTTCGCTTGTTTTACTTTTCGTTTTGTTTTTGTCAAGTCACGCCTTTGGATTGCAGCGAGCGCGATTTAGCACACACATTGAGGTAGTTGGAAGGTACATGGGGCGCATGGGTCTTTTCTTTTTGTTCATCTCTTTTTGCTTTCCGGCTCGAATACCTCTTATTGTTACTCGTTGATCCATCCTTTGTTGTAAGTAGTCGTTATTGCTTTGATTATCAATCAATTGTCCCAATCCAGACCCATCGTCTCCTCTCTTTGAACGTGGTCTCGATCAAGCTCTTGCTTGCAGCACCGAAAGAACTTGGAAAGAGCAATGCATTGTGTCAGTTGACTGCCAAGATCCGTCTCAATGACTTTTCTTGTCCAAAATTGCGTCCGCATACGGAAAGCGCAACCCGAATCTCTGCAGTTGACTGTGACTAGGACAAGCTGTCTTTCTACGTCTGACGCAAGGAGCTATCGGTATCCAGGACCAGGTACAGCAAGAGCATACTGCAAGAGCAATGTATTTTGCCGCTTGACTTGACATTCTCTTCGATATTCTTGAAGATCCTTGAGATTTGTCACTTTCCATCCCTTTGATCACACTGTTTTCGAGGAAGGAACGATATTCTCTGCATCTCACAAACAACTCGTCTTGCTCTTACTGTCGATGTTCTCATATCTCGAGTGGTCTTTCCAGCAACGTCTTTGACCCGAGTCAGAGAGTTTGTCATATGTCTAGTCCGCTATGCGAGCGACAGTCTGCTCGTCATCACCTCCCCGACCTGTTCTTGATTCAACGGGCACCTGCAACTGCGGCCGTTTACAATAGTCTCCAGTCAAGCCGTTGCTGTTAGCACAGATCAGTATGTCATACAGCAGTAGTGTCTCGTAGCTCTCGTCACCGAGACATGAACAACGTCTCTGGTGGATCGTCGGTGCAAAGGCATCTCTTCTGCTGTCAATCAGTAGCGTACTGAGCTACCCAGTCGGTGAACGGGCGATACGAGTCTTGACGCATCGTAGTAGTGTGTGAGGGGTTAATTGTTTCAATCAAGCTGCAGTTGCTGGTAGACACTGATATGTTGTATAGCAGTAGTTTTTCGTAGCTCTCATCATCGAGGGCGAAGTAATGTCCGGCAGGCCATCTGTGCAAGAACACCCCTACTGATGCCGATCAGTAGTACACTCGCCTGTTCAGCAGGATAGAAGGGCGATTTGTTCCTCATGAGTGTCATAGTAAGCCCCTTCGCAGTCGTCAAAGTAGCCGGCGAGGTCGTATGTCAGTGGTATTTGTTTCAATCAAGCTATTGTTGCTGGTGAAGATAAAACTGTCGTATAGCAGTAGTTCTTTATGTCCACCGTCGCCGATGGCGAAGTACTGTAACGGTTTCTGAGTCCTACTGCGAGAGCATCGTCTTTGCTTGAGGTCAGTAGCGTGCTGACCTGATCAGTGGTATGGACGAGCAGCGCGGCTTTTGAATATCGAGCGATACCTGCTGTCGGTCGTCGATGGAGCCTGAAGAGTTACAGATGGAGCTCTGCATGACGGACAGAAGGTAGCGAGTCTCACAATGGGTCAACAGTCAAGCGAAGTATCTCAAAAGGCTCATGGAATTCATAATAACGACTTTCTGGAAGAGAATCCCAGTTGACTTCTCCTTTCCTCGGATTACCTCCTCCAATTCGCTCCACGAGCAATGTCGTGACCGTATACATCAGCATAGATGTTGCTGTGCAGGTCGCAAGGCTCTGGGTCCTCCGATCGGACGCACTTGGCATGCATCGCATTCCACCCCTCGACAGCGCCAGTATAACCGGAGTGGTTCATTGCCGCTGCTTTGATTGCTCTAACTGTTTCAAAGAGTTAGTGCGGGTACGGGGCATGCGAACGAGGTTACATACGAGCTTTTGCACAGGTATAAAACCTTTCATGGCACCACTGTGAGTGATGCCAATGGCACTCAGAATGGGCTTCCGGGCAAGCCTTTCCGGCCTTGTGAGGGACTGCAACTAGAGCCCGTGGTGCGGTAGGGACTGGACGCGGAGCTACAGTACCAGCGATTCCACCAGCGATTCCGTCAAAGAAGCCGCGGGGCACGAGGGCGCGGGAGGGGGTGAAGGGGGCAGTAG
>JGI24891J29808_1000096_pt1 | contig 116797 bp, 125 predicted proteins | sample FreactcultuFSWF8_FD_29808 | JGI IMG/M metagenome (IMG submission 29808) | reverse complement strand
GATCTACTTTATCTAGGCCCTTAGCTATTTTATATAGTATATATAGACGTTGTGGTTAAGATATAGCTAGATTTCAAATGGATTTTCGATATATTTTTAACATGTGAACTATTAATTTTCGATCTATAGTCGGGCGCGCACGCGTAGGTGTTCTAGTATATAGAAAATATGATAAATCAACCTTAGAAGAATCTACCGGTCTAAAAAGCTAAGGAGGAAAATCACTATAGCATGTGGTATACGCCGTAGAGTAGTCAAAATCAGCTCGAGTTAAGGGCGTTGTGGGTGAGGGAAATTCATTAAGCTCTCAGACGCTCCGCCAACAAGCAAGCTTGTTCCTCACCAAAATTTGAGAACACGTGACCTATGACTCGAGCGAGTATGGCGGAGCGTCTGATTAATGAGACAAGTTCTGACATGATCCTGTTGCGTCAATCACCGGACGGGGTTGCTCTCTCGCCTAGGTCGAATTCACACTTGACAGCCATTATCTCGCTCCATGTGATACTACTATATTTTTCACATTGATTCCGGCATTGATGCAAGAGCTCACTGGCAACCAAAAGGCGTAGAGGCGAAACCACTAAATGATAATCTGAGAATTGAAATGCAGTTGATGGATATCATATCCTAGGTATATACAAGCCATAAAGGAAAAGAGAAGAAGAAAGCACAGCCACGATAATCTCAATCAGACACCCACATCTAATCAAGATCAGGGAACTTTCTCAAAAAGTGGCTCGGGCACTCGTAACCACCAGGGTTGATGTCCAAATACTTCTGATGATAATCCTCAGCATCCCACCATTCTCCTGCAGGTAGGATCTCGGTTGCGATCTTTCCTTGCTTCCACCATTGCTCTTGAACCTTCTTTGTCACTTCTCTGGCGATCTTGTCTTGTTCGTCGTTGTGTGTGAAGATGCCGCTGCGGTATTGGGTGCCCACGTCGGGACCTTGGCGGTCCTCGGTCGTGGGGTCGTGCATGCGGTAGAAGAACTCGAGGAGTTTTTGGTATGAGACTTTGGAGGGGTTGTAGTAGATTTGAAGGGCTTCGGCGTCTGTAGCATCATGTATGTTAGCCGTCTGTCGCAAGTGTTGTCGCGTGAGGTAATGGCAAAACTTACGTCCTGTTCTTCCGGTGCATACAGCGCGGTAGCTGGGGTTGTCGGTGTTGCCGCCGATGTAACCGACTCTAGCGTCCAGGACTGCATCCTTGGGGAAGTGGTGGCGGTACATGTGCTCGACACCCCAGAAGCAGCCAGCTGCGACTGTGGCCTTCTCGGTGCCCTCAGGCACGGAAACAGCGCCAGTTCCCTCAGGTCCGAAGCGCATGGTTGATGAAGTGAAAGGGCGAGAGAGACGGGCGAAGAGAGAGTTCATGATTGGCGGTGTTGCGATCGCGATTGCGATGAGGAGGATAAGCGTAAGAGGTTTCGTGGTCGCGAAGTTGAGAGCTTGAAGTTTGTATGGAGGAGTTTCTTGTGGTTCAAGGTGTCTCCAGGTTATGTGTTGATGGCAGGAGGCGTGAAATGGCGACAATTGACGATTCTTCTGCACCTTCCAGAAATGATTGACTTGCTTAGCTAACCATCATCTCGCGTCATGGACTCGGACCCTTTTTTGCCACTTGCCCGCATTCGCCTCGGCTTCTGGAAATGCTTGGCATCTCTCTGACAGCTCCGAGCTTCCGGAGCATGAGAGTTTGAACTCAACGCTATGGCTCATCCGCGACAGTCTGCCTTGCAAGACTTCCGTTTCAACCAGAGAGTGTTACAGGATGCCATCAACGGTGTTCGCATACCTGACTACCTTGGATTGGAGCTTGTTCAGCTCTGTGTTGTCGCGGGCATTCGTCGAAATGCAGGTTTTGGCCACGAGCTTCGAGGTCTTACGCCTCGCTTCACTCGCGCACTCAACGCTCAAGCTATCATGTACAGCAGAGATATCCCTGACCTGAAGAACCCGGAAGAATTCCCGTACTGCATATGGTATCCTTCAACGCCCGATCGCGATACATGCAGGAAGCTAATCGTCCAGTATCCGTGGATGAAATATCAGGTTGGCCGCGTCTGTGCCGTGGCGAATTATGACGATCTTTACAAAGAACTTAATATTCTGCCTGAAGTAGGCATTGCTGAGGAAGCTCGTGAGAACGGAAGTGAGGCCATCTATTCAGCGATTGTCAAACAGCCTGTCAAGTACGCTGTATTCAACGACTACTCGAATTCACTTGTCTTGGAGAACCCACCAATTTCTCCGATGAACGGCAACACTTGTGTGACGACACTCCTGGAGTCGAAGCAATCATTCAAGAGACCAAGGGCAAAGTCTATTCTGAAGTCTGACATCAACGGGTTTGAGAGCCGGTTGTTCGACATCTGCGAGGATATGTCAGTGGACGTCAAGCGGAGCGAGCCTCGCTCAGTCGATCAATCAGTGGTCCTACCACTACTCTATTCTCCACTTCCAGCAGATCTTCCTACAGTCGACAAAGACATGCTCATATTGTCAGCGGCGTATCACGGCAACATTGATCGATACATGCGCCTGCGACATCCACAAAAGATCAAAGGCGAGCTTGCGTGCTTGATCCGAGGCATCTACCACGATCCGTTGTTTGCCAAGTTCTGGTCACTCCAACCGACTGCCGACATATACGACTGGCGCATACGACGGGCAATCAATGCCCGTTTCATCATGACGAATGATCTGTCACGAATCACGCCTACAACTCCCGTGGACGAGTTGCCATATCTTATATGGTTTCCACAACCCGCTTATCATGGCGTTTATGAAGAACTAGCACGACTGCGGCCTGAGATGAAGTTGCAGGCCGCGCGGGCATGTATAGTCGCCAACTACCAGCGGTCCTTCGAGAAAATCGATCCACCACACGATTCTGCCCTTGTGCAAGAAGCTCAGGAATCTCCCAACCCATTCTTTTTGAAGCATCTCCAAGCCAAAGAAGCACAAGGCGATACGACAGGGCAAGACCATGGATCTGAATACTGGAAGTACTTCACTATCAAGCACGCACTCAAACCATCCACTCCTACTATCTTGGGTGAGCTCAATGCATCTAGCATTGGAACCACGCAAACATGGATCTACGACGGTGTTGAAGCGGAGATGTCAAACGTGGAAGTTAGTATCTGTACGCCTGAAGAAGTAAAGCAGAGTGGTATCAGTGATGTTATGTTCAGGTATCCTTCTACAGAGTGAACACGTATTCGACGTCTCTTCGACATCTAATCCTTATCGATGTCTTATTTCCTCAGATGCTGCAGGGTCTTCGAAAGCATGTGGACGCTACGTGGTGATATAGAGTGAGTATCGCAGGAACTACAATTGACTGTGTACCGGGGCATCGGGTTGTAATATCTAGCCAACGTATGTGAAGTACTTGGAAAACAATGAATCATTGCGAAGTCGTTCGAAATCTTCACCCCTCAAACACAGGGCAACAGCAATGCTGCCATTCGAATCTTTGGGCATGAAATATACCAGTCCTTCCCAAGCTTTAAACGCTGGGCGCCTGACAGCATCGGCTTTACCAAGCACACCGCCAAAGTTGAAGTCGCAACACGCCTCCTTTGACCAAGAGCTCAGCTTCAAATCTGTAGATGGTAGACTAGTACGACCTGACATGTTTGAGTCGCTTGTTCTGAGGGACTCGACAAGGGCAGTCGCTGATGCCATTGTATTTCCTGCAAGAGCATCTCGTGAACGAAGGGCGTCACGTAGCTCTGATGCGATCACTCCAAGAGGCTTCTGTATCAACTCTTGAGCGGTCTCACGATGTGTAGTTTTGGTGACCACATTCCCTATGAATGAGGACGGGATATTGAGACATGCTCGAGCATCGACTTGCCGTTCGAGAGTCGTCGTTTGACCTTCCCTGAGTCGATAAATTCGAGCGCGAGTCACAGACTGCCAGGTAAACGCTGTCAGCGTATCGTCTGTCGAGACGAAGCCAGCCGGAAGATCAAGGGTAGCTTTCTTCTTCAAATCCTTGGCTGCCTCAGACGAGATGAGAAAGTATGACCAGACACTCGGGACAGCTTGTTCGTTGACGGAGCCCGGCACTGATTTGGGAGCAGAGATGACTTTGGGAAGCGTTTCGAGACGGCCGAAATGCTTGCCTTGCATCTCTTCGTCACTGAACGGTTCGCTGCAACAAGCCTTCGCAAATAGTCGAATGAGTTCTCCTTGACCTCTAATGTCCATGCAATTGTGCTGGGCATCAATGACGAGTAGTAACCCTCCAACAACGAAGTTCGCCTTGAACATCAGAACAGGTGCGGTCTCATCAGACGATCCGGGTAATGTAGATTTTGAGGCAATGGCGGCTTCGTCCAAAAAGCGAAAGGGATAGTGCGCGGCCTGATACTCCCGAAAAGATGGCAGGTTCTCTCTGGCATCTACAAGCTGAAGTTCTGAAGTTCCTCTATGCGGTACAATCTCATAAAACTCTCTTGTATTGACCACTTTACCTGCTGTCCAAGGGAAGGCTTTGGCAAGTCTTTCGAGGCCATCTTGTAGGAGCTCAACCACTTCTGCCTGTCTATCCGTCTGTTCTGGGCTTTCCGGAAGCTCGAAACAGAAACACAGTTGCGTATACAGCCGACTCAGTCGTGGATTTTGTCCAAAGACGTCAAGAACTTCGCCTCCGTCTTCAGTCAACATTTGAACGAAAGTGTATGAAGAATGATTATGAAGGTATGGAACATGAAGTCGTGTACGAGTCAGTGCACCGGTCTCGTCTCGGATCTTGGCATTCCTGGCAGCTGTTGGGAGCTGGAGAGAAGCCGCTTTCTTGATTCGATCACGCCCAAACACACCCTCACGTCGCTGTCGCTATGGTATGCGGGACTTCTCTGTCCAATTGCGCAAGGGCGCTGCATCCTGACGCGTTGTAGGCCGCGACAGTCTTCGATGGGGTTCATCCGAACGAGGGGAGGATGGTGAAATCTCGTTGTCCTGCAGTCAGTGCAGTTTATGGAATAGTGACAGCCTCTCCTACCTATACTTCCGCATCACCAGTTTCTTCTTCGGCACTACCGAATGCATCGCTCCCTTCGCCACAATACACTAACCAATCTCTCGAATTGCAAAAGAACGAAGATGCAAAGACCTCGATTGCCTTCACGCCAGGCTTCAGAGAGAGGACAACGGGCTACGTCAAGCAAAGTACAAGGCAATACATATAGGCTGAAAGGTGTGGTGACATCCATGATACATCCCTCTGCGCTCTCGTCTTGTCGCGCAGAAGAGGAATCGCGGTGTACCAACTGTGAAGACAACCAAGATCTGCCTCGATTGCTAGATGTCTTCATTCAGTCAATTGTATAGCAATTCCTCTGCGATGCGGCGTTCGGTGCAAAAACTGAATCAAGCCAGAGAAACTTATGGCAAGGCTCAGATCCTCAGTAGAGTGCCTGCATTCTTGCCAACCTATTCTTTCTGCCCCTTGCTTTTCGATACAAACTCCCTTCCTTGCTTTGAACCACATCTTCCCTTAGCTATCAAGGACCCCATCCCTTCCTTTCTTCCTTTTAATCTTGTTTGCAAATCATCGCATACACTCTATTCACCATGATGTCTTCCACGAGCCAGAACGTTTTCCTGATCTGGGGCGGTAACGGCTGGGTTGCTGGTCACCTCGAGGCCTTACTCAAAGATCAAGGCAAAAGCGTCCACACCACCACCGTCCGCATGGAGGACAGAGAAGCAGTCATTGAAGAGCTGGACAGAATCAAGCCAACTCACGTCCTCAACTGTGCAGGATGCACAGGTCGGCCTAACGTCGACTGGTGCGAAGAGAACAAAGCTGCCACCATCCGCAGCAATGTCATCGGTACTCTCAACCTGGCCGACGCTTGCGAGCAGCGTGGCATTCACATCAGTGTCTTTGCTACCGGCTGTATCTACGCCTACGACGATGCCCACCCCATCGGCGGCCCCGGCTTCCTCGAAACAGACCCAGCCAATTTCTCCGGTTCATTCTACTCTGCCACCAAATCCAGAGTCGAGGAGGTAAGAAGGATGTCCTACCATTGATCCAAAGCACAATCTCTGACTTTGTTCTCTACACAGATTATGATGAACTACCCCAACGTCCTCTGCCTCCGCCTCCGCATGCCCGTCTCCGATGACCTCTACCCCCGCAACTTCGTCACGAAAATCACAAAATACGAACGCGTGGTCGACGTCCCAAACAGCAACACCATCCTCCACGATCTCCTCCCCGCCGCCATCTTGCTCGCCGAAAATAACGAAACCGGTGTTTACAATTTCACAAACCCTGGCGCTATATCTCATAATGAGGTATTGGGTTTGTTCAAAAAGATTGTTCGTCCGGAGTTTGAGTGGAAGAATTTCTCGTTGGAACAGCAGAGTTTGGTTATTAAGGCTGGGAGGTCGAATTGTATGCTTGATACTGGGAAGTTGGTGAAGAAGTTGAGGGAGTACTGTTTCGAGGTTCCGGAGGTTCATGATGCTTATGAGCAGTGTTTCAAGCGTATGGTCGAGAATGGTGTCGAGTAAGTGTGGTTGGACACTATGACATATCTTTTGCCTTTCTCTTAGCATCCAAGCCTGGGAGGGGCAACCTCTAGGAGCGATCTACTCTGGCACACAGCAAGCGATGGCGATGTTGGCTCTCAGCTATTCCGATGTTCGCAGACTAGCCATCAAATTGAGGATGTTTTTCACTCGACCATGTTTGTCCATTGAGAGCGCTGAACAGATGAAGCTTGTCATTCATCTACTATTCATCAGCAAAGCTATTTTCTGCAAAGCTATCTGTCGTACTAGCAACCGTTTCCCTCATTTCACTCTGTCATGCCTCTTCTCTTGCCATCTCCACTCGTACCACATCTCAAATCTGTCATTTCAACTACTCCTCGGACTTCGATTTCTCAACGAACATCTCCCTGTGCCATCCGAACCACTTCTCCATTCTCTTTGCAATCCTTCTCAGCATGACTGTGTTGACAGTTGGCGATGGGTGGGGACGATGCAGGACGATAGTCTTGACGCCCACACCGGAGTAGTCGTCCAGCTTCAAAGTGATGGCTGATCCTTGACTCTGGAAAATGCTGGAGCCAGCGTCGACCATAGCGCCCAGGAAGTGTTGCCACGAAAAACTGGGTTGAGACTCGGCACCTCTGAGGGGAAACATGTGATGGAAGACAGCAATGTTGTCGGACTTGACGCGTTGAATTGATGGCAAGGCAGCAGCTCTGGTAGGTGGAACATAGATAACAATCTGGTTCTTCAGGCTGTCGGTGACGGTCTCTGTGTCTGGAGAGAGAGGGGTCATGGACTTGAACCTGGTTGGAAGAGAGGCAAGAGATTCGTTCTCCTTGCCCCAGAAAGTCTGCATCTCCACCCGGGTGTTGGACTTGGCGGCTTCTGCTTCGGCACTTTGAGCAACGAGTTCCAGGATGTCCTGCTTTTCCTGCTCAACTTCTTCCTGATAGCGTGGGCTAGTAGCCGCGGAAAGCACTTTGATATCTTCATCAATCAGTTTCTTGCTAACCTTGGCCTCAACAAGCTTGTCGACCCACAGCTTTTTGAATCGCTCCCAGACCTTGGTCAAGCACGCACGGGACGCGATAGCCTGGTCTAGCCATCTCAGGTCCTTCTTACCGCGAGGCCAAGGGAACTCCTGATACAGGCACAGCAAATCAGGCCCCAGCGTATCTCCCAGCATTGGGCAATGACCTGCGTTGATTTTCTTGATCCACTCGGCAGGAGATGTAGTATGACTCTTGCTAGCGAAGATCTTGGCTACCTGTTCGTCGACTGAACGATTGCGAGTCGTGTCGGAACGAATAGAAGTAATTGCATCGCTCAAGATAGACATGTCGCTGAGCTTGTCGAGCATGGTCTGATTGATTCGATCGGCTTCCCTGGGATCGGTGCGGCAGAGATGGTCAATGATGGCGAAGTTGAAAGTAGGGTCCATGGTTAATGGTCTGTTTTCATCATAACCTAGCGTGCTAACACTCCAGTAGAGGAGATCGTCAGGGAACCAGTCTTTTTGACTGAAGGTGCGGTTTGTGGACTTGACCTTAGCGCTACCAGTAAATGCGAAGTTGCGCTCGAAGCCCTTCTGAACCAGCGCGCCTGCGTGGACCTGGCCTTCGAAGATCGAGAAAGTCTCGACACAAAGGTCTTGCACGATGAAGACTGCCTGGTCGAAATCTTGCTTGGCTTGCTTGGAAGGAGCCTCTTCGAGAAGATTGAGGTAATGCATCATCTGCTCGCTCTCAGCAGCAAGCTGGCGCCAGTATGACTCGCGATGCATCGTTTCGAAGAAAAGATAGTCGACAACCCAGGGCATAACATCACCCAACTTCCAGCTCTCAAAGAACAAACATGCACATATGTCTTTTGATAGCGACTGAACATACTGTGGATCTGTCTGAAGAAGCTCCAGTTCGTCGAGGACGACACGGTGGCGTGACGCAATGAGCTCTGCGACTTCACGAGCGTTGAACTTTGGCGGCTGTGAAAACGGCTTGACAAAGTCGGTGGACCACGGGAAACTTGTCTTGAACCTGGAGAAGTCCGAAGCGATCATGCCGTCCCACTTGGGATGAAGCTCAAGGTCAGGGGGCACATCTGCTTCTGCCAGCAGACCCTTGACGCAGTTGCTGAGGAGAGTCATCATGGACTTTTGAGCGGTGAGAAGATGATAAGCCTTTGTGAAACCGATGATCTCCCAGCGATGAGCTTGGTCGGCGTTCCACTTGACTAGTTTGCCGTATTCGGGACCTTGAGCGATCACGCAGTTCGAATTGAAGGTTCTGGGCACGATGGAGAAGTGCTCGACAAGGACTATGTTGGCATTGTCGAACATCAACCATTGCTCAGGCTCGTTGGCGGTACGGTGGTGCAGCAAGCTCAGGAAGAGGGTTGGGTCTTCGGAGAGAGTCTCGGCATCAAGGTATGGCAGAATCCACGAATCTTGGTATGAGGCCAGCGTCTCCTCGCGAAGGTTCTCATCTGCCAGTGATTGTGGTGTGTGGAACTCCATGGCGGTGGTGTAACCTCCTTTGGCTGTTCGAAAAGTGCGGACTTTGGGAATCACGCGCTCTCCTGGATACTTACGGTCCAACACGCCAACACGATTGAGGAGATGGACAGCTGCCCATTTCTTGCCGAAAAGGCTGGTCTTTTCCATCAAAAAGTTGTGACGCTTCTCGCGTGACTTCTTCTTCCATCTCGAAACAAGGAAGTCGGCATGCTTATCCAGGCTCTTGCGCAGAAAGGCGAGATCGGTCTTGATACTGTTGACGATGGTGCTAAGAAGTTCTCGAGCATTGGCGTCGCTGATTGAGTGTGAAGCCGGGAAGAACTGAGGGAAGCAGACAGAACACTCGTCGTTCAAATTGTATACGCCAAAATAGCTGCAACAGAATGGGCTAGAAGGCGGATTGTTGGAGTCGAGATATACCCTCTTCACATTGTCTTTTGATGCGGAGTTGTACAAGTCGATGACAACTTTGTCAGGCCTCTTGATTCGCATCAAGGTTGAACGGATAGCCCAGAGACGGACGTTGTCATTGGCTTTGCTGTCTTTGGCCTCTGCAGAACCGAAGTGCATCGTCCTGATGTCGGGGTTGGGCGCCATTGGGACGTTGGCTGCTGCTGCGGGACGGATGACGATGTCCGAGAGCGCGGTTGAGGAAGGAAGGGTATTCGGTGGAAAGAGAAGATTTGAGAATCGTGGGATCAGTGATTTGAAGTGAAGTGTCGACGGCTGCAGCCTGCTGGTTGCCCAAGGCTTCGGGCACCAGAGAACGCGCGCGGATGAATATGGAAAGTGCGATCTGACGCGCTCCTACCTCGATTGCATGCATCGACAAAGCATTTTGTATGTGTCTCACCCACCTGCTGGAGTGTACTTAGCTCGATGACAACTTGTTCTTCTCTCAGTAATTCCGCTTCCCTCGCTTTCTTGTCTTCCACTTTCCTGCAGAGTTGCTTCAATCACCCTGGCTGCTGCTTTCTAGTGCTGGGGCTTCTCACTCTTGTGCTTTTTGGATATGCCTGATGCTTTCCAACTCAGGGCGTCTTCAAGGATTGTACATCATCGCGCCTGTCTCAACGGACAGTTGAACAGAACTGCACAGCATCTTGTATTTCTGCACCTTCAAAGTCTTGCCTGTGTTTCCATCTCTGATACGATGGAATTATACCGATGACCCATGCGTAATAAGCAGCAGCCGAGACGTTTCCACATGCTAGACTTTGTTCGGCTCTCACAGCAATGAGATCTTGGTGGGGTGATGAGTACTGATTTCTATATCGTCTTTTCAGAGCGCTTGGGGTCTCTGCCAAGGCCGGTCAAGATGCCCCGGTGTGTTCTTCTCCGCATCCGCGGTTGCTGTGATGACAGCCAACCTGACATATTTTGCTCCGAACGCTTTCTCCTAGTCAATACCATACCAATCAATTCATGCTTGCGAGGGATTCCCGACTTCCGCCGTCGCGCTTTCTTCATGTCTGGGTCCTCGCCGGACATCGGTGCATGTGAGGTAAGACCACATCACTGTCACTTTGCTGTGGCCGAGACGAGGGTAATGAAGTAATGCTAGGATGTCTTACTATGGTTCCCCGGTTCACGTGCGTAATCTGCTGTAAAGCTCCCCGGACAACTCAGGGTACCTCAGACCACTGTCATGCTCGAAAGCAAAACAATGGTGCCAAAGTAGTGGCCTGGTGAGTTCTGTTGAAGAATCTCGTACAATCGTCTCGTAGGTACATTAGTCTGCTTTCTCCTCTGTTTTCTTGCTTCACCAAATTGCCCTCTCTTCGTCTCAAACATACAACCAACATTCGTGAGATTATTCAGACACTACTTGATATCCTTCGAACCTCTGTACTTAGAAACGATGCCAGGTATCGACATGACCGAGACTATCTCCCCCGACTATCTTGTCATCGGCGCGGGTGCCATGGGCATGGCCTTCGTTGATACTCTCATTTCTGACAAGGAGGCTACGGTGGCCATCGTCGATCGCTATTCCCGTCCGGGGGGTCATTGGACGCTTACATACCCGTTTGTAACCCTTCACCAACCGTCCGACGTCTACGGCGTCAATTCTCGCCAGCTCGGGGATGAGAAGATCGATCAAGTTGGATACAACAAAGGCCTTGCCGAAGTGGCAACGGGCGATGAGATCGTTGCCTATTACACTAAGGTCTTGAACACTACTCTCCTTCCGTCTGGTCGCGTTACCTACTACCCACTGCACAACTACACCGGGGATGGAGAGTTCCAATCGATTGCCACAGGCAAGATGTTCTCGGTCGGACCAAACACTCGTATTGTGGACTCCACATACGTGAAGGTCACGGTCCCCTCTATGAGTCCACCTTTGTATGAGGTCTCAGGAAACGCCAACCTTGTTACGCCCAACGCTTTAGCGACTCTAAAGCGACCTGATGGCGCCTATACAATCATCGGAGCCGGGAAGACTGCAGTCGACTCATGTTCGTGGCTGCTAGCTCAGAACATTGACCCGAAGGATATTTCCTGGATTATGCCGCGCGACTCCTGGTTCATAGAACGCGCTATTCTCCAGCCTCCAGAGGCTACGCCCAACCCTGAACAACTGCTGGAAGAAAAAACCGATGCCATCATGGGGTCCAAAACATCTCGAGAAATGTTTCATCGCATGGAGCAACTCGGACACGCCCACCGTCTAGACAAGAGAATCGAGCCTACCATGTTCAGGCACGCGATTGTCACAAAAGCAGAGTTTGAAGAGGTGAAGAAAGTCAAGAACATCATACGCCAGGGACGAGTCAAACGCGTTGACCCAGACAAAGTCACCTTGGAGAAGGGCACATACACTCCTGTGCCTGACACTCTCTTCATTGACTGCACTGCGCCTGGCTTAGGAAACGTGCCCCCTGTTCCTGTCTTCAATGGTAGAAAAATCACTATTCAGAACATAAAGTTCTTCCAGCCCACGTTCAGCGCTGCTCTCATTGGACACGTCGAAGCCAGTTTCGACGACGAAAATCTCAAGAACACTCTTTGCGACCCTTTTCCGTACACTCGCGAACCGGCGGATTACCCTACGACCCTTCTGGCTTCTATGAAGAACAGGCTCAAGTGGATGGAAGAGCCCAAGGTGAGTGAATGGTGTGCAAAGTCTCGTCTTGACTTTCCCGTCATGGGTCCGCCGCCCAGAGATCCTGAGAAGGCCGCAGCTTTCAATGCCAGTATTGAGCAACAAATCAGAGGGCTCTGTGATCACTTGGAACAGATGGCAAAGAACGACGCTGAACAACAAATCGGAGGTCTCTGTGATCAGTTTGAACGGATGGCAGAAAATGACGCTGCAAGTGTAGCCTAGCTGTAATGCCGAAGTATTCTTTGAGACCATTCTCCTTTCTTTCTCAAGCGATCTGTCTAGTATCAGATATATATATATCTGCATTCAAGCTGAATCTTGTCTACCGAAATGCTTCATCTTACCCATCTCTAGGCTTGAATCAGCGCGTTGCTTCGCGTCAATCAGTCCCTGTTGATCCACATAGTGGTGATCGAACGATGAGTAAGGTGGACCCGTCGTTGAAGTGAATTGTCTATCTGATACGACACCTGTGGGAACAGCTCACATTTCGCATGGCACCTTCTCATGATGTACAGGCTGAATCCTATTGTGACATTGCTGTAATCTGTAGTCGCAACTCACCTAATCGGCAGGGACAGTTTGAATGTACACATATTTGCAGCGAGAACCGCACCAGTACGTGAATGATTTTACAAATGCGCTCCTCTCGCCATTCATCTCTTCAACGCAATGTCAAGTGCAATGCCATACTTTGTCTGCTTGATCCACTAGCATGGCAGTGACAGAGAGCAACTGAGCTGCTCGCATCTTCAACAAACCTTAGCAATCCGAACGCAATGAGTCTTTTGAACCATGGAGCAAACCGCAACGTTACTACTTTGGTATCCACCTATTGGAGGCTCTGGATGAAGTTGTAGAGTACCTCGTTGACTTCATCAGCTTTTTCAATATGTAAAAAATGGCCAGCGCTGACAGTTCTAATCTGCATCCCCGGCGCAAATGGCAGCGTAGAAAGTAGTTGCTCGGATGGAATACCAACCGAATCCTTCTCGGCCCCGATAAACAGACTAGGCTGCTCAATGACTCCGGAAATCGATCGAATCTCTATGCTGCATTAGATCATGTCAAGCAAAGCGGGCATCTGGGACCCGTCTTACCGTCCTTATCAGCCGAGTTGATACCACGCAAGTAAGACTTGTACCATTTCAGACCCGCCTCGAGACCTCCCTGTGCGCGAGTGATGGTTTTCCATTGCTCTCGAGTTGAGTTGGTGATGAAATCGTTGCCGAATTCTGCTCTTCTATCCGCTGCTCGCCATCCTTGAAGTGCACCAATTGTGTTGAAATCTTCCACCATTACTTTTGGTGTATCGGACGAGTACATGAGAGAGTATAGAGAATCCAACTGTACTGTTGTAAGCTTGAGTACATGCTCGGTCATGATATTGAACTCACGTGTGCATCCAAAAGGACGTGTGCGTCTGGTTCATCAAAGTAGTACCAGTAGCCGAGCACGGGGTATCCAAATGTTGCTTGTGAATGGTTGTTGTAAGCCTCGACGTAAGTTTGATTGAGGTCTGTGCCGGGGGCGTTGTAGCCGATATCCAATATCGCAAGAGCGGAGAGGTACTGAGACTGGTACGTGTAAAAGCGAGAGAGCAAAAAAGATCCGCTGAGGTGCATTAGTCTGACAGTCTCGAAGAATGACAGCGTGTCGTTTCGTTGGGCTTACAGGTCATGCGAAACGGCGACTACCTTGTCAAGACCTTCGCAGTCGAGCAGTTCAGCAATTTCAGATGCCATTGTCCTCAGACTATAAGCTTCTAATTTAACGGGCTTGTCTGTACCACCGGTGCCTAGAAGGTCTGGTGCTATGATGCCGTAGCCGCGCCTAGTAAAGTATTCGATCTGGTTAACCCAACTGTACGAGGTCTCTGGGAATCCGTGAAGGAACAAGAGGTATGGCTTCTCCTTCTCGAGTGGGGGATTGATGGCGTAGCGATATGTCGTCCCCGAAACTGGAAGTTTAACGTTCTTCATCATGTGCACATAGCTAGTGTTTGCAACATCCGACTGATGCAAATTAGCATCTCAATGCAATCTTGGAAGTCGGTTCTGGTAAACCTACGGTATCAAGACCCTCGTTGAACTGACACATCATATTCTGATATAGTGTGAGCATCACTGTTCTGACAACGCATTGCTTCAAAGTCATACCCCTGAGCGACTTTGTCGTGTTGGTACTGCCCCTAACGCGGGCGCGAGGCAACTTGTCAGGAGAAATGCTCTGAGAGCAGAAACCATAGCTGTTATTGAGATGCTAGCCTTATGAGCTGTGTCTGACTCTGAAAGGCGTTGTTGCGACGGAACCGAGGACTGTAGGTATCTGAGGTATCTGCTGAACCATGATCGGAGTTACAATATAATTCCGATCATCGACACTTGTCGTGCGCTGGACGCTAGTCGTCACCGTTCGAAGTTCCCTTACTAAGACTCGCCAACGGACTTGAGATACGAGATAAACGCGTATTGTGTTCGAAGTTCCCTTACTCAGATTCACCGACTGTCACCGTGACAGTGCAACGCACACTGGGAGGTGAGATGGTGAGCAGAACTCTCCTTGTTCTAGAGGCAAGTCATCCGATAAACGGCGTGAGTCTGTTCTTGCTGCGGAAACTTAGCCAAGGCGGCACTCTTTGAAGTGTGCACGCTGTTTTCGAACAGTGCGAGAACTGGTGTTCGAGTAGCCAAGAAGGAGAAAAGCTAGCAATGCACCAAAGAAATGGCGGTATGATGCAAAGTTGCTCTCAGTCCATCTTTGCTGGCCCTACCGGATCGCTTTCAAACGCCTGTTCAGTACATATCTGTCACCAGCCGTCCCCAAAAGGGAATCCGCGAAAGTAGCTCTGGAACGCACGATGAAGTATACACCGATACATGGAACAAGACGTTGCGATCATCCTGCTTGAAACCTTCGTACGTACCACCGCTTGTTCGTCAGCCAAAAAGCTTGGACGCTCTGCTCTCATACTGGATATAAAAGTCGGGCGACTCTGCGGGTCAGCACCCAACTCATTACTCGTCACTTTCCCATGAGATCCATATAACTATACTCAAGATGTATACTCAGACGTGGGCTGCTACCACAGCAAAAGAGAAGCTCAGCAGTGGCGCTTACTATGCGCCTGTTGGTGTGAAGACCACACCAAAGGTGAGGCAGGCGAAGGACGTGGGGATCGCAAAGGAGTTGTGGGAGTGGACGAAGGTTCAACTGGAGAAGTGGGTTTGATGGGTTTCTCGGGGTCTCTGCCAAGGCTTGTCAAGATGCCTCGGCATGTTTCGTCTCCGCATTTCCTCCGCATCCGCGGTTACTGTGATGGACAGGCAAGCGGCCATATTTTGCTCCAAGCACTTTCTCCTATTCAATACCATACCAATCAACTCAAAATGTCAGCCGAAGCAGATGTCAAGCTCGAGGACTTCTCGTCCATCTTCTCCCTGCCCCAAAAGGTGGCCGTAGTCACTGGTGGATCCAGAGGTCTCGGTCTCCATGCCGCATCTGGGTGAGTAGCCAAGTACCGCCCATGATTGTTTCAATCTCTGACCAGGTTATACGTACAGTCTCCTCCAAGCTGGATGCTCCAAAGTCTTCATCACCTCCCGCAAGGCCAAGGCATGCGAGGAAGCATGCGATGCCCTCAACAAGCTGCCCGGCATCAAGGGCAAGGCCATCTCCGTACCCGCCGACATCTCAAAGGTCTCCGAGATTGAGCGTCTGGTAGCAGAAGTTGGAAAACACACGGATCATGTCGATATCTTGTTCGCCAATGCTGGTGCAACATGGGGTGCTCCTTTCGACAAGCACCCTGCCGAGGCCTTTGCCAAGGTCATGGACCTGAATGTCAACAGTGTCTTTTATTGCATCCAGAAGTAAGCATAGCGACAAGCTCCACGTCTGACCCGTCAACTGACATTCTTTAACAGGTTCGCCCCGCTACTCGAGAAGAAGGCTTCATTAGCAGAACCCTCCCGCGTACTTGTCACAGCATCTGTCGCAGGCATTGGGATCGGGTCTCTGGGAGAGAACGCAACACCCGGATACAGCGCCTCCAAGGCCGCAGCACTCCATCTCACACGCAACCTGGCCGTCGAGTTGGGCCCCAGAGGCATCCTCTGCAACAGCATTGCTCCGGGCTTCTTCCCCACAAAGATGGCCAACGGCTTGATGGCTTTGACTGGTGGTACACAGGCTCTTGCCGATGCAAACCCCAACAAGAGATTGGGCAAGCCTGAGGACATTGCCGGTACCGTCGTATATCTTTGTTCCAGAGCATCCAGTCATTTGAACGGCGCTCACATTGTCATTGACGGTGGTAGTATATTAGGCCGCTCTAAGCTGTAAGATGATTACTCGTAACGAAATGTATATTCACGCTCTCACCATACTTCCTCACATACCTCAGAGTCATGTAAACCCGTGCATATCACCTGTAGGCGGATTTCGTAAGTCAATGTTTGTGGCAGTCTCGCGCCGAAACGAACCGAGTTTTGACGCCGATCAGTCGCCTTAGCAAACAGCACGTCAAAAGGCATAGAGTTCATCAATTATAGGGATTTGTCCAGAGAAATTCAGGAGACGTACCTGATCATCAAAAGCATCCTGCCTTTCGCCAATCAGGCTAGAAGTCTTGCAAATAGGATGAGCAGATTCGAGCGCAGTACTGCCGCTCACCAAGTAAAAGAAAAGTGATTCAATATATTTCATTTTGCCATCTCACATACTCTAGAAAATATCACCCATGCATCATGGTGCCTAACCTCGGAACGCCTTCACAGCAAAGTCAGCCATCAATCCTCTTGCTGTTCAAGACAACAACACCCACAAAGATCTGAGCTGGAAAATCACCAAGGAAGTCCGAAGAATCCCTTGCGACTAGTAGTGGTAGAGCTGACAGCAGTAGCACCTGTTGCACTCACCGTAACAACATCGCTGCTGCTAGAGGAAGGATGTGCAGAAGTGGTGTGATGACGGTCACGGAAGCGAAAATGTGAACTCACTGAACGTGCCTGGATATTGGTCGATGAGCTTGCAGCCGTCTCGCTCGCTACTTCGGACCACAGGGATGCTGCGGAGGTAGGGGTGGGGATGGGTGATGAGCCTGCGGAAGTGGGCTTGGGTGTGGGTGCGGCAGCTGGTGAGGCAACGCCGGTTGAGGTTGATGCTTCTGGTGCGACTTGCTGGACTTCGGGCTCAGGGGCTACTTCTTGCGCTTCGGTTGGTGTGGAGTATTCTTCAGGACTGTAGCCGTGGCGAGCGAGGAACTCCTCGAAGTCCTCATCGACAGGGTAGTCTTGCTCGGACTCGGAACGTCTGCCGACTGGAGGAGCCTCATGCTCTTCGTCAAGCTCCTCGTACTCGCCATCTTCGACTAATTCGTCGTCTTCGAGCGATCTGGCGTGAAGTTGTAATTCCTCGTTGAACACTTGGCTCCAGTCAAGATCCTCATCTCCCTCTTCTTCGGGGTGGACGTTGGCTTCGGCGTCTCTGGCGTAGAGTTGATGTTCTTCCTCGGAAGGGTATTCATCTTCCTCTTCCAAAGAACGAGCGTGGTGCTCAACTCCCTCAGGAACTTCTCTGGACTCCATCCACTTTACGAAAGCGTCAAACGTATCGTCAGCAGGTCCATCCGTGGCTGGTTCTGCTTGTGCTGGTACACTGCGAGCATGGTTTCTGACACCATCTTTCTCAATCGAGCCCTCAAGATGACGACCTTCCATCCACTCGACAAAGGCCACGAAAGATTCATCCGAAGGTCCGTCTGTTGGAGGATCGGCAATGGGAGTTGTCGTCTGTGCATTCACGTCGCGGGCAATGAGTTTCTTCTCGTCATTTTCGGTATATCCTTCTAGACCGCGGGAAATCATCCACTTGACGAAAGCATCGTAATTCTCATCTGTAGGTTCGTCGGTTGTTGCGGTAGTAGAAGCAGTTTGAGATGATGCAGGTACAGCACGAGCTTGAATGCCAGTAGGTTTCAGGTCCTCATCAGGCATATATGTCGGCTCGAGCGAGTCGATTGAGAAGGTTGGGAGGGCGGAAGAGGCAACCTCGGAGTATTTGTTAGTTGTTGGTTCAGGAATAGCCTCGTAGCCAGGAATCTCTGCGAAACTGATTAGTAACTACGATCTCCAGATAATACACTAATACCCAAAATCGTACCTTGAACATCAACAGCATTTGTTCCCACAGCAGCAATGGCCGCAGAAGCAACGGTAAAAACAGAAAGACGCATGATAATCGATGTCTTGTGTTACGAAAACCTAGAATGTGGAGAAAAGATATAGCATATATAGAACAGTTAATATTGTGATTTCGTCAAAGGAGTGGATAAATTGGTGGTTACTTTCTATTGAGAGGTTGTGGCGTCCGCTTTCGGTAGCATTCTTTGTTGGAGTCGACGCCGCAAATGTCGACCACGGGCTCCCGCTTTCAGGACTTGACAAAGGTGTTTCATGCTGAGAAGTAAGAAATGAATCCGAGGGCTGAAGTGTGGCATCTTGGTGACGCGATCCAAGTGCTTCGTAGTGTGAATGTTGAATGGGAAGTGTTCGACCTTACTCCGTTTCATGGTTGTTGGAGAGGGAAAGGTTCGGTGTGGAAGTCGCCACATTCCCATACTCTCAGGCCACACGCTTGAGGCCATGTTTGTGCTCCATGGAATATTCTTCTGGACTACGATGACTTCGTGTTGTCTATTATCACTCTCCAGATAAAGATTAACGATTAAGTGCATCTCAGCTCGAGTACGATCGATGTTGATTGGGGTCTTGAGCCTTTACAGCAGTATGCCTCCCTGGAGGCAGGCAAACTTCGCATATGTCGTACGAACAAAGGGAGAAGTCATAATGTGAGCACAGTACTTGCGCTGCTCGGCTGTCTTCAATTGTTCATGGTAACACGTTCCCATATCTTGCGAGGAGATCTCCATGTCGGCTGGCGAAAGAGCCAATTAGTGACACTTTGGAGGGAGGACTCGGCTGAGGAATGCGTACTGGGCAAGGGGGCAGGATGAACCACAATACTGGTATCTCAAGGCGTCCCGGGGCAAGATGAGCCGGACACCTTTCGGCATGCCGAAAAACTGGAAGTACGGCTACGAGTGAGGGTCGATCAGGAGGTCCCTTGACCCACGGCAATACTTGCAATCGCGACTCAGGAATAGATCACTTTCCTTGAGATTAACGAACAAGGTGTCGGAGTGATGTTCCTCTTGACGAACCAGCAGGAGGAACCGAATTATGGCTTTGATCGTTCCTCTTATCTTCGATTGTAAGCCCGGGTAGGTCTCAAAGAAGTCGGACACCCCTCTGCAAACAGCATCAGCACAAAGGACAAACCTACATCATACACGTTATACGTACCTAGCTAGGATACTGCAAGATTTTCCATCGAAGATTCCATGAACCAGCTAGTCGGAACCGGCTTGACGTAGAGGGGTATACGGCATGAACAAACAAGTCTGCCTCAGCCACTGACAACATGTAAACCGGAGTGCGCGATGTCGAAAAGTGGTTATAAGGAAGGGCAGCAGATCTGAGAAGTATCTTTTTCCTCTCAAGCATCTTTTGCAAAGAAATAAGACCAGTCGACTCTGTATCTTCTTTTCTTCCTTGTACATACATACCTTTTCGTTCTTCAGCACCCTTTTCTGCCTTGTTCATTCGACTTGCCAACTGCGAACTTATTAACATCAACCAAACTGGCAGAATTCAACATCGTCTTCGATATGATTACAACCCTCCACTGGCAACAGCGCATTGCGCTAGTCCGCCACAACCTGCACGCTGCTCATCGCTCAGGGGACTTTACCTTCTTCAAGACCTTGCAAGCACAAGCTCTCTTCGACAACACCAACCATGTGGCCACCCTATCAGCCACCCTCGGAGACGAAGCAGACAGCGTTTTGTCCGGTCTCGACGACTTGAACGCCTCCATCGCACACGTCCACGAAGACGCTTTCAGAAACGTCTACAACAGTCTCAAAACATACCTCCACGAATCCGGCGCCGCCGATAACAGCTGCGACGAAAAGAGCAAAGTCTTCGTCGACGTGCAGATGCAAAAGCAGATGGCCGATCATGCAATCGACAAGGCTACTTCTTCTGCCATCGCACTGATCCAGCAACAACCGGTTTGCGTCCAAGACACCGCGGCAGCCGTTTGGATCACCGGCACTACGATCATTGCCGATAGTGTTGAGGTCGTATTGCAGCAACTCGCCGCTCTGGAGAATAACATGCATGACTTTATCCGCCTGGAAGAAAGCTGGAACGGTGTAAAAGCCAGTATAGGCTACAGCGTTTCCGCACTCAAAGGCGTCTTCAACCTCATGAGTGGCGAGCCAGACTCCCCCACCGTTGGAGCATCTTCCCGCTCCTCCAGTTTCTCGGGCACGATGTTCCGCCGCTTGTCCAGTGCTTTCGTGTCTGCTCCTGCTCCTGCATCGCATTCTCGCTCTTCTTCCGCTTCCGTGCCTACTTCTCGCTCTTCCTCGTTCTCTCAGCCTTCCCATCATAGTAACAGATCTTCCTCTTTCCACGCGCCAGACTACAAGACTCCGAACTATTTCCGCAATAGTGCGTCGTCTGCTTGTCCTACTTCTTTGCCTAGTGGGAGTGGTTGGAGACATACGGAGTTGGATACTATTCCACCTACTCCTGCCGCTACTGGAGATGTTGGAGATCAAGAGGTCAATCCTTTTGATACGAGTGTGCCTCCTATGCCTGAAATTCCTAGTTTGATGGATATTAGATCTGAACAGGCTGTTATGTGTTTGATTTGATCGGAGAGGAGTGCGGGTTGAGTGGGCCAGGTGTGCGGGATAGATCGAACTGGGCTTTTGTAATGATTGTCGTCGTGAGACTGTACATAGAATTAATTCATGAGATACGAATATACATGTCTGTTTTTCCTTTCAGTTTTCTCTTGGTGTATCAAAAAGTGAGATTCAGGACTACTGACCATACTCTTCCAACTGTCATGACGATCGTGTTTCTCGTTACTCATCGTTTCAATATCTGTCCCAGCCGACAACGCAGCCTTCATCGTCGTCATCACCACTATGCAGGGCATCTTCATCACTGCCACTTCCGTATCTCTGGTCCTCCTCGTCGATTGTACCATTCCCATCATCTTCATGTTCTCTCCCTTTCTCGGCAATCTCTTTCTCGATCAACGCTTTTAACAAGCCACAGAATTCTGCATGCAAGCGAACGAAGAAGTACTCGTCGCCAACAATCTCAGCCAGACTGCGCGTCTTGGGCACATTCGCCAGTGGAGAAGCGGCTGATAATGAGGAGCGAGGATAACCATCCGGATCTACTGACTTGGCCGATAAGAAACTGGATACCGGTGTGACTGCGGCAGATGTGGGAGCTTGTTTAGGAGGATGACTCGTCGTTGAAGTGATGGAGGAAGGCTGCGAAGGCGTGCGCTGGGGGTGTGGTGGTGACAACGGCGGAGGGGTCCGCTCAGCAGAGCCCATAGACATGGGCGGTGAAGGAGTGGCGCTGGAGCTATAACTTCTCAGCGAGCCGACGTTCGCAGCCGACAGCTCGACAGGAGAAGCGTCGGAGCTGTCTCCCTGTTGTAATGCCGTCAAGTGTGTTTCGGCAAGTGTAGTGATGGATTTGGCCCATGCTTCAAAAGCGGTCCGGACGGCCATCTGGTGTCTGAACAGCGAGCGCGAGCCTACAGCTACAAAGGCGTATGCTCTTCTTTGCCCTCTGGCTCTTGGATCCGGTAGACGGAAGACATGGGCCACATTCACCGTCCTAGCATCTTTCGGCCCTTGTGTTGCCAAGTCGGTGGTCAAGGTCATAGAGCCACTGCTCTGGCCTCGGGGGAGAGATTCGACGGCTAGCGCTCTGGTACAGGCATCACGGAGGAGAGGATTCGAGGGTGCTCGTGTTGTGGCGAAGGTCGAGTCGCGCCATCGGCTGCGCAGGACTGGAGGGGCTGTTGTCGCGGCGGGTACATTGTATGAGCAATTGGCGCAACTCGTACCGGTCTCGTTGGGCGGTGCTGAAGTCGCGGTGGGCGACTGGACTGATGTGGTCAACAGCGCTTGCGGGCCATGGATCTCGCAGAAATGGCCGAGTGAGATTAACGTGTCCATGAGCTACAGGAGGGAGCTGGAGGGAGTTTGTTGCGTCAGCGTCTTTTGGCTCGCGCGCGATTGGTTGTGGGGAAAGAGCTCGGCTTTCACATGACTCTTGTCGCTCTTGCTCCCTGTGGAAAGGGTCCAGCTCTCCGCAACCTCGGCAACTTCGCTGGTCGACTACTCGACTAACTTCCGCTGCGACTTCCGCTTCATCCATCAGTTGTTCTGCTTTTGTGTTGCCATCTCCCATCATTAAACATGGCTTCTTTCGCGTGTCGCTCTTGCTTGAAGCAAGTCCCCAGATGTACACCATCAATCAACAAGCGAGCATTCAGCGCCACCGTTCGCTCAAATGCCGAAGTCAAGAAGCTCGGTGTCATTGGTGCCGGTCAAATGGTATCGAATATTGATATGAGAATGCCATGTTTTAGAAACTAACCAAACTCTAGGGTCTTGGAATCGCTCTTGTTGCTGCTTTGAGAGCTCAAGTGCCTGTCACATTGGTCGACACCTCTCAGGCTTCTATCGATAAAGGTCTCAAATTCGCCGACAAGCTGCTAGCAAAGGATGTTTCCAAGCAAAGAATTAGCCAGGACGATGCAGATGCTGCAAGGCAACGACTGGTGCCAGCAACCGACATGGGAGCTTTGTCAGAAGTCGACATGGTAATCGAGGCTGTACCTGAAATCATCGACCTCAAAACCAAGATCTTCGCCCAATTGGCAAAGCTGGCTCCTTCGCATGCCGTCCTGGCTACCAACACATCATCAATCAGCATCACAAAGATCGCTGCCGCCACAACGACGGACCCAACAGATCTCTCTGCCGCTTCCAGGGTTGTGTCGACTCACTTCATGAACCCTGTTCCTATTCAGAAGGGTGTTGAGATCATCACTGGACTGCAGACTTCTCCCGAGACTCTGGCGACATCTATCGAATTTTGCAAACGCATGGGCAAGATTCCATCAGTCAGTCAGGATAGCCCGGGCTTCCTCGCCAACCGCATCCTCATGCCATACATCAACGAGGCTATCATCTGCCTGGAGACTGGAGTCGGAGCAAAGGAAGATATTGATGCCATCATGAAGAATGGCACTAACGTACCGATGGGCCCTCTTCAACTTGCAGACTTCATCGGTCTTGACACCTGTCTGGCAATCATGCGCGTCCTACATCAGGAGCTTGGTGACTCCAAGTACAGACCTTCTGTTTTGCTGACTAAAATGGTCGACGCTGGCTGGTTGGGCAAGAAGTCTGGAAAGGGCTTTTATGATTACTAAAATTCTAATAGCTGCTAAAACGAAAAAAAAAAGAGAGAAGACTATCATGACTCAAATATGATGGTCCTGCTTCTCCATATCATGTCTTCTCCGCGTCTCAGCATCGACAATTTCGTGCTCATCTATGTCGCTAACCACCGAATCCTGCCGCACGATTCTACTCGTGTTCTCCGTCTCCGCGCCTCTTGGTGAATCGACAGCAACCATGCTTCCTCTACCAATGACAAATCTCGGCGGTCTCTCCAACCAGTTCGGATTTTGAGACGAAGTACTGCTGTTCCTTCTGCCATCAAACGGCGACTTGATCAATCTGATCCACGCTCTGATGATCTCGAATTTGAACAGCAGGAAGAACACCTCCACACCGACGAAGCCGATAATGTATAAGACTGCGACTGCCGTGTTTTGTGGAAGGATAAGCTTCTGGATCAAAGGTAGGCATTTGTCGGTATCGCGTTGTTGTAGGATACACAAAATCCAGGGGATGACCTTTGTCGGGTTGGCGAATGCGGTGGTCGTGTACGAGTCAACTTGGAAGATGAAAATGATACAAACGAATGCGATGACGAAGATGGCAAGAGCGACGATCGCCAGTGAGCGCCATTGAAGAAGCAGAACTTGCTTGAGTCGACGAACGGCTGTCCAGGCTTGACGTTTACTGGATGCTGATTTGACAGAATTGGCCGCATTGCTTCCCGAGTTTGGCTGTCTCCCATGCATGGCGGCTTTGAGGTAAACCTGAGCACAGTAGACGAATGTCGCAAGTTGCAAAAGCAGAGCGATCGCGCCAAACCCAATCATCCAACCCCAGTAAGTCGAAGTGGACCCAACATTAACATGGCAATATCCTCCAAAGCGGAAACTCACGCCCACCTTCGCCAACACAGCAGCAGTCAACCCGATAGAAATCGACCATGCAGCGACATTAGCAGCGATGATTGAAATCTTCCCCGGCACGATATCCCAGCAAATCTGAAGGTGCATGAAAACCGAACGGACGACGATCCAACATACCGTCAACATACCACCAAACACAGCCATGCCACCACCAACAGCGCAAGCATTACTACTATTCATATCATTCGGCGTCACCGGATCGAAACATTGCTCAGGTCGTCTGGCAAGCGGGATGATAAAACCCAACTCCATAATCATGATTCCCACTAGCAATGCGATATTCAGGAATGATCGTCTGGTAGCGTTGGCGGGAAGTGCTGCGTATGAGAGCAGTAGGAAACCGCAGAGGATGAAGCCGACCACGTTCACCCATGCTGCGCCGTCTGCTAGGGCGGGGAAGGCGGACGAGTTTACGTAGGAGGATAGGGGGCAGGGGACGCAGCATTTGGAGCCCGTGCCTGTGGTGTCCAAGGGGTTTTTTGCGCAGTTGCGACCGCCGGTATCTGTGTTAGGACAGTCAGTGCTGGCAATTGGGAGCGTGGAGAGGAAACTTCTTACAGCCTTCTTTGTAGGGATATCTGGATTCACTGATGAAGGGGTCGGGGCAACCGCCCGAGTCGACGGTGATGTTGCCGAGTAGTGTCAACAAGTTGGCTGACATCTCGAGTGTTATCGCTGTCTGTGTCACAGCAGGTGGTCAGGGCACAGAAGGATCAGGGAAACCGGCGTGTTGAGTGGGAGTCATGGATGGAGCCATTGGACAACACATTCTCACAAAGAAGTTGGTCACGCATCTGAAGCCTCAAGCCCGAGTGCGTGATATCATTTTGCAAACAAAGACAAATCGACATTGATGCTGCTTTCGGTCGGCATTGACAAAGCGAGCCAGACCAGGATCTCGGGTGTGGCTGCTGGCATTCCACGGGTTCGTGTCGAACGTTTCTCGGCCGTCTGACAAGGAATGCAGTTGCCGGATATTTGGAGGGAAAAGCTTTCCTGCACAACAAGACGAACAGATCGTTATGTTGCCAGGACGTTTCGCGAGATGTATCATATGAAAATATGGTTATACTACTGTATATGGCTGTCGCAATGCACATGTATTCGGACGACAACCAATGAGAGCCCAAGCTAGGATGCTGCTCGAAGTGACCGGTCTTCTATAATTATAACTTCGAGCTCACCCAGACTGGCGGTCTCTTCTCTGCAAAAGCTTTGATGCCTTCTTTGAAGTTCTCTCCTTGAACCAGAAGAGGATACCACTCGTTGGCCAGCGTGGTGACAGTGTCTTCAACACTACCAGCCTCCCAGCTGAGTCTAATACCCAAGCGTCCCACAACAACTGCATCTGGACTATTCTTGCAGATGAGTTGAGCAGTTTTGATGGCAGCTTGCACGACTTCCTCAGGTGTATCAACAAGTTCTGTGACGAGACCCCAATCATACAATATCTTGGCCGTGATATTTCTGCCAGTGAGCACCAGATCTGTTGTTCTTTGAAGACCCAATGTTCGTGTCAAGCGAGGCAAACATCCAGCCACCGGCACAATACCACGCTTGACTTCGGGCAAAGAGAAGATGGCCGACGATACTGCAACCACGAGATCGCAATTCGCTACCATCTCAAAGCCTCCACCCATTGTGATACCGTTGACTGCGGCGATGATGGGTTTCTTGCCTGCTCTGCGAGGTAGACCTGCGAGACCTGGTGCTGACATGTCGTTGACGATGCCTCGTCTGTTCATCTCATTCCACTCTGGTTGTGAACTCAGCAAATAATCAATGCATTTTTTGCCGACAAGATGAACATACCTCCCAAATCAGCTCCAGTGCAGAAAGCCCTCCCATTTCCAGTAATGATGCCAACAATCAAACTCTCATCTCGATCAAACAGTTCCCAAATCTCAGCAATCTCTTTGCTGGTAGTTTGATCGACACAATTGAGTTTGTCAGGGCGGTTTAAGGTGACCAGTACAATGCGATCGTCTGGAAAAGAAACATTGAAATGGTTGTATTGGGTCGGTTTTGATTTTAGCGACATGACGATGATGAGGATGTTGAAGCGGGTGACGGTTTGGGATGGGAGAGATTATCTGATTTTTCTTATCAGATGGGGTTGCGCCGATCTCGGTGGTCGGTGTTGCGGCGGGTCTTGGCAGTACTTCTCCGCAACGGATGCCCGTTTTGCAATCGCCATTGGCAGCACGACCAACGACTCATCGTGCATCTTCTATCACTTCAACTCCATTCCTGATTCCTGCTCAGTTCGACTGAAGTCATTGGAGACGTTATACCCTTTCATCTCAGACCACGTCACCGCCATGGCACCTCAGGGTGACGCGTACAACGTGGATTGGGTTGTTTCGCCCAGCTCGAACGTTCATGTGGCTAGTGACCGAGCATGGTTCACGGACTACACCCCTTTCCGCACCAAGATCTCATCAGCCCCCGGAGCGGAGCCGTCAGTTGAAGTACATGGAGTAGGCACAGTGGTCTTACACACTAGAACCTATGGCAAAGGCAAACCTCCCAAGCCTGCATGTCATATTACGCTTAGTAATGTCCTCTACGTACCTGGAAATCCTGTAAACATTTTTTCTACCATGAAGATGGAATCAGATGTCAACATCAAGTTCAGGTTTGGCAGTAATGCGGTAGAGCCGATCATCAAGCGTGATACCAATCATGTGCTTGGTTTGGTTGTTCGCCTAAAACTGCACAAGTTGTGGTTGCAGGGCCAATCGAGAGATCAGAGCAGCTTGGATCCTGATGGAATGTATTATATATATGCTTCATGGCCTGGAACGGAGACCGAAAGGTACAACAACAGACTTATCCAAGAGTTCCAGGCCGAGCACGTAAGCAACTTCACCCAGGCAGAACCACCGTACACTACCGAGGAGAAGGAGTTCTTGGAGCGCTGTTATGGTGGTGAATTCGACTTTCTCATGACACTCGGACTCAAAATTCACAACGAGGATGACCGGGAAGAAGGACGTCACACCTTGAGAACTCTCAGGGCGGACTCTGACGGCGAGGCTAAGCCCAAGTCTAATAAAAGACCGCGACTGGATTCTGATGCTACGCCATCTCGTGGGGCTACTCAGATGCAAGCCTATGCCGCGCATCTTGCCGACAAAAGATTCACTTCTGACCAACTGGACTTTATCCAGAAGCACTATCACAACTCCGGACACTTCATGCGCTGTCATGATCTTGATTCTTGGCAAGACGGAGCTTGTGATGAAGCTGTCAAGATAGTCAAGACGCTCATGACACATGAGCGCTTCAAGAGCCGATAATGTGAATCTATGCGCTTGGAGCGATTGGCAGGCTTCCATTGATACGGGAAATGCTGGTCCAAATCGACAGAGCATTCAAGCCGGGTCAGATGAGACCACTTACTAAGGATAATTCAAGGTCGAAGAGTCCGGGATGACGGCCGAAGGTCGAACTACAACCGCCCTACCTTAAAACAATCGCTTTGAAATTTTGTGTGGCTCGCCTGAATTGAGCCTCCCGAGGTCCAGAACGCGGCTTGTCCGCTTGATCAGATCACTCAATTTCAGAACAAGGCTTGATCAATGACCGAATGAATTCATAATTTTCGACCATGAAAGGAAATATCATCGAGGCGTTTGCCGACAATGAAGAGTCCCTTTCGCCTTCAGTCTCTTTCACATCCTCCTTTGTATCAGCAACATCTGAACCGCCTCTTTTGTCCCTTCTGGATAAATGTCGAGCGCCCTGCCATCGAACCGACTTTCTTCTCTCAAGAAAACACATCTTCTTACACTCACCATCTCAAACAAGAACCACAGACAAACTACAATCTACCGTCAGCTGAACGATTAAGCCCACGCAACAGATCAATCTACTGACACAATCTACGACAAGTATTCATGATGGCTCGTCTATTCATTACTATTTCATTCATCCTCTCCCTCTGTGTCCTTCTTTTCACCACCTCATCTCTCGCAGAGACTGACCGTGAATGGGCCCAATACCAAGCGCAATGCCAATACGAATACCCCACCATCAACCCCGCCATCGACCTCCTCTGCTCCCGCAACCTCCACCTCCCCGGCGTCGTCGCCTCCATCGGTCAAAACTTCGACCGCACAAACAAAGTAGCCATCGTCCCCAACCCCCAATGTCTCAAAGATGGCCGCATGAACCAGAACAGCAATGTTTGGATTCCTGAATATTGGTGCAGAAGACAATTTTGGAAAGTTTGCGCGCAGGGTAATGACAGGGGAAGAGGGCAGCAAATCTTTGGTGGGAGGGGGTGTCAGCAATTTTATATTTCTGATTGGGGAAGTTCTATGCCTAAGATTGTTATTGCCAACTGAGTTGAGCATCATAGAATCGAGAAATGGAATAGTATGGCACATGGCGTTATATACCAGTTGAGAGAGCTGATGTTGGCAATTTTCCTTCTCTTCGAATATCATTACTTTCTTTTACTTGTACAGACACTCTTGTGATCTTTCTTGTTCTATATTAGTTTGCGTGCTAACCATTCATTACTCCAGGCTCGAAGCCGTCATGCATTCTCACAGTGTGTAATAGTACTACCAATGATGCAGGAGACGAAAAGCAGATGTCGTGCTGTAGCGAACAAGAAGCACTGGTCATCGACGACCAATGACATATTCAACCTCGTGCATTGCATCCGTATCCCGTTGATCGTTAACCACGATAATCGGATCTTCCATGCAAGCGATCACTTCATTAACCCAATGACCGAGTGCTATAGCGAACAACAAGCACAGGTCAACGACGACCTACGACATATTCAACTTCGTGCATTGCATCCGTACTCCGTCGCTTACTAATCACGATAACCGGATCTCTAATTGGAAGCCATCAATCTATCGACCTGATGACCGAAAAAAGGGTGCTATACTACGCGGTGGGTGATCCAATGAGAACACACTACCACGCTTCCTCTCTCATGATCGAAGCCTCGTGCAATACTTCCGTACCCCGTTAATTCTCCATCGCGGAGAGTCGGATGTTAAAGCGGCCCTTGACCTTCGTCGACCTGATGCGCGATGATGGGGCGCGGTGAATTGAGAATTGACGGACGCTCGGAAACACTGCAAGCAATGCTTGCGGCTGATGATGTGGCGGGATGGGTCGTCCGCACGTCACTGCCTGCTTAGGTGATATAGACGCTGAGAGGTAGTGGATAGGATATATAGTGTAAGAGAGACGGCGGCGGCTTGGTGTTCAGTATCTGAGCTCTCTCAGCCATACCATGTCTCCACTAGTAGAGGCCTGTTAAAATGCAGGAAGGTTTTTATGCTTCGTTGATGGCGAATCAGAGGGGGTCAATAGATCTTCCTTCATCTATATCAACGCAAATGATGCTCGTCCTCTTCATCTCCTATACTCTAGACTTGTTCCACTCACAACACTCATTAAACTTGACACCATTTCCTCCAAACACGTCCAATGCACTTCCAATAGTCAAATCTACCTTGCCGCCACTCAAACTCTCTACCAATTCGAGATCTTGCAAGTTGCGACCACCACCTGCGTATGTTACAGGGATCGAAGACCATTCTGAGAGTTTGCGGACGAGGAGTTCATCGATTCCTTGTTGAAGGCCTTCGTTGTCTGCTGCATGGATGAGGAATTCTGAGCAGTAGGGTTGGAGGAGGGAGATTGATTCTGGATAATGCGATTAGCTTAGATACTGGAAAGAAAGCTGAATAGCATACCAGAGGTCAATTCCATATCGGTCAGATCTTGCCATTTGTTCATGGCTACGAACCAGGTGTTGCCCTTACGACGGCAACTTAGGTCGATGACGAGTTTTGAAGTGTCGTTGTCCAGAGCTTTGAGTACTGATTGCAGACGTTCCAGGGAGAATTTGCCAGAGGGGAAGAGGAAGGATGTGATGATGACCTACGGTTTGAACTTAGCAAATGATCTACGAATGTTGATAATACTAGAGAAGAATACAGTTCTTTCAAGGAAAATTCTCCTTGATCCAAATCCTCCTCTATTGGAGGACAGCAATGTATCAACTCACCTTGCTAGCACCGTACTCAATCCACTCTTTCGCATTCCCATCATTAATACCACCACCAACTTGCAGATGCCCCGGCCAAGCTTCACAAGCCTCTTTACACGCATCCGTGTTTCCAGGCCCCAGCATAATCACATGCGCACCCTCCAATCCATTTTCCTTGTACAGATTTGCATAATACGATGATGGTAGTTTGGAGGTGAAGTTTGTTTTGAGCTCAGAGTCGGTTGTCGTCAATGTGCCGCCGACGATTTGCTTTACGCTGCCGGCGTGGAGATCGATGCAAGGGCGGAATTTTGTCATTGTCGTGAGTTGATATGTGGTTGGTTGGTGGTATGTTGTTGGCTTTGGATGGGCGTGGGTGTACTTTTTTGCGGGTATGACGATGCGGACTTGGACGCCGAAACCGGCGATCTCCGGAGAGAGCTTGAAGCTTTCGAGACAGAACACAAGTCGCAGAAAGCGACAGCAGCATGCACAACAGCTTCCAATGCGCGACAGAATCATGTTCATCCTCCGCGCCACGTCAAAGCCCGCCGTCGCTGTCTTGCCTTGAGTTGAACACATCCTTGCGACGTCTCCATGACTTGACGTCGACCTTGACCACACTACAAACCGACAGCGATGTCGACCCCACCACGCTCATTCATCGATAACCTTCGGCCACCTACCGCGTCTCATCTGCCTCGTGCTGTCACCGCCCCTACTCCAAGCACGATCACCGACAGTCGCATAACAACCCAACGGTCTAGCTGACCAGCCGACCATTCTTAAGCTGGGAGGAGGTCCGGAGACAAGAGCATAGTCAAAAGACGAGCCACAGTATGGGCAATCATAGTCACGACGAGAAGAAGAAGATGCACATAAATGAGCCATTAGAACATGGAAACTTGTAGGTCTGATACCACTTGTTTGCGAAAGACACTGTGACCTCGCAAATGCCACATCATCGCATCACTATTCAGGCTGTGGAGAAAAAACAACAAGAGAAACGCAAGAGGGCCGTTCATGCTCCTTCCTGTCAGTCTCCCCAGAAGTGCGCTTTCCATGCCGTCCAAGAAGCCAGATCAAACTTTTGTCCCTCCAAGCCGCAAGTCGACGCCGACAACCGAGAGTAGTTTGCTACTACTGCTCATCCGAAACCTCCAGAATCCTGCTAGGACCAGTACACAAAGCACAAGCACAATTGGCATTGTTGCCCTTGATCATACTGACGACATGTTCGGCCAGATGCTTGTACGACTCGGTAGGACCTTTGGGATGGCCGTAGATGAGGGTACCATACAGAGCATATCCATTGGGAGGTCCACCGATGCATTTGGCCCAGAAACCTGCGAATAGAACATAAGCTTTTGAACGAGGGAAGGTAGATCAGAGGGTTGTGAGGTGCGTACCAAGGGCAGCAACGTGGTGGCCACGGTTGAATTCGCAGGTCAATTCGTTGAGCAGGATGGTGTCGTTTGATCTGTATTGAAGCTGGATCTGGACCGGTTTCTGATATGTGCCATCGCTTTGATATTCGCTTAGGTTGATCTCGCACATTTGCAGTTTGAAGCTGGGGCTGACTGGAGTGGTGGGTATGGAAGCTGAAGAGATGTGCTCTGCCTTGACTGATGTGTTGGTTTCGGAGATGAAGGAGTCGTCGTCCTCTGTCTTGACCGAAGGTCTGGCCTTGGAGGTAGTGGTATTGTTGTCTGCCATGGTTGATGTCTGATACAGTTCTGCAGATGATATCTAGCTGGAAAGGCAAGCATGATATATGGAAGTGTTCTTGATTGCTGCCTTGACAAAGTCGGACGCTGAAGGTTCCAGAGCTTTCAGAGATCGTGTTTTGGACACTTCTTGTCTTAGCAAACGACAAACTACGTCTTTCTTTGGAGGGAAGTAGATGAGACTATGACAAGAAACAACAGGTCTGGTCTAGAATCTCAGGCCTTGATAACCTGTTATGTGATCCTGTCGGATGAGCGTGCCGTAATAGATGAGGAACAAGGAATAATACAGGTCACGAAGGTCATAGGATCATGAAAGGGAGCAAGAGCAAGATTCATGCACACGGTCTGCGGAAAAGCCTGGTATACCTGCAGGACAAAGAAAATGTTGCTGCGCCCAATGAGTAGTCATATGCAAAAGGAATCCAACAACTCAGTGATTTGAACCCCGACCCCCAAACTCCCCACAAACGCCAACCAGCCCATCCTTTCCCTTCACCACAGCAAAACACATCCCCCACCTGTCTCCTCACACTGCAAACAAAACAAAAAGAAGGTGTTCAGAAAGCTACTTGGCGCGAGTAGTCTTGTTCAGATTCTTCGCCACTCCAAGAGGTGATTGATTTCTTGTGGTGATGGTGATTGGGCCGCTGGCGCCAGTGGTCTTGTTCAGAGTCTTGGCCGCTCCAGGGCGGGATCACAAGAGGCGGGTTTGCCGCTTGCGCTAAACAACCCGTTTGGTCCTCTGGGAGGGAATTCTGTTGGAGCTTGATATATATTCTGTGTTTCACTGAAGCCTTGCTGACGCGTTGATTCTTGTTCTTGCCTGCATCATCGTCCAAGCTGGGAAGACACGGCAGAGACTCAGAACTATGCTGCTGTCTATGTTGAATAATTGATATCAGGACTTCGACGACGAGTTTTATTCAGGGTTGAATATATGTAGGCTTTCTGGTTTCATCATGAGGTCTCAATTGATGTTTGTACATACTTGTAGAAGAATCTGTTAGGGAGGTTCTTGTCCACCCTTGGTTTCTTGCCAGGGACAACCGAGAAAGTGGCCAACTCCTTCTCCGCCATTCCATCTCGTCGTTGCCATCCTGCTTCAAATCGACTTTTTGACCATAGTATCACCCACCCATATTCCACTTCGTCGCTGTCTCTGCCCATCCCATGTTTTCCTCCTCGTCCATAGCTTGATGGAACTGCTTCAGGTCGGAGCAGGAACGACAGCTACAGTGTCCAGATCGAATTGTCTGCAAGGACCGACGCAAAGTGGGCAAGCACAATTGGCGAGCTCACACTGAATGATGCTGACAACATGCTCCACAAAGTGAGCCAAGGAGTCGGTAGGTCCCTTTGGGTGACCGAAGATCATGACTCTAATGCCAGTGCCGCTGCCTCTGTTGACAAAGTAGATGGTATAGCCAGAGGGGGGTTTGCCGACGGGTCTGGGCCAGTAGCCTATGGTTGATAGAATGTCAGTTCTCTGGCTGTAGCGATAGATGGGCTGCTACGATGGATATACCTAATGCGGCAACGTGGCGACCATTGTTGAATTCGCGGGTCAGGTGGGTCAGGAAAGTTCTTCCCATCAAACGTGCCAATCCGCGAGTGGCAGTTAGACGAGATGGATCAGGTAGATCGGGTTGTTGGTTTGTGCCATCGCTTTCAAGCTTGCTCAGATCGATGTCCTCGATGCGTGAAGTGACTCTGGGATTGACCTCGTGGTTTGCTGAAGCTTTGGTGGTGCCATCGGAAGGATTGCTGGCCATGGCTGATGATTGAGACAAGAACGGTGGCTGAGGGTCTCAACGCGAGGTGGCCAGGGGTGATATAGCCTCTCTTGATTGCTGCATAGACATGAGCAGAAGGCTGGGGATTCTAGCAATCGCAGTCATCGACCGTCATTTTGACAGCTCTTGTCTCAGCAAACAGGGCCTGGTCTCTAATCGGATGACGAATACTGTCATGGCTTAGGAGACAAGACTGGTACGTTCCAGAATTCAGATCTTGATAAGTTCCATTCTACGTGGCTCTTCTTGCAGTCGAAGATAATGTTGACCGAGGGGCTGACTTAGGCAAGTTTCAGCTATGGTTCCTTCTGCTTTGTGTACAAGTGACACCAGGAATCCGTGAGTATAGACATGATAGAAGTGCACAAGACGGACAGACTGGCAAGATCGAATCCTTACCTCTCCTGGAACTCTGTCGTATTGTGTTATGTCCTAAGATGGGTGCTCAAGTGACTCAGTGATGTTGGACGGTATCTGAGTCGTCGTATTCGTTGATGAGCCTGCCAGGCCTGATATGTCTCCCCCAGCTGTTGACGTTCTCTGTTCTAAGATAATCCGAGGACACATCAAACAAGTCACTGCTGCAGACCCTATCAAGGCAGTGACAGAGGGCTTGGCGTGAACCGCGGCTGCCAGGAATGCCGAAGCTTGGACCCTCTTCCATCACTCTTCGCAGTTTCGATGTGCCGCCAAAGGTCATATCAATCACCCTCACATCATTGTCGCATATCACCATGGCTCTCGTAGGATATTCAGACAGCGAAGGCTCTGACTCGGAAACACCAAATGTCGCGCCTGTCCCTGCAGCATCGAAACCCGCCGCCAAAAAGCTAAACTTTCAAAAACTCGTCGACCCATCAGCGCCACGCAAGATCAAAGTCGACCTTCCTACGATACAACCAGAAGCCGAGGCAGATGCGCCCCCAGCAAAGAAGGCGCGAACAGCTGGCAAGTTCGGTGGCTTCAACTCGTTCTTGCCCGCACCGAAACGCGCCAACGATGCGAAGAAAGGTCTTGGGTCTGGCGTCAACCTCAAGACTGGCGCTGAGCCTGCATTCAGTAGAGAAAGAGTGGAGCCTGATCCTTCGGCATTTGCGCCTGCCCCAGCGACAGAGGACAACAAGGACGAAACAGGCACATCAACATTACCAGCACCTTTCCACGATGAAGCTCCCAGAGAAGTCAAGCCCGTGGGCAACGCCATGAAGTTCAAGCCTCTTTCAGTCGCGCGGAATAAGAAGCCCATGAAGAAGAAGATCCTGCCCAATGTCGCTCCTGCTGCACAATCGCCCGCCGCGCCGACGATTGCAGAAGCGCCCAAGGCTCCGGCTCCCAAACCCAAGGTCTCCCTCTTCTCGGTTACTCAAGCCGACACCACACCCTCCTCAGCAGCACCAGCAGCAGACTATCAACCTCTACTCGCTGAGCCCGAAACTGCCACGACCACAGAACCTTACGACTCAACCACATACGTTCCCACACCCGCCCCCACCGGCCCCAACTCCCTCACCTCCATCGCCGACGACCTCCAACTCTCCGCCTCCGAGCGCCGCCGCCTCTTCGGTCGCAACGCCGCTTCTGCCTCCGCAATCAACGTAACACACCTCAACATGAACGAAGAATACAACAATAATGAGCAATTGCGCGCAGCAGGACAAGCTGTAGAACATAGAGCTGTTAAAGCTGTTGCGCCTGGTAAACACTCTTTGCAGCAGTTGGTCAATTCGGCTAGTACGCAGAAAGAGGCGCTCGAGGATGCGTGGGCACAGGGAAGGAGGAATAAAGCTGAGGCTGGAAGTCATTATGGTTTCTAGACTGGTTGGCTGTTGATGTATATCTTTACGAATAACGAACTATCCCTTCTTTTACATGATCTCCTCTCTCGTGCGACCACGAGCAAGTACTAGTACAAGCACAGCATCGATGATCCCGCGTTTTACTGCCCGTATCCAGCTGTAAACTTGCAGAATAATTTTGAGATGTACTCATGGGAGTTGGTTCGGTGAGAGGTTGATGGGCTTGGGCTGCCAATGCATTCTCTCCGGAATCATGACGGTGCTCTCAAGATCTTAGCTATCAGGACTGCTCGGCGCGAGGGAGGAAGAAGTAAATCTCGGTGGGCATCGCAGAAGGTCAACTACCTTATTCTCGAGCTTCCACCCTTGAACTTCGTCATGTCCCTCTCCCGTGAGCCGAGATGCGGGCCGCCCGGGAAGATGCAATCCGAACAATCCGGGGTGCCGACGCGGGTACAAACATCTTCCAAGGGTTCGCGACTTCCTTTCCTGGCCACAACAGGGAATTCTGCCTCCGAATATCCTTCCATACCATTTGCGCCAGACCTCAACAATCTTATTTACCATCGACGTCACTTCAGGATTATAAAGCAATCATGTAGCTTTTCTCGTAACGGTAGGAAGCATGATTTGAGTAGAGTATATATTTCGCTCTGAAGGCAGGTCCTTTTTATCATCGTCACACCACCCAACCATAACAGCTCCTCTATCCCTTGTCCAGTAACTCCCAAGCTCCACCAAGCTTACCCATCTCAACACAATGGCACCCACAATCCTCATCGTCGGCGCAACCGGCAACACTGGCAGAAAGGTCGTCGAAACCCTTCCTTCGCTCATCAAGAACACAAAGTCGCTCGCCAACCACCGCATCCTTTGCCTCACCCGCTCAGCTTCCAGCGATGCCGCCAAGAAGCTCGCACAACTGCCTGGCGTTGAAATCGCAGAACAGAACTGGGTTGAGATCGATGCCGCCTGGTTGCAAGAGCACAACGTCGAGCGCATCTTCGTCGCTTCCCACAACGAACCCGCCCACTTTGCCGAGGAGGGTCAATTTTACGTCAACTGCCTGAGGGCTGGCGTCAAATACGTCGTTCGCATCTCGACCACCGCCGCCAATGTCGTTCCGGACTACATGGCATATTACCCCCGCTCGCATTGGGCAATCGAGATGATGCTCAGCCAGCCCGAGTTCAAGAATCTGGCCTTCACATCTCTGCAGCCGAATGGTTTCCTGCCAATGTTCCTCGCACCTACCGCCGAGTTCATCAAGAATTACCGCAAGACTGGCAAGCAAGAAGGCAAACTCTCCCTGATCATCGACGCAGACACTCCCACCGGTCTGGTCGACTCTGACGATGTTGGCAGAGTCGCCGCCCACCTGCTCGGCCAGGAAGACTTCACCCCTCATGCAAACAGGAAGTACGTTGTCAGCGGGCCCGAGGACGTCACAGGCAATGATATCGTCAAGCTGGTAGAAGAGCACATTGGCACAAAGGTCGAAAAGGACAAGATCGCCTTCAAAGATCTGTCTTTCATTGACGGCATGGCCTCGCAATCACCCCACCCCAATCTCATCAGATCCATCAAGCAAGCCCCGGTCACTTCATGGGAGGGCAAATGCAAGTCCGAAACAACAAGCAAGGAGGTTCTCGAATTGTATGCACCCAAGCGCACTGCTGCCGAAGTGTTGAAAGAGTTGATCCAATAGACTGCCTAACTAATTTCGTTGCGATATACCATTCTTTTTCTGCATTTGCTTGCCGCCTTCCTTCCTGTCAACTCGTCTAGTTCCATTCTAGCTCGACCCGTTCGACTTTGCCTTGGTCGATAACTAGAAGACACCGCACATGTCTAGGAGCGGCATTCCAGTGTTGGTGATGGTATGGAATCCACACGTCGCATCCATCCATCCGTTGAAAGCTAAAACCGATCAACCATCAGCACGAACCCCCTCAACCCAAGACTTGAAATTTCCGCATATCGAAACTCACCCGTGATGTAGGCTTCCATTTCTTGTCGAGGCCAAACGTGATGTTTATCCGCCGGATGCTTGCAGACGCAATTGAACCAAGTTTTTTGGCACCACGCATGTATCTCCGCGATACTCATTGTACACCATTGCGCTTGTGTAGTCGTTGGGCGATATCTCGCATAACATTCCGCCTGTTTTGATTGAAAGTTGTCAGCAATGGATGGCAAGAAGACGAAAGGCGAGGATGCTTTGGGGTTGTGGTTGGTTGAACGGTTTTCTCATACCATTTTTATGGGGAGACCACTCAGGTCTATCTTTGTTTCTGGTGTGAAAACTTGTTTTGGGTGTTGTTTTGGGTGTTTTGGGGGTTCGGCGAGTGGTGTTGCTGTTGTGATTGCGGCGGCGGTCAGGAGGAGGGGGAGGAAGTGGAGGCGCATTTTGAGATGTGTTTGTGAGGAAGGGGATTGAAACAACGATGTGGTAGGGAAACGGGAATAGTGTTCCTTTTTGTAGTGGGAGTCGTGCTGCGTGGTTGGATGTGAGCAAGTTTTGGTGTGGTTCGATCAGTGTGCCGTAGTATTAACTTGCGCTCTTGACACGTTATTTCTCTGGCAAGATTCTTGGTCGTCGGTCAATCTGCCACTGTACGGTCCTCACACATCACACTGTCAGGTTGACTCAAACACATCAAAGGAAAGTGTATGCAATTCAGTCCAGGGTCGCCATGTCGGCAAGCGATGTGTTGAACACAACCCAACAGCCATAAAAGGTGAACCACCCTCACTACACAAAGCGATAGTTGACCTAGTCTCAAATACCACACCCCAATCGCTCAAGGGTTTGGAGCTCATCAAGGATGGTGAACACGAACGCGATGTCCCCAGTCTGTTCAGCTTGCCTCGTGCTGAGATACGCGTCAGCTACTCAGGACGCCCTTCAATCCATTACGTCTTCCATCATCTAGGACTCGTCCCGAATGCGCGAATATGCGTGTGTCAAGATCATGACATGATTCTTGAGATTGAGAAACATTGCGCTCGAAAACATGACGGTGCGGAAACGTGAAGAGCAGCTTCCGAGCGGGAGTTCCGAATGCCAAGACCAAGCAAAGAGCTCTCACGGTCTCACCTCCTGCGTGCTGCAAAGCTTCTCGCTCAGGCAGAGCAGCAATTCGAGTGCGCACATCCGGTACTCGCATTCTTTGTGTCGCAAAGACAGAATTGAGCCATCTCTTGCTTCACGAACGGATACTACATCTCGAGTCTTTCACGCACACGGAGGCGACTTTCAACCAGCCGCTTCACGGAACACCCTTGACAAACCGCAATACGCACTTCTCAAGCTGCGTCGCAGACACTGGCGCACCTCGAGCAACTCAAGCGAGACACCAAGAAAGATTCAAAGGCGCCTATCCATACGCAATATATGCCGCCATGAGATAACTCGTCGTGTCACATCCGCTACCCGACCCGATGAGTGCAAAAGCCGCGTGAAGCTTCTGGATACAAGACAGCGATTGACTGCAATCTCGGCTTCAAAATGCTCCTCACAGATTGTTCGAGAGGTACGGAGAGCAAGTGTACAAGACGGCTCAAGAACAACATCCCTAGCAAGCAGTAGCAAGGTTGGTCATGCATAAGACGATTGTTTGCTGTTGACGACTCGTGGAATGCAGCAAAGGCACGCATCTCCTGTCTTAGGAATGCGTCCTCATTTCCCGCCATGTCTAGCTGGCCATTGTTTTGATTCAATTGTCGCATCTTTTCTTTTCCATCCTCTTTTCCCAAGACTGCTACTGTTTGTCTTGATCGTGTTGGCCTATCTCAGAGGACACACTCGGAAACACGCTCAACCGCACTCTCACTCTCACTCACAGTCAAGTCCCACTCTCAATCCAGGTACAACACCGCAAGCATGCCGTCTAAGTTTGGCAACATGTCAAATATCTTGTCAGGTAATTCAGAAACCGACACAGAGTCAGACTATCCTCGCGCCAAAGCTCCATCGAAGCCCAGGACTGTGGCCGAGACTCGCGAAGCCAAATTCGGTCCAGGCAGAAGAATCTCAGACACAGAACACGCCTACAAACCAAAGCAGCCGTCACAACCCTCTCCCCGACGTAGTACCCGCTCCACGTCAAAGGCAGCAGGTTCCGCTCCAGCAACTGCTTTCGGACCTACCCCACCTACCAGCTCCATGCCTTCGAACATATCTCCAGGCAAACGAGGCCGTGTGCCGGCCCCTCAAACCACCACTCGACGCGTGACTCGTTCGCAATCGCCTTCCAAGGGCAAACCCAAACTCATCCACGACTCTCCACCTCCTGAAGACCGCATGGACCCCTTCCCTCCGCAACGCGCTCCCATGACCGTCACGGACAAGCCTGCTGTTTACAACCGCTATGGTGAAAAAGTGCCTGCGCCCGTCAACCTGGCTCAAAAGTTGCGTCAAGCCGAGAACTTCCTCTCAGACGAAGGCGTCGAGAACTGCGCCGACTTCGAAGACAAACTCATCAGACTAAAAGCCTGGCTCGACAAGCATCACACCTTGGGGGATGATATTTCTCCAGAAGGCGACCAGGAGACCCATGAGCGCTACCGCAAGGTCATGTGGATGATCTGGGTTCACCAGGAACGCATTGCCGAGGGATCCGAGCAGTGGTTCACCAGAGATCAGTTTCCCAACAGCACCTCAATGATCAAACCCATCAAGCCCACCAAACACGACCAATGGCGTGTTACTCCAGACGGTGTTGCTATTGGAGGTGTTCCTCAGCACCCCAAGTTGCAGGTCATGCTTGCTCAAGATCGTGAGAGAATTCCCAAGCAGCGCGCCGCAAGAGCAAAGGCTGTTGCTGCCGCCAAAGAAGCCAAAGAAGCCGCCCAAGCTCGAAGCTCTCAGACACCTGCTGCAAGATCTTCTCCCACAAAGCTTTCCGCTTCCGCTGCTGCCAGAGATGCTGGAAAAGCAGAGGCTTTTGCTGCCGCTGAAGAAGCCGTCCAAGGTCGGGACTCCCAGACCCCTGCTGCGAGGCGTTCTCCTGGAAAACCTTCTGCTTCCGCTCCTCTCGATCCTGAAGCTGGAGAGGAGACCCAAAACCAAGATGAAGGGGTCCCCGAGCTACCCTATCCAGAGGTGTGGCATCGCAAAGAGGCTGCACGTTTCCCCTATGGCGAAACTCCTTACATGGAACAAGTCATGAGCGATCAAATCACCGCCGACCTTGCACGTGGTAAGTTATATCCACTTTCATGCCTCACGTACACAACTGACACATTTTTCCATAGGCCACGTCGCCAAAGAAGAAGCCAGAGACGCTTTGAAGGGAGGCATGCTCCGTCCGTTCTGGAAGGCCATTGGCAACATCTGGCCCTTCACCCCCGAAGAAGGAAACTCTGGGGACCGATTCGACCCCTGGGAACTGCCTGAAATTTCTGACGAGGCCGTTTACGAAGCAGACAAGACATTCAACGTTCTTGGCAGACAGGTCCCCACGGTCGCTGCATCGCCCGCAACGAAGAGGAGGGCCAATGCTGCGCTCAGAAAACCTGCACCTAAGCGTTTCAGATCTGGCGTTTGAGATTGATGGAGATGGAGCTCTCAAGATTGAAGAGAGAAGGGGGTGTGCAATTTGGTTTCGTTGGTTCGCTCTAGTTTCGCTTTTCTGGTGATCATATCTTAATATGTTTTTTGATTCAGCATCAACTTCGTTTTCTCCTATAAGCTCTCATCTTAGATCTGCTTTCTCCTCGAAGCCGAGGATTGTGCTGTTGATGTTCCGAAAGCTGTTCGTTGATGTATGCACATGCCTCGTAGCACGGAATGAAGGCTGTAGGAAGACGCGGCTTCTTCCGGCTGTTGGAGACTTGAGAGCGAGGAAGCACAAGCACTTTTGCTCTCTCCGTCAAATCACTTAGAATATCTCACAATCTAGTGATTGAGCCAGTCAGTGAGCGCTGGTATTGTTTAGTCAAGTCGCATTCTGAAGAGCAGAGTTGGCACTCGACCATCTGAGTTGATCGTTTCTTGCGCGACGCCGACACGCGACTTCCTGTATTGCGGTTGACCTCCTTCCTTCAAGAGGATGCGTCACTCCTAACCCGTCGTATCAGATGCCAAGAGCTTTCGGTTTAAACAGAAGGTCTGCTTATCGATAGACACAAGATACCATGGCTTCTCTTGATCACCAGGTCATCGTTCGGAACGACCTAGACTGGAGCGCTGATTGGACCGCCAAACGAAAAGGTTATACCTACAACAAAGCGAAACAAAACCAAAACAGACTCGCATGTTTCATGTCAATTCGCAATGTGATTGGAAAGAATACAGACAAAAGAAAGTGAAAGCAACTTCCAAATCCGGCTGTCGAAGTCACTACAAGAGCAACATCTTTCACTTCACTCTCATTGTCAAGACAGCCGGATGCGGCATTTTTCATTCTTTGTCAGACCGCGACAATGACACCTACCACCATGATACCCAGAATCTTCTCATCGCGTGCCGCATTCCTGCAAACAAGCATCATACCACAAACATCAGACCCAAAATGTTGAGTGAGCCCTCGTCGCCCACTGTTTTCATCAACGCGCAGGAACCTCTCCTGAACGAAATCGAACGTCTCAAGGAGCAATACAACCGCCTGGAGGAAGACTTTGCTTACTATGAGGAGTCGAATGGTGGGCTTCAAGTACAAGTCGACAACCAGGCTTCAGATATCGATGCCAAAGATCGAGAAATCTCATATCTGAAAGAACTGGTCGACCGCACAGTGAGGGATCATGAGAAAGCCCACGAAGAAGCCGAGTTCTTGAGGCGTCGAAGTTCTGTCCTCGAGATCACCGTCAAAGCCAACGCAAAAGAGCTCAATGGTCTCTATGAGGTAGAACAGCTCCTCACAGCCCGCGAAGCTGAAGCACGCCTATTCGCCGCCGAACTGCTTGAGGTCAAGACTGATCGCGATGACAAACTTGCCGAAGTGAAAGTTCTGGAAGGAGATTTGGAACGACAACAGTTGGTGCTGGACGCCAAAGATCGAGAAATCGACTCTCTCTACGAACGCATCGACATCTTCGAACGACACATCAGCATCACGAAAGATCTAGCTGTCGACGAACTGGATGACTGTCTCTGCGACTTCGTGGAGAAAGTCACCGCCATAGAAGGCGATGTTGTCAAGCCCTCTCCCCCCACCTCTACCAGCAAGAAAGAGAAACGCCAGTCCTTCACCGGTGGCTTCAACCTCGCAGATGAATTCGACGCCCTTAGCGATGGCGAAGAGGAGTATGAGTCTGAAGATGACCAAGGATCAGACACGCGCAGTGTACTCTCCGACAACTCTGTTCGAAGCCGGAAGAGGAGGACCAAGCAGGCTTTGGCAATGTCAGCGTTGCAGTACTTGGAGATCCAACCGTCGATCAAGAACCCGACTGCTTCTGTTGGGACGCAGATGAGTCCCACCTCGCCAAAGCCCATCAAGCCGCTTCCTCAGATGGCCAGCGCAGAGACTCAAACCAGTCCTATCAAGTCGCCAACCAAGATCAAAACCAGCAGTACCGAGACGCAGACCAGCCCGATTGCCTCACCGGTCAAGATTCAGACCAGCAGTATTGAAACTCAGACCACTCCAATCGCTTCGCCCATCAAAATCCAAACAGCCAACACTGGAACTCAATTCAGTCCAGTCCCATCGCCTGTCAAGATCCAAACCAGCAGTACTGAAACTCAGACTAGCCCTGTTGCTTCACCGATCAAAGCTCAGACATCTAGCACTGAGACGCAGACGACTCCTCTCGCGTCTCCTGTCAAGATCAAGACCACCAACACTGGAACCCAATTCAGTCCCATCGCTTCTCCGATCAAACTCCAGACTAGCTGTACGGAGACACAAATTACCCCCATTGCTTCACCAATCAAAGCACGGTACACAAACACTGCTACTCAATTCAGTCCTATCGCCTCACCAGTCAAGCTACAGATTAGCAACAACGAGACACAAACTACACCCGTTGCTTTGCCAATTAAGCCCCAATATACGAACACTGCCACTCAGTTCAGTCCCATCGCCTCACCAGTCAAGGTACAGATTAGCAACAACGAGACACAGACTACACCCGTTGCTTTGCCAATTAAGCCCCAATATACGAACACTGCCACTCAGTTCAGTCCCATCGCCTCACCAGTCAAGGTACAAACTAGCAGTAATGAGACACAGACTACACCTGTTGCTTCGCCAATCAAGGCACGATACACAAATACTGCTACTCAATTCAGTCCTACTACTTCACCAGTCAAACTACAGACTAGTAGTAATGAGAAACAGACTACCCCCTTTGCTTCGCCAATCAAAGCACGGTACACAAACACTGCTACTCAATTCAGCCCCACGGCCTCACCAATTCAGGCTCAGACTATCAGCATCGATACGCAGACGAGCCCTATCGCTTCACCGGTCAAGGTCGCATCCAACAGCATCGAGACACAGACTTCTCCTGTTGCTTCGCCACTCAAGGCTCAGACCGCCAATGCCGGTACCCAATCCAGCCCCATTGCCCCACCGCTCAGCACGAAGACACCGACCAATACAATTGCCTCAACAGTCACGGCTCAGACTATCGGCATCGAGACACAGACCAGCCCGGTCATTTCGCCGTCCAAAGCTCAACACACCAGTGTTGGAAGACCTAGTCCCATCACTTCCCCAGCCAAGTCTACTGCACCAAAGTATGCCAGCAACGATACTCAGACAAGCCCAGCCTCTTCGCCTCGGAAAGAGGTTCCTACAAAAGAAGCATCGCAGACGTCCAGCTCTGGAGCCCAGTCAAGTCCAACATCTTCGCCTCGAAGATCGATTTTTGAAGTGATCAGTTCCTATGAGATGATCAGTTCCGCAGCTTCCGCTGCCCAGAAAAGTCCTGTCGTTGCTACTCTCTCGAAGCTTACTCCCGGAACCTCTAGTACCGAGACTCAGAAAAGTCCAGTGGCGTATTCGCCCAAAACACAAGGTCCTAGGGCCTCCGACTCTGGTGTTCAGGCCAGTCCTGTTGGCAACTCACTCAAGGAGACAACTCCAATCACGACCAGTGATGCGGTGCAAAACACGCCTGTTGCTGCACTGCGGGAGAAGACCGCCGCCGAAGCGTTCGACTTTAAGCCAACGCGACGCAACGATGACAACACATCACAGGAGCAGCTCGCACATGAACGTCAGAACTCTGCCGACTCCGGAGTTCAACCAAGAAGAAAGCGTGCCGTAGAGCAGCCTTTTAAACCACGCGCAATAAGCTCCAGCGTCGAAACCAACTCTGTTAACGGTGCCTCCTCTTCACCTTGCATCAACACCTTGAATGCCAAGCGTCCTCGCGTACCAGAAAAGGACACAACACCGACTATACTTTCCCCAGTCGATGTCGCATCAGATAGGGACACAGCATCTACAAATGTCTCTTCAATCAATACCGTCCCACCATCATCAACAGTCGCAATCATCACCAAGCCCGCAGATGTCCCATTCTATGTGAACCAAAGATATATCATGGTACCAACCGTCTGGCAAACAATAATGCTAGAAGCTCAAACCTTGTTCCTCTACTTTATCGCGGGCTATATCGGTATCTCAATAGTCATGAGTATGTCAGAGTGGGAACGAGCTGAAGCCAATGGATTCTCGCCAGAGAACAAGTATAGGTTCATGGGAAGACGCTTGTTGCATGAGATATTGGGCGTGCTATCGGCTGTCGTGCAATATCTGTGGTATCTGGTTTTCGGCGAATGGTTTCCTGGGAGTGGGTATCAACAACCGCTCTCTCCTGGTTGAGAAGTGGTTGGTATGAGGAGGGTCAGAATGTACATACGCAAAGGAAGAGGAGGAAAAAGTACAGGTGAGGTGGTGGTTGTGATATATTTCTGAGGTTTTTTTGTATTTACTTTTCTTTCGCTTTCTCATATTTGCTCGTTCGTGTATACTATTCTTGCTGCTTCCTTCTCCTTTCTAGGAGAGTCAAGACCAAGAGCAATTTTCAGAGGGAGTCCTACACATCTTGCTGAAGTCGCTACGTCCAATGCTCTTCTCTCAATCAGCGAGCAAGAGACAAGACTTTTCATACATTGGGCAGGATCCTTGATCGTTCCAGACACTTGCTACAATGAGCATCAGAAATTCCATCGTCGCTTTGTCCTTTTCTCCTTCTTCATGCAGCACGACACAACCAGTTCCGGCGACAACACAACCCCTTTGTGACATTCTTTGTCCTTTGACATCTTCCCTTTCCTCCTACACCAAGCATCTTCCCTCCTTCTTCTTTCCATTTCAAGTGTCACACTACCGACGCAAAACTTGCTCGAAATTAAGCGCAATGCACCGTATAGTACCATTCGTTCAAGTCGTAACCGCCAGACTCGGCATACCCACTCTCATCCTCCGCTTCATAATCTGTTACCTCTTCGTCATTACAATCGTCTCGCTCTGGCAAGCTGTGGATCCGACATCCGCTCACAACACCAATGAGATGGTCGATTATGGAGCCGAAGTCATGCAAGATTATCTCGTAAGGACTTCCCTACTCCCCTTCTCTGCGGCATCTACAAGTCTCTAGTGATGATGACAGCGGACGTCTTTTTACTGACGACTATGTGAAATTACCAGGCCGACTCACCAACAATAACCTACTTCCTAGAAACAGCAAAATTCTCCCTCTTCAACTTCATCACACCCTGGATGCTCCGCTACGGCATCGAAGCCTCCAAATACGCAATCTTCTACCTCCTCTTCACCTTACTCTGCACCCTACTCTCCCTCCTCTTCTCCTTCTACCTCTTCATAAAGTATTTCTGGCATCCTCTCTACCTATTATGGGGATTGGTGAGGTTAGCAGGGGTGGTGGTTTGGTTTTTGTGGGTGTGCTTTCAGAGGGTGGTTAGTGGGGTTATTGATGCCGGGGTGTTGGTTGTTGAGGGGGTTGTGTTGAGGGTTTGGAGGGTGGTGAGTTGGGGGTGGAGGCATAGGTGGGATGAACCTGGTAGTCCTACCAGTTGGTCCAAGGGGGCTACGACGGATTTGAATGGGAGGTGGAGGTGGGATTCTTGAAAGTGCTGCTTTGATTGGATTTTCTTTGGCCTTTTTTGGGTTTGGTATGTAGTCTCTAATCGAGGTCTAACTTTTGAGCATGGTTTTATTTGTGCATTGCCCGTAATTTGACAGGAGTTTATAGCAGGTCGAGAAGAGAAGGTGAGAGTTGTGAAGATTTGAGCAATCTGAACGGTCAGAAAATAAGATGTATCAAGCAGTTCCAAGTGTGCCTTCTCTTCTGGCTTCTGGGGCTTTCCATTATGATGCATCTGTAAGATTTCTTTAAAACGATCGAGTCTCACAGTTTTGCTGGTCTCCAACTGGGGCACATAGTTTACACGAAGTACGGCTCTCATAGATAAGAACATGCAATCAGGGGCCGATGGTCCTAATTGACAATGCTCTGCGTTTTCTACACTCCTGTTCATCTAGTTACAACAGTCTGCAAAGCTATATATACGGAGAACAATACCGAGAAGACAACCACTGCAAATACCAGAAACCAATGGACGTCCACAAGAATGTCCAGATCAAGCAATCGTGATCCCCTCAAGTGGATTCATGATATTATTCCCAGGATTCAACTTCACCGCCCACTCATGCAATTTCGGCAATCTGAGCGCCGCCTGCAACCCATCCCTAGGCACCCTCTCCTCCCAAGTCTCCCCGGTAGTCAAATCATGCACATACTCCTGCGGTATAGGATACACCGTAAACGGAAACCTATGAAACAATTCCCAATTTTCTGTTCGCACATGCTCCACATCAGAAGTCATCCGCCATTGATCCCATCTTTCTTCAAACCAAAGACCGAATGGGATGTAAATTTCCGAGTGACGTTTCATGTGAGGTCCACTGTTTGGATCGTAGAAGGTCGTGGCGTTCATGGAGCCGCCGAAGAGGTATTGTGTTGTTGCCCAGCCTAATTCGTTGCTTCTGTTGTCGTTTAGCCATGGCTCGTGGGGCACTTTGTTTCCGGCATCTCCGAGTGGTCGTTTGTAGTGGGCTAGATTGAAGGCGTGCATGAATTCGTGGACGATTGTTGTGGCGAAGGTTAGGTTTGTGCGTTTGAAAGCTGAAACGAGATCGATGTGTTTGATTTTGTGGTCTTCTGGTACGCTGGCTGCATTCATGGCGCCGTACATGACGGCGTTGAAGTCGTGGATCCTCTCTTGGTAAAGATACATTGCGTGGTAGAATTCTACACTCATGCCAATGGTTGATCGACGTGTCTCGCTATCGATTGTCAACAGTTGATCTTCTTCGCTGATTGCGGAATTATTACTCACGGGCCGGAAGCTGGAATGTCCCTCCCCAGGGCGCAATCAGGCGTAGTCGCCGCCAGTGAGCCGGAATCCACAAATATCTGGGAATTATCCCATCTGAAGCTGGTCCATTCTCGCATCGCACATAGTTTTTCGTGGACTTCCCACTGCTCTTGCTCTGTCAGTGTGGCTGGGATATTGAGTTTCTTGCATGTACCAAGATGCGGGTCTTCGAATGTGATTAGTTGATCAGTTGGTCCCGAGAGGGCATAAAAGAGGCATAGCATGACTAGAAAAGACCATAGATTAGCATAACTAGCACAGCAGGTAGATGATCGGCACGCTTGAGGTTGCCTTCTCGCTGCCTCATACCACTTACCAGGATCATCAAGTATAGCAGTCGCCAATAACAAAGCAGGCGTTATGGTCTTATACTCCTCATCAGTAAACAAATGCCACATCTCCTTCCTCAACACCGGATGTATCCTCTCCGCCAAAGTCCCACTCTTATTTCTCTTACTCTCCCAATAACCCGTTGGATTATACGTATGCGGCTTCGTCGTCTCAAAATTGATAAATCCAGCTGCATCCAATACCTGTAGCCCCCACTTGAAAATCAACGGATGCCATCCTTCTCTCGTGCTCGGATAACCAAGTCTTTGCTCAAAAGGCCAGTCTGCGTTTCTGAATTTCCCTTGTCCTGTGGGGTCATTGAAGTTCAATTTTCGGACGGCGAAACCTGTGGGGGTTCTTCTGGAACCGTAGGCTTTTGATTGTTCCCAATTTGGCTCGTTGGCGGGTAAACTTGGCGGATAAGGTGTTTTGTAGGCGAGTAGGCCATCATCGGAATAGCCGTCGCTCATGTCGGTATCGGAATCGTTCATTGTGTGGTCTTTCTACCGTGTGGATGATATTTCGACGCTGTCAGGACTCGAGAACGAGGTGGTGGACTACTGCATCTCAATCTTGAATGAAAGACCGCGCCTCAATGCGGAGCAACGAGTCGTGATAGCACAAAGAAGGGAAATCTCTCGTAGCTTCATTCGGTTCAAATTCCAACAAAGGAAAGCGGTATGGATGCGGACGTGGTGAGATGCGACTCGTTCAATCGAACAAAGAACGCGGAGTCGCGGCCATCGACCTCGAGCTTCACAAAGACATGACAGACGGTCTTTATCCCAGAGGCAAGTTGGACGGTGCTTCTTTTGAGCGGCCATATACTATGGAAGTTGGCTCTATTTCAACAATCAGCCGCTGTGGCTTAGTGGTAAAGCATCCCCCTTACTGTGAAAACAGGGCCAAGCGTGTATTTATAGTTAGACTAGATTAGATGCTTTGACTAAGGGGAAGATCCGGGTTTCGAATACCCGCAGCGGCGATTCTTTTTGCTGTTGTACGGAAGTCTGTTCTGGCAGCCACGACCTACGGTATGAAGACTAGCGAGCCCATCAGTACATTTCTTTGGACACATTCACATGCTTTTGTAAGCACACATCATTCATGAGCAATTCCAATCATACAATTTGTATAAGTACAAACAAGGACAATGATACCAGACCATCATCCCAAACTCTTCCTTCTTCCACTTTGTACATCTTCCATAACAATATCCACATCCTCAAATACTTCCTCTTCTTCCTTTCTTCTACCAACAGGTGGTGCACTGTTACTTCTCCAACCACCCATGAAGCCAGCGATAGCGCCAATGCTACCCTCAACTGCTCTCTTCAAAGTCTCCCTTGACGAACTTCTTGTAACTGCAGGTCGTTCGTTTGACGCTAAAGGCGAAACAGGAGTTTCAGATCTCGAATGCCTTCGCTGAGCTCTCGAGACCAAATTCGCAAGATCAGCCAGAGCAGGTGTGACGGTAGTACTAGCAGTAGCGATGTCCTCACACTCCACACCATCGATAGTTTCAGCGACAACCTGCTGCTGCTCAGCAGTCAAGATATCCTTGAAATCCGTCTTTGGCGCATCACTCATATCCACATCCACGAATTCTGTAGCCTGTCTCGCGTTCGGTGTGCCGGAGACTTTGCTCAATGTGGGAAAGGTTGCTTGTACAGGCGTGTCGACGCCGAATTGTTTGCCCCAGCGGCATTCGGAGGGGTAGTCGCAGCGGTTCCAGCAATCTTTGATGGGTCGTTGGGGGATGACTGGTTTGCTGACACGCCAGGAAGATGAACGAGGGAATCCAGGAGCAATCGGTGGGGCAACAGGGGCAATCTCATCCACCATATCGTCCTCTGAGTCGTCATCACCTTCGAAAACACTGGAACTGGAGCAAGGACTCTTCATCTGCCTCTGCTGCTCCGTCAAAGCGAGCAAGTTTCTTCTCCAGCAACCCCAGTCTTTCCAACCGGCGTAGTCGAATTCGGAACCGCAAGCTCTGTGTCTTTGTAACCTTTTCTTGCCGTCTTTGCGAGAGCGGACCATAGACGTGCCGGCGCAGAAATAATGGCCGTCGTCTAGACAGCGGCGGGTGACTGAGAGATTGTATTGGCGGTGGCAGATATGGCAGGACCAGAGCCATCTCATCGGTTGTTGAGTAGGGGGAGGTAAATGTTCAATCAAGTCTACATCTGGAGTGGCAGAGTATGTGCGTTTCAAAACAGGAGGTGTGAGGGGGCTGAGAGGTGAGAAAGGCGATGGCGGTACTGCTAGCCTCGATGACCGGAAGGGCTTAGCGTTGACATTGATTCTAGTAGGCATCTTGATGTGATGCGTGTGTGTAGTTGCGAAGGCCGGCTTCGTTGTTCTTGTATATAGATAACTTTCGTCGAAGGGACCCAGTCCTGACAAGAGTGTGTAATAGCACAAGTGATGAAGCGGTCGACGATTCGATAGCACGGTAAACGATACCTCGAATCCTTCATCCGGGGCAAGCAAGTGCTTTAAACACCTGCCTCGCCGCCATTGACTTGCTCAACAATGAATGTCGCAGATTTGATTATAGCAGAGACAGATTTGAAAATTGCTGCTCATCTTCGGAAGCCTGCCGAGACATGACTCCCAAGATTACTCTAATGGTATTCTTTGTCCTCCATGTCTTGGAGTCTGAAATGTCTTTGTTGCAAAGCATGATTCGCTTGCTCATCGCACGTGGAGGCTTTGTTCTGCATTTGTGATGGCTGGAAATGAAGCTGTGAGTTTGCCCACCTTGCTCGCTTATGTCTTTGTTCAATACTGTAAGTGCCTTTGTCCTGGACTCGTGGCAGTATCAACACACGTGGAGATGTCGTCGAGTATTTCAAATGATGCGTTGGCGGCCATGCGACGAAGACAAAGCTGTATCTCCATTGATAATAATTCTTTGAAGTCTGTCGGCGATGCCGAGGGTCGAGGTAGCTCGAAGAAGTTCATCAAGGTCAAGGCCATGTCAGACCGTCACGTCATATTCAAGATTCATAGGGGCAGGAGGGAGAGGGAAAGGGTCATGATTTGATCAACAAAAAGCTTTTTGGTTTTATTGGACACACACTTACGAAACTTCAAGCGTAATTCAAACAGTGGAAGACTCACCTGGTAGGTTAGAGACTTACCTATGGCGGAGATTGGACTTGAGGGGGTTCTAGATGTTAGTAGGGTATAGAACTTACCTGTGAAAGACGGTGGTCGAGATTTGCCTATGACGGAGGTTGTATCTCGAAGGAGTAGGAGAGGGAGTGGGAGCGCGGGTAGACTTAGGAGTAGAGGGGGACGAACCGCCAAACAGATCAGCCATCTCATCATCGCCTTCGGACATGATGTCATCATCGTTTAACGTGATTGTGGGTGATTGAGGGATGGGAGTCATCTCGTTGTCGTCGCTTTCAGGGCAGACGGGGCGAGCGCATGGTCTTCCTGCGCACTTCTTGGGCTGGCGCTGCTTCTTGGGTTGAGGAGTTGTTCTAGGCTTGACAGGCTTGGTTCCTCGAGACTGACCGGAAAGATAGCTGTAGGTAGGGAAAGCCTTCATGTGGTTGGCAAAGTCCAGAGCAGCAATCTTGTCGAACTGGTTAATGATGCTTTGAGGCTCGATCTTCCAACTAGCACCAAGAATGCAAGAAATGTTTCGATGATCACTGGAGGAGGCCCACTTCGTGGTAAGGTCAGAATAAGCGGAACGATAACAAACGAACCTGTTGAGAGGTCTAGGAGTCTTACCGCGCTTGGCAGCTTCAGCGTGTCTTACAGCGATGGAACGATTGGCGAAGGCTAGCATGTCCTTGGGGGAGCCTAGATCAGCAGTCAGAACACTGATGGGAGCCTTCAGCTCAACGGCAGGTCTAGCAACCTTAGGAAGGGTACGCTTTTGACGTTTGGCAGGAGTTGCATCGCGTGAGGGACTGGCAGGGTCTTGATGAGTCGTCTTCTTGCCAGCAGCATTTCTACCAGACCTTCTCAGAGGAGTGGACGGAACGCCGGACATGTCGACATCGTTATCTTCGGGAGCGGGGTAAGTAGGAGCTTCAGGAGCAGGAGTGAAAGAGAAACCAGGGGCTTGCATGGGCATGGGCATCGGAGCCTGCATCATGGGCATCATGGGCTGGCCATAGAAGTTAGCAGTGGGAACAAGCATATAACCGGGAGGGGGCTGGTAACCAAAAGGAGGGTAGGCGTACTGGTACTGAGGAGCATACGTAGGCATGTATTGCTGAGGCATCATAGGAGCAGGAGCGTACTGGCCGAAGTTAGACTGACCAAAGTAAGGCAGACCGGCGTTGTTGTAGCCGAAAGGGTTGGCGTCAGGTTGAGACGGACCAGGGATTTCACAAGGAGTGAAGTCAAGGCCACCAGTCGGGATATCAGAGATAACGGTAGGGATACCAAAGTCAAAGTCGGGAACGTCAGCCAGGTCCATGTCAGAGAAGTCAAAGTCAAGGCCGTCAGTGGGAGTGGGGAGTTCAGTCTGACGTTCAACTGTCGAGCCCTGCTCGGCAATTGGAGTCATCAAGAGCTCAAGGTTGAAGTTATCAAGCAATTCAGACATCTTGTTGTTGGGATCGGTTGGTTTTTGTGAAGGGGACAAGATGTTTGAATTGCTGTGAACTTGTGTTAGTGTTTTCGAGTGTGTGTGTCCTGGTCCATCAGCGGGCCCGCATGCAGTATAAGAAGGAAAGATGAGCATCGTTGTTGAGTCCCTTGACAGTTATTGACAAAGGCCTGAGTACAATGAAGGTTCTTGTGATGAAAGAAACTCGACATTTGACCAAAGCCAGCAGACAGAGCATTGTGGCAGTTTCCTTTATGCCTTTACTGCTTCCATCCTTAAGAGGCATGATCCAAACAGAAGGTCGACAAAGAATGCTCGTTACGAGCAACAATGCATGGTTTCCGTCGGGTTGTGCGGTGGAGATGGACAATCGATAACGGCTACGAGGACTAAGAGGCGTCGAGATGCAGATGGAACATGTGGAAGGTTGTTCTTGAGTATGAGAACTTAGGCGCGGCATTACTTCGCACAGCTTAATGCCCTGTAGGTAGAAAAGTATCACAAAGGCGAGCACTTAGATTGTGATGTTGCAAACTGTCTGCAGGTTCTGATTTTCTATCGAACACTGTCAGATACGTGGACTTGGGCTGAGCACAATTATGGGTTGGCCTCTTTGAGACAATGCTAGCTGTGTGCTCACATGAGCTTTGGGAGTTTAGGCAGGCACACACTCACTTTCTGATTTCAGAAGTACAAAAGCAGGAGAGCTGTCCTGGGTCAGCGGGATAGTGAGAGCCTTGGAGTAAGCTCGCGGGTTTTCGCCTTGGGCGAGGCTCCTTGACCTCCTGAATCGGTGATCAAGAGCGTCGGCAAACTTGATCAAGGAGTCGACGAAAGTTGCTGTTGATTTCGTTCATGTGCATTGGCCCATCAAGCAGCTTGGAAAGTGTCGTTGAGATAGTCAACAAACAAGTCCTTGATGCGGTCCTTGCTCAGATTGTGCGTGCGGTTCATACTGATGAATTGCCTGCGCAGGCGCTGCAGTTGCGGTAGACCAAGAGGATTGGCGGGGAGCTCGATAACATTTTCGACACCAGGAACAGTAATCTCACCACCGCTCTCTCCCGGATGATCCTTCTGCCAGCTCGAGATTTGTGATACGATATCCGAAGTTGTCTTGTCCAGCTCGTAGAGATAGTTCTGCTCAGTGACAGGGGCTAGGATTGTGGCCGAGTTGGGCTTGACGGCCTTTGCCTTTCCTCCGACCAGTGTTTCCCAAAGCTCTTCAAGTGGCGGTGTCTCGTCTTCGTAAGGGACGGTAAAAAGGGGTGAGTCCCATCGTGTCATGCCATTCGGCTCTTCGTAGCGGAATACTAGGTTTTCGAACAAGTCGGTCTGGTAGCCACCAGTACCGTCTGCAAGTGCTTTTTCGTTCAGCTCGCGACACTTGTCGGCGGGTGTTCCAACGTGCACCTTCACGCTGTCAGTATGAGATATGGATATCGTGATAAACAAACAACGTACCACGCAGCTTGGTGTGCGCTGAGCTTTTGCCTCACAAAACATTTGGTAGCGGAAGCCCTTGATGTAGTTCATCGAGTCCGCGATGACAATTGACGTGGCAGTCAAGTCGCGCTTGATGGCTGAAGACAGCGTCGCGCGTGCATCTTTCTCCGATCTAGCAGCACCATACACATCACGATCGAGTCCCAGATTCTGATCGTTCAGGTGGTGGATCTTGATCTTTGAGATACGCGCATCTTCTGAAGCTGCAATCTTTTGCGCAAAATACTCCTTGAGCTGCTCGCTGCGGTATGTCTTGCCGCTTGACGGGAAGCCAGATATGAGTATGAGCTGGCTGATCGTCAGCGCAGTTCTTTCTTTGCTTGACAGCTACGCCATGAGCGACTTACTGGCATGACGATGGTTGTTTGGTCTTTCGGTCAGAGAAATTGAGAGACGCGCCTGCCTTCTCCGCACCACTTCGGAGGTGAGCACGGACCAGCCAGGATCATCTCGCTGACAGGCCAACCCTGGGTTCAGGCCATCAAGGTTGAATTCCAATTTGACTATTCATGAATCAGTCTCGAAACGAGTAGATCGACATCCATCCGCGAGAATCATTTCTCCAATCTTGAGACTCCGACGTTGTACATGGATGGCAACTTTGGGCCTTACACAGAGGTTCCACACGAAACATCGCTCGGTAGGGTGCATCACATCGAAAAGTTTAGCACGGCACTGTTGTCACACAGAAGAATAGTGATAAGAACACAGCATTCGAAAGAAAAACATGTTTATTGATCTCATAATAACGACATTTCAAAAACCGAGAAGAGACTCACCGTGAACGTCAGGATTGTTCAGCTTGTTCACTCCCCAACTCTCACTCCATCGACCTCAGATCTCATTCTTCCCCTTCACCACCTCTCGTCATCTAGAAGTAGAGGTGGCAAGGCTGGCAGTTCCAACGTCTGAGCAAAGGGTTCCAGCTCAAAGTTCTGAAGCAGTAACGGCAGGCAGGAACAGTGCTGACACGATGACTGAGAATGAAGTTGCTAGCACTGGAGGAGTTTGTGTTGGAGTGAGTGCACATTTTGTTTGATATGCGGGTGGTTCAAACGAGTTGTTTGGTGGCTGCTGTTGGTGAGTTGTGGATTTGTTGGTGAGAGATGTGATTTGGGATTTTGGTGGAAGGATGGCTCGCTATATGTACGTTTGTGATTTGACACGCAGCACTCTATCTGGTGCGAGAGAGAGCGTCTAAAAGACAATGGACTTGTTCGAGCACAATGAAATGTGAGTCGTTGATGAATGAATGTTGATGTTGCCTCAAACGCTTGAATGAATGAGCAGTCTAGAAAGGATTCATCTTGAGCAAGAGGTGAGTGACAATGAAACCAGTGATCAAAGAATCATCCTTTCTGATTTCGAAGGGGTTTGGTACTACCGCGAATTGGGTTTGAAGCAACTGTCGGAGTGTTACTGTTCTCCATATACTTATCAGGTAGACATTGGTCCTAGCTACTTTGCGGAAGATTATACCAACTACGTTTACCACATCTTGGGAGCATTGTTGTACCTTCACTAGGAAAAACTCCGGGTCTTTGTAGATTGTAAGGACGTTGCGATATTTTTTACATACAGAACAACTCTAGACCTGAGCCAGCAGGTCTACTACACTGACATCTGAATCAATCTACTCCTTTCGACTAACCTTATCACGAATTACATCCTTGAGCGTATGTCTTCCAAGAATCAAGTGATTGTAGTTGCCCTTGGCAAGCGCCCACTTCTCATCATGATCCATGGCAAACTCGATGACGGTCTCCTCAGGAAACTTACCATATAGACCAAGATCAAACTTGTGCTTGATCTTGTTTCGGACATTTTCAGGATTGTTTTGTTGGTTGAACTTACGACATATCTCTTTAGGTACTTTCGATGTCTTTACTGGGTCGCTGTGTGGTATTTCGGCATCCCGCCGGCGAATCAATTCTTCTTTGTAAGGTCCCTCGATGATCGAATCAGGATGGGTGACTCTAGCCGAGGTTCGTCGCCAGTATTCGATGTTCTCCTCGACCATAATTATGACATGGTGGATGATATGATTGATGGTGTATTTCGTGTGAGGCTCACTCCAGCGATGGTGAAGCCAACTTCTGACTTTGCTCAAATCCTCTTCATAGCAAGAATCTGTGAGAGAACCGCAAAAGTCAATCCAAGCGAATTGTCTGGCATAGTCATGAGTGTTTGATTGGGAGCGGAAAGTGATGGTTGGCCTCTTCATGCAGTACTTGACGTATTCAGGGTTGTGTTCGATCAGCTTATCGTCCCACACGCGCGAGATATCCAGAACTATGTTCAAGTGAGAGATCAGTCCGCTGTCGAGGAAGCTCTGAAGCTCAATTCTGTCGCATTTGCTTCTCAGGAAAATCTTCAAGAAGGTAGGAATGTCGTATTCAGCAGGATCGCGACCGTTGGCCGCCATGTGGGATTGATTGACACTGGACATCGGTTTACAGGACTCACCAGCTTCTTCTTGAACGGTAGTCTTGTCGCCAGAGATGTAGGTATACAGTTTCGAGCTGCCAGACATGGAAGGTTTCCAACCTCGGACGCCGCCGCCAATTCTTGACGTAATGTTGATAGTATCGAATTGCCTCTCAAACGCTGTGAAGACCCCCATGAGGCTCTTAGCAACGTCGAGGTGGACACCTTTGCTACCATTCCCGGTGTAGACTTTGAGGTCTGTGTATTCGTTAGTAATGACACGGTAGTTTGGTTGCTTGCTAAGGGTCAGGAGTGCCTCATTCACAGCCTTTAGCTCTGTTGACCAGCAATGAGCGGCTAGCTTTTCGTGATAATTATGATAGACCAACACTTTTGTGTTGGAATTAGGTGACCAGTCTCCAGGACAAGGCGTATCGCGGTGGAACAAAAAGCGCCTGCTGATGACCTGGATGCCGACGATGATGCAACGCTCAGCCAATCGGTCATATTCGCTCTCTTCCAGGTGCGCGTTCTGATCAATGTCGACCATCCAATGAGTATACTTCGGCTCATTCTTGTTTGGATCTTCAAACGAGACTGGAAGACTGTATTCGTGAGTCTCCTGGCAAACCTTGCAAATCTTTGGGCTCGGGAAGCGAACGTTCTTCAAAGCATGGCGGACGATATCCTTTGCTTTCTCTTCGATGTCGGTGCTTTTAGCATGATAGCGTGGGAACACCACCACATAGCTCAATTTGAAACCTACAGTTTGGTGTACCAACTTTCTAGGTGGCGAAACGAGGGGCTTGGTCGGACCCTCAGTATAGATTGTCGCTGACTTCTTGGTTGGGTGAAATTTGGGAATGTGAGACATCTTGCGGTTAGGTTTGTTATCGATTTTGGGTATTGAGGGAGAAAGATAATGATTGGCGATCTTACACACACTTATAAGCTGAGACCTACCTGGTCATATCACAAAGGATAAGGGGGCGTTACAAAGCCGAACAAAGGAAGACAGAGGCTTTGTAGGATACCTTTGTTCTTTCTCATTCGATTTGACAAAGACGTTGGCTCCGTTGTCTACTGATCAAAGAAGCTTCACCCTCGCACACGTCGCCACTCCTGAATCTCGCTCTTCGCGAAGGTCTGTGGATTCGGCGCGCGAAACATGAGGCCATTCACCAACTGTCAATCTAGAAGATCACTCTTCTGCATCCAGAAATATAGAGTTCTTGTCAAACCCCTCTCTCGGCTCATGCAACGGTCGGAGTATTTATCTGCTTCATTTGAGTTCTTTAAGAACCATTGGTTGCAGCTGCACGCTTTGTCCTGCCTCTTGGCAATCTGTTTCGCTCAAGAAAGTAGCTGCTATTTAATTTACAGTGGAAAGAAAATCACGGTCGCATAGTAGTTTGGAAAATGGAAATGAGCAAGTTCAGAAGAAAACTAGTGTGTATTAAGAATTTCGAGAGGAAGAGAAAAGGGAGAAATAGAAAACCTGCAGTGGTATGTATCTAAATCAGAAGACCTACCGTTCTTCAATTGAGAGTCGGAGTCAGGACCAGCCTGGCTGTTAATGTTAGAGTTACGTTCAAGCCTGCCAGTCAGTGTAGGGCTCGCTCATAGCAAATGTCAGCAGAGGGCGTTGACTACCCTCAGCCTTGCAGTGTCTGAACCAGGCCTTGTAGAAGTTGATCTGTTTGTCAGCGTCCTCAATCATAGTTGCAGTCAATGCAGGAATGGTGATTCTAGTGTCAGGGTTGGTGTCGAGAGCGCGAGCGGTGTGGTACTCAAAGATGGGAGAGTAATCGCGGCGAGGAAGTGGGTTCGAGGAGTTGTAGGTAAGATCACGGGCGTCAGTCAATGACAGATTGCGAATCTCATAGTCGAAATCAGCAGGGTTGACCAATCGGCGAACATAAGGGACACTTTGACGGTAGAATTCGTGAACATCCTTGTCAGGAACGCTGGGAGGACAATCGGTCTTGGTGGCATGACCGGTAGCGAGGAAGTGGATAACAGCGCCCATAGCCCAGACATCAGCTTTAGCACCACCGATGCGGCACTCCGGAGGGCCAGGTTGCCATTTAGGTGTACCTGAAGTTGTCTCAGAGTCAGCAACGTCGTCAGCAATGCCAAAGTCAATGATCTTGACAGTAGGGAAGAGGGCCGGATCACCGAAGTTGACAGGGTCAAGCATGATGTTCTCGGGCTTAATGTCGCGATGAGAGATACCATTGTCGTGAAGGAAGCCGTAACCGATTACCAAAGACTTGTAAACGTGCCAAATGAAGGCCTCAGGGACTTTAACGGACATCTTGTCAAAAGTTGTGCGCAGAGTTCTGAGCTCACCACCTGCAACGTAGGGGAGGATGATTCGGCTGGTAGGGCACTCGCCAGGAGCGGATTGCGGTGTGTTCCAGACCTGTAAGAAGGGGAGGATGTTAGGGTGAGGGCCAAGTTTCGAGATACGGTCAAGCATGACAAGCTCAGGAACCGTCTTGAGATCAGTGTTGGGGGGAAGTATCAATCTCTTGATGACAACAATCTTACCAGTAGCTTTAACGGTAGCAAGACTAACAACACCCTGACCACCTTGGCCAAGGCTCTTGTCGAACTTGTAGAAGCTGTCGAAGGTCTCGTCGTAGCATTGGCTGATGATGCCGAGGTGCTTGGGCTCAGAAATGTCCTGCATTTTTGTGATTCTTTGTGGTGGTTGTTTGGGGTGATTTGAGATTTTCTGGTGTATTAGTAGATTTTCTGCTGTGTTCTGAGAAAAGAATCGGGTTGGAAGAGCGTGAATGGTAGAATAAATAGTTTCACGGCGTGGCGGTCAAGCTGTTGTTAACGAGACAAGAGGACAAAGTACATCTTACTCTGCGTGTTGACATACCTTTGTCTCTACGAGAAGCTGGCCGAGGGACAAACTTACAAACCAAGCGCCTTCACTTAGCATGAAAGAAATGGACACGAACAACGCTGAAGGTTCAAAGCCGATAGAGTTGAGCCAACAGCGCTCGTCAAAGGAATTGGAATAGCATTGTCCGACACAATGCGACCATCGTGACCAATCTGGCCAGCATACTGCATCGCCATCCAAGCAACGTATTGCCCTGCGCAAAGAAAGCTTTTGGGGCCTCGATATGTCTGGGGCATATCTTGATGAAATTTCAATAATGGATAGAGTAGAAGTTGGGGCATAATCATTGTTTCTGAATCTTGAGATAGATTTATCCGAACACAGATGGATTAGTTGAGGACAGACAGAAAGAAGAAACGAGAAGAAATGAGAAAAAAGAACGGGAGAAGAATGAAAAGAAAAATTGAACGCCCTTTGACACATGTCGTCGGCTCATCGCTATGCAAAGCGCAACTCTCCATCTCGTATCAGCGTACAGCAAGCGAGACTCTGCTCTTACAGAAGTACCGCAAATCCAGCTGCTGCAACAGCGACGAGAGATGCAAAGATGCCACCAACGCTGAAGCTTGAAGCAGCACCAGTGAATGAGACCGGGCTGGTAGAAGCAGGTGCGGTACCGCTGGGTGATGCGGTGGTTGAGAGCTTGCATTGAGGGCCGGGACAAGACTTGGTGACGGTGGTCGAGCCGTTGTTACCAGCAGCAGGAGTGGTAGCAGGACCTTCAGGACGACCGGCGCCGCCAGTAGGAGCTTGGATTTGACCGTCCGAAATTTGAGTGACGGGCTTGCCAGTGGGTGCTTGAATCTGACCGTCACTGATCTGGGTGACCACGTTGCCGGCAGGGGGAGCAGCACTGCCAGGCCTGGGTGCATCTCCGGAAGTTCCAGAAGTTCCAGGGGTGCCAGGACCTCCGTTACCTCCGTTGCCGCCATTGCCTCCATTTCCTCCGATGCCGCCCGAGCCAGAGCTGGGGGTAGAACCTCCGTTACCTCCGTTTCCACCGTTTCCGCCATTTCCTCCATTGCCTCCACTTCCACCGGGTGAGCTAGGTGAGGCATTGCCGCCATCTCCGCCATTTCCACCATTGCCTCCGTTGCCTCCATTTCCTCCGGGGCTTGAGTTGCCGCCGTTTCCTCCGTTTCCTCCATTACCGCCGTTTCCGCCATTGCCCCCGGGGCTGGATGAACCGCCATTGCCTCCATTGCCTCCGTTTCCTCCGTTGCCGCCGTTGCCTCCTGAGGAGCCGGTAGGAGTGGCATTTGCAGGTGGTGGAGAGCCAGCGGCAGGAGTAGCCTCGCAGTCGCAAGGTTGAGTGACCGTGTAAGTTTGGGGAGTTTCGGCACACTGGTGGCAGACGACTTCGGTTGTTGTGAAGCCTGGAGGAAGGTAGCTTGGGCCGTGAGTCCAAGTGGGGGTAGCCTCGGTACATGATTCGGTGATGGTGTAGGTCACAGGGATCATACCGTGAGATGTACCCGTCGTGCAGAGAGAAAGATAAGTTGTTGTCCAGATTGTGGTTGAAGGAGTGATTTGAGCGGCAGAGGATTTTGAGGCCTCTTCGCACTTTGGACAGTAGGTAAGTGTCACTCCGTTGGTAACTGTGACCATTGCTGGAGGAGCAGTAGTATCGCAATCATCGATTGTCAACGTAACATAGACTGGTGATGCAGTCGAAGTGCTGACAGCAGCCGAGGTGACAGGGGCAGACGAGGACTGAGCAACGACGCCCGTAGCGGCGATTGCTGCTGCAGCTGCAAATTCGACCTTCATTGTGTCGATTGACTGAGATTGTTATTAGGGCTAAGGGTTATTACAAGGCTGTAGATTATGAAGCGAATGACTGTGAGTTGTTGATAATGATATCAGAAATGGATGGCTAGAGAATCAAGCGAGTGAGATTCTGGAGCGACTTATTGAAGGAGAGGAAGAGCCCGAATGTGTCAGTTTCCTGAAGCAGCGCACGACTTATACAGACACTGCTAACGGACATGTTTTGCTGTGCTGAGGATGTTGGAATGTTAGTTAATTGCTGTACATTCCTTGGCCTGGGCAACAAACACACGAAAGCGGATAGACGTGCAAGTCACAGCAACGAGATAAGATTAAATCATGGCACCAGATTGTTGATGCTTGGTGAGATGGTCTATCTGAAAGATGTCTTGGAAGTTTTGTGCTTGGGGAGTCGAGAGAGGTGTCTCAATAGCGGGTAGTCCACGCGAGGCTACCGAAGCCGACATAATTTTACAAAACAGACGCATCTTGACATTCTGACATGGCACTTGGCGAACACTATGCAATTGCACGAGTCTTGCGATCATCGCACCTCAGTATTTGTCTTCGTGGCAAGCGTCTGATTTCACAGAAGCGGCTTTGAAGGTTTGTCGCAAATCGTTCAAGGGCCACCTCGGAATCATCACAAATTGCCCATCTCGACTCACTGATCTCGGTACCTCACCAACCTCCGTAAGGATGATCACCATTCATCTTTCATTATGCATAACTTCGTTGCTCTACGTGATGTGAAGTATTGTTCAAAATCACGTGCGCCTAGCTTGACCATTGAGGCCGACTAACCTGAGGCATTCCTGATTCAAGGAATGTACCAATCTTTCCAGCCACTTTCTCTGTATACTAATGGAATGCTAGCCACACTCGAATTTTCACCAGCCACCGGCTTGTTCATCCAGTCTGTAGGTCCATCAAACCTATCAAACACATGTGACCACTGAGCAGAAAGGGAAAACCAGACTATTGTAAATCTCTCATTCCATACAAGCTACCAACCACCCGGAATGCCTTTTACAATCAGGAGGTTGGGTATCTCTAAGCACAATAGCCTTCTTTGCATATATTACCTTGCCTCTTGTGTCGATGTACGTTTTGTTCCTGCATAATCTTGCATTACAATCTACCTGTTCAATCACAATATCCCTGTCCAGACCCAACCATCTCTACAACCATCCTATCAGACCAAGCACCTCAGCCACACTTTGCACAGATCTTGCACAAGTCTGATCTGAGTCCACATTCAACCTATCAGATCAAACATTTCAGCCTTTTCTGCACAACTCACACCTCACACTACAACATGGCATCTCTTAGTCAGCACTACTCTTACCCAATGCGTCCAGCAAACAAAGAGCCCCAATGGACAACCGTCTATGACGATTTGTTCAACCAATACGTCGACACTGATGGGTTTGAATTTGGCACATGCAATGCTGCAGCGACAGCAAGCAGTTCAGATGAAGCCAGCAACAACGACATTATCAACTCAATTGAAGGAAACTACACCGACAGTGGAGACAGCAGTGCATCTGAAGCAGCAGCAAGACGTCTTTCCGATGACTTCTGGGCCAGAACACTTGCCGTACTTGAAGAAAGCGCCTCCACATTGGAACAAGAGCAGACCAGCACTCACCAACAACAACAAAGAGGAAGGCAACAACAAATCCACACTCTTTCTCCCGCCTCATCTTTCTACAACACAAAGAACCACCCTCATGCGGACTTTTTGAGTCTCGGCGGTTTCCCTTCTCCTCACATCTCGAACACTATTCCATCATCACCTTCAGCAGAAGCAGCGGCCAGGCGCCGTAAAGCACAGAGATATCAACAAGATCGCTCAGCAAAAACACCGGAACGCCCTGTGGGAGTTACCAAACAATACAGATCATCTAGCAAATCGCCGAAGATGATGTCGCCATCGCGTTACAGAGCAGGAGCTCAGGATGCATGGATTGAGAGCATATACCAGACTCCTTCCAGAATGACGACCATGAACATGCCAATCAGAAGCATGCCGCTCACACCTCCTTCCAGTGGAAGAAACAAGCCAGCAGTCGGTCTCGGCTTCCAAGGCTTTGGTCTTGACGCCTCACCGTTCCAACCTTTCACAAACTATGACGAGCAAACCTCGCCATTCACCAGCAATTTTCCCCAGGACAGTCTACCCAGACAACTCTACAGTCCTGAAGCCTCCCCTCTTACAAGCCCCAGCGTTGAACGCGGAGCAATCTTCGCCGAAGAGCCCATCCCAACCTTCCGCGACGTCTACTACGAACAACCAAACGTCGCAGACACCTACAACAAATCCGCCTGGAGCGCAAACTCCTTCGGCGCAGAAGACATCTACGAGCCTTCTCCAACATTCAGCCCATGGATGGCCAGCGAGAAGAAAGAAGCAGAATATCAAGCTTCTCTCGCCGCCGCAAATTTCCAAGTCCATGATAATATCATCCCTTCTGGTTTCAATGATCCCACTTTGGCTCCTGCTTATGGGGAGGAATTGGTAGGTGTGGCGGAGATTGATACGACGCCTTATTACACTACTTCCGCATACGCAAATAACGTTTTGAGAAGAGAATCGCGCACTCCCTCTCCCATCCGCAAAACCAAGCGTTCTTCTTCCTCAAAACCGCACAGCCGCAAATCAAGCTCTGATCACAAATCGAGCAATCGTGGCTCAAAAGCCGGTGGTTTCGTAAACTACACACCCTCAGATTCAGACAAATTGTTAAGTGGAGTCGCACCTTCTGGCAGCTCCAAGACGAAAGCGAGAAGGGAAAGAGAGCAAGCAGAACGATGGAGAAGATTCAGTCAAGCTGCTGTAAAGGCAGTTGCTGAAGCTGGAGGTGAGATTGCTCCGGTGGCTAATATGATGCCTGTTGGACCTGTTGGGCAAGGAGATTTGATTGATACTAGTGCTGGAGGGAGTTGGTAATGAGTCAGAGATGGTGGAAGGGGTAATGGAAGAGGCTGATGTTTATAAAATGTATCGAATTTTGATAATCGTTTTCTTCTCAACTCTTGACTCTCGCTTTTCTTGCAATGTGATCACATTGATGTTTAGGATGTCGACTACCTAAATTGCAACCACTCACACATGACACGAGTGTTCCTCTATGTCATACTTTCACCTCGTTCTGTTCTTCTGAGTCTCGTGAATTGCATAAAATCACCGGACACCTGCCGCTTTATAGCTGAGACTGAGATAAGAAATATTGATGATGACAGATATCTCTCGTACACGATATACATACTCCATCCCATCTTCCATCCCAAAATGTTTCTTCTTCCCACTTCTTTCCACCCTCAACCTCACTGCGTAACAGTCCCATTCGTCAACTGCATCTCCCTAGCCGAAAACCTAACCTGCCCAGCTCCCACATCAAAAACAGTCAAAACATTTCTCATAAACACATCCCCCAATATAGTCATCCCACCACTATTATCCTGCACCCCCAGAACACAAAACCCATATCCCGTATCAATGATCAAATCCAATCTATTGACGAAGAATGTTTTGGCGGAAACGGTGACGCCGAAGCGAGGGACTCGCGCATTGCAATCCACATGATACAGACCTGTTTGTGAGGAGATGGAAGCGGCGGGGGAAAATGCGGCGGCCACTGCGGCGGCGACGGCGGAAGGAGCGTAGATAAGCGATGTCCCTGAATCGACGATGGAGTTGCGTGTAGGTGCGCCGAGCAATTGCACTTTCCTCTTATTCCCAGTCATCTTGACGTCGAAATCCGCAGACCAATTCGCAGATATAGCCCACCCGTCTACCCGGATGGAGTAGAATTGATATTCGGGCTGGCCGGTGCTGGCATCGATGCCCACCACGGAGATATTCGCACTTGCCCATGCGGTGCCGTGCGGGATATTTGGGATGCCACCGACAGCTAGGACGCCACCGCGTGCTTGAGCGGAGCGGGCGATGTCGCGATCGAGGGCGATGCTGAAGAGCGGTGCGGTGAGTTTTTGGGCATACATTGAGGTGAAGAGGGGGTTATAGGGGATATTGACGCCTCTGATGTCGGCGGTGGGGTCATTGCCGTTGTATTGGTTCGTCAGTGTTGAGTAGGCTAGTCCGAGGAGGCCGGAAGATGCACCATCGCCGTACCAGCCTGCTTCTGTGACTAGGCCCATTGTTTGGTTTTCTACGGTTATGCCGGCGAATGTGAGATCTTCTGTGATCATGCGTCCATTGAGACGTTCTCCATCCGCATACGAGATGTTGAAATTGCGATTGTCGATTTGAGAGGCTGTTGAGGTTAAAGAGTAGGTTGGTCCAAAAGCACAATCTTCTTCGGGGATTGTGGCAGAGTCTGTAGGATCCACGCAGGTGAAGGCGCTGTTTATGAGCCAAGTGTCGCTGCTGCCGGTATCGATTACTACATAGAAGGTCTCTCCACCTGCGTCGAGAGGGGCGAGGAAGACGCTTCCCGCTCCTACTGAGAGGAGATCTGCTGTTCCATTCTGATGACTTGATCAGTACTTGCTCGAAGTTGATGATGAAAGGTCGTCTTCCTTACTCTCAATCGTGAATAAATACCATCTACATGATTGCCAGCTCTGATGGCTTGCAAATATCCAGCACTCAGAGAGTTACTTTTTGAATTGGCTCTTCCCAATGAGATTGTGTTGCTGGTGACATGATTCGGACTAGGCTCCTTGATGGCAACAAGACGACGTGGTTGACTGACTCGAAAGTCGAAGTTGCCTCGAGCGGCGATGGGTGTCACAAAGGCTGCAAGAGCAGCGACTTCAAGAAGACGCATTTCTGAGTATCGCGAAAAGCAAAGACTCTGCTTCCAAACAAAGGTCAAAGAACAACAGCGAGTGAAAGAATGTAAAGAAAAACGAACGAGAAAGGACTGAGTGCTTCTTGTCGAACAGAGACGATCAAACAAGTGTCGCAAGGAGAAGTCAAACAGACCAGCGAGGAGAGTTACGCTTGTGTTTTACCTCCCTGTCATACATACTCCCAAACACAATCAAATGCAAGCTTGTGTGTGTTCGGTCGCACTCCCTTGCTTGGTTCAGATTGGTCAAGAACGCCCTGCATTCCTCCTCTCTTGATTCAATTCTCTTGGCTTTGAACATCTCGGTACATTACCTTATCGCACAGATCATTCCTAGATAGAGGAGCAAACAGCATGGTCTGGCTTGTTTAGTCTTGCTCAGGCCTCGTCTAGATTTTTGGATCGTCGGTCGAGTTCGGAAGAGATGTGATGTTTGAAAAAAAAACATTATTATGATGAATGGAAAATGTCTATATAAACCTTTTGGTATTCGTACAAGCCTCTCAGTCACTCTCCTCATTACTGCTTCGATCAATATACCCAACTTCGACTCTGCATTTCCAATATCTTGCAAGTACTGCACGGTTCCAAACTCTGGAGTTTCACTCAGGTTGTACCAGTCCTAAGCTGGTGTGATGGTTGGCGCTGGGGCAGCTTCTCGCTTCTTGGTCACCATTGTGGGACAAGTAGGGATGGGGTATGGGCTTGTGTTGCCATCACAGAAGTTTTCGTCATAGCATCTGATATCTGTGTCAGTCTTTGACCCTGCTGCGGCTTGGACAGAAATAATCACTCACCCTCCATAGCGTTTACCGCAAGGACTGATCTTGTCCACACAAATTGAGTGAGGGACACAATCTTCAGGATCTTCAACCTCGGTCGTCAACGCACGTGTTGGCAACGGTGTTGTGGTGGGTTGAGTCGAAACAGTCTTGATCTTTTTGGTGTATGGATATGTTGATTTTGAAGCTGAAGTCGCAACGACAGCGGCAGATGGGCTCAGCTCACGAGCATCGATAGAAGAAGAGGCATGATCGCTGTTGGAAGCCTCGTTAGAACGGGACCCAGCATTATTATCAGAGCCAAGCCTTGCATACCCTGTATCGCATCTCGGGATGAGAAGCGCAAGAGAAGTCGAGATGAAGATGAAAATGGCGAAGCGCATGGCGTAATGTGTGAAGTTGGTTACACGAAAGGTGGGGATGGGAAATGAATGACGGAGTTTTGTATGAGTTTGATTTGACCTTCCACCACGAGGGAATTCAAGCTGAATATGTATTCGAGCTTTCCGCCTTCTGACTGACGACGATTTTGGGGCTTGTTCAAGCAAATTTTTTCAAGGAATGCGTCAATGTAAAGTCGTCGTTCAAAGGTGTATGAGATTCGAGATGTAGAAATCGTGATGGTGTGAAGAAGAAGTGTATGACGATCGAGGGTCGCAATGGGATACAAAGTCGTGGCGAACAATCCTGGGTTGAACATGCATCCATCCCTTCGATCGAGGGTAGCTGAGCAAAAGTCCTGGTTCTTGGAAAGCTGCAAACAGCGCATTGGGATCGCCATGCTTTCAGCCACATATAGCTAACCCTTGCTTTCTTGCGGCAGTGTCCTTATCCACTCACACAAGAGGGAGTCAGCTGCGCATCCAAACATCGGCCGTTCCGGATAGGAAATCGGCACATGCTGGGCGCCAACTTGGTGCGATATTTTCGGGTATTCAACATAGCCGCAATGCCCTGAAGCGGACTTAAGGCTGATGAGAAGGAATGAGTATACCCTAAGGTCTTGTGATTATTGAGGTGAAAGAAGGTTGCGGATGTGCTTGAGATCGTAGATTCTACCCGACGATGCGACAGATAACGATTGAGTTGTATCGAAGTAGCTGTGATTTGGGAATGCTGCGTCTGGGAACAGATGGATTGTTGCATCAATGGATACGACTCCGAGTCGTAGTTCAACCTCCAAGGGGTTTCTAAACGTGAATCAACAGGCACGAATAGGAGATGAGCCGGAGTCAGTCTCCAAGGTCATGTTCAGAGGACGAACGCGTCTCACATCCACGAGACTCCTCCACTCGGTGGCTACCACGAACTCCACTATGACGACTCTCAACATACCACGGGAAAGATTCATCAGCAACAGGATGTCACTGCTGGCTAAATTCATCACCACTGCCATCTTTCCGTTTTGCCGGCAGAGATCGTAGTGGTTACTGACGAGATGCTGCAGAATTGCAATGTTTTGAAGTTGTAAATCTGCAAGCCAGGGGTTGTTGTCTCTTCAACGTTGCGATGGGCTCATACGGCGAGATGTCCGAGTGCCGATCCATTTCTTTGATTGTCAATCAAGCTCATGACAGATATGGCGATTGCTATAAGGAAAGAGAAAGAGGAAATGATAGACCATGACAGAGATCAACGACAGGCAAAAGAAAAGGCGAACCTACACGTGGCATGCCGTCGGACGGGCCGAAAATGAGCTCCTCGGAAGTCCTTCAACTGCTTCTGTCGAGTTCACGCACCGGGGCGTCGGTCAATAAGATACATCTTCTCACTCACGCCACTGCCTTCTAGCTCGGCTTGGAAGCTCTGGACTGCTCACGTCACAACCGAGCGCGACCCGACAAGGCTTCTGGTGGAACCCGAGCCAGATCTCGGCTCAGAATAACTCTTGGTGCTGCAGAGCAGCGGCCGTCGCCAATACCTGGGTCAATCAGACACCAATGGAGGAGACGTGTCTTTTCGGGAGGACCATCAACAGAGCCTCTGTTTATGTGGCTGAAGCCTGGACATCGAACATGGTCTGGCCCACGCCATGTCGACATCGAACCACTCGCCGGGCCCGGCAGTACTGTGAGCACAAGGTCTAGACTGCCGTGCTTCTCGGCAGATGAATGCCAAAGATAGTGTCACCATGGTACGCGTGGTGTTCGGTCATACCGACCATGATAAGCCAATCGAAATGGTTGCGACAGCCAGAAAGTGTGTCACAGCAAGGGACATGCTGCATTGGCGACAAAGCGCGCGTTCAACTTGCTCGCTGTCCTGTACGACAGAAGGTGACCGATATGTTTCCACGACTTGACGCGCTCCAACGCCCTCCCTGCCTCGTTCTGTTTCCATTGCTCTTGCTTGACACTGCCCTGTCATGTCAACATGTCATGCCACTGCTCGCGATCCACATCGTCTTCGCGACGTGCTCGGGACAGTCCAGTGAGACGTCCAATGTTTGCGATAATCTTGAGAGACCGCTGTGGTCCTCGGCATCGTGGACATGAGTCGGAGAGTCAATGGATGAAGGAGAAAGCACGACGTGGAGAGCAGGAACAAGAAGGAGCAGCGCCAAAACAAGCAAAGACACGAAACGCGTCATCGGAGGCGCCGCTGTCACGTGTCAAAGTCAGGCTACGGATAGTATCCTTTCGGACAGCTATATGTTTACAGTAGAATATGGTGCGGTCGCGTGAACCAGCTTTAGAATACTGGGTAGTTAAGCAGTCGTTACGGAGAAGCGATGCCAGACGAACAGATTTCCAGGCTCATGAAGCCGAAATTGGGTTGTGATGTTAGTCAGAGAAGAAGTATTCTGTGTGCTAGGTAGTTGAGCATAAGAGCATTGGATAAGAAAGAAATATCTACTAAGGTCTGAACGAATGTGTGAGGTCCACCGGTCATCAGGAGCGACCTTTGAAGAGCTAGATAATCAATCATGCGCAAAAAGAAAGAAAGGAAATCAGAAAGAGAAACATCCGCGATAGATCAAACACTCTGCCTTCATTCAAGCGAAGCTGTATCAACACCAACTCCAGGAACTGCAGTCCGGTCGAAGGTGTGTACATGCCTGTCCCCTCACCAATCTTCCTAGCAGTCAAACTCACACCAAAGGTCAAATTCATGGCGTTGTCCATTACTGATCTTGGGACCCTTGTACGCCCAGTTCTCACACTCGTGCGAGTTCCAATGTTGATCACCATAATGAAGAGTGAACGAACTTCTCCAAGAATCGGTAATGAAGCCACTAGGAATGCGGCCGTCAATCCAAAGCTCGGGACCTCTGGTGGTGCCGATTTTGATCTGGTAGTCAGGGTTGGTGGCGCTCCAGGTGCCGACGCTGGACCAGTCCCAGGTTTTTCCAAAGGCTTGGGCGGGGACTGCGTTGTCGAGGAGGTCGATGTTGTACTTGTCGGTGCAGGAGTTGCCACAGAGGCCATTGGAAGCTATAGCATTGAGTTCAGCAGTCTGGACAGACTCGATCGTGGAGATTAGATGTGGCTGACTTACAGTCAAGGTGAATGTGGGCTTCACATTGGTTTGTGTTCTTGCGGCGCACGAGCGTAGAGCTCGAGATATCTCTGTCAAGCACAGTAGGTGCGGCCATGGCAGCGACAGCAAGGATGCTGGAGATGACGATGTTCTGGAAGGCAACCATGCTGAAAGTCAGACTTGATGAGTGGTGGTTGTCGAGAGTCGTTGTTGGTTAAAGTTGTTATTGCGTGTCGAAGAGCTGATATGAGTGTTTGAGATGTTCATAATCCAACAGCTGGAGAACCTGCTCTTATACCTTTCTTCTTGCTCTGACTTTTGCATTGCATGTCCGTATCTGTCTCCAGTCAAGGCTGGAGAAGGCTGCGCAAAGTTGTTACAAATCTATTCTTACATGAATCAGCGGTATATGAGGATCCAAAAGGCTGCTGCAGCGTGGGCGTTGCAGATGCCTTCATGCTCGTTCGTGTTGGTCTTTTGACGCATAGGATGCTAAGCAGCTGAGGCAGAGCAATTCTTGTGGTTTCTCTGGCTTGGTTCGCAGGAGTATTCACGGTGACATCGCTTTGAGTTGCCGCAGTGCATACATTCAGGATGCAGGAAGTCGTATTTAAAGCAACTTTAGCATTCCTCAAGGATCAAGTCCAAGCCATCAAGTCTGGGCACTTTTCAACCAACATTTCATCCTCAATTAGCACCCGCACATCGACTGCTGGAGGAAGTAAATGGAACGTAGAAGATCGGTGAAGAAGATCAGAGCGAAGAGCTTCTCTAGAACGGCTGTTGGTAGACGTGAACACGTTGTGGAGGCCGGTAAGCATCAGCCCAATTTCCGAAACTGCCAAGATCATGATGCCTCGATGATGATATTGACAGGGTGATACCCTTAACAAGCAGTTTCGAGATAAAACGGCTCCTACAGGCGCGACGACTACAATGTCTAGTTGTTTGACCGGATAGAGTTAATTCTACCGACGCTCTTCCTTGGACCTACGGAAAACTCGAGTTAAAAACCCTAGTTGTGGCTAGTTGTATTGAAATTTGTGTTTTGAGAACTCGGAATTCGAAAAATGGTCGTGGATCCACGCAATCAGCAATGATCTTTTCTGATGGAGCTTGAAAAGTGGATCGATCGTTAGATATATGTCTGATGAGAACTAGAAAGACCGAATTGGATAGAAGACCATATTGGCAAGAGACTCCAACAGTATAGAGATTGTAGAGGTCGTTGCCAGCGTGGAAGAGAGATGCTTGGCCTAGACTTTTGGCCACTCGGGTCGCACATTTTGGCCCCGCAATTCGAGTCCCTCGAAAGAATCGCGTGCCTTCCAAGTTGCAACCGCTGCAAGAGTCAAGGCAATACGCACTTCCGAGTGACCGCAAGCATGAAAGCGCATCCACTAAATGCCCGGTCGCGCTATCTGGCCACCATTTCCACAATGGAGAAGCTGCCGGTAGAAGAGCTCGAAGCCGCACCATCAGAATCACAATGGCTGTGGCTGCTAAATGCAGGCGACATGGCAGCGCGAGCGCGTTCAGGTATCACACAAGTAGAGAACCTGCCTGGCTCACCAGTACAAATTGTAGAACTGTTGGCAAAAGTAAGTGAGAGTGTAAGAGTGGATTGTAGCTGACGACTAAGTTCCCGCAAGCCGTACGCCCTGATCGAGTACGAGTCGCCAGAAAATGCGACGAAAGCATTTGAGACGGAGTCGAAAGCGATCTTTGCATACGCTGCGCCGGCAATGGTAGAGCGAATTTTGGCCAACATACAACCGAACTATCCACCACCCACTCTCATCTCAAACGATCCACCGACATACGAGTTTACCAACGGACTGATTCTGATCCACGACTTCATCAGCAAAGAGGAAGAGGAGGAAATGATACGGGAATACCATGTTGTGACATCGTCCAGGGAAGGGCGCGCTCTCAAACGAGGGGCTGTACACTATGGCCCTCATTTCGATTATACCACTTTCGCCGTCTCAAAGTCAGCAAGCACACCCCCGCCTGAATACCTCACGCAACTGCTGGATCGCCTACCTGCCAGAGATGACAGGGACATACCTGATCAGTATACTCTGCAGCACTATCCGCCAGGCACTGGCATACCCCCTCATGTGGACACGCATTCGGCGTTTGAAGAGACGATATATAGCCTCAGCTTCGGCGCTTCTACGCGGATGGACTTCAAACTCTGCGGCGAAAAGGAGTCAAGGAGATTGCGTCTGCCAAAGAGGTCGTTGGGAGGAGGAGTCGAGACACCACCGCCTGAGCTCGCACCTTCTGTTGATAGTGTTGAGGAAAAGACCGAGGAGTGGGAGTTGGAGTTGCCGGCGAGATCGCTGTTGGTCATGAGAGGGCCTTCGAGGTATGGCTATACCCATGGAATTAAAGGAAGAAAGCATGATCAAGATGGTGCGAGGCTTGTTGCCAGGCAAGATCGATATTCCTTGACTATGAGGAGAATCAAGCCGGCTGAGAGAATTGGTTGTGATTGCGAGTACTCGCATGTATGTAGTTGAGAGTAAATCAAGCCAGTCGACTATTCAATCCTTGGGAGGCGGAGGCGGAGGCGGAGGCGGAGGCGGAGGATGTGTGGGATCGGTAAAGAGACGAGGCAATTCCTTGTCTTGCTCGCTCTCTGGTACCACAAGGTCAAAGTTGTTGGCGAAACAAGTTGAGCACATGTATCTTGATTGATTGGACTTCTCCCTCCACCACAGCCTGAGGTAGCGGCTCCTCTGACAGGCGGTGCAATCATGGTCGACTCGATCCGGGGTGATGACGGGCTCATGCAGCTTCCAAGTCCAGCCCTCTTTGATCCACCGTTGATTTTTTAGTATGTGCGATGCAAGCAACCTGGCGCGCCGTATCTCAAGCTTCTCACGATAATCCTTCAAGTTGGCACTTCTTTTGCCCTCCAGTATGCCAGGTATCTTTCGATTGTATTCGTAGTCATGGATAATTCGGCTGTTTTTAGTTTCCGGCTTTCTGCGGAACTTTCTGTTGTTCCTTTGTATCCTTTCACGGAAGTTCTTGTCGGTGGCGTAGCGGTATCTATGGTAGGCCCTCGAGTCGACTTTTTTGAGAGCAAGCGCTTCTTCCCGAGTCAAGACGGTGGGCGTATCATGTTTACTGGTACTATAGGCAGCGCGTCCGAGTGCGCAGAGCGGTCGCGCTGTCCATGTCCACGCGAGTGGCCGGAAGATGCGTGGCGCGACCAAGAAAAGAGAGATCATGCCAGGACGTTGATGCAAGAGGTTGGCAATCGACCACAGAGACGAGGAAGGAGCTTGATGGACTTGGCATGATCTTTATCACAATCGTCACGCTGCCAAGAGGAAAAGATCATGATCCAAATCGATCACTGCGCACTCAGCCTTCGAAGTTTGCATGCTTTTTACGGTTGACCAAGCTGTCAAGCTAACGGGCCGACACTCTAACCTGGATTCTCGTTGGACTTGATCAAGCTTGTTGTAACTGTTTGCTACAGTACTCATACCCATCTCTGTTTTACAAGTCTTCTTCCTGCTGTCGCCTTGCAGGAATGATGGAGCAATCATCCTCGGCACAGCTAAAAGCGGCAAGGACTAGGCTGCATGCGGGAGTGCCGGGCAGAGGCTAGCACCTGCCCCCTCTCGTGTACTTGTATACACGGCGAGAGATGGTCTGACTGGAGCCAAACCTTGAGCTACTGTTGAGCAAGTATTCATCTCTACAGCTATTTGACCAAAGCGACGACCTCGACGACAAGACTGCTGGCGATTGGGAACATCTACACCTGGATGAAACGTTTCATGGCACATTCCTGAGCCCCTCGTCTTATCAGCAGCAGAAACACGAATATCGCGGTACCTTCGTGCCTTCCCTCTGTCGATCGGCTTATGCCTGCAGAAAGGAAGCATCACCACATCAGCCTCTGCAAATCGTGCCTGCCTTGTGAGTGTCGCCTTCTCGTGCGACTTCTCTTTGCTGACTCTCTTCCTGTCGTAGAATTCCAACAATCTTCCTTCCACGATGCGTCTTCTCGCGATTGTCGCATCACTGGCGGCATCTGCCATGGCACAACAACTGCTCGTATACAGCGACTCGGCCCTTCCGTCATGCGCTCAGCAATGCACAATCCTCCAGAATGCACAAACAGGCTGCATCCCCCCAGCCGCTCCATTAACCGACGCCGTCATCTACGAATCGTGCTTCTGCCAGTCTGGCTACCTCACACCACTCAAGGCTGCTGGATCTACGCTATGCTCGGATGTGTGTGAAGCGGCCGATGTGGCCAAGATTGCGACATGGTATCAGTCCAACTGTGCCGACAATGGTGTCGCTGCCGCTGCTCAAGTCAGTGCTGGAACCACGACAGACCCAGCTGCCACAAGGAGTGCTTCGACGATTGCTTCGTCACCTCCAACGTCGACCTCAACAGGCGGTACACAGAGCTCAAGCTCCGCCCAGGATGCAGACCCTCATCACGATTGGTAAGTCAAGATGGAGGTTGCAACACCAGACCAACGACTAACCAGCCAACAGGTGGACGGACCATTGGAAGTGGATCGTCATGCTCATCGTCGTATTTGTCGGACTCGCCATTCTCACCGTCATCCTCGTCCTCCTTCGCCGCCGTCATCGTCGTCGTCAAGATGTTGCAAGAGGTCCCTTCAACTCAGGCATCACCCGCAATTCTCTGCCCGCACTCTCAGTTACACCCCCTTCGCAAGGCAAGGTGGCCAGCAACCATGCCAGCAGAACAAGTCTTCCAAGAGTTAGAGAAAAGGATAGAATGACCGTCACCGACGTGCCTGTCCCTCCATTGCCTGCGGGTCATGACTTTGCCGGAAAAGAAAGAGGTGCCACTCCGGATGTCGAACACGGACGTGCGAGATGAGAGAAGCAGTAAAAAGCACATGTTCCGACATTGCCCTTTCCATTGATACCCACCACATAATCATAATACAGGCCAGCCTTTTTTTTGACTCACTGATCTGCAAGTGTATTGACTTGTACCCTGATTGGTCGACTCTGGGGGAAGTGGAGAAACTGGAGAAAGCTTCAGTCTTGACAGCATAGGCAGATATTCCTTCTCGAAAGGTAACGTCATGGCTGCTAACGAATAGTCAGACGAAAGCAATTGGATTACAGCAACAGCAGAACTCGAAGAGTGCCTGGGGACATCTTCAAGTTCTGACGTGAGGCAATCATGGCTCAAAACCCATAACCCACCGTCTGGTTCACACAAGTAGACTCCGGTTTCCCACCAGATACATTCGATGCTACGACCCTCGCCATCGGACTTCACATCCTTTTTCTATGGGATCCGTCTCGGTCTCATCAATCGACGGTGGCCCCCCTAGCAGGAAATTATGACAACTCTTTCGAAATTCTGTCCTATCCAATCTCGGTGACGAAATCTCGATAGCCAAGTCTAGTTTTCAGTCCTGTATCTCCGAGATGTGTGCATCGTCTTGACAACAGTCGACCAGAATCGAGTCATAGATGGAATACACCGGTTTGTCAGAGATGTAAACAACGAGGCAATATTTCGATGGCATCAGCAGCCGCAGATGATGCAATGCTGTCGAGGTTTATCAGCAAAAGATCAAATGCAAAAGGATTGTTCGATCGTCCTCCTCCTTATCCTCCTCCTCGAGACCTGTAAAAAATGAAAAAAGAAACTTGGAGTGATGATGGAGTTTGAAGAATAGGGGAACACCATAGGATATACCACCGCCCATAGCAGGGTCCCTAATAAAGGAATCCGACTGGTCCGCTACGCTTTAACTCCTGACCACGGTAGACTATAATGGTTTACCGTAGGATTTGCGACTTTGCTAACATAGTTCCTGGAATCATTACGGTTTCTGTAAGGATATCGATCATATCTAGGTATCTTACTGTAGTGTCTACGTAAGTAGGGTCTTGAAGGGGAGCGATGTATAATGTGAAAGAACCCAGAACTAGCTTTATAAGGATACTTGATCTTTCTACTTACGTTCTGGATTTCTGGATCTAGGGGTTTTTGCTAATGATGATGTACTTGTATGCTACGCATTCAATGATCATCTATCATACATCTAGAATTACTCGAAGACCCCCCCCCTAGCATCTTCATCACTATTTCTTTGTCCATTGATAATCCTGTTACTAATCCTCCTCTTCTTACTTCGCCCCCTGTTCCTCTAGTGCCCTTTCTCTAGAGCCCTTCCTCTCCTCCCTAAACCTTGTCACCCGTTCTGTTAGTTAACGAGTATGGTCAACGCACGAAACAGAGATTTCAGGTATGCTTAGTCATCGGAACTACGTATAAATGGAGGTTACAGCAGTAGAAAATTTCAATCATGGTTTTTCTCACCCGTCAATAATTACCCGAACTACGTGATCAAACACGTTCTCTGTCGTCTCAGCGTAAACTCCGCTCTCACATACGAGTTTCAATGTCATTGAAATAGGGTTTCCCCTTATAAACAGTTGATATATGAAGTTCTGGAATCATGGACCGGAGATGAAATGGGTCGGGAGTAGAGGATTCTGCTGTTGTTGACGCTGAAGGGCAGGTAGAGGCAGAGGTAGATGTTAATATAGATGTGGATATAGAGGTAGATGTAGATGTAGATGTGGATGTAGATGTGGATGTAGATGTAGATATAGATATAGAGGTAGAGGTAGAGATATAAGGGCCTTGATCATCTAAGTGAATTTCTACGAGATGATCGATTCGGTTTGAAAATTTTGTTCTATTTGGCGGGGGCTTAAGAGGTTTGTGGGAATTTGAGTAGGAGGGTCATGTGGGTGTAAAGACAGTGGAGATTATGTTGTTAGCTACGTGATGCAGTCGTAGTCTTTTTTTGCCCTGCGAGCATGCGGATATAGGGCTCGTAGAATGCTTGGAGTAAGCCTTGTGAGATTTCTTGTATCTGTTCGTCTAGGTCATGAGCTTCTCGTCTAAGGTCTTCTGCATGTTTTTGGAGAACATCAAAGCATCCCTTGTTGGTTCCTCATGCTACAAAGGGAGTACATCTGAGGTACACTTTGCAGCAAAATGATATAACATCGCATCTTTGTAATACATTAGATTCTGTGTTCCATAGATAGATTCACACCTTGGACAATGAGCTACTGTAAACAGTCGAGCTGTGAGCAGGTGTTGCAATGCTGGATGGTCTTGTGGCTGAGATGTTTCCATTTCGCGCACTGTTGGGCTTCCTTTATGTCCGAGCATGGTGCAGAAACTGCAGTGGTCGATGGCTTTCCAGTCCTCTGGAAGATATGTGTTGCAGCGAAGGACTTCTCCAGATCCCTTACCCGAGCTATCTACTCTTCCGTTCATCGTATTTCCACCTAGGCACATACTCGTCATCATCACCATAACCAAAAAGCTGTGTTCCATCTTGGCAAATCTAATGGCTCCGGACCCGCAATACCCTTGAGTTCTTCAAATATCCTCGTCAAGATCGCTCCATTACTTGAAGCCGAAACATCGAACCGAATCAAATTTGGAAAATTCTCCACGATAGATTGTGCCAGCACTTTCGTAACGAGAGGATGTTCGATGATACGTGATTCGTAAAGTCGGCCTTCGGTCTCATTCAAGCTTTGATGGTATTCTGGGATGTGATCGAACATTGTGGTGGATTGATTTATAGGGTCACCTACAGATCTTACTCCCCAGCTTAGGCCCCCGTGTTGACCTGTGAGATATAATGTTTTCATGTCGAATGTTTTGAGCTGACGAAAGAGGGGATCATGGCCATCTTCTAGATCTGATTGGTTCAACCTGCAATCTTTGATTCGGAGGTCGTGGAGTAGAGGACATTCTGTGCCTGTTGTGCGAAGGAGGCCGCCATCGAAAATGTTAGACAATAGAAGTTCCAGTTCTTGGAGCCGTGGGAGTCCTGACGCCAGAGCGGCGATCGTTGGGTTGAAGTACTGGATACCATGCACGTGAAACTCCACCGACGTGATTGAAAGTGTTCGAAGGTTGGAAAGAGATTGGAGTTCATAGAAATGGCGGTCCGTGAGTGTTCCAAACTCTTTTTCATCGACGGTAGAAGTCAATTTAGTCAGCCCCTTGAGTTTACCAATCGTTGCAAAGGCGTTTGGTGAGACGTCGGTCAGCCTCAGTTCTTGCAGGGTCGTTATATTATCGAGCAGCAGCGAGATGGAACTTCTATCCAAATGCACGTCAAGCACGCGAACTTGGGAAGGGGCGAGCAGGAGGTATACGCCTCATGGCTGTTGTGATCCTGTCGGCCCCGCAACGGAGACCCTTCAACACCTGGAGTCCTGAATGAGTAATCAAAAAGACAATCACGTCTTCTGTCAAACATTTACATTCCATCCGCAACGAACGTAGATGTTTCAGACTACGTAGTAAGTGCAACAGGTGCTGAGAGAACTGCGATGAATACCCACATGCAAACTTGTGTGATAGTCCAAGGTGTTGAATTCGAGGACATGAGTTCAAGATCTTGTCGAGCAGCTGACCATCGAGTTGGTTATCGATTTTGAATGATTGTGGGGGTGTTTGCCATCCTGAGTTGGGTATCGGGGGATCTGACATATCAGGGTGCATATCAGGTCCTGCGACATTCAGAGGACCCATGGGATTAGGAAGTGGTAGAAGATTTGGCATACCAGGGGGGAGCTGAAATCCCTGAGGTAGTTGGAGAGCTACTGGATTGACTGGTGGGAAGCCCTGCATACCGGGAGGCCCAGACAACTGCAATCCCGCCAAATTGGGCGGCACCTGAGGTCCATGAGGCCCTCTATCATCCTCTAATGAATAAGCCTGCGGGATAATTGTCAGGTGCTCAAGACTCTCCTGCAAATACGCGGAGACATGATGTTCGAGAGTATGAGGAGCATCTCCCGTGTACACACAACAACTGAAGCTTGCAAGTCTCGGGAATCTCACGTGTTCACACATCAAAGTGTCGTCTATTTGGTTTATGGAGAGCTGGCGTATTTTGTCGGCGTAGATTTGCCTTTGTCGGGGTTGAATATTAAGGAGAGCGGAATGAGGAGGGTTGCGCCAAATGATGTCGGTGCCACAACTGTAGAAGGTCTTATTCACTAGCAGAAGCTGTACAAGAGGCTTTAATTTGAGGCGATCGTTGCTGTGAAGCCGATTACTGGATTCTTGTTCGTAGACTTGATCGAGAATGTCCCGAACGAGCTCAGGCAGATCGAACACCTGCGATGCTGCCGTCATGTTGGTTTGTCTTTCGCAATCACATGCGCAATAGAGTGCAAGAGAGGAAGATGAATCCAAATCAAGCATGTGTGCAAAAGGTTGTTCAGCGTCGGATGATTAACTGGAGCTTGACAGCCAGCCAAGTCGCAAGTTCTTCGGGGCCGGTCTTCTCCATGTTCCTGCATCACGAACGCAAAACGGGGAGTCGCTACCCCTAGCAAACAAAAAGACACTGTCGCTAGCAAAAGGGCATCACCCCTACTCGAGTACCTTGCTGCTGCTGCTCAGCACGCAAGGCGCGTTTGGATCCAGCAAGTCAGGATAAACATCTGACCAGGCTCTCAGGTCGAAATAATTTTCGCCATGCGAGGGACTCGAACCCGACCTTGGTCAATTAAAGATGCTTCTCTGAGCAGGGGCGTCCCCCAACGATGCGTCCATCGTTTCCATTGAGCCACAGGTCACAATTGTGGAGAAAATGCCAAAATCGAGGCATTATACAACTTCACAAAAATCGAAGCTGCGAAGACGAGCGTGAAAATGTCGACTGGCAAGCTTCCCTTGTTCCAGGATTCATCTCGACCATCTTTTCACGGTCGCTCTCACAACGTGTGACTCAGAACATTCCAAACTCGGCGTCGAGCCCCAAGGAAAGAAGTTGCATCGTATGATGGTCCTCGAAAAGCTACTTGATGACCTTGTCAGTCGTCTGGCTTGGGCAACCAGCGTCTACGAGGCGACGTGTAGTTCACCACGAGTCGAGACCTTAGTGGTAGGGTACTGCCGGGTGGAGTGAGTCCCTCACTTTGCGTCTTCACGACACCGGAGTTGGATGGAGAGAATCAGAAGCGGGACACGAAGAAACCACCGCCCATAAAGAGATTTGTAAAATTTTGAATTGTGGATTGACAAGAGAATAAATCTCATCCTAATGCCGATGTAATTACTGAAGCAAAAGAAGACAACACGAACCAGCACATTGTCCTCCTCTCCTTCTTCAAGCGGGTATTCATTCTTCCTCCATATCCTTCCCAAAAAAGAAAAACGCCATCGCTATGCAACTGGTAACAAAAAAAGAAAGAGAAAACAACAATCTCAAAGATCCCTCCACGAACCACCGACAGGCTTTCTCGTGACCTCAGGAGCAGCAGTGTGGTATGAAGGCGGCGCGGCACCAGCATAACTACTCTCATACCCAGGACTCTGAGCCCTAGGACTGTATTGCGCAGCTTGCCCATAACCGTACTGCTCAGCAGCATACGGCGAAGGCGCAGAGTAACCCAAATCGCCTCCATAAGCACCAGCATTGGATTGATAAGGGTACTCCTGAACGTGCGCATTCGGTGACTTCGGCAGCATGGGTGCAGCGGCGGAAGCTTGATTGTTGTTGTTGTGCAGACTTCCCATTTCCATCTCATTCACATCATCCTGATGGCGCAATGTGCGTCCTTGGCTCCAACTGGGCATAGCAGGTAGTGCATCTTCATTGAACTTTTTATTCGAAGACGGAGCGTCGAAATGCGCGTATTGTGGTACTTGTTGTTGAGAGCGGTAGACGGGTTGAGCAGCGGGTTGATACTGAGTGTATTGGGGGAATTGCGAGACGGGAGCCACAGGGGTGGGTTGTTGAGCGTATCCTTGATTGCGGTGGTGGTTGTTGTTGCAGCAGGAAGAGCAGCAGGAGAAACAGGAGAGGCAGCCGCAGCAGCATTCGACTCCGCAGCAGAGGCAGCGGATGAGACACCAGATGAGGGATGCTGCGATTACTACGCCGACAATTATGCCAACTATGACTGGCCATCTGGGGAAAAGGGCATGTTAGTGATGGTGGATACAAGAGGAAGGAGCGACCACTTACTTGCAGTATGCTTTTGTCATACATTGATCCCATCCGGAAAAGGTGTTCTTGACGTCCGACACCTCGGACGACATGTCTCTAATGTAGCGCGAATACATCTTGATCGCTTTGTGTGTTGTTGATAGTATGACGGGATTGGTAAACGAAAGTCGAGTTTCAGATGAGACAGAAAGCGACGGATCCTCAGAAGCGAAAAGGTTGAAATTAGATCAGTCGACCAGCGTATTCAGATGAACAGCAATACGCTTTCGGAGTCCGAGTGAGGAGATGGCCATGAGCTGACAGGCAGCAGGGGTGTAATAATAAGTTCCCAGGGATCCCCGCAATGTGAAACGCGTCCAACTGCTTGTCCGCATATGCAGGAGGCTGGTGTGGCTAAGCCCGTTACATGTTTTCGACATCCGTTTCGTTGCTCTTGGCAGTCACTTCTGAAGCTCCTGACTCCTATCTTCTTCATGTTTCAGCCCGTGAACGTCTGTTCAGCTGTCTACAAACCTCACATGTCGATGCGAGACTCATAGTCGTTTGTTCTACGAAGAACGCGATGAGAAAAATGCCTCTCAGCCGACTCCGCAAGCTTCGGAATGCAATCCTTGGCGTCTGGTATGCTCACTCCCCGTTTCAACAAGGGGCTGGGATATCACATTTCTTATCGATTTTTGCACAACGTCTTCGATAAGTTATGGCATCTTATGCCGTCATGATGCTCTGCTTGGACCTTATGCCGTCATTTCCACCTGTCTTCATACTTTTATGCCGTCATGATCTTGCTTTGCATCATTTCCCCAACGGCTGTCATTTCTACTTTTGGCATGACTTCCTGAAGAGGTGTTTTGTGGTCACGGCTTATACAGTTATGGTATAATAACCATTTTAGTATTAATATAGGACTGTATATTGGTGGGTCTGTCATCAGATGCTCGCCAAGGATCACGCTGCGAACTCTTTGAGCTTTGAGTGTCAGAATCGAAACAATTAGCATAGAAGAAAAGGCTATGTACAATCTGATTTAAACATAGGAGATTTTGGCGATGAACATCCTGCACACTACTATCAATCTCTGCCATTAATCATAGATCCGGTCTGTACATCTTCCTTGTGGGTATCCTGGTTCTCATTTCCCGCCTTGCAAGGTAACTCGCGAGTTTGTTTCTCGATGGTCGAATGCCATCATAGAGGCAATTTCTCTCGAGGCAAGACTGTTCGCGCCAGCGCTTGTCTTGTGGAGCGAGTAGAACAGGACAGTCGAGAGACGTGGTTGACATGATTAAGCATGAGACGGTCCAGCCTGCGACTCTGCAGTTCGTGCTGCTGCCGCTCTAGCCTGCTGCATGACCTTCACAGCCTCCCTCTCCTTCTTTCTTGCCTGCTTCTCCTTCTTTTTCTCTGCTTCTCTTACCACTTGTGTCTCCATCGACTTTTTCCTATCCGCCTTCCACTTCTTGCCCTTCCGCTTTGGTGGATTCAATTTTCTTCGCTCAGCTTTGGCCGTGAGCCTCTCGCGTCTTTCTTCTTCCTTTGTGCGTCTCGCGTGGTCTCTGAGGTCTTCGGGCCCCTTAGGTTTCTTTCCTTTACTTCCGTTGGCTTTCCAGACTTGTAACGCTACGTCCTTTTGAGCCATCAGTCTGGCATGTTGTGCAGACACCGGTCTGTTGTCGATGGGGATGAAGGTGGCTTCGAAGAACCCTGCAGAAGTGTCTCTACAGGCATATTGACTGGGGGGTTCATGTTGTTTCCTTGCTTCCTCCGCTATCTCCATTTCGTCCGCTTTGCTCAGTCGGTCGAACATCTTTTGCTGCGCTGCGGATCGTTGCCTCGGAGGATTGGCCCTCCTCTGACTGTCTTCTGTCGGAGGGTCCTCGGGCAGATATTCTTCCATCTGTATATCGCGAACTCGTTTGCTCGGCTCTGCCTCTGTCGCTTGATTCGCCTCAGCTCTACGTTTCTCCGTTCGTGTGGCATTGCGCTCTTTAGCTACCCGTTTCTGGCCCTCGACACACCTCTGCCTGTGAGCTTCGGCGCCGGCGTTTTCTCTTTGCAGTGATGTGGGATCAGGCTCGTAGACGTTGCTAGATTCTGGAGCAGTCTCGATCCGCGGTCCGGGAAGAGGTTGAGGAATCGGCTCGGGCGTAGGTACTGTACGCGCGCTGATTTTTGGATCATATCTGTCCCTCCTCTTGAGCCACTCTGCAACGTCTGCTTCGTTGGCAGTCTCCGCTGGCGTCCAGGAATCTGGGACTGTTGTGTCACCGATAGGTTTCCATCTGATAAGATACTGTAAATTGCCATCGATGTGTTTCTCGTCGATGATGCGGGATATCGTCATCTCAGGCGATTCGACGACTGGATCAGTGGTCGTTTGAACTTCCGGCTCGGTAATTGGCTCAACAAGCATACTCACATCCGGCCGGGCAACTGGCTCGGTGACCATTTCCACGTCCGGTTCGGCAGCAAGAACACTTGAGCGTTTTCTCCTGGGCTTCTTCGCTTTCGCTTTCGCTTCCTTCTGCCGCCCCTTGATCAGCTCCCAATCTCTTACAGCCTCTTCATTGGCGTTGTCCGCTGGCTCCCAGGTATCCTCAAATGCTCTACCGTTGATGGGTTGCCACTTGATCCTGTACTTGAGCACACCACCAACGACTTTCTCATCGACAATATCGATAAGTGGATACTCTTCTTGGCTGTGTTCTAACCTCTCTTCTGCCGTTGGGATCGCAGACGACGGGTCCAGTGATTTGCGATGTGCTGCTCTGCGAGAAGGTGCCAGATGAGGTGGGAGCTTGAGCTTTGGTGTTCTGCTGGCTGATGCACTTGATGAGGGTGTTTGAGCCGCAGACCTTTGGGACGCTACAGCGAGCATGGGGTGCATGCTTGTGTACATCTCGTCATCTTCATCATCGGTAATAAAATCCGCGTCTTGCATGATCGCGCTAGGGAAGATAGAACTACTCTGTGAGGAGATGAGAATGATAGGTTCGCTTTTCCGCGATTTTGCTCGGACGGTGGCTTGAGAGCTTGCGGGCCGCGCTGATTGACCTTCAGGATGGTCTAGCACATCTCCCATTGTGACATCAACGGCATGGCCATCTTCATCAAAAATCGGAGGCTGATCGTCTGTTGCTGTCTGTGGCGCGAATGCCGAAGGTTGATCTTCTGTCGCTACATGTGCTTCGAATGTTGGAGGCTGGTCATCTGCCAGTGCATCTCGCTCGAGGGAGAGTGCCTGGCTGGATTCAGGAGCGAGTGGAAGGTGCAAATTAGAGGCTATTGCAGGTGGTGGTGACATAGAGAGGAACCTCGAGTCAGACAGTTGGTCACTGCTGGGCAATCTACGGTTGCGCAGTTCTTCCCAGTCTTCGGCCGACATTGCAGCAACTCGTTGCTTCGCCAAACGCTTTTGTGCAGAAAGCTGATCTGGGCGCGGCAATGCCTGTACTGCTGGCTCGTGGGGATGATCGGCTGAGCAATCCATCTGAGAGTCTTCGCATACCGGCTCACCGTTTTCTACAACTTCATGGGTTCCTTGTCCTGTGAGACTGCTGAAGTTCGGTTGAAGAATTAGTTTCTGATGTTGTTCTCCGTTCTCGACTCCGTGTTCATCCATGGTCGTTTCAGGATGCGGTGTACCTTGCAAGACAGTGTCGTCGTCGTCATCCATCAAGTCAAAGTGCTCGGTAGCTTGTTCAAAGCCTGCACGATCCTGTTGTGCGAGTTGCGTTCGTCGTTGATGATTTGAATACTGGAGGCTGTCGTTGTCCAAGAATGTCGAATCCATCGTTCCAATATCTAGTCCTTCGAATTCGTGTCCGTGTTCCAAGTTGGGGCGGTGCCGCTCGTCATGCTGACATTCTGGAAGCGAAGGCTCCTCTGATAACAAAAATGATGGGTCGTATACACGTTGGCTTGGACTTTGGATTGACCATTCGCGAGAGCTTGACAGAGTGTCTCCCTGCTCTGCCGGTTGCTCGTATGCAAATGGCGAGCTCGGTCGTCCACCGTCCGATTCGATTGTTTTTGCGTTTGCGTTTGTGTCCACACTCTGCTCCAACGCTGGGATAATTGGACCGGTCCTTGCTTGAAGACGATTGAGCACATCCTCGACAGAATAAGAAGTTGCATCTTCTAGGTCAATCTTCTTTCTCAAAGATGGACCAATATCGTCAGACCAGTCTTCAGCTTTTTCTGGATTGTTCCTGAGAAACATTTTGGTTATTTCCGTGTCGCTAGGCAGAGACCGCCCTTTGAATACCGTGTCCAGATTTGTCTCAATAACACTGACAAGGAAGAAGTGTGAGATTTGTTGAAACATGTTTTCTGCTTCGGGGTCAATCACAACAGGGTCCTTCAGCTCCGGAGGTATAGGAAGACGTCTGATAGACTCGGTGAGCCAACCTCGTACAATTCTCCGTCGAGGCTGCTCTAGAACCTGTTGAGGATCGTCTCCCTCGACTCCGTACACGGTCTTGGTCATATCGATAGTCACTTTCACCAGAGCCAGGTAAAGTTCATGCGAAAAGATCCATTCCCGCTGTCGTCTAGCCTTGACAAAGAGTAGTTGGCGTTGTTCTCTGGTCATGTCGGGTATTTCAGTAGACATCATACTCAACTCGTGTTTCATTTCGTCAATGAGATCCTCGGCGGCTTGGATGATCTGGACATGTCTGTCAAATAAAGTTTCTGACTTGGCAGAAGCTGGCGAAAGATATTCTTCTGCATGTTGCGAGAATGATGAGTCTTGCTCATCGCTGTCCCCGCTGGTTTCTGGTGTTTGGGACAGTACCCTCGGTGCGACAATCCTAGGCGTGTCGTCATTTGTGCTGGACGATCGACTCAGACGGGGAGTCCTGAGCTGTCTTGAGAGTAGAGTAAAGCCGCCCGATGGTGGTCCAGCAGCAGGGTGAGTGTGCATGTCGCTACGTGTAGCTTCAATACCTTTCGAAGCTGGATCGTGGTACAAAGGAACATCGGAATGCAACTCCGCATGCCTCGCATCTAGCGCATCCAGTTCCATGGGGTTGGTGGTGGGGATGTTGACATTCGTACTTCTTGGAGTCGACGGTTCTGTGAGAATTTTGCCAGCCGGAGACAGCTGGCCCTTCGCCGACCTTTTTCGACCTCGGCGCCGCGCCATGCTGGTAGGATCGTGGGAAATTAAAATTGTGTTGTTGTTTCACGTGCGATAGGCGTTGCAGATTGGGCAAAATCTTCAAGGTTTAACCACGTTGAGAGGCGGGGCGTGCCCCTGCCAAGGATTTCGCTGGTCGGCTCAGGGTTGCTATAAATTTTCTAGTCATTTTCAACGAGCATCACTCAACTTACATATCTTTCGTTCAAAAGAACGTGAATCTCAGTGCAATAACCTTCAACCAGAGTTGGCCTATTTGATGGCAAGAAAGGTGTCGTTGTGCGGCTATCCATAGGGGTGATGCTTTTCAGACAATTGAGATGTCGATTCCAGGGTTCTTTGTCAAAAACTCTCTTTGCATATTGCTGAACGTACGAGGAAGACAGTAGCCTCTTGTGGACTCATGTGCTGCGCAATAGGGAAGGTGAGCAAAGAGGTGGTCGATTGGGGTGATCAATTGATTCGAACACAAGCGCATTTCCTAGGCGCTTTGTATGTGCGACTACTCTTTCCGCTTCTCGTCACAGTCAGAATCCGCAAATCACCTTTCCGAAGGATGACGGGTTGCTCTTCGTAGAGTCTTGAGCCTCGACACCGTAGTAGGGTACTGTCGCAGAGGACCCATGTCGTACCGCTGATGGTGACCGTTGTACGGTAAATTGAGCGGACCAGGCACTGCGCTCCCTGTGCTGACGCTTCTCTCTGGTGGCGAACGGGTACCACGTTGAACAGTGTCAGTGGCGAACTGGTAAGCTGTCGTGTTCTGGGAAGTGCTACATTCTAGCCTGCATACAGGTCCCCTATGCTCATCGTCGTTGTCTCTGTGAGGCTGCACTGTGAAATCCTAGTATTGGCGAGAGCAGAGTGGGCTTGACTTCCCTGTCCGACACTCGACATCGCATTGGATGTGGCTGATTTGAGCGAGAAGTTGACTTTGGTGGAGCTCTGATATAGTCTAGCAGACCGGTAGGAGTAGTTCTACCATGATTGATGGGATGGACAGGTGCAACAGAGCGGCTGTTGATCATGACTTGTATAGTGATCGTCATGTCAGTAAGTGTGCCTCAAAGAGCTCGCCATCGTTTTCGGCATCGAGCAAGTTGACTCTGAGAATCATGTTGTGCGTTCCGGATCTCTGAGTATGAGCCCGACGATACTTTCAAGTGCCGAAGTTCGAGTGAGCGTCGACCCTGCCAGTGGAACGGACTGTCGCACCTGTAATAATACTGTACGGCCAGAGCCGAAGGATCTGAATGTTGTTGGTAGCAAGGCTGTTCATGTGACTGTCAACCCCAGGATCGATCTTGACGTATACAGTTTCGCACGAAAGCTGACTTTATCACGGCCAGTGTAACTCTTGGGTTCAATCTCGGTATCAGCGGTGTACTGGTATCGTCGTGCTTCAAGGAGGCACGGGAAAGCAGTCCGGTAGACCCGGCTTTGTCGCAAGGCGTAACGTAGATCAGCGCAGTGGAGTCAAAGAGGACTTTGCGTAGCTTATCCGCACAGGCAATCCCAACATCGAATCGTATTATAAACTTCAAGGATGAGGCCTGGATTGCAGCGAGGTCATTTGCCTTGATCGAAACGATGAACGCCTGGCTCAAGTAATTAGCTGGGGTACCAACCAGAGTGTCAGGCGAGGCATCACCAGCAGAGTGGGACGTGAGAGCATCAGAACCAATGAATGGGTTGAGTCTTGTAGAGCAATGAGGGTTGAAGCGGAGGAATTGATCTTGGAAGGTTTGAGTTGAGTCCGAGCATTGTATGTGTCAAAAAGAGCGTTGGCGTGTTCGGCGGACGAGGTACTGTCATCACCAGCAAGAGGAGATCGAGATTTGGAGAGCTAGCTCGGCTGTCTCCTGATTTTGATGGGAGGACTCTGATCTGATGAGGTTGTACTGCCCTCGACCGATCACAGGCCGAGTAGAGTGATTTGGTAAAAATTGAGCTCCATAGAGGAGCTGACCGCCTTGAGAAGACCCGACAGGAGGTAATGGAAGCTGATCACCATGTCGAAGCTTGAGAAAAAAGGATCAAAAACACAGACACCTTTTGACCACCCTGACCAAAAGTACAACCCACCATACCATCCTACAGATCTCGAATGGCGAGCAAAAGGATGGAGTAGCTGGGAATCGAACCCAGAACCTTCTCCACTCAGTAATGCTGTGAAAGCAATGCTAAGAAGATGTCATACCACTAGACCACAACCCCATTTGATGAAGCACGATTTCCGTGCGGGCGTTCGTGAATCTGAGTTTGCGTGGCATTGACGAGGAGCATCATGCCGTTGCATGTGAGGAAGTGCCAGACCAGGTTGGTGAGTGTAACGAAAGGATTAAAAAGGAAAACTTCGATGGCTAAAAATTTCCGAGAATTTGCCGTAGGTGGTGGAAGAAGAAAACAAGATATTCCGACAGGCGCTAGGGCGTCGTGGGGAGCAAGGAATTGCATGAAGATCGATGCTTGCTGTGCAGCGTGTATAGATGGTGCCGGTATACATGTCTTCAAAAATGAGCCAGAATTGATAGGCGTCCGAGATGCAGATACCTGAACTTTAATGAAACGTCAAGCCTTTCCGGGCACCGGTAGCTTTGTGCAGTCAGAAGTATGTCATCCGAATACCTGTTTGAGAGTTGACCTGTGAGATCAGTGTGCATTGGCTTGCGACGTGTGGTTGAAAGAGAGCTGTGTATCATCTTGGCTTCAGCATCGGAGAACCACCACAACCCTTTGAGGCAACGACCGGTAGAGTGCTCTACCTTGGGTTCTCCGCAGGCATGGAGAGCTAACAGGCCTTGTATTGGACAAAGGACCTGACTTGAGCAGAGAGCCTGACTGTTGAAGACGGGCCTGAGGAAATCCGGTCGGCTCTTGTAAGAGCTCTTTGATACTTACAAGTCCAATGGCTCGTGTCTCCCTCTTGCTCACAGCTTCATGAGTTCACCAGTTGGTCGCACCTCCATCAATTCCTCACAGTTGATCAGGTCTCGTGGTCTAGCGGTATGATACTCGCTTAGGGAGGTTGCTTTACAACAAACCTTGAAAACTCTAAGCCAATTGCGAGTGGTCCCGGGTTCGATTCCCGGCGAGACCCTTCCTTTTGCTTGTCCTGATGTTAGTTTGGGTTGTGGGAGGGATTAGGATGAAGGTGGTGGAGTTTTGGGACGTATTTTGAAAATTTTGGTCGAAAGTTTTTTCGTGTTCCAGAGAGGTCGGTGAGCGTGTGAGAGCATGAAACCACCTTCTTCCTCATTCAGATGCCATCTTCTGCCCATTACTGGTGTGTTGGTAGTGATTTTTTGGTTGTGTGGTAAGCGGGAAAGCTTCGGCAAGGGGCATTTTTGGCTGAGTCGGGTTGATGTAGCCCGAAAGCTGGGGTGTCGGAGCAGAGTGCACCGAGCATATGAGATTGTGAACATGGCAAAGGCAGAAAATACTAGCGACAGCGATGAGTGCTAGTGAAGCAAGCAGTGGGATGTCAGAAAAGTTGCGGGACGGGAACGAGAAAGCTCAAAGTCGGGTGCCTCTTTCCTTTTGAGTCCGCTCATGCGGATTGCGTCATGAACATTCCCGGCCATCAGGGTCCAACCTTCTCCACAGGCATCCTCCAGCCTCCAACGACATGCCACCACAAGACCAGAAACTCTGTGAACAAATGCATTCGTGAATCCAATCATCTTCGACTGTCGAGGACTGCGAAAGCACATGGCAAGATGTCCGAGCATCGTCACCCTCTAGATGTTAGCCACTGAGTATAGTCTCGCAAGCTCATTATTTTTATGAAACTCTCACGAGTGCTTCGAGTTCGGCGAATGTGTCGGTTGGCTACCTTGCGGCTTACCTTAGTTCAGTTCTTGCCAGTTCCCGGATTTTAGCACGAACGCGGCGACTTCGCCGGGACCCTGGCTTCAAAAGTTGCTTGTTGAATGATCACTCTGCTCGCCTGGACATACTCAGTCGGCCCTGCGGCATTCGGCTTCCCATGGAGAACCTCGAGGCAGCTCGAGTCTTGGAACCTTTCTGCGTGGTACACTTTGTCATATCGAGTCCCGGTTCGCAGTGGTGCAAAATCAACTTACTCATCGGAATGCACCACGATGTTGAAGAATAGCGTGTCATTCATAGAAAGCGATGCTTGAAAGCCATTTCTTTGGACCTGAATCCACTTCCGAAAGCCGTCGTGCATTTCTACAGGAGCGTTAGGAACAAAGTTCAGCCCGCGGGGAGGATGGGGGAAATCCAGGCTGCCTAAGTCTTACGGAAAAGACGAGGAAAGAGCGACACACCAATCCTGGAGAAGCCGAGACAAAAGCACATCTTCACTTGCCGCAAGCACACAAAACATCCGTCAGTTTCTCCGCGACCAGTCTTTGTCTTTTCCTCATCCCAAAAACTTATCAACAACGTCCTTCCAACTACGCAAAAAGCCACGCAACAATCCATCATGTCCGACCAGCAGAACAACCAAGATCTCACCATGTCCAAGAACAAAGCCGGCAAACAGCCTCTTCAGGACGCCGCCCAGCCCGACAACAGACCCCTTTCTCTTGGTTACTCGATCAAAGGACTCGCAAAGCCCGGCGACTTCGAACATACTGACATGTTCCCGGGCATCAACCTGAATCACAACATCGAAAAGGGCTACAAGCAGAATTTCGACGACATGATCGACATGTTTGGAAAGGGCCAGGCGCTTGAAGCCGAGAATGTCGCCCATATGCTGCTCACCCGCGGTGACCTACCAGTCCTGTACCGCACGTATGCACACGTTGTAAGTGATCTTTTTTTACCTTATCAATTCCTCTTGTGACTGACCACCAAAAGATCCTTGCCTATGGGCCCGTCGACTGCCTGTTCCATGCTCGCAAGGCCGTTGAGGAGGCTGAACGGGGAATGAACAAGTTCGGCGATGACGAAGGAGTCGGAACCGAACTGCTCGCTGTTGCAAACCGTGCCCTCGCCGACGTCAGAACCAACGCCGCCAACACTACGAACAGCACCGATGCAGAGAAGGAGGATGGAGAAAAGAAGAAGCCCAAGCAGAAGGAAGAGAAGCATACTGTTGGACAGTAGAGGAGTGGAGGATGAGATGCTGTATTTGCAATGGCGACAACTTCACAAAGCAAGGCCAAGTTGCAGGCTTCCTCGTCGAAGTGGCAAAGTACTTAAGCTTACCTTCACACTCTGCCCAAGAGAAGCTTGACTTCCTCAACGTTTGCCACGACCTTTATATTGTCAGATGCAAGACGCCGTTCACGAAGAAGGCACGTCACGAAGGAAGAGGTCTGGATGACATTGACGCTGATCAAGCGGAGTGGCGGTGTGACGGTGTGGGCGGCCCGTCAACGAGGAAGGTCCCTGGGACCATGGGCTTTGGCGCTGGAACACATCCGCGGATTTCAGCATCAATAGTCTCTGATTTGCTGAGACGATCTTGCGTCTCGGTAATCTGAGGGACGAAATCGAACACGAGTTCAACGGACGAGCGCTTCGACAGAATGAGAAATTTTTGTAACAGACATGCACCGTTGATTCCGATGAAGGACTCCTTGCCGAATTTATCTACCAGTTGTGTACTGATGACGACACGTACAATGAACTCTTGGATCTCTCCATGACAATCTGGATCTGTCCTCCTCTCCGTTTCTCTGTGGCTCATCAGCACCATGACAAGTCTATGGCTACTGGACGAAGCCTGCTAAGCTCTCCGACAGGGTTGAGGCTAACAACAACCTTCTGTTCGAGACTTGGACGTCTAACGTCGCAAAGTTCGACATGACAAAGGAGGCATGCGACGCCTTCCGCGACGATCTTGCAAATGTCAAGCTTCGCCGTCCTGAGCTCTACAACCCGACTCTGGATCCTGACGTCAAGGATATCCGCACGAGAGACCGCAAAGTTGTATTCCATGATCTCACTGTTGATGATCTGGCTTTGATGGCATCGGTCTGACTTTCGAAGTTATCAAACAGGCAGACGATGAGGATGAGGAGTGATACTTCGACGACCGAGAATTCAACAGCCCTGCTCTTGCCCACCTTGGGAAGTTGACTTGGCATTTTTTGGCTGCAAGGCGTTTTTTGGCCAAGTTGGCCTCCCTGGCTAGGAAATGGTGTGGGTATGTTGATGGTTACTATACTGACAGTTTTCTCCATAGCTGTTTTACTGTGTCCAATGACTTATTGCAAATAATATCCATCTCTCTACATACCAGCGTCATCGTGAACATGTACCCAACCAAATGTTTCAGCCTGGAGAGTATAAGTGCCTTATGCAGATTGCGTCGTGGAAATTGACTATCATAGTCTAACCTTCTCCGCAGTAGTTTTTCCAACGACGTGCGGCCACGAGAACACCTATACGTATTCTAAACCCATGTCGCTATAGCTGTAATGATGTAAACTTTTAGCTCTGGTGAGGGCAGCCTCCACTAGAAGAGTGAGAAGTCATGTTTTCAAACACGCGTGGGGATGAACGGACGAATGCCACAGGGGCGGCTAAGTATTTTGATCCGAACAGATCCATCAGCCAACAAGGAAGCTTCTAATTCGCACAGAGACAAGCCGGGTCGAACGAAGTATGACAATGATTATGGTGAGAGTTTCGTAAACACTGTAGCGATCAGACGAACTTCACCTTCTAAGGGACTCGCGGAGCCAGGAAGTGTGACCGCTCGGATAGTTCTCAGACGGAGGGGCAGTCCCTTGAGAAGACGGATGCCTGGACCCCGTGGGCCAAGTAGTATTGCTATTGACCACAGACTGCCACTTGCATGAACAAGCTCGGCCCCTCTCGTTGAGAAAGAGAGGGAGCAACCTATTGCGTCTTTCATGAGCCATCCGGAATCCTACTCCATGTTGTTTCCTCTTCCCTGCCCTTTTGCAACTCCTCCGGATATCTTTGATAATCTCGAAACAACTGATGTTACAGTCCTTCGCTGAACGACGTCCCTGGAAAGAACTATCATCCTGGAGATCACGAGATGTGAACATATGCGACAAGGGGAGCAACGGGAGTCAATGTTTAAGCTGTCAAGTTCTCGCATGACAATAAAAAAGAGCTTGGAAGATACATCATGGGGAGCGGATCAAAGAACGCATTTTTTGTTGATTCCTTTGTTCGCTCGCAAGAAGCCCAGCCGGGTTCGTGGTGTGTGTTTTGCTGGGGAGAGCTCTATGTCGCTCGAGTTTGGTATTTTGGTCGAGCTTTCAGCCCGACGAGGCAGGCTTCCATTCCGAGTGGTGAATATATCTCAGCATTATCTGGGGATAGTGTTCCATGGTCGGGAATACGCGTTGTTATGTCAGGCAAAGGCTGAGAGAGTGAAGAGAAATAGGTCTTGACACTCGCGGTGGTGGCAGAGATTGGTCGCTTACAGACGCCCGGGGGGTTGAATAAATATCAGAAGACCTGTGTACGATGTCAGAGGGACAGGCAAGTAACGCTGAAAGATCACAGGCTTAACAAAGCGAGATGGGAGGTGAAGATACGTCTGGGGAGGATGCATGTACGGTCTTCTTGCCGAGATTACGGCTTGGAGGTAAGTCTTTGATGGTGTGCTGTGTTCGACGTACCTTGGACCTCCGCGTGACGGTATGGTATGTCAGTAATGCTGGAGACATGAGGAGCAGAGCAAATCTGTGGACGCGGAACAGGCCCAAGACTGCGAAGCGGCGCCTCAGTTCAAAGGGGACGTAGTCGTTCGTGACCAGGTAGTACAGTTGGCACCATGCTGTGTAGTAGTATACAGCTCGTGCATCAAGACATAATACCTCAGCAGAAAACAAATCAACAACTCACATCATCACACACCACCTCCCCTTCACCTCCCAAAAAAAAGTTGACCACATAACCCCAAAAAGCCAACCACCCCCAACGAAACCAGCCGCAGTGGCTCAATGGCAGAGCGTTGCCCAGCACTACTCCCTTTGAAAGTGTGGTACCGATAATTTGGAATACGAGCGTCTTATTGGATAGAATTTGTATTTATAGATTACACCCCCCCGGTATTACACTCGAAAAGGTCAGGTGTTGAGGCAGAGATTCGGAGTTCGATCCTCCGCTGTGGCGATTATCCTTTTTTTTTTGCGCTTTTTTGGGTGGTGGTGATGGCATGGTGTTGCTTGGTTTTGGTTTGATTGCAGTTAGGTCTGGGGAGAGATGTGTGGTGATTCTTTTGCACGAATGGATCACATAGAGGCCTGGAAAGTAGCAAATGTGGACAACACAATAGGGGATGATGGCTGAGGGTGATTCTGCGTTGTTGAGCTATAGCGGAGCCCATGGAGTGCATCTACGTTGTCACGAATTTGCCTAGTTCCTCAAGCATCAAGTCAGAACCCACAATGAAGGGCTTCATCCTGCAGAACTACCGTCCCGTCATCAGTAATCCAGTTTGCCTAGATCTCTGTCTTCAGGAAGTCAGATAGCTCAACAAGTTCGCGATTATCGTCTCTCGGAAGCAGGAGAAGCGAAGAAAAAAAGCCACCTGCTCATGTGGAGTCGTCCACGTAGAGGGGCCAGCTTGATCGTGACCCCCATGCTTGGACCTCGACAATACTCGTTCAAGATGCCATGAGAGATGGGAAAGAAAGACCTCCACATGAAATAGATCTCACAGAACCGCGCAGAGGAGCATAGCAGAGAAGTTTGGATATAACATATCACTCCGGGCCATGAACCCGACGTATCTCATCACCTGGACTTGCTCGACGCCGCCCGAGTAGCATAGAATCAAGAGCCAGATAGGCCTGACCCCGAAATTTAGAACCAAGAAGAAGGCCACGAGATCCACCATGTCACGCCTGAAAGCTCTGCTTATCTTGAAGTCGCTGGTGGAGGAGCAAGGGCAAACTCGAACTCGAGAGTTTCTGAAGATCGCACAGGCTTTGGAGAAAGAAGATAAAAAACTACAATGAATGACACAAGATGGAGTAAGTATCAGAGGAAGATGGTGGTCACGACGGAATCATAGATTGAGTGGGTATTTCCCAATGTTTTGCATTTTCTCGATCTAGCATTTTAGATCTGAGGGTTTTGTATGAGAAGGCAGAGTGGGTGCAGCGATGATCCAACTTTCAGGACTCGTGCTTTTCGTTATCCAATACTTCTTGCTTGATCGCTGTATCCGCAGTGTGTAATGTGTGGTTAGTGGGATACTTTCATCCTTGTCCACCTGGATTGATTCACCATTCGAGGTCTTCGCTTGAGTCTTCTCGGAACGCAGCTGAGTTGAGCGGTGGTTCGTCGTGTAGCTTTGCTAGGTATGGTGTAGGCTCACTGGAACGTCGGCGGCGCTTGTACCTTGTGTTTGGCAAGTCGTGGTCTGCTGGGTAACCGTCTTCTTCGGATGATGTGGCGGCAGTGCCATTTTCACTGCTTTCAGTGTGAGTGCCATTGCTGCCTGATGCTGCCTCGCACCCCGAGCTCATGCCTGCGCTTCCATCATCTTCACCTGCTCCCGACTGTTCGTCGGAGTCTGTGTCAGGGCTTTCTGCATCCCGAATCACAGTATCCTCGCTGGAATGGCCCTCTCCGTGAGCTAGCTCATTGTGCAGAGTCTGCTCCTCGCGCTCTTCCTGTACCATGACCGCAAACCAGTAGAGACCAGGGCAAGTCACTTCCAGACATTTTTGCATGACATCCAGCTCAGCCTCCGAAAGCGGTCTGTATTTGATGATCTGCTTGATATGGCCATGCAGAGGACCAATGCAGTCTTTGATCTGAAGAATGACCAAGACCTGATAGACTTGCACAGAGAGACAGAGGTCGGCGGGTAATTCGAGGAAGATTTTCTTGCCGTTGCGAGTACGGTTGATAGCGCAGAAGACATATCTCAAGGCATTGGGCTGCATGTAGGGATGGTTCATGGCTGGGCCGAAGGCAAGTTGGATGAATCTTTTTGCTGGGCTGCGATATATCCATGTTAGGGGGCACACAGACATCGAGTAGCGACCGAATGCCGAGTGCTTCTGGAAGGCGATAGGATCCAGATCACGGAAGATGGACTCGGAAGTTTGGCCGGTGGGGTCCATCTGGTAGATGTCCAAGGTGTATTTCATGATCAAGACTTGCCTTTGCGGAATGGGTGGATATCCGAGAGGCGGTCCGTAGAATTGGGAAGGTGCGATGGGTGTTTGTTGAACGCAATAGGAAGGAACGATGGGCCGTGGCGGGCGCCTTATACTTCTCTTCTGCCACATGTTCAGGCTTGTGCTTGTCATGGGCGCGGGATCTGATCAGAAGTCGTTGTCCAAATGTGATGAGGGAGGTACTGCATAGTCTTGCTGATGACAATGAGGTGAGCGTGTTATAGCGTGCTTACACGTGCTGTCAGGCGCCAGGAAGATTTGGTCGATACTAGTTTGCGTAAGAGATGTGGGTGCGTGTGATGGTCAAACGTGCTGTTGAAAGCGTCGAAGTAGTCGCGTTGCCTCAAAAAGTCTTCGGCAAATGTTATCTTGTGCAAGAGGTAGATGTTGGTGTGATAGTTGAGCGTGCTGTCAGAGGTGTCGAGGTAGTTCTCTTGCCTCAGATGACTTTCAACTGATGTTTGTTGGAGGAGAGCGAAGTTGTGGGCGAAGTTGTGATGGTCAAAGGTGAAAGAAGACAGTACTATGCCTGCTGATTGTCTCGATGGGAAAGTTCTCTTGATCTCTCTGGTCCTTCCTCAAGATGTGGATTTATTCTTGCAATTGGATGGGGTACTTTGAGGTGCGAGGACTATGTGAGGAGGCCCCCAAGTAGTGTCGATAGGGTTCCAGAGTTGCGGGCTCTCAATGGACGCGTTGGCATGTAGCAATACACTACTGCAGTCTGATGTGCTGTTGAGAGGTGTTCTTGCGTAGATGGGACGTGGTCGAGATGATAATCAGGCCCTGTCCTTGACTGACTCTCAATGGATCCCTCAGGTGACATGAAAAATTCTCTGCATAAAGATGTCTTTCGCCTGCAGCCGCGCATCAAGAGGAGATAGACGACGTGTTGGTAAGTCGAGCGGTGCCCGAGAAGAAGGGTGCTGGTGCTCGAGAGCCGAGAACACAGAAGGTTGCAAATCAACCAGTAGTGATGCAGCGTGGGCAGTGGGTGGTCGATGACTAGTACCGATGCAGTAGTCCGAAACACTCGTTCGCTTAGTAAGCGAGGACGTGTTTGGAAGGCATATAAACAAAGCTTTCACCCGGACTGATCTTTTCCCCGTGTTGCCAAAACATCCAAGAAAACGTGAGTCACTTCCTAGATCATCTCTTCACCCCTTCTTACCTCTCCAGCATGCCAAGCAACAGCAACAACAACAACAAGGCTACGGCCAACAACAACAGCAACAAAGACCCTGGGGTCACCCACGGGCACACCCTCTTCCGCCCTCGTGCCGTCGACACCACCGACGAGGAGATAGCTCATCTCCGTGCAGAGGGAAGGGAGAGGGTGGCAAGAAGAGAGCAGGAGCAAGCAGAGACCGAGGCCGCCAACAGGGCCGAAACCAGGTCAATGGCCAAGGCCAGAGCAGAGAAGGAGGCTGCTGCCGCCAAGGTCAAGCAGGAGGAAGGGGTGAAGGTCAAGGAGGAGGAGAAGTAAAGTGTGTCATTGTTTCTATACTATCATCTTGCGCATGTTTACTGACAGCACGCAGCAACGACCAGTATTTTGGATGGTTCTGGTGGTGGTGGCTCTGCTATGGGCGTGTAGGAGTAGCTGAAATGATACCTTGGATGCTCACTGCTTCTTTCGTCCCTGTGCAATCTGTGAACTCGTGAATGCTCATACATGGATGACAGGAATCCCCTTTGCTCAGAGATGACAGGCACAGATTGATGACCTACCTGGAGCCCGAGAGTCCGACGATATCGTGCATCTAATCGCAAGCTAGCCTCTTTCGTCAATCGACGTGACGACGCGGAATTCCCGTCAAGTGAAAATCGTTCACCATCCCACGTGAGATAGTCCTGCGCAACAACAAATTTTCCTTTCTTCCATCAACCACAACCAGACCACCATCTGTAGATATGGCAGACCACGCAAAGCAAGTAAGTCTAACATTACTACTGCCTCGTTTCAATCTGCGCCCGGCACTGACTTGCGATCGTGCAGACTCCCGAGTACTTCCAAGCAGGACTCAACGCCAGAGAAATGGCGCATATCTACCACGACAGCGAAAGAGACACCAAGTACTACGTCCAGCACGGTACGCTACCTCAAGAGCTTGTCATCCCAGCCTGGGACCATCTCGCCATTGGTGCGCCCCAGACTGAGCCCAAGCATGAAGACCTTGCTTCGACCGCCCCCGAAACAAACAACAACTCGCCTGGTACTCCTCGAAGACCTGTTCCTGCCCTCAAAAACTCTGCTAACTCCCCTTCAGCTGCTGACCCCAAAGGTCCTCGCAGCATCACGGAGCTGCAAGATCTGCGCAACATTTCCGATTACGGCTCGTCAACCTGAGACATCGTGTGGGAGTCGCGGCTCATGATACCGGGGGCATGTACTATGTCTTCCGTGGCAAGAAGGATGTGCATGATGGCAGGAGAGCAACAGCGAGATGGAGGAGCTTTGAGAGTCATGGGGGAGCCTGTTGCAAGAGACCTGATGGCCTGGCTCGGACGCCTCTACCGGCTCAAGGTCTCTGCTGGCAACATGGCTGATGGCTAGAATTGATGCATTGCTTCGGATTGTACTAGAGTTCGAAGGGGGCGAAGAACAATGGACGAACGGAAGGATGGAGGAATACATGACAAAGCGAACGAGGAACAAAGATCAAAGACACCAGCATGAATCACAAGGGTAGATAGCATGACAAAGCAGATCATACATACGACTGCTCATAAGGAACTTTGATACCAACGCTTCGAGCCCACCCATCTTGACGTGCTTCTCTGATCTAGCTGACCTCACTTGATATCCCATACCGCCAGCAAAGGCTGCTGACGTACCATCAAAATGCAAGATGATTTTGCTATCATCGTCGTTGTCCACAGAGAGTACCCTCTAGTCACCGCTCTCAGTGGACATGAATTCAGAAAAACAAACTCTCTTGCATTCTGACAGCGAGGTAGGCGGATAAACCGTCTGTAGAAAACCAACATGAGCCTTTGGATACGACTTCTTCCTACCGCTTGCAAAACGACATTCGTAACAAAAAAGAACCTCACCTCTTACTCTATATTCCATTTCACCAGCGAAGGATGCACCGGCTCTCAGTAACCATGTATCCAAACCAACAAAACATCTTGCAACCCAACAGCTAATTGACCTAACATTCTGCATATGGAAGATCATCATAAGCATTCGGACTCGGTGTAGTTCCCCTCCGTCGATGTTCTTGCACTCGTCTGAACACTGTTAGCGCATGCGTATAGCATGGGGACGGCAGGGCGGAATGGCTTTCCCTTGTCCGGGTCACTGATGTGGTATGTGCACCTAAAGCACGTGAAGACCAGCTACACCTCGACCGTACCGACTGCGTGACTACCAGGGTAGTCAGGGGCGGGTGAGTAAGGAGGCAGAGGGCGAAAGAGAGCGGCGGTTGATTACTGGATGGTCGCTGCGCTGAGCGACGAGCTCCTGTTCTTCACGACGGCGCTCCTCAGAGCCAGGACCATAGGGGCGGCGGGTGCGGTTTGCCCGCGAGACACAGTCGGACGAGCGGGGGTGACGGTGCCACGACGGCGGCGAGCAGGGTCAGCGCTGCGGAACAGGTTATACCCCTCCTGGTTGCGACGGAGGGCGGCGAGGCGGTCATCCTCGGCAAGGTGGTCTGCACGACGCTGGAAAAAGAACACACCATCATACCATCTCTTACCACCCACTCTGCTATCGTGATCTCAGAAACATACACCCTCTTCCCCCCTTCCTTTTCTCAACCTCCCTCAATATTTGCCCAGAGTAAGCGCTAAACCTAACGATCATCTGCTCGATCCCTCTTTTCGACACAAGCGACAATCTCTAGGCCAGAACCTGGGTCCCAAGCATCCGGTGTCCTTGACGTCAGTGATCGATTAAGGTGTCATTATTATATCTGCGTACAAACCCAGCAGTAAACTATATATCTCACTTTCTAGATGTCTACCACCACCACCACTACACCCCGCACCCTCCTCTCCCTACCCTCCGAGCTCGTCGAGCAAATCCTCGATAGCATGGCCCCCTCCACCCTCCCTGCAGTACGTTAAACCTGCAAGACCCTCGCCTCGCTGTCCGCCACCTCCTTCGGCAGCAAAGTCTTGGCTCAGCTCTCTGTCGTGATGGCCAGGGAGGCACTGGAGGGCGTGATCTCGTTGCTCTCGCACGAGGTCTTCGGCACCTTTGTGCAGAGACTCGTTTTTTTTTTTCGCCGCTAGAGTGGAAGAGAGGGTTACGCTGCTCATGGCGGAGATCAGGGAGAGGGGGTTCAATAGGCGGGAGGCCTCGAATTGCCTTTTCGAAGACCACACTGTTGTGACATAATTTAGAGCTGCGTGACCATAGAACTCCGAGATCATCGAGACATATCACAAGTCGTGGAAACCAGATCTTTGTGAATTTTGTGTTTGTGTGGCCGAGGGGAGAGGATTTGATTTGGTCTTTGTCATGTATGTAGGATTTCGGGAGGAAGCGGATTGTAAAGGTCTTAGGGAGGAGGGATGTAAATTCATTGTGGATTAAACTCGGGCAACGAGCCAGATCCTCGTAGCGTGCGCGGTGACGTTAGGAAATCCATCGGAGCGAACGATTATCGCGACAGCGCTCGGCACATCTATGCGAGTAGAGATGTGGCTGACCTCGTAGCGGAACCTAAAAAGCGGCTCCACGGTGATGCGAGAAGTCGCTACGAAAGGTGCCGGAGCCGAGACTACGAACAAAAGGAGCGAGGCGGGAGCATCTGAACTGACTCCAAGATTGTAGATTGAGAAGTGCTCTTGCAGCAAATGAGGGTCTGCCGAAAGATTGTGCAAGAAAAGTGATTAAGAGGTCTTTGAGCAGCAGAAGGTTTGATGTCGTTATGGATAGGTTTGCAGACGTGGGAAAAGAATAATGGAGACTAGGCAGTCGGCCCTCTTGAATTTCTGCGTCGAGGACATAGGTTGATCGAATGAACTTCAGCCTGGGAGTTTTCTTATGAAGTGGTAAAAGATCACGGAATAGAGGAGGAGAAACAATGACTCCTGTCTTCCCGGCATCATTCCGAATCGCATCCTCGCTTGACGAAATATTAGAGGAGCCGCTTTATTCCAATGATCTCGGAGACGTGACCGATCCGTGAATTGTCCTTGAACAGTTGGCCGTAGAGCGTCAGCCGCAGTCCCGACGGCAAAATCTTGAGCGAGGTATTATTGGAATTTGAACCCGACATGTTTGGAAGCATGAAGAAGGAAGGCGGGTGTGAAGCAGCTTGCAAGGGATATAGTGAGGTAATTGTGTTTGCGATTAAGCAAGTTGTTCACGGCGTCATAAGCTCCAGCGCGGATTCGGGTCTGCAGCGACGATCGAAGTCCCGTCAGACAAGAATGAATGCTATGCAGCATCTACCCATATCAGAATCGAGGTATCTTAAAGTCTTCAGGAAAATCTTCTTCTCCTTCCCTAATCTTCGCCCAGTCCTCCATCACTTTATCCGAATGAGCCTCGAAACCGACCATAATCCTGTCAAGTCCTTGCATCGAATAGCAGTCCAAGTCGGCCAGCCAATCTTCTGTCTTTCTTTGGTAGTATTGAAACCAGGCCTTCTCTGTCCTCTCGTCCTTGTAAATACGAATTTTTGCTTTCTCTCGACGCTTCTTGGTGATGCATGTTCCGATATATCTGCGATGCGACAAAGTGATTTGATCAAATTGATCAAGCCAAGGTGAATAGGTTGATTCGATGAACGAGAGCCAGGGTATCTCGATATAACGAAAGGTTGAAGATTTGAAGAGGTAGGAAGTGGAGAGGACCTCATCCCGGTTTGCGACGAGAAAGAGATGAACCCGTCTCAGCAATACTGGAGTGGCCTCGTCGCGAATCCTTCTCGACACGGATCGTATCGAATCGTGAACATTTCCTTTGTATGGACAGATGGGTTCGTCGGCGAGGTGACCGTAGATCAAGAGTCGCACCTCTAGTGGCAGGACGAAGAGAGATGAGGCGGTGGATCCGTGGTGTGACATCTTCGGGAACTTGAGCGAGGCGTGCGACGAAGAGAGAAAGAGATAAAGAAAGGGAAGATCGAGTTGGTGCGTCAGGTATGGAATTTCCCGGTGCGATATTGAGCAAGTTCAAGTTGTTTGCTGAGTCACAGCTTGCAGCGCAATTTTGAGATTGCGAAGCCAACATTGTTAATCCGGAGGTGCGAACATGGCGCAGAGTAGTCCTTGGTAAAAGTTTTCTGAATTGAATTAACCTTCCGAGACGCAATAACCTGTTCAGTGCGAGGGTCAAACTCGGCTATGACCTTTTCCACACCGTTCACTGACCTAAGGATGAAGCCAGACATCCACTGGATCATGGCAGATTGAAACGCCCACCTAATTCATTCGGCTGGGTTGGCACAAAGGTGGCGAAAAACACTCCTCCGTGTAGATGATGGAGGGTGATGAATCCAACTGCACACATCTAGATGAGAAAACAGTCGAAACGTTCAAGCGGTTGTGAAAGCCGCGACTGGCAGAATGCTTCCAGCTCATCCTGGTGACAATCTCGTGATCTGGTCAAGCGGGGGCAAGATCGAGGCGATAGAGATGTACTAGCGGTGGCTCCCTTTCGAGTTCGATCGTGCATAGTAGTATTAACATAGCTTCTTCGTGAAAAATTCTCGAGCCTTGTCGTACCGGACGTTTGACGGTATCTGCATATCCAGAAGACATAATAGACCATGACTCGGACTTCTGCCGTCAAAACCACGAGAGAAGAAACTAGTGAATCCATGCTCAAACTTCGCGTGAAATGCAATGTTGACACGCAAAGAAAGTGCTAACGTTGAAACAATTGGCTGTTCACTTGCGAAGAAGGTGCATTGACATTTTCAGCACGTTCTCTCCAGATCACAGCCACGTTGCAAACTCTTGGTCAGAAGGCAAGATGCTTGTCTGTGTGGATGGTAGTGGTCATGATTCGTAGTAGTTCTAAATTTACCTCGTCATGGATGTGCCTGTATACGCCGCGCAAAGGATGCTGCACGATGCGCTTCAGTGGGTCGTCGGAAACATGCCCGTAGATCATCAGTCGAAGCTCGGGTGATGATACAAGGAAGGCTGGAGATAAGAGTTCTGTGTTGGAAGTTTGCGTACCATCCATAGCCTTGGGCATAACGATGCCATTGATTTTGAGGTCAGGAAATATGAGAAGTTGGGAAAAGAGAAGGAAGACGACAAAGTGGAAGATCATGTAGTAGTGGCAGTAAAGAGTGATATTGCATGAATGATAGTCTTATGCGTTAGCATCGTTATGTTGGGCATGACCAAAACTTGTGCATTCTTCCAATTCCGCGCGAGATCAATCCTAGCATCCGAGGGCAGGAGAAGCAAAGCGAAAGACTCATGAGTTCAAGCAAAGCAGCGTATCGTAACATGAAGAGCTTTGGGACGCTACATGTTGATTCAGTGCAGCTTCCAGACAATGGATTGTCGTCTGGCACAAGTCTCTGATTCAACCATGACCCTGTTGATGCCTTCCACCGAATCGATCCTGAGATCAAGTGGCCAAGCGGCAAGCATGCCCTCGAAATCCCTCACTGCTAGCATTATGATATCGTCCGAGGGGCCTGGCTCAGTCCAAAGGTCCCAGAGATGGTAGAAGTTGTAGTTGGCTGCCTTTCCAAAGCTCAGGGACAGGGTGAATGGAATACGACATGGATTGTCGTTGCAAATCACCAGAAGACCGTATTGTCGGATACGGCCTGCTAAGCGAGTGTGATTGTTGCTGAATTCCGACCAAGAAATTATGGTATTGCTGGGGATGGGCTTGACGTGGTAAACGGGACGGCAGGTGCGAACAGTCTGGTCGCCAGAAATTGATTTGTAAATGACCATGATCATACAGCGTAGTGCCAGTGGAGTTGCTTCGTCGTGGACCAAGTGTGATACGTTGCGTAGCGAGTGACTCCGTGGCAGCTGGGTTTGATCCTCGAATACAAATTTATAGACCATGACACGTAGTTCAGGCGGCAGGCTGAGGAACGGGAAGGTCTTTTGATGCGCATCCATAGTCTTGATGTGTAGCAATAAGAAACGTGATGGGCAAAGTGGTTGAGGATGAGCTGGCGTAGTCGCTGATGGAGATGTAGATGTAGAGGGCTGTGAACGGGAAGACGAAGTTCTCACAAGACTCACGAGCATCCAGCGCGAGGAAGTCGCGAGGCTGCCCAGGCCCCAAGCCCCACGTGGGAAATGGCCGAGATGGATCTGTTGCCCATGACCGACCTATCTCTTGACGATGAGTCTCATCGCCGGTCGGATGTGTTCTTGAAGGTCATTTCGACAAGATACAATATTCCACTGAAAGATACATAAGTCTTGTGAATTGTCCTTTCCATGTCTTGGTTTCAGACGAGACAGATGTCACTCTGTGCAGTGTCGAGAATCGAGGTCGAGATCAAGGTCTCAGTCTTGAAGCTGGTCGACCGTCTGTTCGAATCGACATGGTTGAACAAGACACGTTGATGTCAAGTAGAGACAACAGGAGAAGACGAGATGTAGTCCAAGAAAGGAAGGAATACGAGTACGGGTAAGGCTGTTGGGCTGTTTCTGCGTGGCTACGTCAAGAAAGGTCCGTGCATTGACAATTGGCTTTGATTGTGGCAGTTGCAGCTTCCTTTCCCATTCTGGATTGCACAAAACATAACACGAGACTTGGGAAGGTGCGACACAAGCAATCTTGGACGGATATAACACCTCTCTGGCTCCTTCCTTCGAACCTGGACTTACTGGACCCTCGCATCATCGAAGACCCCCACGAACAATGGTATCAACGCGACGAGCGCAGACGAGCGCGACACCTCCGACGACGCCGTCAGCCGAACGAACAGCCCAAGTGTCGGCATCTGTGCCTGGAAGCAGCAAGAAGATGAGCAAGGAACTGCGTCGCCTGACGATCGATGCGAATCCCAGTCTTGGGGGAGTCGCCTCGTCATCGTCGGCAACGAGGAGAAGCCGGCGCAGCGGAATGCGACAGGAACTATTGCCCGAAACACAACAAGATCAAGCGCCACACCAGCTGCTGCCTGAAGGAGGAGTCCTGTTGACACCGTCGCCATCCGATTCGCCAAATTCTCCCCATCCACGGCCGACCAATGAGACGTCCACCACCGACGCCGTTCATGAACGAGTACCTTCTCCTGCTGTCAAACAAACACAAGCCCCTGCGCAGACCAGCAACCCTCAGGCTACTCCTTCGATCAAGTCACCGGTTCTTACTACTAAATCCGCCGGCAAACGCAAAATCACGCAATACTTCAGCGCCGTTCCTGCCCAGCTCAAAAGCAACAAGCGTCGCAAGATTGACGACTCGGATAGCGATCGACCAACTCTTCAAGACACCCAAAGTGTACCCGAACTTCCTGTCACGGCACCTGTGCCAATCCCATCAGCTGCCAGTGCACCTGAGATCATACCTGATGTTGTGGAAGAGCCGGAGCAAAAGGCTGAAGAGCACAAGGACGAGCCAGTCGCAGACAGGGTAGTACAAGCGGTAGCAGATGCGCCAGAAGAGAAAGAGCCAGACAAGCCACGCGAAGCAGAACATGAACAAAACTACGCCATGGCTGAGGAGGACACCATCAAGGCAGAGGTGAAGAGTGAAGCGGACGAGAAGAAGGCGGCAAAGCGAGAACGCGAGTTGAAGCGTCTACAAATCGATGCCAAACCTGCTCTGATCGACAAACGTTCAAGAAGACAGACGACGCTTCCACTGGCTCGTGAAGTTCGCGACGTCAGTGAAGACACGCGACCTGTCAAACGTCAACGTCTCAGTCTTCCTGCTGTAGCTGGCCCTGCAACCGTACCCGAGCCGACACCCACTCCTGCAGAAGTGCCGGAACAAATACTGGAAGAGGTTGCCGAAGAAATCAAGGTCTCTGAGAATGTTCCACCGATCGAAGAGGTGTTGGACACTGCTCCAGAACCTAACCCACCTGTTTTCCCCGCTGGCACGGACCCCAAGCTACTCGCATCTGGCGAGGTCAACGATAAATGGCTCACGAAATGGCTGGGTTATGTCGCCCATATCACTGGCGACGATGATACCTCCAGAATCCTCACCGAGGAAGACGCCAAAGAACTCATCAAACCTGATCGCAGTGAAGAAACCGATCAAGATCGACACAAGAGGATTAGCACTGAACTTGATGTGGTGGCTGGCTGGGATACTGCTGTGATTCCAGAAGAAGCCATCCAGTCAAGTCCTGAAATGCCTGAACCTGTCAAGCCTCCAATCAAGAAGGCGAAGAAACAGAGGTTCAACCCGAAACCCAAGGGCCAGCCTTATATCCCAAAAGCCAAGAGGAAGGCCATGGAAGCCAAGGAGGCAAAAGAGAAGAAGCTGGCGGCCGAGAAAACAGAGGAACATGTTCAAGTCGCGCAACCTGTCGAGTCCACTTCCAAGGAGGTGGCAGCTTCTAACATGGCCTCGAAGGCGGAGGAGGCTGTGTCCACTTCAGTCTCGAGCATTGAAAAGCCTGTGGCGAAACAGGTCGAGACAGACCTCGCTCCAGTGTTGGAGGAAAAGAAGCTGCCAGCAAAGAAGGAAGCAGAAGCTGCACCTACCGACTGGCTCACAGATCTGATGAACGCCACAGAAACCGTCAAGCCGGAGGAGGAACAACCCAAGAAGCCTAGGAAGACTTCCAAAGGAAAGGGCAAGGCCAAGGTCGTTTAAGAGATGAAGATCTCCTATGTACTCATCGGATGGATTTGAAACAGAGGAGTCGGGGCATTGTGGCATGAGGTGTTCAATTCTTGCATTTTTGCGTAAGCATGGGCATTCTCTTTTTCTTGAGCAGCGGCGTTTCTGGCGTGCTTTCATATCATTGTTATCTAGCATTTCAATACTTGAGCATCTTTCATCAATCAATACGATATTTCGACAATCCACTTGACAGTGCAAGGTCTCTTTCGATTCTACCCACGATTGACCTTAGAACTGAATACTCTCATCTCCTCATATCGTCTCCTCGACTCCACTTCCATGTCTGGCTGATATTCAAGTGTGAATGTTTGTCGAAACGAGAATGGAGCAATCGAGTCAAAAGCGGCCAAAAGATGTTTCCCGAGGGACAAAAGTCTTGGCTCAGCTCAAGGTCTCCCCACAATCACCAGCAGCACAAGCGCATCGCGACTTCCATTCTCGAATCATCAACCATCTATCGTCGCATACCCGTCCAGGAAGGAGCAAAAAGCAAGCATGGACTTCGACGACCAACTCATCGCCCAACTGAATGCGCCCGAACATCGAACCCCCACACCACCACCTCCACCCCAAGATGCGACAACGACCTCCACCCCACCAACCAATCCCACCACCACGCCCTCCCTCCCTCGTCCAACAATGACAGCCAAAGACGGCGAATCCTACTACATCAAACCCATCCCCAGCGGCCTCCGCGCCCCCTCTTTATCCTCCCTGATGCAACTCTGCCACACCCACACCCTGCACCACGGCTTCGACGTTGTAAAAAAAGCCGGCGTCAAACCCACCTCGTCCAAAAACGGGAAAAAGACAATCGTCCCCAACGCTGCTTATTATAAATGGCACATCACTTGCGTGTTGGGTGGGAAGCCGAAGAACACACGCCATCTGACGGAAGAGCAGAGGAGGAGGGATAAGGGCAGTTTGAAAATGGGGTGCCCGAGTCGGGTGTGGGCTTGGGCTGTGGAGAGGGGGGAGCCGGATGGGGCGTGGGAGATCAGGTGGGGGGATACGGATCCGGCGTTGCATAACCATCCGCCTGTTGACGTGCGCACACTGCCGAATCACAGACGCAGAGCCAGAGAGGTTGATGGTGTGGCAGAGGCGATCAAGGAGATTGCGGCGAGTGGGGTGGGCAGGAAAGAGGGATTGCAGAAGTTGAGGAGTTTGTACCCTGATGGCCTGTTTAGTGAAAAGGATGTGGCGAATGAGTTGCAGAAGTATAAATTGCAGTTGAAGCAGCAGAAGGCTGTTGAGGAGGAAGAGCAAGGAGGTGGAGGGGAGGGTGATGAGGGACAGGAAGAGGATATGGAGGATATGGATGAGGCGGAGATGCAGTTGCAGCAGCAGTTGCAGGCTCAGACGCAGAGGGATCATCAGCATCAACTTCAGCGACTTCAACAACAACAACAGCCGCAGATGCAACAACCATCGATGCAGCATCAATCTCAGATGCAGCATCAACCACAACATCAGCATCAGCAGCATCAGCATATCTTCACTCCTGGAGTTCCTGGTTATTGGTGAAGCATATCTGATCACGGCAAATTCTGCTTCCTTTCTGGTTATGCCTCAATACCCTCCATCTCTTGCTCACAGCTCGTTTCTTGCCGCAACTCGCTTTCTTTTTGCTCTTCCCGCGGATACCCCTGCCACAACACTGGCTTTGTTCTTTTCAATCACTGAGATACCATAGCTCAATATCGACGACTTTTTTGCTCGCTCATACTATTTCTTGCTTTCCTCCCTTTCGGCGGGCTCGATGGTCATCACATCTGTCGTGCTTTGTCAGTAACTTTGGGATCAACAGCGAAGACTTTGCTTTGAAAGATGTCATATGCACAAAGGATATAAAGACACTGTGCTTTGTCACTTTGTTGCCATTTCTCTTTGTAAGTCTTCTCGATGCCTTGACCTTGTGGGAACCGATTGTTCTTCCTCTTCTGTTTGTGTCCACTTTAGTGGTTTTATAACCAACGCGATAGCCCTGCGCCTACCTCCGACAGATTATACCCTTCATACACCAATTTCCAAACACTCGTTATTACTCGCAACCATGTTTTCTTTCCTCAACAACTCAAACAATTCTCAGCAACCAGAGCTGACACAGGCAGGTACTGTGCCATGCGCTCCTATTGACCCAAGCCAGAGAATATGAAACTGCTATGTATGTGGATGGACACCTCCGTCTAACCCAGACCTTCCTAGACACTTTAATGAAATGCATGCCGACGATGCCAAAAGTTTGAGAGAACAACTCGCCCTCGATCTTTATCCACTTCACAACAACACTACACCTGAACAAGTCTATGATTGCCGAATCTGCCACCAAGGATTCACCAGACTTTACTCGTTGTTGCGTCATCAAAGGTCGGATCACGCTGCACTCGCCGCAGGGCTCGAGTTGGAATTGAGCGAAGGTCTCTTCAACTCTCAATTTCCCCGCCAGCCTATTTCTCAACAGGCTACCCCCCAATTCGTCCAACCACAGTACATTCCCAGATTCTCTCAACCTCCCTACGGTCGTGCAGCTAGATCAGTGGATGTCGCCGAGGATGTCGCCATGACTCCCACTGTTGATGTCAGCTTCGCTGAGCTACAACTTGTCACGCCTCAGCCCTCTCGTGTGTCGAACCGCGAGCTTGCTACTTCTCATCTAAGAGACGATGATGCTGACCGCCTATTCCTCGACTCCAGGTATGTTACCCCACAAGCCCATGCTAAGCTGACTCTTCCTTCATCCGTTGCTCTTCCCATTGCGATTAATAATGATGATGCCGAGGATCTTGCCCTGAGTCCCGAAATGGACGTTAGCTTCGAGGACCTGCGAGCTGTCACACCTCAGCGCACCGGTCCCTCCACGAACAAGCCTGCTTCATTGAAGCTTGTCACCAAATCCATCGAGGTCGCGGAAAGCCCTGATATGAACATGACAAATAGATTACCTCGCGTTATCGTTCGCTTCTCAGCCCCTTCGCCTGTTGATCATCGTGCGACACCTATTCGCAAGAATGGCAAAGCTCCTGCTCCCAGAAACACTCTTTCTAACCGACAAGCTCCCTACCAGTCCTACTCGGACAAGTGTGCTGCCAACGTTGCTGCCGCTAACAAACAAACAGCCGCCGACAAGGAACAGCGATCCCCAAGAAACGCCATAAACACAGCAACATCTTCCCCCCCACCCCCTTCCACCTCCACTCCCGCCACCACGAAGACCCAAAAACCCACACCCACCCCATCAACAAAGCCCAAACTCTTCAAATGCGACGCCCTCCACTGCGACCGCGCATTCGTCAACATCAACCAACTCTGCAACCACATCCAACGTTTACATTCCCAAGACAGCGACAAACTCGTCACTCTTGCACGTGATAAGAAACCGTGGCCTTGTCTTGTTTCTTGTGGAGTTAGGTTCACGACTCGTAAGTTGAGGACGGAGCATTTTTATAGGGAGCATGGGGATATTTGTGATGAGGATAAGGCGGTTATGATTGAGAATTGGTATGAGGATGGGGAGTGAGGGGGGAGTGTACGATGTAAGTTCTCTTTTTTTCCTTTCCTCACAGCTCAAAATCTCACTTTTCTTTTTTCGTACTCGCGTTCAACATATTGTTATCCTAAGTACCTGTTGGAAGTACCAGCTTGCACGTTGTCTATCTCTACCTCTATCTCTTATGCTATTTTCCTTCTACTTCCTACTCGTGCAACACTCATTTGTGTAAGGTTACTCTTTTCGCCCATTCGAATTATCGAATCTTCCGAGTTCGTTTTTCCGAACTCATCGTTTATATAAAAAGTCAGTTCTTCTTCTTCTTCTTTACACTTCTCTATTCCATCGTTACACTGCCGAAGATTACCAAACGTAAAGTTCCCACAGCCAGATACCAGGTCTGCGCTATACTCTGGTCAAGAGCGTTTAGCACATTGACTATATCTTTAAGAGCCACCAGTGGCATAAGGCATGATGGTTAGGCAATCATATTTCTCTATCATCAGCTGGTGTACTATTTGAGAAGATGCTGCTGATGAGCAAGCTTATAGTACTGGCCTATATAAGCAGTAATCCAGCTATCAGCTAAGTGCCATAGCTTTGTTACTTCGCAAAGCACTTGTTCGTCGACTCCTAAAGTTTTTCACGGTAAATATTCCTTCTTCTCTTGTCTCGATGCATGGGAGAAGAACTTAACAATCTTGTTCCTCTTCCGCCACACCTCCTGTTATGGACTATCCTCTGTCTCTTCAAATTAGCTAAAAGCCGTAGACGATTGGGCAACATATTGTGGAACGACCAAATTTCTTCTTTGTCTCCATGAGGTCGAGTCGATCTCGAAGCCAAGCACGACGAGACGGCACAGAATTTCGAAGATACATGAAATGACCTACTCCGCTTCGATGCCGGTGCATGAACCTTTTGTCCTGGCCTGTTTCGAAACAAAGGTGATAAGAGGTCCTTTCGAAATGTTTTCTGCCTCTTTGTTCAGGCTTAGTTTCCCATTGTGTTGGTAACAATGGCATTGTTGCGACTTACTGACTTGATATCAACTCGCTTGACGGTGATGAATCTCGAATATCTATTTAACATCAGTGGTATCTTCCACTGACTATGAATTCACTCACGCATCTACTCCCACATCATCAGTCCGCTTCAACAAACAGCAATGGAGAACCAGATGCCCCGATTCACCACTGTAGCTCTCAACCACGCAACCCCCTCATTCTACTGCCCCGCATGCGGTTACATGTTAAACAGCAAACCTACTATGCACATCCACATCTGGCAAAACCACGAAAACGCACTCGACGTCCTGACACAATTTCAATTCGACACGAACGCTCACATCAAAAAAGCTTACAGATGTCATGGCTGCAATATCCAACCTTTCTTCCACGCTAAACGCTTGATCCAACATATTCAGTCATCTCATCCTCAAAACGTCGGGGAATATACAACTAGATTGGACGAGGAAATTAGGGTTTGGAAGAACAACCCTACAAGACCGAATTTACCTTGTTCGCTGCCTCCACCTCCAGCTAGACCTACTCATTATTACTGCCCTCTCAGATGTGCCGGTCTCAATCAAACACTGGACAGAAATGTAATTTTGAACCACATCATTGCGGAACACTCGGATGCTAGAGATGGTCTTACTGCTGTTTTTAACCTTCAGAAGCCGTTTATTTGTCCTCTTGGTGGTTGTGATGATGAGTTTCACAATGAAGCTGGTCTTCGGGATCATAGTGCTGGACATGAACGAGATGCTGCCGAGGCTTTGCTTGCTTTGTATGGCTAGACTGCATCTTCTGCTCAATGAACAGGATGATTTTTATCTCTTCCTTGACTGAATGGTTAAGTTGGTACTAATTGTTTCACTAGCATGGACTCTGAACAACACGTTTTTGGATGCTGATGGCGCATACGCGATATATATTTCTTCTTTTTTTGGAAACACTTTTTTCTTGATTTCACTGTGTATCTCTTCCTGGGTGATGTTTGTGATATATTGTCTTCTTTTGCCATTATCTGCTGCTAACGTACAACTTTTGATATGGTTAGAACATCGTGAGGTGAGTGTTTGATTGCTTAACAAATTTGCATTGGACTGAATTTCACGAACGTGCAACCCTAGTACCGCTACGGATGGCCTGCCTAATTTCTCTATTTTACTATTTCTGCGTGACTTCGGAGGACTATTTTGATGGTCGTATGATTGTTCATCGAATGTCAGCTTAGTGATTTCAAATGACCCCTACGTGCATATAAATCGTCACTCTCATCATGATGTGTGGTCTTGTAAGAGCGTGGAAATTTTTCGACAGCGTTCAAAGCGTAGAACAATGGTACAAAGAATGACAAGGCTTTCATCGCAATCGTTCGTTCGTTGAAGACCTCTCATCACCCACAATGTCTGCTTCACCGCTTCTTGTGACCCAATACATGGCCATAGTTCAGTCTCTCTGTTGGGAGGTATCGGGAAACCTCACGAATCTCTACATAAGGAGTGTCAACTGCACCGTATGGGTCTTTCTGCCTCAAACACACAATCACAACTCGATCACCAGCATGTCTTCACCTACTCAACCGGGAGAGAATAATCCGCCAATGGACAACACTCTGGCTCAGAGCACAGCCTCGTATCAGCTGACCTGGAGACACTCAACTCCCCAAACATTTTCCAAGACGCTCATGAAACCTCAAATCCCACCCAAAAAGCAACTTCGTCAACAGAAGCTTCTTCAACAGCAACAAGCAAAGAAAGCCCGAAGAATTCAGCAATCGTCTATCATGCCACAGATCTACTATTGCCCATCCATCACCTGCGCCAACTCACCACCGACTTTTATCAATTTGCTATGGTTCCAACATCATGTTCGAGCTCATCATAAACTAGCCGAGAGACAATTGATGCAGAAAATCAAGCAGCAACTTCCGTTCGCTTGCACCGCGGCCGGATGCTCTCATCAATCTCATGTTCGTAAAGAAGCACAATCTCACATCAAGTCGGATCATGCTCAAGATAATGAAGAGATGGTTCGTCTTTTGAGTGAAGTTCAACCCACGGCACTTCACTGATGAGGAGCAGAGGGTCACTCTCTCTCTCTCTATGTTAACATTCAAAATCCTCATGTTCAATTCGCTGACTCTGGTAGTCATGCTGGCACAGTTGCCATATTAATTAATGCACTAACCGGTACGTTTTCTCTCTAGATATTCCTTACTAATGACACATTTCCCTCATCGTTGCATCTCCTCGCTGTAAGATTCTATTCTATAATACACATATTCTTCTGAAATTCTTTCTCGTACGTTCTCTCGCATAATACACGTTTTTCTACTCACGAATTTCGAGCATCTTCTTCATTCTGCAACATTATCATTCGAACTTTGCTCTATCTCGTAGTCACTTATCCTCTCCGGCACGATACTACTGATTAAAACAAAGGCACTCCGTGACTATGCTGTTCGAGTAGACATAACTCGGACGTGGTACGATCCCACTCCTTCGACGGTAACTCACTGTCACTAAATCGAGGATCGTCGCATAATATCTTCGCTCGTACTACGCCTCCGAAGTTCCACTGGTCTCGTTCCGATTGTGTCCACTGCTTGAGTTTTCATGTCATGTTACTGGAAAGCATAGTCAATCCGAACGTGTTGGCGTGTTTTCGGATCATGGTACACAAAGAAGGAAGTTTCCCCTCGAATGATCTGCATAACAATGGCACAAAGACTTGGACCACGATATCGTTCTTTGTTTAGTCTTTGCCTTTCACCATTGACAGGGTAGTACGTCTTTGTACCATGATAAGCCCATTGTCTATTCTGCCTTGGAGTGAGAGGTATCATTCCTACACATAATTCTATATAACACAGCATCTAGCAACCTCGAGAGAACTTTCTAGTCTCCATCCACAACACTACGACCAACAACAAGCCAAACGCACAGTCACCACAGCCACGAAAATGTCTTCTACTCGTCAAGAAAGGCAAAGATCCGCTAGTCCTGCCCCTCCTGGTGAGTCGGACAGTAATATCAATGTCACGCAGCGTGGTGAATTCACCTACCTCGAGATCAAGAAGATGTATTCATGCCCTGCAAAGTGTGGTACAGAATCAAACGACAAGAGTCACATGCTCAGACACATCTGGGTAGATCATCGCGAAGAAGACGGTCTAAACTTGATGAAACAGTCTCAAACCGACTCCGGTGGTAAGTCCGTCATCCCTTACAAGTGCTACGGTTGCGACAAGCAGCCAGTCTTTCGCCCTTCCGCGCTTTTCTCCCACTTCCTCGAGCACATCAATGAAGCAGAAGAATATACCGAAAGACTTGCAAATGAGGTTCTCGAAGAGATCAACGCTAAAAACTTGACCCAGAAGCAAAAGACTACTCAATCCAACCTACTGCGTAAGCAGAGACTTGAGTTCGCCGGTCCCGAGAAAATTGCTCAAGCAAAATTGAAGCACGAGCAAGCCGCTCAGCACGAACAGTACAGGTTGGAGCAATATCAAGCTCTTTTTCCTGGCTCCACTGCTGGCTCATCTACTGCACCTCCTACGGCATCCGCACCCGCATCCTCATCCGCTCCATCCACTCCCTTCGTCCCAGCTCAGCCACACCGCTCGCCAAGAACTACACGTTGTCGCGTTGCTATATGCAAAGAGTCTTTTCAAAGTCACGAAGACCTCGAGGCCCACCTCAGTACTCATCATCACCCAGCCCCACCCTCTTCGCCAAAATAGTGTACGACTGCTCACAAGAACGACAAGAACCACCCTCCAGGTTGACTTCGAGAACCACAAGCTGTGGTGTATCATGCCACAAGCACAGGCAACGCGTACGCTTTTGCCATACTCTTCCATCCAGAACCCCGATCATCATCCTGTCTCATATATAACATCATCGGACACAAAGAAGTTGATCTTCCTGCAGACTTCGCACCATGTGCTTCTATCTACGCTTCTCATTTTAGCGATGATCACATAATAGAAACCCCATAACAATCAAATCTGATCTTTCCATAATCTTTATGTATACATGTGAAATGCCGCTAGCTCTTGAAAATAAATTTACCCCTCGATGTTTAGATGTGAAGTGTCGCTGCCTCATCGTAGGGACGATAGTCAATGAACCATGTCTCCTGCAAACATAAAAACAGAATTAGTCTTGTAACACGCATGAAGTGTTTTGGATATGAAGGAGGTGTGTGTGGAAGGTGAATGAACTACATCAAGCCTCTTCGGAATTTAGCTTCTTACCGGATATTTCTGAAACAACGAAAAACTTCGTGTGTTTCGAGGTCTGTGATTTTGCAGCGTCTGATGCTTTGAAAGAGCCAGTGATTGTAGAGCACGTTTCCGCCACGTGTCTGTAGAATTCTTGAGCGGTAACAACTAAATTTTCGTCATCAACTGGTTCTGTGGTGTAGTTGGTTATCACTTCTGTCTAACACACAGGCGGTCCCCGGTTCGAACCCGGGCGGAATCATTGCTTT